>Ga0068858_100001993_pt1 | contig 20883 bp, 18 predicted proteins | sample KBSSwiS12_FD_66589 | JGI IMG/M metagenome (GOLD analysis project Ga0068858, IMG submission 66589) | Switchgrass rhizosphere microbial communities from Kellogg Biological Station, Michigan, USA - KBS Switchgrass S1-2 | ecosystem: Host-associated > Plants > Roots > Rhizosphere > Soil ...
CCTTGCCGTTGTGACCTCCAGCCCTCCGTCGATTGAAGGCGGGCATCTCGTGATCGCGCGGGCGCTGGTCACGGCGGCGCGCGAATGCGGACACGATGCGCATCTCGTGATCACGCCCGACTGCCAGTTCGGTCGACAGACATCGTCGTATCTCGAGACGTGGCGCACCGATATCAACGCCGCCGTCGGACAACGCGTCGATCAGGTCATCAGCCTTCGTTACCCGAGCTATGCGGTCACGCATCCGCACCACGTCTGCTGGCTGAACCACACGATGCGGGAGTATTACGATCTGTGGGAGCGCTTTTCAGGATCGCTGTCGCCGCAGGGGCGTCTCAAGGAACGCGCCAAGCGCATCGTGATTCGCGCCGTCGATCGCTGGCTGCTGACCCGCAATGTGACGGAAGTCGTCGCGCAGTCGCGCACCATCCAGCGCCGCCTGCTCGCCGATTTCGGCATCAAGGCCGAGGTGTTGTTGCCCCCGCCGCCGCCGCGGCCCTATCGATGCGATGGGTACGGCGACTACCTGTTCGCGGTCTCGCGCCTGACCCCGCTCAAGCGACTCGATCTGCTGATCCGCGCGCTTGCGCACCCGTCGGCGGGCCGGGCGCGCGCGGTGATCGCCGGCGAAGGCGAAAGTCGGCTCGACCTCGACCATTTGATCGCGTCGCTCGGCGTTGGCGACCGCGTGACGCTCGTGGGAGGAATCCCCGACGACGAACTCCTGGATCACTACGCGCGATGCCGTGCCGTGTGCTTCCCGCCGGTCGACGAGGACTACGGGTTCGTGACCGTCGAGGCGTTTGCGTCTCGGAAAGGTGTGCTCACCTGCGTGGACAGCGGAGGACCGGCCGATCTCGTTCGCGACGGAGTCACCGGATTGATCTGCCAGCCGAGCCCTGAGGCGCTCGCCGGATGCATTGCGCGCGTCATGGACGATACGCCCTTTGCGGAGCGGATCGGATCCGCGGCGGCCGCGGAAGTGGCGGCGATCACGTGGTCCGACGCGATCGGGCGCCTGGTGATCACGTAGTCCGGCTAGAATCATCGGATGGGATATCACAGTGAGCTCGAGTCGAAGCTCGCGAAAAAGACAACCAAGGCCATCGTCGACTTCCAGATGCTGGAGGACGGCGATCGCGTAATGGTCGGCCTGTCGGGCGGCAAGGACAGTTGGGCCCTGTTGCAGTTGCTCGACGTGCTCAGGAAGCGCGCACCGATCCGGTTCACGCTGGTCGCGGTCAACGTCGACTCGGGGTACAAGGAATACAAGCACGACGTCATCGCCCGCACCTGCGAGGCCCGCGGGTGGGAGTACCGCATCGAGCACACCGCCATCGGGGAGGTCATCGACGACATCCTCGACACGACCGACACCCCCTGCTCGTTGTGCGCGCGCCTGCGGCGCGGCGTGTTGTACCGGATCGCCAAGGAACTGGGCGCGACGAAGATTGCTCTTGGTCACCACGCCGACGATTTCATCGAGACCCTGCTGCTGAATCTCTTCTTCGCGGGCGCGCTCAAGGCCATGCCCGCCAAGCTCGTGTCCGACGATGGAGCGCATGTGGTGATCCGGCCGCTGGTGTACGTCGGGGAAGACGAGGCACGACAGTACACGAAACAGTGCGAACTGCCCATCATTGGCTGCTGCTGCCCGGTATGCGGCGATCTCAGCCTGCAGCGACAACGGGCGAAGCGCCTGGTGATGGACCTCGAAACCGAGCATCCGGGCGTCAAGCAGTCGATGTTGAAGGCGCTGTCAAATGTGGCGCCCCGCCACCTGCTGGATGTCCGATTGAACCCTCCCGCAGAGCTTCGTGCACGGGCCGCGCAGTCACAAGCTGCTACTCTGGCGGACGCCGAAGATGGCGGGACACAGGCCGCCGCCGGATTGGGACCCCGTGTCCTCCGTGTCTTTCGTGGTGGAGAGCTCCCCCAAACGTCGTGAGGTCGTCGTGACACGCACCTTCCTTTTGCCTTTTGCCTTTTGCCTTTTGCCTTTGTTAGTGCCGCGGCCTGCCTCCGCGCAGCAGCGTCCACTCCTGACCGAGGATCCCGAGCCGATCGGGGCCGGCCGTGTGCTGGTCGAAGGCGGCGTTGACGTCGTCCACGATCAGCACTATCCGGTGTCCGGCCTCGACGGGAATCTTGTGCGGTTTCCGACGCTCGGCGTGAGCGTCGGCCTCAGCTCGATCGCGGAGTTGCAGATTGACGGCGCTCTCTACCAGCGCCTCGACATCACCAACCGCAATGGGTCGGCACCGCTCGCCTCGCTGCTCACCGTGACCGGTACGACCACCAGCGGCGTCGACGACATCGTCATCGCGACGAAGATCCGGCTTCTCGCGGAGACGCCGGGACGACCGGCCTTCGGTATCCGGTTCGCCACGAAGTTGCCGAACGCGTCCAACGAGAGCGGCCTTGGCCTCGACACGACGGATTTCTACGCGACCCTGCTCGGCGCCAAGACCGTGCAATCGGTGCGCATCGTCGTCAACGTCGGAGCGGGAATCCTCGCCGACCCGACCGTCGGCAACCGTCAGAACGACGTCTTGACCTACGGAGTCTCGCTGGCGCGGGCGTTGACGCAAGCGGCCGAACTGGTCGGAGAGATCAACGGGCGGGCGTCGACGAGAAGCGGAGAAGCGTTTCCCGGCACCGAGAACAGAGGCCTCCTCAAGTTTGGCGCGCGTTACACACGCGGCACCGTTCGGCTCGATGCAGGAGTCTTCTTCGGGCTGACCGCCTCCGATCCGACGATCGGCTTCACGGTGGGTGCCACCTACGTCTTCAACGCGTTCATGGTCCCATAGCAGGTCGGGTAGGACGGGTGAGTCGGATAGGGCAGGTCCGACATCGGCAACCAGCGACAAAGATGCGATGAGTGCCCGGCCATGAATCCGTGGGTCGCGAAGGCTGTGATCCTGGTCGCCACCATCGTGATGATTGCGATCCGGGCCCCGCACGGCCGGCGCAGTCGTGGCGTCAAGGTCGTGAAGAATCTCAAGGGGAGGCAGGAGATCGTCCTCCTGACGCTGGCGTGGCTCGGGTTCTTCATTCCGCTGATTTGGGTGGCTTCACCGGCGTTCTCGTTCGCTGAGTACCCGCTGCGCATCGGCCCGCTCGTCGCAGGTATCGTGTCCTTCGTGATCGGCCTGTGGCTCTTCTACCGATCGCACGCGGACCTCGGCACGAACTGGTCGATCAGCCTGGAGGTACGCGAGCGGCATCGACTCATCACACAGGGGATCTATGGCCGGATTCGCCACCCGATGTACACGGCGTTGATGCTCTATGGTCTTGGCCACGCGCTCGTCATCCCGAATTGGGTGGCAGGTCCGTCGAACATCGTCACATTTGCTGTCCTCTTCTCGCTTCGACTCCGTCCGGAGGAGAGGATGATGCTCGAGCAGTTCGGCGACGAATACAGGGCCTACATGGCACGGACGAAACGTCTTGTTCCCGGCGTCTGGTAAGACGGAACATGGCGGACACGTGGACCGTGGCCGCAGGGGAGGATGGTATGCAGGTGAAAACTCCTGGCAGAGCGAGCGTGGGAGCTGTGCTGGTCGCTTGCGCCCTGCTTGGCCTGGCCGAGCGTATTGGTCTGGGGCAGGCCGGGGCACCGCCTGATACACCGGCAGTCGTGGTCCGCGGGCAGACGTATACGCCACGGTCCATCCTGGCTCGAAACATGGGCACCGACGAGGATCAAACGACGGCATTTCCGCCGCACAAGGTGATCGGCAACATCTATTACGTGGGAACCAGAACCCTGAGTTCCTACCTGATCACCACGCCCGCGGGCCACATTCTCCTGAACAGCACCTACGAGAGAAACGTGCCCACCATCGAGAAATCGGTGACGCAGCTTGGGTTCAAGTTCGCGGACGTCCGGATCCTGCTCGGCACGCACGCACACGGGGATCATCAGGAAGGCGATGCACGGGTCAAAGAGCTGACCGGCGCCAGCGTGATGGCCATGCTGGAGGACGTGCCGGCGCTGGAAATGATCAGGCCTGGCGGGAAGCCGCACCCGATTGACCGAACGCTGCATGACGGCGACGAGGTCACGCTCGGCGGCAGCACGCTCGTCGCGCATCTGACGGCAGGCCACACGCGCGGATGTACCACGTGGACGATGCAGGCGCAGGATGGCGGGAGACGCTTCAACGTGGTGTTCGCGTGCAGCTATCGCGCGCCAGGAAACGTCACGCCGGCGATCGAGAGCGAGTTCAACCGCACATTCAAGATCGTGCGCTCCTTGCCTTGTGACGTGCCCCTCGGCGATCATCCGGCGCAATACAACATGATGGCGAAACACGCCAGGCTGAAGGCCGGCGCGCCGAACCCCTTTGTTGACGCCGCCAACTGCTGGGTCGAGGCCGAGATACAGGAGGCGATGCTCCGGGCGCAGATACAGATGCAGCAGAAGGCCGGCCAGCCGTAGCGGCTTCCTCGTCCCGCCCGTCCTGCAGCCATGTCCAAGGCAACGCGCTCTAGGCCGGCGCTGCGCTCGCGTAAAAGCGGGCGACTGCCGCGATCTCTTCGCGGCGCCGCTCTTCAGACCACCCGAGTTCGGTCCCGACGATGGTCGCGGCGGTGTTGAGCGCACGGTCGCTTGGGCATCCGAGCGCGCCTAGCGGAGTCCGGCGAATCATCGCGTCGGCGAGGGTGATCGCCATTTCCTTGCGCACGGCCCAGACAAGCTGGGCGCCGACGACCGGCGAGTCGTCGGCGACACGCGCGCGCCACTCGGAACGCGAGGCGGCAAGCCCCAGAATGTCCCGATAGCGCGATCCATACGCAGCCACGAGATGCGGGATCGTGTCGCTGGGCAAATCCGCGTCGTGATCGCGACGGGCGTCGGCGATAGCGAGCGTCGTGTCTCGCAGGCTGCCGCCGGGCAGCAACGTGGTGGCCGTGCGAGAGGGGACCGGCGACAGGTGCAGCGAGGCCATCGCGCGGTCCACCACGCGCGCCGCGGCGGCTCGGGCCGTCGTGTACTTCGTGCCGGCGATACTGAGCAGTCCCTCGATGCCCCCTTCGCGGTGATCGTGAATGCGCTCGTGACCCTGGAGCCGGAGCCGGCCGTCGGCCGCGCGAACGGCGGGCACGACGCCGCGGTGCACGAGTGTGATGTCGGCGAACGTCAGATCGAGCGAGGGAAAGACCAGATTCAACTCTCCGATGAACGCCTGAACCTCGTCGCCCGTCGCCTCGTGCGTCCCTGGTTCAGCCTGATGCGTCGACTCCCACGTGCCGAGGAGCGCGCGTCCCCGCCAGGGGACGAGAAACAGTGTCCGGCCGGACGCCCCTCGTCCTCCCAGCGCTTCTTCTCCCGCATCCCGCCGCGTGACGAGATTCATCGCCATCAACAACGGCATCCCGGTCGCTGCTCCGATGGGATCCAGGAGACGGTCGAGCGCCGCGCCAGTGGCATTGACGGTCATCCGCGCCGCGATCTCGAAATCCCGACCGGCCTGGCCGTCGCGGGCGCGGACGCCGATGACGCGTTTACCGTCGACGAGCAACGAGAGCGCGTCGGTGTGGTTGGCGAGGACGGCCCCATGTTCGTCGGCGGCGGCGGCATAACCGAACGTCAACCGGTCGGATTCAACGGTCACGTAGTCGTACCAGACGGCGGCGCCGGTGAGACCGCGGCGGCGCAGGCCGGGGAATCGCTGGATCGCGTCGGCTCGCGAGACGATCTTTCCGGCCGGCAGGCGGAGAGGAGGCGGCACGCCGCTGTTTCGATCGAACGCGATCAGGCGATCGAGGAGAAACCCGGCCCGCATCGCCATCTTTCCGGCCATGAGCGACCGATAAAGGGGCAGGACGAACGGCATCGGCCGGACGATGTGGGGAGCGATGCGGGCCACCGTCGCGCGCTCCCGTGCCGATTCCCGCGCCCGGCGGACATCGAGCGATTGCAGATAGCGCAGGCCGCCGTGAATCGTTCGCAAATGATTGAAGGAGCTGCCGCTCCCGAAGTCGCCGCGCTCGACGAGCGCGACGGCGAGCCCTCGCTGGGCGGCGTCGTAGGCGATCGTCAGACCGTAGATGCCGCCGCCGACGACGAGCAGATCGAAGGTGCGGGCCGTCAGGCGGTCGATGTCGCGGAACATGTATCGGCTCCTCGGCGTGCCACCAACGCTGAAGTATAGTGGCTCTTCGTGCCACGCATCGACGAGGTCCGCTCGTACTGGAACCGCCACATTCACGATCTCGAGATCACCAGGCATCCGGTCGGCTCGCGAGGATTTTTCGACGATCTCGACAACTATCATTTCGAAAAGCTCCACCATCTGCTCAGGCTCGTCGACTTCAACGGCTATCCCGGCCGGCAGGTCCTCGAAGTCGGATGCGGCGCGGGGGTGGATCTGGCGCGCTTCGCGAAGGGTGGTGCGCGGGTGACGGGCGTCGATCTCGCGCCCTCCGCGATCGATCTGGCGCGAGCCAATTTCGAGCAGCAGGGTCTGCGCGGCGATTTCCGCGTCGCCAACGGCGAGCAGTTGCCGTTTGAAGACGGATCGTTCGATCTGGTCTTTGCACATGGTGTCGTGCAGTACACCGCCAGTCCCGAGCGCCTCGTAGAAGAAGGCCGGCGCGTCCTGAAACCGGGGGGTGAAGCGATTTTTCAGGTCTACAACCGGATCTCGTGGCTGAACGCGCTCTCGAAGCTCATGAAGGTCGGCCTCGAACACGAAGACGCGCCGGTACTGCTGAAGTTCAGCATCGGAGAGCTGCAGCAGTTGCTCTCCGCGTTCCGGGACGTGCGAATCGTCCCGGAGCGGTTTCCCGTGAAATCACGGCTGCATGGCGGTTGGAAAGGCGCGCTGTTCAACACCTGTTTTGTCGGCGCGTTCAACGCGCTCCCGCGATCGCTGGTCGGCCGTTTCGGTTGGCACCTGCTCGCGTTTTGTCGAAAATGAACGGATACGCCTCTGGCCCCGAAGGCCCGAAGACACGACATACCCTCAAGAAGAGGCTTTCGTGCCTTCGTGTCTTCGTGGCTGCACTTTGATATCGCCGAACCACATGCTCCGATTCGTCAAAGCCCACGCCTACGGCAACGATTTTCTCTACGTCGACAACGCACTTCTCGGCGAGATACCCGTGGTACGGCTCACACGGGAGATGTGCGATCGGCGCACCGGCATTGGTGCCGACGGCCTGATCCTCTACACGCGTCTCGACGATGGGGCGACGATGGCCCTGCTGAACTCGGATGGCAGCAGGGCGGAAGTGTCCGGCAACGGGCTGCGCGGACTCGCGGCGCTGTTGTTGCGGGACGGGTCGCGTGACGAGGTGACGATTCGAACCGACGCCGGAGCGAAGCGGTTGACTCGCACGTCGACCGACGGATCGCGACAGTCATTCCGCGCCGAGATGGGCGTGCCGGTCGGCGTACGTCAGATGTCGCTCATGGCGGGGGGCGAAACGCTGAGCGCGGTGCTGCTGAGTATGGGGAATCCTCAATGTGTCGTGCTCGGCGGCCTGCCCGACGAAGAGCGTTTCCTGAGGCTCGGCCCCGCACTCTCACATCACACGCTGTTTGCCGAAGGTACGAATGTGGCGTTCGCTCAGGTGGAGTCGCCGGACCAGGTGCGGATCATGATTTGGGAACGCGGCTGCGGCCCGACGCAGTCGTCGGGCACCGGGTCGTGCGCGGCGGCAGTGGCTGCCGCGGCGTTCGGCGGCGCGGCCCGCGATGTGGCGATCATCGCACCGGGTGGCGCACAGCGCGTCGAGTGGCTCGACGAGGGGGTCTACCTCACCGGGTGGGCTGAGCTCGTCTGCGAAGGGCAATACTTCACTCGAAGCTTTTGAGCGCCTCGGCTTCGGACTCGAAGTACTCGAAGACCGTCAGCAGCTTCGTGATATTGAGCACCTTCAAGGGCCTGTCGCGCACATGACACAGCTTCATGTGGCCGTCGCGTTTGCACAGCGAGATGTACTTGGCGATCATCATTCCGAGGCCGCCGCTGTCGATGTAGGTCACTTCGTCCAGGTTCAGCAATATCTTTCGCCGCCCGAGTTGAATGAGCCGATTGAGGATGTCGCGGAACGCCTCGTCACCGTCGCCGACGACGAGGCGACCCTTCAGATCGAGGACGGTGACGTCACCGACGACGCGCTCGGTGATCTGCGATGGCTTGTCTCTCATGGGTTCAAGTACTTGATGAAGATGACTTCGTTCTGTTTCTCGTTGTACACCAGTTCGTCAACCTTCGCGCGCACCATCAAAAGGCCAAAACCGCCAGGACGCAAGCCTTTTTCTTCGCGGATTCGCATGTGCTCGATGGGCTTGCCCGGGTGCGAGATGGCGGCGTGGTCGAGACCTTCCAGCTTGAATCCCTGACCCGGGTCCGCGATTCGGTACAACAGCATGCGCGTCGTGCGGACGTAGGCGATCCGCACATGACGCGTCGGATCGAGCTTGCCGCCCCACTCGATGGCGTTCAGCAACAGCTCACGGAAGGCGTAGCCGACGGCCTCGACCACCTCCACAGGAAGGTCCGCTTCGATCCGCGTCATGATGTCCGTAATCCGTTCGGCGGCCGCGCGCGTGCACGGCACGATCAGCTCCACCCAGTCCGGCCGGGCGGAGATCACCTCGATCGACGGCAGGACATCCGGCGCGCTCAGCGCTTCGCGCACGACCTCCAGCAGAGCGTCCGGTTCGAGCGGTTTGTGAATCCATTGAAACGCCTGCTCACGCAGCCCGCGGAGTAACGTGTCGGGGGTGTCGTCCGACGTCATCACCACCACGGTCGGCCGCCCGCTCTTGCCGCGCAGTCGCGAGAGCAGATCCAGACCATTCATGCGGGGCATCCACAGATCGAGAAGCATCAGTTGGAACCGTCTGGCGCGGAGCAGCCTGAGCGCTTCGGCGCCGTCCTTGGCCACCGTCGCTTTCATGCCCGCCTTGATCAGCACGGCTCGTACGACGTGCCGCGTCGCGCGGTCGTCATCGACGACCAGAATCGATGGCGGCGGTTTCCTCTTCAATGCCGGCTCCTCGACGTTTTCCTTCCGCGTGGGGCTGGCTTCCGCGTCGGTCTCGACGGTGGCGATCGCTTCGCCGGACCTCGTGCGCGCCACACCCCTTTGGCCTGGAGCGCCGCACGCAGCAGGTCGAGCTCGGTTTCGAGCCGCGCGCAGGCAGCGGTTCCCCGCTCGACGTCGCCGTCCTGTCCGATTTTTTCCAGCACTCGTGCCGCTGCCGCGATGCCGTCGGCGCCGAACGAGGCGGCCGATCCCTTCAACCCGTGCCCCTCGGCCTGCAACGCCTTGCCGTCGCGACGCGCGATCGCGCGCCGCAGGCGTCGAAATCTCGCCGGCCACTCCAGCATGAACAGGCGGACGCCTTCGGCCAGCAGCTTCCGGTCGCCGTCGACGAAGCCGAGCGCCCTCCGCTCGTCGAAGGCGACCCCCGGCGTCCGGGATGCTGCCGCCTCGACGGCCGCAGCGGTCACGCGCGTGTCCCGACCCGCGGCCTCGATGGCCTCGAACAACTGCTGCGACGCGATCGGCTTGGAAATGTAGCCGTCCATTCCGGCCTGAAGGCAGCGCTCGCGATCCTCGGCCAACGCATGCGCGGTCATGGCGACGATCGGCAGGTGTCCGCCGCTCACGACCTCTGCCGTCCGGATCGCCGCCGTTGTCTCGAAGCCGTCCATATCAGGCATCTGGACATCCATCAGGACGACGTCGAAACCATCGCCGGCGTGGAGCATCCGGAGGGCTTCGCGGCCATTCGACGCGGTGGCGACGTCGTACCCGCGCTTTCGGAGCAGTGTCGCGACGAGCTTCTGGTTGGCCGGATTGTCTTCGGTGACGAGCACGCGCAGCGGCCGGATCGAATCGGAACTCGCCGTCCTCGTTCCGACTCGAGGCCTCGAGCGCCCGCCGTACGACTCGAACAGGTTGAGGAGGGTATCGAGCAGGGCTGAATGTTTGACCGGCTTGGTGACGTGGGCCGAAATACCGGCTCGCCGCGCCCGTTCCGCGTCGCCAGGCCGCGCAAGCGACGTCAGCATCACCAGCCGGGTCGCCGCATGCCGACTGTCGGTTCTGATGCGCGAGGCGAGCATGAGGCCGTCCATCCCGGGCATCTGGTGGTCGATGAGGGCGAGCGCGAAAGGATCATCGGCCGCGTGGGCCTTCTCGATGGTGTGGAGGGCCGTGACCCCGTCCTTGACGGCGAACGGCCTCGCTCCCCAGCTCGCCAGCATCGTTTCGAGGATGCGGCGATTCGTCGAGTTGTCGTCGACGACCAGCACGCGCAAGTCTTGTAAAGCTCGCCGATCGGACTCGGCAGTTTCACCAGCGGACGGCGCCGTGTCGAAATTCGCGGTGAAACGGAATGTGCTGCCACGACCGACCTCGCTGTCGACACTGATCGCGCCCCCCATCAACTCCACGAACCGCGACGTGATGGCCAGCCCCAGTCCCGTCCCGCCGTACTTTCTCGTGGTGGACGCATCGGCCTGCGCGAACGCCTCGAAGATCCCGCGTTGCTTGTCGCGCGGAATGCCGATGCCCGTGTCGCTGACCGCAAAATGCAACCGCGCGCGGCCGGGCTCGACGGCCTCCGCGCGCACCGTCAACAGGACCTCGCCGCGCTCGGTGAACTTGATCGCATTGCCGACCAGGTTGACGATCACCTGCCGCAGCCTGGCGGGGTCGCCCATCAACCGGTCGGGCACGTCCGCCGCGACATCGCATGCGAGCTCCAGGTTCTTTTCGGCGGCGCGCACGGCGAGCGCCCGCATCGGATCGGCCACCGTGTCGCGCAGACGGAAGGCGACGCGATCCAGATCGAGCCGCCGCGCCTCGATGCGCGAGAAATCGAGCACGTCGTTCACGATCGCGAGCAGCGAATCGGCCGAGTCCTTGATCGTCTCGACATAGTCTCGCTGCTCACCCGTCAGTGACGTCTCGAGCGCCAGCCCGGTCATGCCGATGATGGCGTTCAACGGCGTCCGAATTTCATGGCTCATGTTGGCCAGAAACTCGCCTTTCGCCTCGGTCGCCTCTTCGGCACGCCGCTTCGCGACCTCCAGTTCCTCGACGAGTTGCGCGAGATGCCCGGCGTGCTCCTCCTGCGCCGCCTTCGCGGCTTCGAGCTCCCGCGCGTTACGGGCCAGCGTGTCGGCCGCGCGTTTCTGATCGGTCACGTCGCGCGCGGCGGCGTAAATGACCTTTTCTTGAGGAAGAGGGACGGCCGTCCAGTGCAGCCACCGATAGGTGCCGTCCTTCGCGCGGTAGCGATTCTCGAAAGCCAGGAGATTTGCGCCACCACTGACCTTGTCGGCCACGGTCGTGGTCGGGGCACGGTCGTCCGGGTGAATGAAATCCAGGTACGGTTTTGCCAGCAGTTCTTCTCGAGTGTAGCCGAGCACGTCCACCCAGGCCGGATTCAGCCGCTTGAAGTACCCGTTGAATCCGACCACGCAGTACATGTCGAGCGACAGGGCGAAAAAGCGATCCAGTTCCTCCTCGGCGCGCTTCCGTTCGATGAACTGGCCAATCTGCGCCCCCACGGTCGACAGCATCCGGAGCAGCTCTTCATCGGGCTCCCGAATCTCGTGACTGAAGAACTCCATGACGCCAGTCATTTCCCCTCGGACGACGAGCGGCAGCGCGAACGCGCCGTGCAGACCTTCTTGCAGCGCCACTACCGCCCGCGGGAAGTTGGTGTCGGCGACAACGTCAGGAATCCACGCCGGCTCGCCACTGGCCCAGACGCGTCCGGGAAGACCGGCGCCGCGGACGAACGTCGCGCCCCGGCTCAGGGCGTCGAACTCGGTCAGTGAGACTCTCGGCAGGTGCCAGGTATCAACGCAACGGAGCACACCGCCATCGGCATCGACGTCCCACAGCGCGCCATAGTCCCAGTCGAGCGTTTCACAAATGGCCTGCAGGACTCTGGGCGCCGCGTCGGCGAGGGTCGCGGATTCCGCGAGTGCGCGCGCCGCGACGTACTCGGGCGTCAGGCGTCGCTCGTCCATGGAAGGGGCCCATTATACGCGGCAGAAACCTCGTACTCGTTCGCGGCCAGTGGGTTCAGATTCTTTCGTCGGAAGTCACCGGCGACGGCGTGAGGGTGCGAGGCGGGGCGTGTCGAGATCGTGCCTGGCGGCGGCCAAACGGGCATTTGCGCTGTCGAGCCCCCGTTTTGCGGCGGCGTAGTCGCCCCCGTCGAACGCTGCGCGCGCTTCTTGCACGGCCCGATCGGCATCGCCGATCGCCCGACGCGGAGGGTTGAGGGCAACGCGAGGAACGCGGGTGGTCTCCGCCTCTTTCAAGCGGGCCCGCGCCTGCGCGACCGCGGCGGCCGTCTCGCGCAACGTGCGCTCGATCGTCAAACGCGCGATCGCTTTCTGGTCGGCGGTCTCCTTCGCCGCTGTCTGGGCGCGCTCCCGACTATCGAGCGCGTTGGTGAGCGCGAGGCGATAGTCGCGCTGGAGGACGGCTTCGCGGGCGGTGGCCAATGCTTTTTCGGCGGCGGTGAATTCCTCCCGCGCGTAGTCGCCGGCGCCGGCCGACCGCGCGGCGTCGATCGCCTGCTGCGCCTGCTGGATTTCGCGGTCGGGAGGATCGTCGCCGCACGCGGTGGTGAGGCTTGCCGAAAAGACCAGCAACAGCGCCCATCCGCGCGTACGCGGCATGCGTCCGGCAGCCCGCGGGCGGTTCGTGTTCATCTGAAGGACTATAGTAAATGAAGGAGTTGTCGCCCGACGATCGGCCGCGCGAGAAGCTTGCGCGTCACGGCGCGGCGGCGCTCGGCGACAACGAGCTCGTCGCCGCCATCCTGGGAAGCGGTTGCCGCCACACCAATGCACTGGGGATCGCGAACGCGCTGCTCGCCGCGCGCGGCGGAGTGCATGGGCTTGTACGCTCGACCTGCGACGAGTTGGCAAGGGTGGCGGGCATCGGACGGGCGAAGGCGACTCAGGTATTGGCGGCCGTGGAATTGGGCCGGCGGACGCTGGCGCACGCGCCGAGCGCGCGCATCCAGTTACGAACGCCGCGCGAGGCGGCCGCGTATCTGCTGCCGCAGTTCGGGGCACGGTCGGTTGAGCAGTTCGGCGTCGTTCTGCTCGACACGAAGCATCGGGTGCTGCGTGCGACTGTGCTGACGATTGGCGGGTTGAACGCCACCGCAGTCCAGCCGCGCGAAGTGTTCCGTGAAGCGGCGCTCGGCGGCGCGGCGGCGGTCGTGGTGTTCCATAACCACCCGTCCGGTGATCCGACTCCCAGCCCCGACGATGTAGAGCTGACGCGACGGCTGGCGGCGGCCGGGGTCGTCATGGGCATCGACGTCGTCGATCACATCATCCTTGCGGACGTGCGGTACTGGAGCTTCAAGCAAATGGGACAGCTGTGAGTCGATTCTCCACCGATACGCGTCCTCCGAAGGAGAATCCGAGAACAGTCGACTGCGTCGCCTCTGAGTTACTTCGGGTACAGGAGAGAGCACGCGTCATCCCTTCTCCTTGTCTGTGTGTGTCGCCACCCGCGCTTCTCCACGACACGTACGTCGTCCACGTCAGCGAGCGTCTCCAGGTACCCGGCCAGGAAGAGGAGCTCATCGTCGTCCAGTTCTCCTTCGAACGGGCGAACCCGAATGAGGTTACCGTAATTCCGCTCGTGCTTCTCCGGGGTGTCGTCGACGACGATCACCTGCTCGAGAGCGTAGCCGATTCTCCGGATCTTCTTCAGGTCCTTGACCCAGTACTGCTCATGAGTCTCGCGGTCGTACCGGATCGTGCACCGAGTTCGGGACCAGAGGAATTTGAGGCGATCAAGCGAACCGAAGAGCTGCATCGCGACAGTGTTTGCGTAGTCCGCAGATGACGCCGTCCACACAGCGATATCGAAGCGAGCGGCGCAGAACTCAACAAAAGGTCGAAGGTGGGGACGCACGTACACGTAGTAGGGACCTACCTCAAACGCCTCCGAAGTGGAGAGGCGTTCGCTTGTGGCGTATAGCAGCGTCTCATCGAGATCCAGGACAAGGAGCTTTCGCTGCACGGGAACGCTCACGAACTCATCACATGAAGCGGATGGAACACGCCGAAGCCGCTAGCTGTCCAACGCGCCGCTTCAGCCGCGGCGGCACATCGTCGCGCCAGCCGCCGCCGGCAACGAGGTCGATCTCAGGTTCTCCAGTCGGGCGTCGCCACGTGTGAGCGGTTGATGTCGGCCAGCGCTTCGCACAATTCTTCTGGTAACGGCTCATCGAAGAAGAGCCGAGCCATCTCACGCGGCGGAAGTACTGAAGGTACGGCGCTCGCGTTCGGCCGCGTAGGCGAGGCACGCTCTGACGTCGTCGCTCGTCAGCTGCGGGAAATCAGCCAGAATCTGTGCCTCTGACATGCCGCCCGCCAAATAGTCCAGGATGTCGCCAACCGAAATGCGTGTGCCTCGAACGCACGGCTTCCCAAATCGGATAGCCGGGTCCGCGGCGATTCGGTCCAGCAGGTTCATGGTCGCAGTTTACGGCAGTTGATCTTCCTTGGCAAAATTCGATTTCCGCATTTACAGTCGATCTCAGGTTCTCCAGTCGGGCGTCGCCACGTGTGAGCGGTTGATGTCGGCCACAGTGCGCGTGCCACAGTTGCCCATCGCCAGCTTCAGTTCGCCTTGAAGGATCTCGATCACGCGATCGACGCCCGCCTGGCCGAACGCACCGAGCCCCCACAGGAACGGCCGGCCCACGCCGACCGCCTTGGCGCCAAGCGCCAGGGCCTTGAACACGTCGGTCCCGCGGCGGAACCCGCCGTCGACGAACACCGGAACCCGGTTGCCGGCCTCGGCCACGACTTCGGGCAGCGCTTCGAGCGTCGAGCGCAGGGTTTCCGTCGCGCGTCCGCCGTGATTGGACACGAGGATGCCGTCGAAGCCGTGCTCGACCGCCAGACGCGCGTCCTCATGTGTGTCGATGCCTTTGACGATGAGTTTGCCGCGCCAGAACTTCCTGAGGCGGTCGACGAACGCCCAGTCCATCGCCGGGTTCGGCGCCCGGACGCCGGTCATGTCGATGCCCTTGAACATGGCGCGCTTGGCGACCTCTCCTGGGGGCTCGCCGGGTCCGTGACACGACGCGCACGGGGTAAGGTCTTTCGGACGCGTACGCCTGTACGTTTCGCTGTTGCGGCCGGTGGTGTTGTCCACCGTGAGCAACACCACCGTGGAGCCCGCGGCTTCGACGCGTCGCAGCATCTGTTCGCACGCGGCCCACTGGCTCGGTGCGTACAGCTGATACCAGACGGGCCGGCCCAGCGCTTTGTTGACCTCCTCGATCGGCGTTCCCGTCATCGTCGACAGGCATTGCAGCGTGCCCCGCTTGGCCGCGGCGCGGGCGACCGCCGCTTCACCGTCCGGAAAAAACGATCCCTCGCCGCCGGTCGGGCAGAGAAAGATCGGGCTGTTGTAAACCGTGCCGAACAACTCGACACGCGTGTCCACGAGGGTGGCGTCGTGCAGACGCCGCGGCCGCAGCTGCACGCGCGCGAAGATCGCGCGGTTCGCTCGCAGGGTCCCGTCATCGTCGACGCCGCTGGCCATGTAAGCCCAGTGGCCGCTCGACACTTTCCTGTGCGCCGCTTCCTCGAAATCGAACACGTTCAGGGCGCTGGCCGGGTCGGTGAGGACGTCGGCACCGTCGGGCGCGCGTTGCGCCGACGCCGCGGGCAGGCGGAGGAAGGCACCGAGTCCGCCGGCAGCCGCCACGTAGGGGCTCGCGGCCAGGAACTTGAGAAAATCGCGACGGGCCGTCGACGACGGGCGGGTGGCGTTCATGGGTCACTCCAAGTCTGATGAACGAAAGGCTGACCCGCGAATCTTACCCGGAGACGCGGCGCAGTGAAGAGGAAGTCGCTTCGAGGCCGTAGGGACAGGAGTCGTCGCACTGAGTGGAGTACGATATCCGGGATCATAGTCCCCGTCCGCGCGTGTGGATCTGACGCGACGGCTGAAGGCGGTAGAGGCGTCAGAGGCAGGCCGAGGCCCTGGCTGGGCCCGAGGCTCCTAGATTAGATGTCCAAGCTGTTGTATTTCGACTGTTTCTCCGGCATCTCGGGCGACATGGTGCTTGGGGCGCTGCTGGATGCCGGCTTGCCGCTCGGCGAGCTCACGCGCGCCCTCGGCAGCCTCGCGGTATCGGGCTACCATATCGACGCAAGAAAAGTGCTGCGCTCGGGCGTCTCGGCCACCAAGTTCATCGTGCAGGAACATGGCGCACCCGGCGTTCAGCCTTCGCACACGCATTCACACGATCATCCGCACGAGGAGCATGCGCATTCGCACGAGGTGCATGAGCACCCCGCGCCGGCCCCCGCGCAGGCGTCGCAAGGCACACTCGATTCCCACGGCCATCAGGATCACGGTCACCACGCTCACCGCAGCCTGCTGGAGATCTCCGCGCTGATCGATGGCTCCGCCCTTTCGGCCGACGGCCGTGCGCGTGCTAAAGCGCTGTTCCTTCGCCTCGCGGAAGCGGAGGCGTCGATTCATCAGATGCCGGTTGAACAGGTGCATCTGCACGAAGTCGGGGCGCTCGACTCCATCATCGACATCGTGGGCGCCGTCTTCGGGCTGGAGTGGTTCGGCGCCGACACTATCGTATGCTCGCCGTTGAACGTCGGCGGCGGCACGGTCAGATCGGTGCATGGGGTCTTGCCGGTGCCGGCGCCCGCGACGGCCAGGTTGCTCGGCGATGCCCCGATCTACGGGGGGGCTGTGCAGCAGGAACTGGTGACGCCGACCGGCGCGTTGATCGCGACCGATTACGCCTCGTCTTTCGGCGCGATCCCGCCGATGGCGATCGAGCGGATCGGCTATGGCGCCGGGGATCGCGATGTGCCGGGCCATCCGAACGTACTGCGACTCCTTGTCGGCCGCACGGCGGACCGCGGTCAGGTCGATCGTGTGACCGTCATCGAGTGCGAGATCGACGACATGAACCCGCAGATCTTCGGCGTGGCGATGGACCGGTTGTACGCCGCGGGGGCGCTCGAGGTCTTCTACGTCCCGGTACAGATGAAGAAAAACCGTCCCGGAACGTTGCTGACCGTGATCGCGCCGCCCGGCCTGCGCGCGCGCCTCAGCGAGATCGTCTTCCGCGAGACGACGACGATCGGCCTGCGGTATTCCGACGTGGATCGCGAGTGCCTGCAGCGGGAGATGATCTCAGTCGAGACACCGGTCGGCGCAATCAGGTTCAAGATCGCCTGGCGCGATGGCCGCATCATCAACGCCGCTCCTGAATTCGAAGACGTAGCCAGACAGGCCGCGGAGCACAACCTGCCCGTGAAAGACGTGCAGGCGCTGGCCGTCAGGGCGTATGGCGAGGGCCCCCGGCACGCGTCACGCGGTGCGGGCTCCGGTGGGCTCGCCGAGGACGCATCGTGAGCCGCTTCTACATCACCACGCCGATTTACTACATCAACGCGGAGCCGCATCTCGGCCACGCCTATACCACGATGATCGCCGATGCGTCGGCGCGAGCGCATCGCCTGATGGGCGACGAGGTGTTCTTTTTGACGGGCACCGACGAGCATGGACAGAAAGTCGAGCGCGCCGCGGCGAAGGCCGGCGCCGAAACGCCGCTGTTCGCGGATCGCGTGTCGCAGAAGTTCCGCGACCTTTCCAGCCTGCTCAATATCTCCAACGACGCGTTCATTCGAACCACGGAACCACGCCATCATGCGGCCAGCCAGGAACTCTGGCGGCGGGTCCGGGATCGTGGCTACATCTACAAGGGACAGTACGAAGGATGGTACTGCACGATCGATGAAGTGTTCGTTCCGGACACGCAGCTCGTGGATGGCCGTTGCCCCACCTGTGGAAACGCGCTCGAACGGATCGCCGAAGAGAGCTACTTCTTCAGGCTGTCGGCGTTTCAGCAGACCCTGAGCACGTACTACCGGGAGCATTCCGAGTTCATCACCCCGCGAAGCCGCCGCAACGAGGTGACCTCGTTCGTTGATGCCGGCCTCCAGGATCTCAGCATCAGCCGGACGACGTTCAAGTGGGGCGTTCCGGTCCCCGACGATCCGGCGCACGTGATGTACGTCTGGTTCGACGCGCTGACAAACTACATGACGGCCGTCGGTTTCGGTGCGTCGGATGAGGCGTCGCGCGCACGTTTCGATGCCTGGTGGCCCGCCGACGTCCACCTGATCGGAAAGGAAATCGTCAGGCAGCACGCCATCTATTGGCCGGCGTTCCTGATGGCAGCGGATCTGCCCGTGCCGACACAACTGGTCAGCCACGGCTGGTGGCTGATGGACGGCGCCAAGATGTCGAAATCGGTCGGAAATGTCGTCCAGCCCGGCGAGTACGTCCGGCGATTCGGTGTGGACGCCCTGAGATATTTCGTCATGCGCGAAATGATCTTTGGCCAGGATGCGAGCTTTACCGACGAAGCCTTCATTGGACGCTACAACGCGGACCTGGCGAACGACCTCGGCAACCTGGTCAGCCGGGCGACGACGATGATTCATCGGTATCGCGGCGGAGCGGTCCCGCGGGCGGACGATGAGCTTGGTGCGCGCGAGCCGGAGGCGGCACTGCGTGGAGGCGCGGAGAGTCTCATCCAGACCGTCAAGGGTGCAATCCAGTCCTTCCAGTTCAGTGTCGCGTTGCGTGAGATCTGGGAGCTGATCGGTGGCACCAACCGGTACATCGTGACGCGCGAGCCATGGACGCTGGCGAAGGATCCGGCGAAGCGCGAAGAGCTCGACACGTCGCTCTACGTGGCGGCGGACACCGTTCGTGTCATCGCCGAGATGATTCGTCCTTTCATGCCAGAGACGGGGGAGCGGACGCTCGCAATGCTCGGACTGGATGCTCGCGAGCATTCGTGGGTGTCGCTGCGGGCCGGCACGCTGGAGTCTGGCACACGCATTCGCGACACCTCGGCGCTTTTTCCGCGGATTCATCACTCAGTGGAGGAACTGCAACAGATGTCATCTGACCAGCCGGAATCGTCACCAGCGACCGCGCCGCCCCAGGCCGGGACGCCTCACGACCCGTCCGTACCCAGCCCTCAACAGCCGGCGCCGAGCGCGCCGGGCCAGACACCCGGCCCGCAGCCCGCGGCACCGGGCTCCGTTCCGGCCGCCACCGCGAGCCGCATTTCCATCGACGATTTCATGAAAGTGGAGCTGCGCGTGGCGAAAGTTCTCGAGGCGGAGCGCGTGCCCAAATCCAAGAAACTGCTGAAGCTGCTGGTCGACGTGGGGACCGAGCAGCGCACGGTCGTTGCCGGTATCGCCGACTCCTACGAGCCGGAAACGCTGATCGGCCGCTCGATCGCGATCGTCTTCAACCTTCAGCCGGCGAAGCTGATGGGCATCGAATCAAACGGCATGGTGCTCGCCGCGAGCCCGGATGGAGGGAAGGCGATGCTCGTCGGCTTCGACGAGCCGCCCGCGCCGGGCACGCGCGTTCGATAACCGGTGAATCTTCGGATGTGAGGATCTTCGGATGTGAGAATCTTCAAGCCCGATGGCACGCGGCAAGGCTGGGGAAGGTTCCAAGGTCCTTACATTCTCAGATTCTCAGATTCTTAGATTCTTAGATTCAATGATCGATAGTCACTGTCACCTCGCCGACGAGGTCTTCGCCGCCGATCTCCTGGCGGTCGTCGACCGTTCGAAGGCCGCGGGGCTCGAGCGCGTGCTCGTGATCCTCGAAGGCGGCAACGCCGGCGAGGCGGCGCAGGCCTTGAAGCTCGAAGCGATGTGGCCTGAGGTGCGGGTCGCCGTGGGTATTCATCCACACCAGGCCCATCAGTTTGCGGACGATCCCGTGCGTGCCGCGGCCGTCGTGCGCACGCAGATGGACGCCACGCCATCGGCCGTGGCAGTTGGCGAGATCGGCCTCGACTACCACTACGACTACTCACCGAAAGACGTGCAACTCGCGGTGTTTCGCGTGCAGGTCCGGCTGGCGCGCGAGCGTGATTGGCCTGTGGTCGTCCACACGCGCGAAGCGGAGGAGGACACGCTCGCGATCCTCGCTGACGAGGGGAGCGGGAAGGTGCGCGGCGTCCTGCACTGCTTTACGGGCACGCCCGCGCTGGCCCGGGCGGCCCTTGGTCTGGGCCTGTACATTTCTGCAGCAGGCATCGTCACGTTTCCGAAGGCCGGAGATCTGCGGAGCACTTTTCGGGAAGTACCCGTCGGCCGCCTGCTGACCGAAACCGACAGTCCCTTTCTTGCGCCGGTGCCGCTTCGCGGGAAGCGGAATGAACCTGCGAATGTGGCGCGCGTGGTGGCGCAACTCGCAGAACTGCACGGCACGACGGCGCAGGTGATGGCCGAGCAGACCACGGCGAATTTCCATGCCCTGTTTCGTCCGTAACGTGCTGGACCAGGTTCCCTCGACCCTGACAAATCATTCGCGCTGAGTGAATTAGCCTGGTCGGTGCGTTGACACCTTCGTGCTCCTTATGGTCAGATTGACGAACTCAACTGAGCCACTGTGGAGAAATCTTCCCCCGACATTTCGCAGATCTTCGAGCCGATCCGCGACGATTTGGAGCAGGTCGACCGCGAATTCGGCCGTCATGTCCAGTCGCAGGTCGATTTGATCCCCAAGATCGGCAAGTACATCCAGACGAGCGGCGGGAAAAGAATGCGGCCCGCCGTGCTGTTGATGGCGGCGCGGCTCAGCGGCTATACCGGCGAGCGTTCGATTCTCTACGCGGCAGTCGTGGAGTTCATTCACACCGCGACGCTCGTTCACGACGACATCATCGACGATTCCGACCTGCGGCGCGGCCGCCTGGCGGTGCACTCGCGCTGGGGCAACGACATCACGGTGCTGCTCGGCGACTACCTGTACATCAAGTCGATGGCG
>Ga0068858_100001994_pt1 | contig 20878 bp, 17 predicted proteins | sample KBSSwiS12_FD_66589 | JGI IMG/M metagenome (GOLD analysis project Ga0068858, IMG submission 66589) | Switchgrass rhizosphere microbial communities from Kellogg Biological Station, Michigan, USA - KBS Switchgrass S1-2 | ecosystem: Host-associated > Plants > Roots > Rhizosphere > Soil ...
CTGGTGATTCCGGCTGGTGACGGCAACGCGGAAGTAGTGGGCGAAATCACTATGGCGACGGAGGCCAAACTGGTTTACGTGCAGCCTCATATGCATCTGCGCGGGAAGGATTACGAGTTGCGGTTGATCTATCCTACCGGCGAAACGCAAGTGGTGTTCAAGGGCAAGTTCGATTTCAACTGGCAGCTTGGTTATTACTTAGACCAGCCGATCTTGATGCCGAAGGGCACTCGCATGGTGGGGATTTCGCACTTCGACAATTCGCCCAATAACAAATTCAATCCGGACCCTGGCAAGGAAATTCGTTGGGGACTGCAGAATTGGGATGAGATGAGCAACGCTTTCATCGGGCTGGTTTATGATTCCAAGGTTGATCCGAAGAAGGCGGAATTCCGGTCCGGGCCCAGTCTGTTGCCGGTTGGAAAGCCGGGGCCGACGCTGGCTGCGATGGACGCCACTACCGCGAGATAAACACGTCGCGAAGGGATTACTCACATGAAATTTCGATTACTCGCCAGCGCGCTGGTGCTGACGACCAGTGTGCTGACGGCGGCGATCAATCCGCCTACTGCTCCGCAGACGGTTCCGCTGTCTGCGCAGGAGAAGAAAAACGTCGACTTTGTGCTGGACTGGTGGCGTCAGGTGATCTACGCAGGGCATCTGGAACTCACATCCAAATATCAGGCTGAGGATTACATTCAGCACAACCCGAGCGTTCCGACCGGGCGTGCGGGGTTCGTCGAATTCTTCAAGAAGTTCAGCAAGCCGATGAATCCGATTCCGGCCAAGATGACGAATCCGCCGGTGCTGGCGGGCGCCAAGGGCGACTTCGTGTGGCTGGTGTTTGAGGAAGAGAAGAAAAATCCAAAGGATCCGTCGAAAACTTTTTTCGATACCAGTCTGGAAGTGCTGCGCCTGCAAAATGGCAAGGTGCAGGAGCATTGGGATAGTCAGATGAAGATGCCGGGGTCGGGCAAGGTCGTGAGCGGAGTCTCGCCCAAGCCGCCGATGCAGTGGAACACGGGGAAGCTCTCTAAGGAAGAGGAGCAGACCTTGGCGCTGGCGAAGTCCGAATTCAAAGATATGTTGCAGTACGCGCATCTGGAAATTGCGAACAAGACCATGGACCCGGGCTACATTCAGCACAATGCGAATTTTCCGCAGGGGCGCGAAGGGTTCATCAAGGTCATGAGCTCGCGGCCGGGGCGCAGGCCGCAGGATGCGAAGCCGATCAAGGATGAGTGGATTGATCCGCCGGTGTTGACGCTGGTGAATGGACCGTATTGCCTGATGATGGCGGAGCGGACAGCGAAAGATCCCGACGATCCTAGCAGGGAATACAAATGGAATCACTTCAACGTGATTCGAGTCGAGAACGGGCTCATCAAAGAACACTGGGACGACTTCCTCATCAACTGACCGTCACCATGAGAAAGTTTTGGTGCATAGCTGCGCTTCTCGGCGCCGGGTTCGCACGGGGTGCGGACGATATAGAAGTTATTCGGGTGCAGCCGAACTTCTACATGATCGCCGGCGCCGGCGGGAACATCGCTGTGCAGATTGGAGCGGATGGCGTCCTGTTGGTGGATACCGGCGCGGCGCGGATGACGGACCGGGTGCTGGCCGAGATCCGCAAGCTAACCAGCCAGCCGATTCGCTTCATCATCAATAGCAGCGCGGATGCGGACCACGTTGGCGGCAACGAGAAGTTGGCCAAAGGCGCCGAGGGCGCGGTGATCATCGGGACGGAGAACGTACTCACGCGGATGAGCGCGCCTACCGGTAAACAGGCGGCGTACCCATTGGCGGCTTGGCCCACAGAAACGTTTTTCCAGAAGCAGAAGCCCATGTATTTTAATCGCGAAGGCATTCAGATTATTTCTCATGCGGCGCACTCGGACGGCGATAGTATTGTGTTCTTTCGCCGCTCGGATGTGATTGTGGCTGGTGAGATCTACGATACGATGCATTTCCCGGTGATCGATGTCGAGAAGGGCGGGAGCATCCAGCAGGAGATTAACGCCTTGAACCAGATTGTGGAACTGGCGATTCCCTCGATTCCGATGATGTGGCAGGAAGGCGGGACTTACGTGATCCCGGGGCATGGCTGGCTGGCGGACCAGGCGGATGTGGTGGAGTATCGCGACATGGTGACCATTATTCGCGATGTGATCGCGGACATGATTGGCAAGGGCATGACGCTGGAGCAGGTGCAGGCGGCAAATCCTACTAAGGGGTATCGCAAGCAATACGGTTCTGATTCTGGGCCGTGGACGACGAATATGTTTGTCGAGGCAATTTACAAGAGCCTCACGGCGAAAAAATGAAGATGAAACTCCTGATCGCGGCCGTGCTGCTGTCGCTCCCGGCTCTTAGGGCGCAACCGAAATCGGCCAAGGCTTCGGCTCCTATTGATCTCACAGGATATTGGGTGGCGGTGGTCACGGAAGACTGGCGCTGGCGCATGATCACTCCGGCGAAAGGGGATTACGCCAGCATCCCGATCACTCCGGGAGCGAAGAAACTCGCCGATACCTGGGACCCTGCGAAGGACGAAGCGGCGGGGGAGCAGTGCAGATCGTATGGCGCACCGGCGATTATGCGCGTGCCTGGGCGGTTCCATATCACTTGGCAGGATGAGAATACGTTGAAGGTTGAGTCCGATTACGGAATGCAGACGCGCCTCTTCCATTTGGGCAGTTGGACGGCTCCGGGCGGGGCGCCGGGTTGGCAAGGAGATTCGGTGGCTCGCTGGGAAATTCCGCGGAATCGTGTCGGCACCGGGAGTGTTGCGCGAGAAGTGGAAGCGCAGGGCGGCTTTGGTTCGCTTACGGTGGAGACGACGCACATACGGCCGGGATATTTGCGCAAGAATGGCGTGCCCTATGGTTCGAAGGCGAAGCTGACTGAATTTTGGGATTTGAATCGGGAGACCAACGGCGATCAGTGGTTGGTGATTACGACGCTGGTGGATGATCCGGAGTTTCTGCAAGAGCAGTGGGTCACGGCGCTGCACTTCAAGAAAGAAGCGGATGGCGCGAAGTGGGACCCGACGCCGTGTTCATCGAAATGGTAGGAGAGTGAGATGAGAGTGTCGATCGCTTTTGCGATGGCGGTGTTCATTGGCGTTCCGGCGTTCGCGGAGATCGATTTGTCGGGGAACTGGTCGACGCGGCAGCATCAGGACTGGCAGGATCGGAATCCTGGTCCGGAGGCGGTCGACTACATCGGGTTGCCGATCAACGACGAAGCGCGTGCCAGAGCGCTAAGCTATTCGGCTTCGCTGTTATCGCTGCCGGAGCGGCAGTGTCTGTTTTATCCGCCGCAATATGTCGTGATCGGTCCGCAAAGCATCAAGATGTGGGCGGAGACGGAGCCAGTGACCGGTAAAACCATCGCCTGGAAGATCAGTGCTGCGCCGGATCGCGACGTGATCACGATCTGGATGGATGGGCGTCCGCATCCGGCGAAGAACGCTCCGCATCCGTACGCTGGTTTCACTACGGGCGTGTGGCAAGGGGACGTTCTCACTGCCTACACGACGCATATCAAGGCGGGTTACATCCGGCGCAATGGCGTGCCGAGTAGCGATCAGGCTACTGTGACGGAACACATCATGCGGCATGGAGATACGCTCACCATCACGGCTCTGATCGACGATCCGGTTTATCTGACGGAGCCGTTTGTGCTGAGCCGGAGTTGGAAGCTGGACCCGAAGGTGCAGATTCCGCCGACGCCGGAACCGTGCAGTCCCGCGGCCGAGGTGGCCCGGTTGGATGGAACCGGGGCGGTGCCGCATATTCTTCCGGGCACGAACACGTTCGTGAACGAAGTCACCAAGATTTTCCACGTTCCGCAGGAGACGGTGATGGGTGGGGCGGAGACGATGTATCCGGAATACCGGAAGAAGTTGCAGGCTACCTATGTTCGCCCGGAGAAGTGCATCCGCTACTGTTGCGGATGGGAGGGCCGGGACGCTGTGGATACCCTGAAGGACTGCATCGGGGATTACCGGCAGACGCCCGGGTTGTCGCTGCCGTCGCAGGGGCTCGACAAATGAGATTCAGCGTAATCCTGCTGGCGTGCCTCTCGGCATTCGGGCAGTCCGGGGCGAAGAACGGAGAGTGGCGCACTTACGGCGGGGATCTCGGGAACACGCACTACTCGCCGCTCAAGCAAATCGACGCTGGCAATTTCAAGAATCTGGAAGTGGCTTGGCGGTTCAAGACGGAAAATCTGGGGCCGCGGCCGGAGTTCAATCTGGAGTCTACTCCGCTGATGGTGGGCGGCGTTCTGTACTCGACGGCTGGTTCGCGGCGGGCGGTGGTTGCATTCGACGCCGCTACTGGCGAGTTGATTTGGACGCATGGTGAACGGGAGGGCGAGCGAGCTACGGTAGCACCACGGCGGCTGTCCGGACGCGGGCTGGCCTACTGGACGGATGGGCACGAGGAACGGATTCTCTACGTTACGCCCGGGTACCGGCTGATTGCTCTGAATGCCAAGACGGGTGCGGCTATCCCGGCTTTCGGCACGGACGGCTCCGTCGATCTAAAGCTGAGTGACGATCAGGAAATCGATCTGATGAACGATGAGATCGGGCTGCACGCTGCTCCGGTGGTGGCTGGAGACACCGTCATCGTCGGTGCGGCGGGCAAGGCTGGGGACATTCCGAAGAGCAAGCGTAACGTGAAGGGTTTCGTGCGCGGGTTCGATGTGCAGACGGGCAAAAGGCTGTGGATTTTTCACACCATTCCGAAGCCCGGAGAGTTTGGCTACGACACGTGGGAACAGGATTCCGCCGACTACACGGGCAACACGGGCGTATGGGGTCAGATCAGCGTCGACGAGGAGTTGGGACTGGCGTACTTGCCGGTGGAGTTGCCGACGGGCGATTTCTATGGCGGACACCGGCCGGGTAACGGACTGTTCGGTGAGAGCATCGTGGCGGTGGACCTGAAGACTGGGCAACGCAAATGGCATTACCAGTTGGTGCATCACGGGCTGTGGGATATGGATATTCCGTGCGCTCCGATGCTGGTGGACATCACCGTTAATGGACGTACGGTCAAGGCCGTCGCGCAGCCGACCAAGCAATCCTTTCTTTACGTGTTTGACCGGGCAACGGGACAGCCGGTGTGGCCGATCGTGGAGCGGGCGGTGGAACAATCGACAGTGCCGGGCGAGAAGACTAGCGCAACGCAGCCATTTCCAAGCAAGCCGCCGGCTTATGAGAAGCAGGGTTCCTCGATTGATGACTTAATCGACTTCACTCCTGAACTGCGCACCGAGGCGGCGAAAATTGCCGCACGCTACAAGCTGGGGCCGATCTTCACGCCGCCCGTGCTGGCGAAACCCGAGGGCCCGATTGCGACGCTCGCGATGTCGGGATTCGGCGGCGGCACGAATTGGCCGGGAGGGTCGTTCGATCCTGAGACTCATATCCTGTATGTGTTTTCGCAAAGAACACTGGTTCCGTTCGGTGTGGTGCAGCCTGCGCCGGGTCGCACGGACATGTCGTACGTATTGGGCAAACCGCCGGGGACCAACGGGGCGCCGCCTCCGGTCAACGTACAAGGGCTGCCGATGATCAAGCCGCCGTACGGCAGCATCAGTGCGATCGATCTGAACAAGGGAGAGATTCTGTGGCAGATCGCGCATGGCGAGACTCCGGATGGCGTGCGCAATCATCCTGCGCTGAAAGGCGTCACCATTCCGCGTACGGGGCGGGCGGGTGTGATCGGAACTCTGGTGACCAGCACGCTATTGGTTGCGGGCGAGAGCGGCGTGTTCACAATGCCATCTGGACAACGCGGAGCGATGTTGCGCGCCTACAACAAAGCCACGGGCCAGGAAGTGGGCGCGGTTCCGATGCCGGCGGGGCAGACTGGAACGCCGATGACTTATCTGTTGAATGGCAAACAATACATCGTGGTTGCCGTTGGCGGCGCGGGAGTTCCTGCGGAATTTGTCGCCTACAAACTGCCTTAAATGATTCGATCCAGCAGTAGTTGTTTGATTCGTTCGGGCGAGTAACCTAGCAGACCACCGTAGACGGCGTCGTTGTGCTCACCTACAGCGGGCGGAGGTTGATCGAAACCGGTTTCCGCGCCGGAGAATTTCATCGGCAGGCCCATGCCATAGACATCGTCCACGGCGCCGAACTTGGGGTGCAGCAGGGGCATGGTCTCCCCGCGGGCGACAACGCGGGGATCGCGAACCGCAGTAGTGGGATCGCGCACTTCGGCGGCGGGAACGCCGGCTTGCTCGAGTGTCTCTACGGCTTCCTGGACGGAATGGGCGCGGGTGAATTCTTCGACGATGCGATCCACTTCGGCGACGTTGGTGACGCGCGCGTCGCGGGTGGCGAAGCGGGCGTCGCTGGTTAGTTCCGGCCGGCCGATGGCGATGAACAGATTTTTCGCGAAGGCTTCGGTGAACGCGCAGATGGCAAGATAGCCGTCGCGGGCAGGGTAGATGCCGAAGGGCGCCAGGCGGGGGGCGGTTTGGCCGGTGCGCGCGGGGACGCCGCAGCGCTCCAAGACATCAAAGGGCTCGCTGGCTACCAGCATGGTGAGCACGCCTAACATCGAAACATCCACGTGCTGGCCAATGCCGGTGCGGCGGGCCTGGAGGAGAGCTGCCAGGACGCCGATCACGCCGAAGAGGGGCGCGCTCAAATCGGCGAAGGGCACTCCGATGCGCACGGGTGGATCGCCGGCGTTTCCGGAAGTGAGCATGATGCCGCTGAGAGCCTGAATGATGGCGTCGGCGGCTTTTCCGGACCCGGAGGCGCTCTCATTTCCAAACCCGGTAATAGAACAATAAACGATTCGCGGATTGATTTCGCGCGCGAAGGCATAGCCGGCGCCTAAGCGTTCGATCGTTCCACGACTGAAATTTTCGACGACGATGTCGGCCTTCTTCAGCAAGTCGGCGAAGACGGCCTGTGCCTCTGGATGCTTCAGATTCAGGGTCACGCCCAACTTATTGCGCAGGCGGTTAATGGCGGAAATGGAGACGTCGTCCGCGTGCTGGCGCGCGAGCGTGGCGCCTTCTGAGCCTAGATACGGTGCGTTTTCGCGGCAGGTATCGGGGCTGGTGGGGCTCTCAATTTTAATGACACGCGCGCCCAGTCCTGCCAGCAGCATGGTGGCGAAGGGGCCTGCGAGCGCCGTCGTCAAATCCAGAACAGTAACATCTTCGAGCGGTCGCGTCAGAGTCTTCGCCTCACTTGCCACAGTTTACCTAAGACCTTCACCCTAGTTTTTGCTAAGGCTCCCGGGAGAAGCAAATATTGCCATTTTGCTCGCATTTCCGCGATGCTGCGGCGTTTAACAGTAGTACTCTAAACTCCGCGGAGCTAGGTGACGATACCTAGAATATTTCACGAGCCACGCTGGGGTACCAGTTGGCAGGCGAGGATGCAGGATTCTACGCGCAGATCGGTAGCCCCTCGATTCGGGGTCAATGGGCCGCGCCCCGGCAACGGCCGTGCGGAACCGTCGAAGAGTTTTCACTTCGCTGTCACTTGGGCTAGCGTGACGGCTCACTTGAGCCTGATCGAAGCTGCGGACTTGAGAAATACCGCCACGGTTGAGTCCAAGCAAGCAAGCCGGGCGGCGGCTGCGGCGGTGGCGGTTGTCCCCTCCGTTCAGCAGCCGCAAGTACAGCCCGCATCGAAAACGCGCTGGGAAATGGTGGTGCCGAAAATGGATCGCGCGAATCGCGTCCCGCAGGCGCTGCCGAGTGGGGCTGAATATGACTATCCACCGGCTTCTATCCCAGCGATGCCGGGTCTGTTCGCCACGCCGCCAGCGCCGTTGCTCACCAGAGCCATGGCCATGCTCGGAATGCGCGGGCGGTCGAGCAATTTACAGAGTTTGCAGTTGAACGCTCCCAGCTCTCCGCTGCCTGTTGAGAAAACCGTGAACGAGGGCAGGGAAGTGTTGCTTTCGAAGATCACGAAGTCGCTGCGCAATCGCGCGCAGGAGCCGGCACTCTAATGAAACTGGACACCGCCCTGGAATTACGCTCGGCTGGCCGTCTCGAGGAGGCCCTGGAGATTCTCAGCACGGCGAGCGAATTCGACCCTCGGCTCGCGAGCGTGAGGGCGGAGATCGAGTTTGCGCTGGGCCGTTTCGAGGACGCCGCGGTGAGTTATTCCGCGGTGACCTTGTCCGATCCCGGCAATACGGATCTGCATTACAACCTGGCGCTTTGCCTGGCGTGCTGTGAACGCTGGGATTTGGCGGCGGAGGCCTTCGAGCGCGTGCTGCGTTTGGACGCGGAGCGGACCGACGCGCGTCTGGGGCTGGGCTCTTGTCTGTTGCATCTGAGTAGGGCCGAGGAAGCTTTGGTGAACTTCCATCGCTGCGGCGCGGGTCCGGCGCTGATCGGCAAGGCTGTCGCCCTGCAATCGCTCCAGCGCTTCGATGAGGCGGGGCGGTTGTATGAAACGTTTCTGGCAGCGGTGCCTGATTCCGAAGAAGCGTTGTCCAACTTGATTGCGATGAGTATCCAACGCCGGGATTTTGCACAAACTTCGGATTATGCCTCACGCCTGCTTAAAGTTCGTCCGGATTCTACGGTGGCTCTCGAAGCACTGGCCACCGCGGCGTTTGGAGGTTCGGATCACCCGGCCGCGGCTTTTTACTGCGAACGGATTTTGGAATTGGCGCCCGACAACTTGGAAGCGTGGCACAACTTTCGAATTGCGATGGACCAGTGCTCCTTCAGCGCTGGGCACTTAGGGGGAAAACAATGAATCGTCTACGCGTTCGCGTCGAATTAAACCGGCGGAAAACCGGCGTACCCATGGAGGAATTGGTGAGCGTGGTGGAGGAAACGCGGAAGTTCTTTCACTTGCTGGCCGAGGACGTTGAAATCCCCGCGGACCGTGGGGAATGGCTAGCGTCAAACTTCGATCCGGAGTCGTTGAACTTCACCGCTGAATTTAACGGGCCGGCTTCTACGGAGCAGATCCGCGCTTTCGGCTCGGCGTTCGGCGGCGCCACTTCACTGCGCCGTGAAACCATCGCGCAGTTCACGCACATCGCGGACTTCATTGGCGAAGATGAGCTGGTTGGTTTCGGATTGTATCAGTCCGATGAGGAAAGCGAGCCCTCCGATTGGCGCTGTCTTTCGCGGCGGGACGCGCAGCGCTTTGCCGGTGAGATTCAACTGCTGGCGAAAGCGGCGGGAGAGTCCGAGCTGGATTCCCCACTCCCGGCGGTGATGAATGGAAGTGTAGGCGGGCGTCGTCTCTTTAAAGACCGGCGGGAGCGGGAGGCGCTGGCAGCGGATCCATCGAAGTGGATTCGCGAAGTGGAATCGAGCCTAGCGAGCCGTATTGGACTGCTCGAAAACAAGTTCGAAGCGCAAGCGCACCAGGTGCAGGGCCTTGGCAATAGTCAGGAGGTGGCCGAGGAAAGATTTCTAAAACTTCTGGGGGCGATGGAGTCCGCCTGGAGTCATGCTCCACGGCAGTTGACGGCGCCCGCGGCGGAGAGAGCCATCGAACCGATTGAACCTGGCGGCCGATGGAAATTCGGTCTTGGGTTCGCTGCCGCGGCACTGATTCTAGCAACCGTCGGAGCCGCGCAGTTTGGTCCGTGGTCGCGATCGTCAAAATTGCCGGTTGTCCGCCCGATCGTGGCGCCGGTGGTGGCGGCATCGGTCCAACCTGAAATGAGTCCTACGAAGGCGCCAGTCGTGGAAGCGGATCCTGCGCCGAAGATCAAACGGACTCCATCTGAATCCGCGGCGATGCTCCACCAGATCTCCTTGGAGATTCCGTCTGACCTGAAGTCGACGATCAAGGAACAAGCGTTCGTCAATGTCTCCGTGGAGATCGATCCAAAAGGCAAAGTCACCACGGCGGAAGTCGAATCGACCAAAGGCGAGGAAGCCGATCTGCTCACCGATGAGGCACTGAGAGTCGCACGCCGGTTTCGCTTTCGGCCCAGCCGCCAAGGCAGCAAGAGTGTCGCGAGCCAGATGGTCTTAACCTTCGTATTCGACCCGGAACCGTTACTTGGAAACTAGCCGGTCCGGCAGCGCAAAAACGTAGAGCGCGTGGCCACCTTGGCCCGCATGAACATCGGGATCAAGCAATCCGGGCACCTGGCGCGGGCTGCTGCCGCCCTGTCCGGTCGTTACGGCGATGTGCTGCTTGCCGCCCACGGTGACGGCGGCGGCTCGCCAAGTTAAAGTCACGCCGGCAAACTGCCGAAGAAGTCGGTGATGGATCAGCGAATTCACGACCGCCTGCCAGTAGTCTTGCAGGTACGAGTGACTGACCTTGCGACCCCTGAATGCTCGGCTTCAGGCGATGCGATCGACCTCTCGGAATCCGGGATCGGTGTCTATCTGCCACTGCAGTTCATGCCAGGCACCTCGGTCCAATTGAACATTAAGGACACCGTGCTCTATGGGTTCGTGGCGTATTCTTGCCCGGAACGATCCTTCTTCCGCACCGGTATTGAAGTGGTGCAGGTGCTGCTAGGAACCTCCGGCCAATCGCAACTTCTCAAAGCTGCGCTTGAGGAAGCGATGCCCAAGCTGCAAATGGAATATTCCGGCCCCCGCTAAGCGAATTCCCTGGCCGGCCCGCTGCCGTATGTTAGATTAGCGGTTGCCGGACTCGGGCCCATGATCGACACAGCAATCCGCGGGATCGTATTTGATCTGGATGGCGTGCTCATCCAGTCGGCTCCCAGCCACGCGGCCGCATTCGAACAAGTCTTCGCGCAGTACGGAATTCATGATTTCGAATATGCGCCCTATGCCGGCTGGCGCACGTCCGAGGTGATTGCGGATGTGCTGGCGCGGCACGGCTACAGCGTCAGCGCGGAGGCCATGGCCGAGATGGCTCGCGAAAAAAGCCAGCTGGCGCGAGAGTTGCTCGAAGCCCGGCGTCCGCTATCGAAGAATTGTGAAGCGACGCTGGCGGAGTTGGCTGGCGGATTCCACCTGGGGTTGGCGAGTTCAGGCTCTCGGTCGAGCGTTGACGCTTTCCTGAAGCTGACGGGTTCGGGGTCGCTGTTCCGCTCCGTCTTGAGCGGTGAGGATGTGACCCGCGCCAAGCCCGACCGCGAAATTTACGTGCGCTCGGCCGGAGGACTCGGCCTGGACGCGGGTCAGTGTTTGGTTGTCGAGGATGCAGTAGCCGGGGTAACAGCCGCACGGGCGGCGGGTTGTTCCGTGGTTGCAATGACGGGGACGTGCTCGTCAGAGGCGCTGCGGAAGGCTGGCGCCGATCAAGTGGTAGCGGACTTCAGTGAGTTAGTGGCACCGCATCGGGCCGTCGATCCCGCGTGCTGGACTGCGGTGATTCCTGCAGCTGGACGGGGCACACGGCTGGGCTTTTCGCGTCCCAAGATTTTGTATCCTCTGGGAGGGCGGGCGATCCTCGACTGGCTGCTCGATTTTCTGCTTCCCAACTGTGCCTCCCTGGTGTTTGTACTTTCGCCGGAAGGCGCTGGCGAAGTGACGGCTGCGTTGAAACAGCGCATCCCGGGACGTTTCACAGTCGCCATTCAAGAAAAACCTACCGGCATGGGCGATGCCGTGGCGCTGGCGTTGCCACACGTGAAGACTCGCCATGCCGCCGTGGTTTGGGGCGATCAAGTCGCGCTGCGGCGCGAGTCGGTGGAAACCTGCATGCGTCTACACCAAGGGCCGCTTCAGCCGAGTGTTACTTGCCCTACAGTGTTGCGCGCGAAACCCTACATTCATTTCGATCGCGACGCGGCGGGGCGGTTAATGGGATTGAAGCAAGCTCGCGAAGACGACGCCATGCCCGAGACCGGCGAGAGCGACACCGGCTTTTTCTGCTTCGAGACTACGGCTCTGCGCCGTTTGCTGCATCGGCTGCGCACTGAGAGCGGCGGCATGGGGACTGCGACTCGCGAATTCAACTTACTGCCGATCATTCCGCTGGCCGCGCTGCAGGAAGTGGTGCTGACGCCGCGCGTGATGCGGCTCGAAGAAACCGTAGGTGTCAACACCGCTGAAGATGCCGCGATCGTTGAGGCCTATCTAGGAAGCTCGCATGGCCGCTAAATCCGAGATCGGGCCTCAACTCGCGGCGCCGCCGCGCTCCAAGATCAACGTGGTGCTATTCTCGGGCGGCAGCGGCACGCAAAGCATTACCGCGGCGCTGCAGAAGCATCCGCAGATCTCGCTCAAGATCCTGATCAATGCTTACGACGACGGACATTCCACGGGCCGCCTGCGCCGTTTCGTGCCGGGGATGTTGGGACCGTCCGACGTACGCAAGAATATCGGGCGCCTCATGCCGGCTAGCGAACGCAGCGAAAAAAGCCTGACGCTGGTCTCCGATTTTCGCCTTCCCGTGAGTATTTCGCGCGCGGAGGCCCTCGACTGGATCGATCACATCATCCACGGGGATTTCGCTCTGCTGCCGGACAAACTAGCGGAGGCGTTCCCGCTCTTGACCATGTGGCAATGGCGCCGGCTGAGTTCCTATCTCAATACCTTCCGCGCCTATTTCAAGGAGCAGGAAGCGGCCGGCCACACCTTCGAATTCACGGATTGTGCTCTGGGAAATCTGTATTTCACCGGCTGTTATTTCGAGCAAGGACGCGACTTCAACCGGGCCATTCAGGCTTTCAGCGAATTCTACGAAGTCGACGGCGATGTCCTGTTGAATATCACGCAGGGTGAGAATCTGTTTCTGGTGGCTCAAAAAGAAAATGGGTCGGTGTTGCTCAATGAAGCAGATATCGTCGCCACGCAGGACGACACCAAGATCGAAGACTTGTTTCTGATCGATGCAGACGTTTACCTCAGGCGAATGGAGAATGCCGCGCAGCCTGCCGAAGGCTGGGGATCGTTGCTTCACTCCGCCAATCGCGTACCACGGCTCAACCCTCTTGCCGGGGACGCGCTGCGGACTGCCGACGTCATTATTTATGGGCCCGGCACGCAGCATTCCTCTTTGTTTCCCTCGTACATGACCGAAGGTGTAGCCGAGGCCATCGCCGCCAATCGCAAGGCCGACAAAGTTTTCATCGGCAATATCCATCGGGATTTTGACATCCAGGGAGATGACGCGAGCGACCTGGCGCGCAAGCTGCTTCGAACCATGAGCCGAGGCGGCGCGCGAAACGTTGAATGGCTCGACGTGGTGTCGCACTTCTTCGTGCAGGGCATCGACGAAAACACCCTCGGTAAGGCCAAGTACGTGCCCTTCGATAAATCCAGCTTCGCGTTTCCGCTCGAAACCGTGAAGGTCCGCGATTGGGAGGCGGCCGAGGGACGCCATTCCGGAGGGTTTGTCCTCGACGAGCTCCGCCAGATCGTGCAATCGCGCATCGATATCGAACTGACTCCGTTCCACCACATGGTGTCGATCGTGATCCCGGTGTTGAACGAACAATCGACCATTGAGCGGGTTCTGAAATCCGTCACCGCCCTGGATTTTGGGCCCATGAGCCTCAGCAAAGAAGTGCTGCTGATCGACGGCGGTTCGACGGACGCCACGCAGGAGCGCGCGCGCTCTGTCGGCAATGTTCGAATGTATAGCTTACCTCCAGGCCGCTTCGGGCGCGGCGCCGCCATGCGGTTAGGCATGGAGAAGGCCCGCGGGAATCTAATTGTGTTTTTCCCTGGCGACGACGAGTACCGGCCGGAAGATTTGTATAGCGTGGTGCAGTCGCTCATGCAAGGAGGATTCCGTGCTGTGTTCGGGACCCGCGCCGTCAAATGCACGGATCTGTCGGATCGCTTGAAAAGCATCTACGCGAACAATCGCAGGTTGTATCTCACCAGCAAGTACGGAGGCATGATGCTGAGCGTCACTACGCTGCTGCTTTACAATCGCTATGTGACGGATGTTTTAAGCAGCCTGAAGGGTTACGACGCACCGCTGCTGCGCTCGCTGGCGTTGCAATCGGATGGCCTGGATCTGGAAACTGAGATCGTCGCCAAGCTCTCGCAGCGCCGCGAATACGTGTTCGAGATCCCTGTCGATTACAAACCGCGCCCGCGTTCAGCCGGCAAGAAGATTCGCGCTTCCGACGGCCTGCGCGCGCTTTTCGCTCTCCTGCGATTCCGGATCAAAGAATAGCTGCGCCGTCCATGCCGGTTCTTTCCATCGTCATCCCCGCCTACAATGAAGGCGCTTTTATAGGAACGCTGATCGAACGGATTCTGGCGGTGCCCGTCGAAGCCCTGGGCTTTCAAAAGGAGCTGATCGTCGTCAACGACGGCTCGCGTGATAACACCGAGGAAATCGCGCGGGAATGGGCCAGCCGTTTCCCGCAGGTGCATTGCTTCACTCAGGTCCCCAATCAAGGGAAGGGAAAAGCCGTGCAGCGCGGCATTCGCGAAGCGACCGGTGACTACATCCTGATACAGGACGCGGATCTGGAGTACGAACCGCATGATTATTTGAAGCTTCTGAAAGGTCTGGATTACGCCGACGTGGTGTATGGCAGCCGCACGCTGGGTCAGAGCCGTCAGCACAAAGGCTTCACATTGTTTCCGGGGAAGCATGCGCAGCAAGGAGTCGGTCCATGGTTCGCTGGCGTGCTGCTGACACTGTGGACAGCGCTACTCTACCAGTGTTGGATCAGCGATACGCTCACCGCTTACAAACTCTATCCTGCTGCGGTGGTCAAAACCATGCAGTTGCGCACCAGCGGTTTTGAAACCGATCACGAGATCACCGCCAAGCTGATCCGCAGAGGGCTGCGCATCATTGAGGTTCCGATCGAGTATTATCCACGATCGCTCCACGAAGGCAAGAAAATAGAAGCTTCCGACGGCTTCATCGCCGTGTGGACACTTTTACGCTTCCGCTTCACCGATTAGGTTTTGGCTGCGTATGCCACTACTCGGTCGAAAACGCCAGCAATACATTTCCGTTCTTATCGCCACCGCCGAAGCTATACCCGGACCCCACAAACAGCATGCCTCCCACAACCGTCGGGCCTGCCGATCCAATGGTGCCGCCACGGGCGGAGACCTGGTTGACGGTAGTGAATTCCTTAGCGGTGTCGAATGCCCAAAGGCTGTGGCCATCGGCGGCGGAAAGTGCGTAGAGCATTCCGCTCCTCGCGCCGGAGAAAATGACGCCAGGAATCGCGGTCACGGCCGCCGAATTTCCGGCGCGTCCGCGGCCAGGAGGCGGCTTCAACGGATTGAGCCAGAGCTTCTCGCCGGTCGATAGCTGAACCGCCACCACGCCTCCCCCGCTGAGCCCGTAGTAGGCGGATTTCTCATCCACGGCGCCGCCCCAGACGATTCCGCTCATGGGCAGCGACGGATCGACGGCAACGTTGTTCTTCCACAGCAGCGCGCCCTTTCGGTCGGGGTCGAGAGCGAAAACGGTACCATCCTTCATGGCCGCCACCAGCATTCTCTTGCCGCTGTCCAGCGGCTTCAAGATGACCGAACTCCCGATGTCGCTATCCGGGCCGACTTCCTCCGGGCAGTTCTCGGTCTTCACGGTTCCGCTGCAGCCCAGGATGTAAGCATCGTGGGCGTAGCCTTGATAGGACCACACCAGCTTCCCGGTTTTGATGTCCACTGCCAACACCGCATCCGTGGTATTCGGAGCCGGTTGATTGGTGGCTTCGCCCGTGCCGAAATAGATCACGCCGCGTTTGGGATCCGCGGTCGGTGTATTCCACACGGAGCCGCCAGACGGTCCCCACAACTGCGTGCCGATGGAATTCTTCCGGGTAGGCTTGGGCGCTTCCTCAATCGCATAGTGCTTCCAGATTTGCTTTCCGGTGTTGGCGTCGAGCGAGGTGACGCTGCCGCGCACCGTGCAGCACGGGTAGTTGAGGTCTCTGGCCGAGTTGGATTCCCACTTTGCCAAAGGAACGTAAATCCGGCCGTCGTAGAAAGCGGGGGCTCCCGTGATTCGTGCCGCGTAATTGTCGTCGACCTTGGTCACCCACAGCAACTCACCAGTTTGAGCATCTAACCCATAAGCGTTATTTTTCAGGTCGCCGAAGAATACTCCGTATTGCGTCGTACCTTTTCCCTTGACCGGCCCCACGCTGATTGCGTTGCGCATGCCGGCTTTGGTCATGAAGGACCAATACACGCAGCCGGTAGCCGCGTCCAACGAATAGACCCATCCCGCGTCCGAGCCCACGAACACGCGCCCGGCCACGACGGTTGGCTGTCCGTAGGCGGCATGCGCGCCAGGCAGTCCGAACGCCCACTTGAGTTTCAGCTTGGGTACTTGATCGGCAGCAATGCCGGCATTTTTCGCGGTCTGATAGCGCGCGTTGTTGCCGCCGTTGCCCCAGCCGTTCCATGCTGGGCCGGCAAGCGGATCACTCAGGGAAGGATTCGCACTGCAGCGGTTCGGCATCAGCTTGGCGTCGCCAATCGCCGCGCTGCCCAGAAGCCGCCCGCTCAGCGACTCCGCCACGTGGCGCTTGTCGTCATCGGAAAGATTCAGTGCTTGATGGGTGCTGTTCGATGCCGTGCTGAGGAGTTCGTAAATCTTCTCGCCGGGAATTTCCCGCAGCGCGGCCACTCCTGGCGCCTGCGACATATTCTGCTTGCCGTGGCACTTCATGCATTGCTGCTGGATGACCGCGAATCCGGCCTCCGATGCCCATTGGGCACGTGCGACGTCAGCAGACGCAGCCAAGCCGGCGAGTCCAGCTATGATGCTGCCGAGATATTTGTTCATCGGCGCTCCTATTTCTTAACGAGCAGGAAATTCGCCTGACGAACCGTGCCCGGTTTCTCGTCAGTGCTGAAGTTTACTTCGAGCAAATTGAAAGCGGGTCCGGGGATCAGTTCCAGGGTTCCTTTGGCACCGCCGTTGGTGGTCACGGCGAAGGTCTGTTGGCGGGAGCTCTGAAAAGTTCCCTCGAACTTGAACTGGATCTCCGCATCGCCAGCGTTCCCGGGTGGCAGTTTAAACCGCGCAGTTAAGGTTCCGCCGGCGCGGCCGTTCTCTTCACGCACCACCAGTTCGGCGGATAACGGCTGGGCGCCGTGGAAATGGGCGCCCACGGTGGGAAGGGTCCATGCTCCTACATAGCGCGACAGCGGAACCGTTGGAATATTTCGCGAGACCGCGGCGGGAGGAACGACGGCAGCTGGCGAGTTCGGCTCCGGAACGGCAGATGTCACCGGCACCGCGGCGCTTCGCGCGGCGTCCGACAGCGAGCGGTAATAGCCGGCCCAGGCCGTTCCCGCTTGTTCGGTGAGCGGTACCGATTGCTTCAGACTGGTTGCCAATTTTTGATAAAGATCCACCGCCTGCAGCCGCGCCTGTTCGGCGCTGTCGGCGGTTTGCGCCACAGCGTCGCGAGCCTTCTGAACATCTTTCAATCCGTCTCTAAGGGCGGCGACAGCGGCGCGCTCGCGCTCCAGTGCCTGCCGTAATTGTTGGATGCCTCGGTCCGGATCGCGGGCGATGGTGTCGATGCTGGCTCCGAGTGTCCTGGTTTGCCCACTCAAGTAAGAGTTCATGTCGGGCGCGGTGTCCGGCGAGAGAATCAACGGTTCCACAGCAGAGGTTCTCTGGCCTGTATCCGCCGCCAGGCTTTCCAGCGCAGCCTTTCGAGCGGCGAAATATTTGGCGGCTTCGGCGGCGGCTTTATCCGCGCGGGCCCCTAGGGTGGCGCCGGCGGTGGCGGCATCGCGCTCCAGGTCGGGATCGGTTTTACGCCAGTTTTCGCGAGCGTCCTGTTGGGCCAGGGCCGCGGAAGCTAGGAGCAAAACTGCCAGCGCACGTCTCATTGTTTTGTCCCCAGAGGCGGCGGACGCACGATCGGCGGGGCCGGTCGCGCTGCCGGCGGCGCGGGCGCGGCCGCAGGGTTAATGATGACGCATTCGATCTGCGCACGAGCTTGGCGTGCGGCATAATAGGCGCTCCAGCGCTGGCCTTCCGCGCTCACCGCTTTCAACTGCTCGTCGATCGCGGACTGCCGCGCCTGGCTGGCCTTCAAAAGATCGCGCAAATTGTCCAACAAAAGGCCTCCGTTGGTTTCGCGCTCCTGCGCTTGTCCCGCCAGCAACCGATCGGTTTCGACTAGGGATTCCAGACTCTTCTGCGGGCTCGCCAGCGCCGGAACCCGCTGCAGACTCGCTTTCAGAGCCGCGGCTTGGGCGCTGGTTGCGGCAACCTCTTGCTGCGCTTCCGATTTGTCTTTAGTCGAGTCCTCACGGCGTTCTTCTTCGCGTGCCAGCAAACCGCGGATGGCTTCCACCTGCGCTTTTGACCGAAGCGAGACCACATTCCAATAGCTGGTGAGCGCGACAGTGCGGGTGTCCGCTGCCCGGCCGACTTCGTCCACGGCCATGCGCACGCGCGGATCGCACGGCAACAGTCGCGCCAGGCGAAGTTCGAGACCGGCGGTCAGAGCATTCCATTCCGCAGTACTTTTGGCGGCGGCGTCCTGCAGGGCGGGCAGAGAATTTGCGCCGGCGTCCTGAGCGTAAAGGTGCCCCGCAGCCGCAAAGCAGGCCGCTATCGCAACCCAGGGAGGGCCTCGCCGGACAGCAGGTACCATTTCCCACGAATCTTACCACGCTACAATGTAAGTTTCACAGCATTCGCGGAGGTTTCATGGCATCACAGCCACGCCGTCGTTCGGTAGCGGTCAGCATCGGGAAGATCAAGGTTGGCGGGGACCATCCCATCGTGGTCCAATCCATGACCAATACCGATACCGCCGATGTTCAGTCGACGGTCAATCAGGTGATGGCGCTGGCCCAGGCCGGCTCCGAACTGGTGCGGGTTACTGTAAACACCGACGACGCGGCGCGCGCCGTGCCGAAGATCGTCGATACGCTGGATAAGTTCGGCGTCCGCGTGCCCATCATTGGTGACTTCCACTACAACGGCCACCTGTTATTAAAGAAGTATCCGGACATGGCGCGGTCGCTAGCGAAATACCGCATCAATCCTGGGAACGTAAATATCGGCAAGAAGCACGACGATAACTTCCGCACCATGATTGAAGCGGCAGTCGAGTATGACCGTCCGGTGCGTATCGGCGTCAACTGGGGATCGCTCGATTCCGCGCTGTTGACGCGCATGATGGATGAGAATAACCTGCTCGCGGAGCCGCTCGACGCCAGAACCGTCACATTGCGCGCCATCGTAGTGAGCGCGATCGAATCGGCGAGAGCGGCCGAACAGTATGGGTTGCGGCGCGATCAAATCATCTTGAGCGCCAAGGTCAGTGGCGTGCAGGACTTGATCCGCGTCTACCGCATGCTGGCCGCCGAGTGCGATTACGCGCTGCACGTGGGATTGACGGAAGCCGGTCTCGGATCGAAAGGTATCGTAGCATCGACGGCGGGCATCGGCGTGCTGTTGCAGGAGGGCATAGGCGATACCATCCGCGCGTCGCTGACGCCGCTGCCCAATGGCGACCGCACCGACGAAGTGATCGTGTGCCAGCAGATCCTGCAAGCGCTCGAACTGCGCAGCTTCACGCCGCAAGTGACCGCCTGCCCCGGTTGCGGGCGCACGACCAGCACTTTCTTTCAGGACATGGCGGACCAGATTCAAACCTATCTGCGTATGCAAATGCCGGTGTGGGGCGCCCGCTATTCAGGCGTCGAAGAAATGAAGGTGGCCGTCATGGGTTGTGTCGTCAACGGCCCCGGCGAATCCAAGCATTCAAACATCGGCATCTCACTGCCGGGTACGTTCGAAGAGCCGGTGGCTCCGGTGTACGTCGATGGCAAACTCAAATGCACCCTGCGCGGCGATCACATCGTCGAGGAATTCCTCGCCATCCTGAATCATTACGTGGATCGCACCTACGCCGCTAAGGCTCTCGAAGCGGTAGACGCGTAGCGGAAGCCGCCCATGAAGCCGCGCGCCGCCCTGCTGTGCCTGGCAGTCTTGACAGCGGCGACGCACGCGCAAAAACCCTTTACCGTAGTCGAAGCCAGCATCCCCGAGATGCAGGCGGCCATGCAGCAAGGGCGCGCCACGTCACGGCAATTGGTGACGCAGTATCTCACGCGAATCGCTCTATACGAAGACAAGCTCCACGCCGCGATCACCGTGAATCCCCAAGCGCTTGCAGAAGCTGACGCGCGGGACCGTGAACGCGCGCAAGGAAAAGTACGTGGGCCTTTGCACGGTATCCCCATTGCGGTCAAAGACAACATCCACACCACAAACCTGCCAACCACCGGAGGTGCGCTGGCTTTCGATGGTTTCGTGCCCCCGTATGAAGCCACCTTGGTGAAGCATCTGCGCGACGCCGGCGCGATCATCATCGCCAAGACTGGAATGACGGAACTGGCCAACTGGGTCGCCGGCGCGCCGACTCCCATGCCGGGGAACTACAACGCCGTCGCGGGCTATGGTTTTAACCCCTATGACCCGCGCCGGGATCCGCGTCCCGCCACTGCCGACGGCCGCCAGGCGCTCGGCACTGGCGGGTCCAGTTCCGGAATCGGCACGGCAGCCAATCTGTGGGCAGCGAATGTTGGCACCGAAACGTCAGGCTCCATCCTTAGCCCTTCCAATCAGAACATGCTCGCCGGTATCAAGCCGACAGTCGGCCGCGTGAGCCGCTACGGCGTGATCCCCATCACAGCGGATCAGGATACGCCCGGACCGCTCGCGAAAACCGTTACCGACGCCGCGATTCTGTTGGGCGCTCTCGAAGGCTCCGCACCCGATGCCAACGATCCTGCTACTCGCGCCTGCCAGCCTCCGCCCGGCGGCAGCTACCGCCGTTTCTTGAACGCCAACGGACTCAAGGGCGCGCGCATCGGCATCCCGCGGGCGTTTTACTACGACCCGGTCACCCTGCCCGGCGAAGGTCAGGCGCGTGGCGGACTCAACCCGGCGCAGGCCGCCCACGTCATGGAAGAGGCTATCGAGGTCCTCAAACACCAAGGA
>Ga0068858_100001998_pt1 | contig 20859 bp, 17 predicted proteins | sample KBSSwiS12_FD_66589 | JGI IMG/M metagenome (GOLD analysis project Ga0068858, IMG submission 66589) | Switchgrass rhizosphere microbial communities from Kellogg Biological Station, Michigan, USA - KBS Switchgrass S1-2 | ecosystem: Host-associated > Plants > Roots > Rhizosphere > Soil ...
TGCCGGTGATCATGTGCACGAGCAAGAACCAGGAGACCGACAAGGTCTGGGGCATGCGCCAGGGCGCGCGCGACTACATCGTCAAGCCGGTCGACCCGACCGAGCTGATGGCCAAGATCCGCGCCTTCGACTGAGAAGGCCGGATCGCCGCATTGCATGGCCAACAAGCAGGCCCTCCGCGACCTCCAGAGCCGCCTCGCCGAACGGCTGCAGGCGGCGCGCACCGAGCCGCTCGCCAAGTCCTGGCTGGCGGTCGAGTGCGGCGGGCGCGGCTTCCTGTTCCCGCTGCGCGAAGCGGGCGAGATCTTTCCGCTTGCGCCGATGGTGCCGGTGCCGCACAGCCATCGGTGGTTTCTCGGCGTCTCCAACCTGCGCGGGCACCTGCACGGCGTCGTCGACCTGGCGGGCTTTCTCGGCCTGAAGACCGGCGACGCGCCGCGCGACCAGGCGCGCCTGGTCGGTTTCAACCAGTCGCTCGACATCAACTGCGTGCTCCTGGTCGATCGTTTGTCGGGGCTGCGCAGCGAGGAAGAGCTGGCCGCCGACGGCGAAGAGGCCGGCGACCGCCCAGCCTTCGCCGGCGGGCGCTTCCGCGACTCCGCGTCGCGCGTCTGGCAGGAACTGCATCTCGCCGAGCTCGCCGGCGACGAGTCGTTCCTGCGCATCGTGGGGTAGCACGGTAAGAGGTCCCTATGAGCTTCGTGAACAAGATCAAAGGCTGGGGGCAGCGCGCGAGCGATGCCGACCAGGCGGCCGACAGCGATGTCGCGGTCGCCGACGACTACCGCTCGGCGCGCGGCAGCAACGGCCGCGGCGCCAACGCCGCGCCGCTCGCCGACGCCGAGGCTTCCGCGGCCTTCGATGCGATGCCGCAGGCCGGCGACGGCGGGCCGCAGCCGACGTCGATCATTTCCGAGGCCGTCCCCTCCGGAATCGCCGACTTCACCGAGACGCGTCTGCAGGAGGCCGACAGCGGCGCCACCCCGGTCGGCCCGGCGCTGCCGCTGATCGGCAACCGGCCCGCCGCCGAGCAGCAGCGGATCCTTCTCGTCATGCTCGGCATCGGCCTGTTCGGTCTGATCGCGCTGACGATCCTTTCGTTCTTCTCGGCCGGCCGCGGCTCGGCACAGGTCGCCGCCAGCGGCCAGGCGCTGATGCAGTCGCAGCGGCTCGCCAAGTCGGTCAGCCAGGCGCTGACCGGCAACCCGGCCGCGTTCCCCGAGGTCAAGGAGAGCAGCGACGTTCTCGCCACCAACGTGCGCAGCCTGAAGACGGGCGAAGGCGGCGTTCCGGCAGCGCCCGCCGGCGTCCAGGACGCGATCGACACCGCGCTGCCGTTCGTCGACCGCGCCGAGAAGAACGCCGGCATCGTCGTCGCCCAGCAGAAGGCGCTCACCGAAGTCAGCCAGTCGCTGCGCGCGATCAACAGCCAGTCGGTCTCGCTGCTCGAGGCGTCCGAGGCGCTGCTGTCGCTGAAGATGCAGCGCGACAGCAACCCGAGCGAGATCTCCGCGCTCAGCCAGCTCGTCATGCTGACGCAGCGGATCGGCAAGTCGGCGAACGAGTTCCTGACCGCCGAGGGCGTCAACCCCGAGGCCGTCGTCCAGCTGAGCAAGGACCTGACCTCGTTCAACGACATCACCAAGGCGCTGATCGACGGCAACCCGCAGATGGGCCTGCCGGGCAGCCGCGACGCGCAGGTGCGCGAGCGCCTGATCGCGCTCAACAAGGTCTACCAGGACACGCGCGCGCGCGGCGCGACGATTCTCGACAACCTCGGCGGCCTGAACGCCGCGCGCGACGCACAGAACACGATCATCTCGGACAGCGAGCCGCTGCGGAAGAGCCTCGAGGCGGTGCAGGAAAAGCTCGGCACGGAGACCGGCTTCAGCGGCTTCACGCTGTTCCTGCTGCTCCTCTGCGCGCTCCTCGTCATCGCCGGCGGCGCCGGGTTCCTGCGCCTGTACGTCGCCGAGCAGGCGCAGCGCACGTCGCTCGCGCAGGCGCGGCGCCTCGAGGCCGAAGGCCAGGAGAAGGAAGCCAAGCGCGTCAACGATGCCAACCAGGCGGCGATTCTTCGCCTGATGAACGAGTTGCAGGGCGTCGCCGAAGGCGACCTGACTCAGCAGGCGACCGTCACCGAGGACATCACGGGCGCGATCGCGGACTCGGTCAACTACACCGTCGAGGAGCTGCGCAACCTCGTCTCGCAGGTGCAGGGCACGGTCGGCCGGGTGACGTCGACGACCGAGCAGGTCGAGGCGAACTCGACCGAGCTGCTCGCGACCGCGTCCGAGCAGCTGCGCGAGATCCGCGACACCGGCGAGTCGGTGCTGCAGATGGCGAGCCGAATCAACAACGTGTCGTCGCAGGCGCAGGAGACCGCGACGGTCGCCCGGCAATCGCTGCAGGCGGCCGAGTCCGGCCTGAAGGCGGTGCAGAACACGATCGGCGGCATGAACTCGATCCGCGACCAGATCCAGGAGACCTCGAAGCGCATCAAGCGGCTCGGCGAGTCGTCGCAGGAGATCGGCGAGATCACCGAGCTGATCTCGGACATCACCGAGCAGACCAACGTGCTGGCGCTGAACGCGGCGATCCAGGCGGCTTCGGCCGGCGACGCCGGCCGCGGCTTCTCGGTCGTTGCCGAGGAAGTGCAACGCCTGGCCGAACGCTCGGCCGACGCGACGCGGCAGATCGCAGCGCTCGTCAAGACGATTCAGACCGACACGCAGGACGCGGTCGGCGCGATGGAGCGCTCGACGCAGGGCGTGGTCGAGGGAACCCGGCTGTCGGATGCTGCGGGCACCGCGCTCGCCGAGATCGACCGCATCACGCGCCAGCTGACCGACCTCGTCGCGCAGATCTCGCAGCAGTCGCTCTCCGAAGCCCAGTCCGCGAACGTCGTCGCCGCCAACATCCAGCACATCTTCGCCGTCACGGAGCAGACCGGCGAGGGCACGCGCTCGACTGCGCAGATGGTGCGCGAGCTGTCGCGCACCGCCGAGGAGCTGAAGCAGTCGGTGTCGCGCTTCAAGATCGCCTGACGGCGCCCGCGCACCCGACGCCCCCCGACGAACCGCCGACCTTCGCCGAGACGCCCGATGGACAGCCAGCTGATGGGAATCGACAACCTGCCGAGGAGCGGGCCGGGCGACGACCTCAGCTCGGTCGCGTGGGTCCACGAGGAGCTGCGGCGCTCGCTCGAGACCGCGCACAAGTCGCTGCGGCGCTTCCTGAAGGACGCCGAGGCGGTCACCGGCTCCGACATCGACTCGGTCGACCCCGGCGTGCTGCGCGCCGCGCGCTCGCAGATCCACCAGGGCGTCGGCGCGCTCGAGCTGGTCGGCCTGCCCGCCGCCGCGATCGTGCTGCGCGCGTGCGAGACGGCGGTGCAGCGCGCGATCGCCAAGCCGCCGTCGCTCACCCCCGAGCTCGTCGCCGACCTCGAGCGCGCGTCGTTCGCGCTGCTCGACTACCTCGCCCGCCTGCTCGCCGGCAAGCAGGTTTCGTCGCTCTCGCTCTTCCCCACGTACCGCGCGGTGCAGGAGGCGGTCGAGGCCGAGCGCGTCCACCCCGCCGACCTCTGGCCGGTCGACTGGCGCTGGCGCGACGTCGGCAACGATCCCGGCATCAAGCCGCGCACGGCGGACACCTCGGTGCGCGCCGACTTCGAGGGCCACCTGCTGGCGCTCATGCGCGGCACGCAGGCGCTGACCGCGGCGGCGAAGATCAGCGACACCTGCGCCGCGCTCGGCGCCGGCTCGTCGCACCCGCAGGTGCGCACCTTCTGGAACCTCGCGGCGGCGATGTTCGAGGCGCAGCACCACGGCCTGCTCGGCTTCGACGTCTTCACCAAGCGCGTCGCGTCGCGCCTGCTGGCGCAGCTGCGCCTGCTCGAGCGCGGCGATTCCGACGTCTCCGAGCGGCTGGCGCGCGACGCCCTGTTCTTCTGCGCGCAGGCGGCACCCGCCGGGCGCGGGATCCGCGTGCCGCGCCTCGACGCCGTCCGCGACGCCTACAACTTCGAAGAGTCTGCGCCGACCGACTACACGCACAGCGTCCTCGGTCGCTTCGATCCGGCGCTCATCGCCCACGCCAAGAAGCGCGTCGCGGCGGCCAAGGAAGCGTGGCAGGCGATCGCCGGCGGCGAGCTGCACCGCCTGTCGGGCCTCTCGGAGCAGTTCGCGCTGGTCGGCGATTCGCTCCGCCGCCTGTTCCCGTTCGGCGAAACGTTCGCCACCGAGCTTCAGGGCGCGGTGCAGCAGACGCAGGCGGCGCAGGCGGCGCCGCCGGCACCGCTGGCGATGGAGGTCGCGACCAGCCTGCTCTATCTCGAAGCCGCGCTCGAGGACGGCGACTTCGACCAGCCCGAGCACGCCGAGCGCATCCGGCGGCTCGGCGAGCGGCTCGCGCGCGTTCGCCAGAAATCGCCTCCCGATCCGCTCGAGCCGTGGATGGAGGAGCTGTATCGCCGCGTCTCCGACCGGCAGACGATGGGCAGCGTCGTCCAGGAGCTGCGCGCCTCGCTGCTCGAGGTCGAGAAGGCGATCGACAAGTTCTTCCGCAACCCGACCGACGCGTCGGTGCTGGGCGACGTCCCGCAGCAGCTCGGCTCGATGCGCGGCGTTCTCTCGGTGCTCGGTGTCGACGCCGCGTCGCACGCGCTGGTGCGGATGAGGAGCGAGATCGACAGCCTGGCGACGACGCATGTCGACCCGGCCACGATCGGTTCGACGGGCGTGTTCGAGCGCATCGCCGGCAACCTCTCGGCGCTCGGCTTCATGATCGACATGCTGAGCGTGCAGCCGCAGATGGCGAAGTCGCTCTTCGTCTTCGACGCCGCTGCCGGCACGCTGGCTCCCGTGATGGGTCGCAGCGCCGCGCCGAAGCCGCCGCCGATCGAGCCGCGCCTGCTCGAGCAGGCGCAGATGCTCGCCTTCACGTCGGTGCGCGAGGACGTCCCGGTCGAGGACGTCAAGCGCGACCTCGAGCGGCTGTCGCAGGAAGCGCACGCCGCCGACCAGCCGCTGCTCGCTGCCGCCGTCGCGAAGGCGCAGGAAGCGCTCGGCGCCGCGCAGGACGAAGGCGACATCGCGAGCGCGCGCGGCGAGCTCTCGGAGGCGCTCGTCGACTTCGTCGCAACGTCGACCGAGCCGGCCGGCCTGGCGCCGGTCAGCGCGCCGGTGCCGCTGGCGCCGATGAAGCCGATCGCGCTCGTCGAGGACTTCGAGCACGACGACGAGATGCGCGACATCTTCCTCGAGGAAGCGCGCGAGGTCGTCGAGACCGGCCGCTCCGCGAGCGCGCAGCTGCGCGGCGCGCCCGAGGACCTCGCGCTGATGACGACGCTCAGGCGCGCGTTCCACACGCTCAAGGGCAGCTCGCGGATGGTCGGGCTGCAGGCGTTCGGCGAGGCGGCGTGGGCGTGCGAGCAGGTCTTCAACACGCAGCTCGCCGAGCAGCGTGCCGCCGAGGCGCAGCTGCTCGACTTCGCCGACTGGGTGCTCGCCTATCTCGGCGACTGGATCGAGGACATCGCCGCGCACCGCACCGGCCTGCACAACGAACGCGACGTCCAGACGGCGGCCGCCAAGCTCGCCGGCACCGGAATCGCCGCCGAGCCGGCGCCCGACATCGCGCTGCCGATCGGAATGCCCGCCGACCTGCCGACGAGCAGCGATCTCGATCTGCTTCCGGTCGGCGAGACGTCGACGATCACGCCGCTCGAGCCGCCGACCGCTCCGGCCGGCGACAGCGCTGGCGCGGAGGAGCCGCCGGCGATCCAGGTCGAGGACGGCGACGGCCTCGCCTTCGAGCTCGACCTCTCGAAATTCGGCCGCAGCGAGCCGGGCGCGCCCGCCGCTCCGGCAACGCCGACGCTCGCCGATCCGGCGGCGGCGGCGATGTTCGACCACTTCGACGAGGCGCAACCGCGCGAGCGGCCCGCGCGTTCGATTTCAGGCCACGCCGAGTTCGAGTCGTCGTCCCAGTTCCAGTCGCCGTCGGACTTCGTCGATCTCGACCTGACGAGCCCGAGCGACGGCCGCGAGCTGATCCAGCCGCTCGCGCCGAGCGACGAGGCGGCGCGTGCGCAGGAGGTGCTCGCCGGGCTCTCGCTCGACCTCTCGACCGGCGAGACCGACGGCGGGCGAGACGGCCACGACACGGCTCCGGTCGACCTCGAGCTCGACGCCGCAGCGCCCGCCGCCGAGCCGGCGAGCGAGGACAACGTCAAGGTCGTCGGGCCGCTCAGGATCGGCATCCCGCTCTTCAACATCTATCTCAACGAGGCCGACGAGCTGTCGCGTCGTCTCGTCACCGAGGTCGCCGAGTGGGCGATGGAGCTGCACCGGCCGGTCGGCGAGGTGCCGATCGCGCTCGCGCACTCGCTCGCCGGCAGTTCGGCGACGGTCGGCTTCACCGACCTGTCGCACCTCGCGCGCTCGCTCGAGCACGCGCTCGCGCGCACCCAGGTGATCGGCCACGGCACCGACGACGAAGCGCGCCTGTTCGTCAACGCGGCCGAGGAAATCCGCCGCCTGCTGCACCAGTTCGCGGCCGGCTTCCTGCAGCAGCCCGCGCCCGACCTGCTGGTGCGCCTCGCCGAGCACGAGGTCAGCTCGGCGATGCGCCTCGAGGCGGCGACCGCGGCGTCCGAGCTGGCCGAAGCCGACGACAGCATCTCGCCAGCCGAGCCGCCGATCGCGGTCGAGCCGCTGCTGACGCTCGAAGGCATCGACGACGATGCCGCGAACGACGCGCACGCCGAAGCGCTGCCGGTCGCGCAAGGTCCGCTTGCGGTCCCGGCGATCGAAGACGCGGCGGCGAGTGCGCGCGACGACGCGCACCGCGGCGAGGAAGCGCCGCGGCTGCCGACGGTCGACGCGCCGCCGATCGGCGACGGCGCGACCGCGACGCCGCCCGCGGCGTCGCCGACGGCGCGCGTCGTCGACTTCGAGCGCGAGCCCCACGAGCAGCGCGGCGATGCGACGCCGTCGATGTTCGGCGCGCTCGGCTTCCAGCCGCTCGGCGTCGCCGAGCTGAAACCGCTCGCCGCCGCGCCGGTCGACACTGGCCGCGCGCAGCCGGCGCGGCCGTCGACGTTCGGCGACGTCGACGACGAGATCGATGCGATCGACGCCGTCGACCTCGAGCTGTTCCCGATCTTCGAGGAAGAGGCGCAGGAGCTGCTGCCCAAGCTCGACGGCGAGCTGCGCGACTGGCTGCTCGCTCCCGGCGAGTCGAGCCACGCCGCGGCGTGCATGCGCACGCTGCACACGCTCAAGGGCGGCGCCCGCCTCGCGGGGGCGATGCGCCTCGGCGAGATGGCGCACCGCCTGGAGACGAGGATCGAGCGCCTCGTCGCCAACGACGCGCGCGCGGTTGCTGTCGACATCGAGGCGCTGCAGTCGGTCTGCGACGCGATGACGCAGGCGTTCGAGGCGCTGCGCAGCCGCGACGCGCAGGCGTACGCAGACGCCGTCGCCGCCGCGACCGCGACCCCGCCGGTGGCGCCGCCGCGCGACACGACGCGTGCGCCGCTCGCCGATGCGCCGCTGTTCGTCGCGACGTCCGACGCGCCACTCGCCGAGCCGACGCAGGCAGCGAACGACGAGCCGGCGGCGCCGCCGCCAGCGGTCGAGCCGGCGCGTCGAGAGCGTCCGCCGCCCGTCGCCGCGACGCCCGAGCCGACCCTGCCCGCGGAGCCGGCCGCCATCGACTGGTCACGCTTCGCTCCGGGCGTCGGCGCGCGCGCCGCGCAGGCGACCAGGCCGGCCGAGCGCGCGGCGGCGCAGTCGGCGGTGCGCGTGCGCGCGCCGCTGCTGGACCGCCTCGTCAACCAGGCCGGCGAGGTCAGCATCACGCGCTCGCGGATCGAGACCGGCGTCGGCCAGATCAAGGGCTCGCTCGCCGACCTGACCGAGAACCTCGAGCGGCTGCGCGGCCACCTGCGCGACATCGAGCTGCAGGGCGAGGTGCAGATGAGCTCGCGGCTCGAGGCTGCGAAGGCGGCGGCGCAGAACTTCGACCCGCTCGAGTTCGACCGCTTCACGCGCTTCCAGGAGCTGACGCGGATGATGGCCGAGTCGGTCAACGACGTCGCCACGGTGCAGCGCACGCTGCAGCGCTCGATCGAGTCGACCGAGGACGAGCTGGTCGCGCAGGCGCGGCTGACGCGCGACCTGCAGGACGACCTGCTGCGCACCCGCATGGTCGAGTTCGAGGGCCTGTCGGACCGGCTCTATCGTGTCGTCCGACTCGCCGCCAAGGAGACCGCCAAGCAGGTCCGCCTCGACATCGTCGGCGGCTCGATCGAGATCGACCGCGGCGTTCTCGACCGCATGACCGGCGCGTTCGAGCACCTGCTGCGCAACTGCGTCTCGCACGGCATCGAGCCGCCCGAGGTCCGCAAGGCCGCGGGCAAGGATCCGACCGGAACGATCGTCGTCTCGCTCTCGCACGAGGGCAACGAGGTCGGCGTCGAGTTCCGCGACGACGGCGCCGGCCTCGATCTCGCGCGCATCCGCGCCAAGGGCGAAGCGAGCGGCCTGATCGAGCCGGGCAGCGTGCACAGCGACGCCGAGCTCGCCAACCTGATCTTCACCGCCGGCTTCTCGACCGCCGACACCGTCACCGAGCTCGCCGGCCGCGGCGTCGGCATGGACGTCGTCCGCGCCGAGGTGATCGCGATGGGCGGCCGCATCGAGACCGCGACCGCTGCCGGCCAGGGCACGTCGTTCAAGCTGGTGCTGCCGCTGACGACGGCGGTGACGCGCGTCGTCATGCTGCGTTGCGGCGAGACGATGGTCGCGGTGCCGTCGACGCTGGTCGAGATCGTCCGCCGCGCGACGCCGGGCGAGGTCGAGGCAGCGTATGCGGGCGGCGGCTACGAGTACGGCGGGCAGGCGGTGCCGTTCTTCTGGCTCGGCGCGCTGCTGCAGCTCGGCTCGCGTCCCGGCACGTCGCAGGGGCGAACGCGCACCGTCGTCGTCATCCGCAGTGCCCAGCAGCGCATCGCGGTGCACGTCGACGAAGTGCTCGGCAACCAGGAAGTCGTCGTCAAGAACCTCGGCCCGCAGCTGTCGCGCCTGCCAGGCCTGGCAGGCATGACGCTGCTCGCCTCGGGCGCCGTCGCGCTGATCTACAACCCGGTCGCGCTGGCGACGCTGTACGGCGAGGCGGCGCGCACGGCGATGGCGCCGCGCGGCGTCGGCGCGCCGGCGTCGCCGATGCTGCCGGGCGAGGCGACGGCGGCGGCGAGCGTCGCGCCGCTCATCCTCGTCGTCGACGACTCGTTGACGGTGCGCCGCGTCACCCAGCGCCTGCTAGCCCGCGAGGGCTACCGCGTCACGCTCGCCAAGGATGGCCTCGATGCGCTCGAGCGGCTCGCCGAGGAAGTGCCGCGCGTCGTCCTCTCGGACATCGAGATGCCGCGCATGGACGGCTTCGACCTCGTCCGCAACATCCGCGCCGACGCGCGCTGGCAGGACCTGCCGGTGATCATGATCACGTCGCGGATCGCGCAGAAGCACCGCGACCACGCGACCGAGCTCGGCGTCGACCACTACCTCGGCAAGCCCTATTCCGAAGAGGACCTGCTCGCGCTGATCGCGCGCTACATCGCGCCGGTCGAGGCGCAGGCCTGAGAGCGGGCGTCAGCCCTTGTCCTTGACGACGGCGTAGCGCTGCAGCGTCTTCGCGCGCGCCGCGGCGTGCTCGACGATCGGTCGCGGGTAGTCGCGGCCGAGCTCGACGCCCGCCGCCTCGAGCTCGATCGGGCTCGCCAGCCACGGCGCGTGGATCTGCTCGTCGTCGAGGCGCGCGAGTTGCGGCAGGTAGCGGCGGATGAACTTGCCCTGGGGATCGAATCGCCGGCTCTGCGTCAACGGATTGAAGACGCGAAACCAGGGCTGTGCGTCGCATCCGGTCGACGCCGCCCACTGCCAGCCGCCGTTGTTCGACGCCAGCTCGTAGTCGATGAGGTGGAGCGCGAAGTGCGCCTCGCCGCGCCGCCAGTCGATGCCGAGGTCCTTGGTCAGGAAGCTCGCCGCCAGCATGCGCAGCCGGTTGTGCATCCAGCCGGTCTGCCGGATCTGCGCCATCGCGGCGTCGACCAGCGGATAGCCGGTGCGGCCGTCGCACCATGCGGCGAATGCGTCGTCGGCGTGGCGGCCGTGCTCGAAGCGGATGCGGTCGAACTCGGGCTTGCCGCTGGCACCGACGACGTGCGGCCAGTGGTGCAGCACCTGCTGGAAGAAGTCGCGCCAGATCAGCTCCGAGAGCCACGTCTCGGCGCCGCGCGCGTGCCTGGCGGCGTCGGCGGCGCGCGCGCGGGCCGCCGCCGCGACCTTGCGGATCGAGATCGTGCCGAAGCGCAGGTGAACGCCGAGGTAGCTCGGGCCCTTGACCGCCGGATACTCGCGCGCAGTGGCGTAGTCGTCGATTCGCGTCATGAAGTCGGCGAACAACGCTTCTGCGGCGGTGCTGCCGCCGTGCACCTTGAGCTCGTCGAGGTTGGTGCGGACGAAGCCGAGCTTGGCCAGCGTCGGCAGCCCCCGGTCGACTCCCGCGGGCGGCGCGCCGAGGCTCGCGGCATGGCGCTCGACCGGGTACGCCTTCAGATAGAAGTCGTCGAGCTTGCCGAGCCAGGCCGCCTTGTACGGGGTGAAGACGCTGTACGGCTTGCCGCTTCCGGTCAGCACCTCGCTGCGCTCGAAGATGACGTGGTCCTTCGAGGTGTGCAGCGCGACGCCGAGGTCGGCGAGCGCGCCGCGGACGCGCGCGTCGCGCTCGAGCGCGTACGGATCGTCGTCGTGGTTGGCGAACACCGCCTGCACGCGCAGTTCGGCGGCCAGCGCCACGATCTCGTCGGCGGCCGGGCCGTGGCGGACGAGCAGGCGGACGCCGGCGACGCCGGCGCGCTCGCCGAGCGCGGCGAGGTCGGCGGCGAGCCCATCGATGCTCTCGACGATGAACTCGACGCGGCGGTCGGCGCGCGGCAGCGGGTCGAGGATCGCGCGGTCGTAGACGAAAGCGCAGAAGACCTGACGGGCGGCGCGCAGCGCGTGGTAGAGCGCGGCGTGGTCCGCGGCGCGCAAGTCGCGGCGGAACCAGACGAGCGCACTGTCGAGGGGCTTGTCCACCGGCGGTCGGTCACTGAACCAGTGGCGGAGTGTGCCGAAAGGCCGTACCCGGCGCGCGGGCCGGCGCGGCGGCGGCGCTCCGGAATAAAATCGCGGCATGGCGGCGGCGTCGATCAACCTGACGAACCAGTTCCTGATCGCCATGCCGGGAATGGCGAGCGGCACGTTCGCGGGAACGGTCGTCTACCTGTGCGAGCACAGCGAGAAGGGTGCGCTCGGCCTGGTCATCAACAAGCCGATCGACATCACGCTGAAGAGCCTGTTCGAGAAGGTCGAGCTCTCGCTCGACCGCGACGACATGGCCGAGCTGCCGGTGTACTTCGGCGGCCCGGTGCAGACCGAGCGCGGCTTCGTCCTCCACGAGCCGCTGTCGGGCGAGAACGGCGACAGCCCGTACAACTCGTCGCTGAAGATCGCCGGCGGCCTCGAGATGACGACGAGCAAGGACGTCCTCGAGGCGATCTCGAGCGGCGCCGGGCCCAAGAAGGTGCTCGTCACCCTCGGCTACAGCGGCTGGGCGGCGGGCCAGCTCGAGGACGAGATCAGCCGCAACGGCTGGATCACGGTCGAGGCGGAGCCCGAGATCATCTTCGACACGCCGGTCAGCCAGCGCTACGACAAGGCGCTTTCGCTGCTCGGCATCGACGCCGGCATGCTCAGCTCGGCCGCGGGGCACGCATGAGCCGCCGGGCCGCTCCCGGGGCGAATGCCGAAGCGCGCAGCGCGCAGGCCTGCCAATGAGCCGGGCCGTCGCTTCGGCCCGCTCCACCCGCTCCTATCTCGCTTTCGACTTCGGCACGCGGCGCGTCGGCGTCGCCAGCGGCAACGCGCTGACGCGCACGGCGACGCCGCTCGCGACGATCGCCGAGCGCGGCGAGGCGCGCAACGCGGCGATCGCCGCGCTCGTCGCCGAGTGGCGGCCCGATGCGCTCGTCGTCGGCGTGCCGTTCCACCCCGACGGCGCGCCGCACGCGAACACGGCGCGCGCGCGCGCCTTCGCGCGCGAGCTCGCCGAGCGCTTCGGCCTGCCGGTGCACGAGGTCGACGAGCGCTACACGACAACCGATGCCAGGCGCTCGGGCGCGGTCGACGTCGACGCCGCCGCGGCGGCGATCGTTCTCGAGCAGCATCTCGCGGGGCTCGGATGAGCGTCGCCGCGCGCTCGTTCCGCAGCGAATCCTCCGTGCCGCGCGGCGAGACCGCGCGCTGCGCGGGGGCGCAGCGATGAGCGCGCCCGACCGGCTCGATGCCGAGGCGCTCTACGCGGAGCTGCTCACCGGCGTGCGCCGGCTGCTGAAGCCCGACGGCTGCCTCGTCGGCATCTGGTCGGGCGGTGCCTGGCTCGCCGAGCGGCTGCAGAAAGACCTCGGCCTCGCAGGCGCGCCGGGCGTCCTCTCGAGCACGCTGCACCGCGACGACTACTCGCAGCGCGGCCTCGCCGGTGGCGCCTCGCACACCAAGCTGCCGTTCGACGTCGAGGGCCGCCACCTCGTCCTCGTCGACGACGTCCTCTACACCGGCCGCACGATCCGCGCCGCCGTCAACGAGCTGTACGACTTCGGCCGGCCGGCGAGCGTCGCGCTCGCCGTGCTCGTCGACCGCGGCGGCCGCGAGCTGCCGATCGCGGCGGCGTGCGCGCCGGCGACGATCGAGCTGCCCGCCGACAAGCGCATCCGGCTCGCGCGCGCCGACGACGGCCGTTTCCGCTTCGAGATCCGCTGAAAGATGAGGCCCAACGCTCTCTTCGATCGCTGCCCCCCGAGGGGTCCATCAGCGCCCTTCGGGCGGCCGGGAGGGCGCTGACATGTTCGGTCCGCGCAACCCGCAGCTCAATGGCAACGACGAGCTGATCCATCTGCTGTCGATCGAGGGATTGCCGCAGGCGACGCTGCAGCACATCCTCGACACGGCGGGGACGTTCCTCAGCGTCAGCGAGCGCGACGTCAAGAAGGTGCCGCTCCTGCGCGGCAAGAGCGTCTTCAACCTGTTCTTCGAGAACTCGACGCGGACGCGGACGACCTTCGAGATCGCCGCCAAGCGCCTCTCGGCCGACGTCATCAACCTCGACATCGCGCGCTCGAGCACCGCCAAGGGCGAGAGCCTGCTCGACACGATCGCGAACCTGTCGGCGATGCACGCCGACATGTTCGTCGTCCGCCACTCGGAGAGCGGCGCGCCCTACCTCATCGCGCAGCACTGCGCGCCGCACGTGCACGTGGTCAACGCCGGCGACGGCCGCCACTCGCATCCGACGCAGGGCCTGCTCGACATGTACACGATCCGCCACTACAAGCAGGACTTCACCCAGCTGACGGTGGCGATCGTTGGCGACATCGTCCACTCGCGGGTCGCGCGCTCCGACATCCACGCGCTGACGACGCTCGGCGTCCCCGAGATCCGTGCCGTCGGTCCGAAGACGCTCGTTCCCGGCGACCTCAGGGAGATGGGCGTCCGCGTCTGCCACGACATGGCCGAGGGCATGCGCGGCGCCGACGTCATCATCATGCTGCGGCTGCAGAACGAGCGCATGAGCGGCGCGATGCTGCCGAGCGCCGGCGAGTACTTCAAGACCTTCGGCCTCGACGCCGCCAAGCTCGCGCTCGCCAAGGCCGACGCGATCGTCATGCACCCCGGGCCGATCAACCGCGGCGTCGAGATCGACTCCGCGGTCGTCGACGGCAGCCAGAGCGTCATCCTGCCGCAGGTGACGTTCGGCATCGCGGTGCGCATGGCAGTGATGTCGATCATCGCCGGCAACAGCCCGTGAAGACGCGCATGACCAGGACCCTGATCACCAACGCGCGCCTCGTCGATCCCGCGAGCGGCCGCGACGACGCCGGCGCGATCGCGATCGACGGCGACACGATCGCGATCGTCGCCCGCGGCGACGACCCGCGGATCACCGACTTCGACGCGATGCTGTCGATCGACGCCCGCGGCGCGGTCGTCGTCCCCGGCCTCGTCGACCTCGCGGCGCGACTCGGCGAGCCCGGCAGCGAGCACGCCGGGCTGCTCGAGTCGGAGCTCGCGGCGGCGGTCGCCGGCGGCGTCACCAGCCTGGTCTGTCCGCCCGACACCGATCCCGTCCTCGACGAGCCCGGGCTCGTGACGATGCTCAAGTACCGCGCCAGGAGCCTCCATCTCGCGCGCCTCTATCCGCTCGGCGCGCTGACGCAAGGGTTGAAGGGCGAGGCGCTGAGCGAGATGGCCGAGCTCCGCGAAGCGGGTTGCGTCGGCTTCTCGCACGCCGACGTCGCGATCCGCGACACGCTCGTCCTGCACCGCGCGCTGCAGTACGCCGCGACCTTCGGCTACACCGTCTGGCTGCGCCCGAACGACGCCTGGCTCGGCAACGGCGTCGCCGCCAAGGGTCCGCTCGCGACGCGGCTCGGTCTTTCGGGCGTTCCGGTGCTCGCCGAGACGATCGCGCTGGCGACGATCTTCGAGCTGATGCGCGATACCGGTGCGCGCGTCCATCTGTGCCGCTTGAGCAGCGCGGCCGGCGTCGAGCTCGTCCGCGCCGCGAAGGCCGAGGGCCTGCCGCTGACGTGCGACGCGAGCATCCACCAGCTGCACCTGATCGACGTCGACATCGGCTACTTCGACGCCGCGATGCGGCTCGTGCCGCCGCTGCGTCAGCAGCGCGACCGCGACGCGATCCGCGCCGCGCTCGCCGACGGCACGATCGACGCGCTCGTCAGCGACCACACGCCGGTGATGGAGGACGCCAAGCACCTGCCGTTCGCCGAGGCCGAACCCGGCGCGACCGGGCTCGAGCTGCTGCTCGGCGCGGCGCTCAAGTGGGGCCAGGCGAGCAGGCTCGGGCTGGCGAGGACGCTCGCCGCCGTCACCAGCCGTCCCGCTGCGGTGCTCGCGCGCTCGCGCGGCGCGGCCGAGTCGGCCAAGCGCGGCCTCGACGAGGGCGCCCCGGCGGACCTCTGCGTGTTCGCCGCCGACGAGTCGTGGACCGTGGACGGCGCGACGCTTGCCAGCCGCAGCCGCCACACGCCGTTCGCGCGCCACGAGATGCCGGGCCGGGTGCGCTGCACGCTCGTCGCCGGCGAGCTGGCGTACGAGGCGGCGCGCTGACAGCGGTGGCGCCGTGATGCGGCGCCTGCGCGCGCTCGCTCGTCTCGGGCACGCCGTCGGCCACGGGCTGCACGGCCTCGCGATCGTCCTCTTCCGGTTCCCGTCGCTCGACGTCGGCGCGCGCCGCGAGCGCATCCGCTGGTGGGCGAAGAAGATGCTCGCCGTCCTCGGCATCGCGTTCGAGCGCGAAGGCGAGCCGGTGCGCCACGCTGCGCTCGTCGTCGTCAACCACGTCTCGTGGCTCGACATCATGGCGGTGCACGCGGTCGTGCCCGAGGCGCGCTTCGTCTCCAAGGCCGACGTCAAGGCGTGGCCGCTGGTCTCGCGTCTGGTCGAGGCGGGGGGAACGCTCTATCTCGAGCGCGAGAGGAAGCGCGACGCGCTGCGCGTCGTCCACGCGATCGCGGCTGCGCTCGCCGGCGGCGAGGTCGTCGCCATCTTTCCCGAAGGGACGACGTCGACCGGCCACGGCCTGCTGCCGTTCCACGCCAACCTGCTGCAGGCGGCGATCGCGACGTCGACGCCGGTGCAGCCGATCGCGCTGCGCTTTTCGGATGCGACGCACGCGGTCAGCGAGGCGGCCGACTTCACCGGCGACACCGGGCTCTTCACCAGCCTGTGGCGGATCTCGTGCGGCGAAGGCCTGCGCGTGCGGCTCACGTTCCTGGCGCCGCGCGAGACCGCGGGCCGCGAGCGTCGCGCGCTCGCCGCGCAGCTGCGCGCCGACATCGCCGGCGCGCTCGGGATCGATGCCGCGTAGCGGCGCGCGGCGCGCGTCGCGCCGCTAGCGCGCGCGGCCCTGCGCAGCCACCGCGGCCGCGGCGCGGGCCGCCGCCTCCGGGTCGCCGAGGTAGTAGCTGCGGATCGGCTTCAGCTCGCGGTCGAGCTCGTAGACGAGCGGAATGCCGTTCGGGATGTTGAGGCCGACGATCTCTTCGTCGCCGATGCCGTCGAGGTACTTCACGAGCGCGCGCATGCTGTTGCCGTGCGCCGAGACGAGCAGCCGCTCGCCACGCGCGATCTGCGGCGCGAGCTGCTCGTGCCAGAACGGCAGCACGCGGGCGACCGTGTCCTTGAGGCACTCGGTGAGCGGCACCTGGCCGGGCGCGAGGTGCGCGTAGCGTGGGTCGCCGCGCTCGCTGCGCGGGTCGTCGGCGGCGAGCGGCGGCGGCGGCACGTCGTAGCTGCGGCGCCACGCGAGCACCTGCGCGTCGCCGAACTTGGCCGCCGTCTCCGCCTTGTCGAGGCCCTGCAGCGCGCCGTAGTGGCGCTCGTTGAGCCGCCAGTCGTTGGTCACCGGCAGCCAGGTGCGGTCCATCGCCTCGAGCGCATGCCAGAGTGTCCAGATCGCGCGCTTCAGCACCGACGTCCAGGCGCGGTCGAACTCGAATCCGGCCTCGCGCAGGAGCTTGCCGGCGGCGCGCGCCTGCTCGATGCCGGTCGGCGTCAGGTCGACGTCGGTCCAGCCGGTGAAGCGATTCGACAGGTTCCAGGTCGATTCGCCGTGGCGAAGGAGGACGAGCTTGTGCATCGATGGAAGCGCGATCGGAGCGGGGCAAGCCGCGTCGCGCACGGGGCAATCGTCGCGCCGGGCAGTGCAGGCGAACGCGAATTCTATAATTCGCGCTTTGCCAAGCCGTCGCGCGGCACTGCGCCTTCCCTTGAGCTTCGTCCTCGACAACTGGTATCTCTTCGTCCTCGCGATCGTCTCGGGCGGCATGCTGCTCTGGCCGACGCTCACCGGCGGCGTCGGCGGCGGCCGCGTCAGCGCCGCCGACGCGGTGCGCATGATCAACCGCGAGAAGGCGGTGCTGATCGACGTCAGCGACCCCGCCGAGTTCGCCGCCGGCCACGCTGTCGGCGCGCGCAGCGTTCCGCTCGCGAGCCTCGAGACGTCGCGCGAGCTGCCGAAGAACAAGTCGCTGCCGCTCGTCGTCGTCTGCCAGACCGGCACGCGTTCGCCGCGCGCCGTCGCCGTGCTGAAGAAGCTCGGCTTCGAGAACACGACCGCGCTCGCCGGCGGCCTCGCCGCCTGGCGCGCCGCGAACCTGCCGACCGAGAAGACCGCCTAGCCGGCAGCACGCCGCATGCAACCCGTCAAGATGTACAGCACGGCGACGTGCCCCTACTGCCTGCGCGCCAAGGCGCTCCTCAAGCAGCGCGGTGTCGAGCAGATCGACGAGATCCGGGTCGACCTCGAGCCTGCCGAGCGCGAGAACATGGTGCGACTGACACACCGCTGGACGGTGCCGCAGATCTTCATCGGCGGCGTCCACGTCGGCGGCTGCGACGAGCTCGTCGCGCTCGATCGCCGCGGCGGCCTCGAGCCGCTGCTCGCCGGCACGCGATAATCCCGGCGCGCTCCGGCGCCACCCTCCAGCGCTCGCCCGCGGCGAGCGTCCAACTCCCGAGACCGCCATGGCCGCCGACCCCAGCACGCTTCCGACGCTCAACATCCAGCGCATCTACCTGAAGGACCTTTCGCTCGAGCAGCCGAACTCGCCGAAGATCCTCCTCGAGCAGGGCCAGCCGCAGGTCGAGATCAACCTCGGCGTCGGCGCCGAGCCGATCGCCGAGGCGATGTACGAAGTGACGCTGACGGCGACGGTGACGACCAAGCTCAACGACAAGACGCTCTTTCTCGTCGAGGCGAAGCAGGGCGGCATCTTCGAGATCAAGAACGTCAGCGACGAGCAGCTGAAGCAGGCGCTCGGCGTCATCTGCCCGAACACGATCTATCCGTACCTGCGCGCGATCGTCTCCGACGTCTGCACGCGCGCCGGCTTTCCGCCGGTCGTGCTCTCGGAGTTCAACTTCCAGGCGATGTACGAGGCGCAGAAGGCGCAGGCGCTCGCTCAAGGCGCGGCCAACGCGACCAACGGCTCGGGCATCGTCGGCACCGCGGGCTAGCGCTCCGCGAGACCGCGCGCTCTTTGCGGAGGCAGGAGCGGCGATGAACATCACGATCCTCGGCGCTGGCGCGTGGGGCACTGCGCTCGCCGTGCACGCCGTCGCAGCGCACCCGACGCGGCTCTGGGCGCGCGATCCCGAACAAGTGAAGCGCCTGCGTTCGTCGCGGCGCAACGCCCACTACCTGCCCGAGGTCGTGCTGGCGCCGGCGCTGCAGGTCGTCGGCGACCTCGACGCGGCGCTCGGCTACGCCGAAGGCGGGATCGTCGTCATCGCGACGCCGATGGCCGGGCTCGAGCCGCTGCTCGCGCGCCTGCCGGCGTCGCTCGACGCCACCGTGCTCTGGCTCTGCAAGGGCTTCCAGGAAGGCTCCGGCGCCCTCGGCCACGAGATCGCGCGCCGTGTTCGCCCGAGCGCGAAGGTCGGCGTGCTGTCGGGTCCGAGCTTCGCGATCGAGGTCGCGCGCGGCCAGCCGACCGCGCTCGTCGGCGCGAGCGGCGATGCTGCGGTCCGCGCCGCCGCGGTCGCTGCGTTCCACCACGCGAGCGTGCGCGTCTACACGTCGGCCGATCCCGTCGGCGTCGAGGTCGGCGGCGCGGTCAAGAACGTGCTCGCGATCGCGACCGGAATCGCCGACGGGATGGGCCTCGGCCTCAACGCGCGAGCTGCGCTCGTGACGCGCGGCCTGGCCGAGATGACGCGCCTCGGCGTCGCGCTGGGCGCCGACGCGGCGACGTTCATGGGTCTCTCGGGTCTGGGCGATCTCGTCCTCACCGCGACCGGCGATCTGTCGCGCAACCGCGCGGTTGGCATCGAGCTCGCCGCCGGCAAGGACCTGGCGACGATCCTTGCCGATCTCGGCCACGTCGCGGAGGGCGTGCGCAGCGCCGACGTCGTCCTCGGCCGCGCGCTCGCGTGCGGCGTCGAGATGCCGATCGTCGCCGCGGTGGTCGACGTCCTCGCCGGCCGCATCGCGCCCGAGCACGCGCTCGCGCAGCTGATGCGGCGCGAGGCACGCGCCGAGTCGCCGATCGGCGACGCGTGACGGCGCGGCGCTGGCGCTAGACGGCGCCGGCGTAGCCGTTCTGGCGCCACGCCTCGAACACCGCGACCGCGACCGCGTTGCTGAGGTTGAGGCTGCGCTGGCCCGGGCGCATCGGCAGCCGCACGCTGTGCGCTTCGTCGAAGCTCGCGCGCACCGCGGCCGGCAGGCCGGACGCCTCGGCGCCGAAGACGAGCCAGTCGCCCGCTGCGAAGCGAACGTCGGCGAGCGGTCGGCGGCCATCGCTCGTGAACGCGAACGTGCGCATCGCGTCGGCGCCGCTCGCGGCGACGAAGGCCTGCCACGAGGCGTGCCTGCGGATGTCGACGTACTCGTGGTAGTCGAGCCCGGCGCGGCGCAACAACGGGTCGGTCATCGCGAAGCCGAGCGGCTCGACGAGATGGAGCTCGCAGCCGGTGTTGGCGGCGAGACGGATGACGTTGCCCGTGTTCGGCGGGATCTCGGGTTCGACGAGGACGATGCGGAACACGCGTTCAGGCGTCTTCGGGACGGGGCGTTCGTGCCAGCACCCAGACCTCGACCCGGCTCGCGCCGGCTTGCTTCAGGGTGCGCGCGACCTCGCCCGCGGTGCTCGCGGTCGTCATGACGTCGTCGACGATCGCGACCGTGCGGCCGGCGAGCTCGCTTCGCCGTCGCGGCTCGACCGCGAAGGCACCAGCGACGTTGCCGGCGCGTGCCAGCGGCGGCAATGCGAGCTGGTGCACCGTTTCGCGCAGCCGCAGCACGAGCGACGCGTCGGCGTCGATGCCGAGCATCCGCGCGACGCGGCGCGCGATCTCCCACGCCTGGTTGTAGCCGCGCGTGCGCAGCCGGGTCGGCGCGAGCGGCACCGGAACGACGAGCGAAGGCCGCGGCGCGCCGCGCGCCCGCTCGGCCACCGCGATCGCGCGCGCGAACGGCCGCGCTAGGTCGATCGCGTCGTGGAACTTGAACGCGGTGACAAGGCGGTCCCACGGTGCCGCGTAGTCGACCGCGGCGAGTGCGGCATCGAACGGCGGCGGCTCGCGCAGGCAGCTGCCGCACACCGTCGCGGACGGCGCCAGCGCCAGCGCGCAGCGGGCGCAGCGCGTCGTGTGCGTCGCGAAGCGGTCGAGGCACGCGGCACAGACGCGGCCGCGGCCCCAGCCGCGGCAGATCGCGCACACGCTCGGCGCGTGCGCGAGCGCCGCATCGACCGCCGCCCAGCGCGTCGCAAGCATCGGCTCAATATACTGCCGCGCAATGGCGGCGAGCGAACGCAACGCGCGCGGGGTCGACCGAGTGGCGGCGCGCGCCGCGCTCGCGCGCATCGCCCGCAGCGCTGCGCTGCCGTGGCTGCACGGCGAGATCGCGCGTCGTCTCGTCGAGCGGCTCGCGCCGATCCGGCTGCAGCCGCGCCGCATCGTCGAATGGTGGCCGGGCCCGGGCGGCGGCGACGACGTCGTGCGTGCCGCGTACCCGCGTGCCGAGCGCGTCGCGGTCGAGCCCGATGCGGCGTGGGCGGCGCGCCGCCGCGCCGCCGAGCGACGTCCGTGGTGGGCATTCGGCGGTGCCGCCGCGACCGTCGTCGAGGAGAGCGCCGACGACGCAGCGATCGGGCGCGCGCAGCTCGTCTGGGCCAACATGGCGCTGCACCTCGTCGTCGATCCGCCGGCGCTCATCGCACGGTGG
>Ga0068858_100001999_pt1 | contig 20855 bp, 15 predicted proteins | sample KBSSwiS12_FD_66589 | JGI IMG/M metagenome (GOLD analysis project Ga0068858, IMG submission 66589) | Switchgrass rhizosphere microbial communities from Kellogg Biological Station, Michigan, USA - KBS Switchgrass S1-2 | ecosystem: Host-associated > Plants > Roots > Rhizosphere > Soil ...
CGTCTTCTTCGACAAACACTGGCGCGTGAGCCCTCAGGTGCGGTGGCATTTTGACCACGAACAGATCGTTGGGTTCCGCCACATGGGCGTCGCAGCTGAAGACGAATGGCCGCTTATCGGTGTTCATCGTTGGCTCCTACCTCGAACTGTGTTCGTCGCAGCTAGACTGCGTGTTAGGCGCTACGTTCGAATATGAATCGAAGCAGCGCGAACGAAATCATTGACATCCACTCAGAGCTTCCACAGTCGCGCGGCGTTACCGCCGAGGAACTTGGCGCCCGCGACCGGACCGAGGGCATTCCACATCTCATGAAGCATTTCGCTCGTATAGCCCCAGGTTCCCTCGGCATGTGGATAATCAGCGCCCCACATGATGTTATCCTCCCCGATGATATCGACGAGGCGCAGGGCGGCGGTATCGACGATGAATGACGCATAGCATTGGCGACGCCAGAGTTCGGACGGCATCACGCCAAGCTTTGGCTTCAGCTCGGAGTGATAGGTCCGCACGATGTAGTCCATGTCTGCGATCGCCTGCGCGACCCAGGTGGCGCCTCCTTCGCAGAAGACCACGTTCAACCCCGGGTGCCGTTCGAGGGCCCCGGAAAAGACCAGTTGAGCCAGCAGCCCTCGGTACGGCGCCAAGTTGCGCGTGATATTCGCGCCGGTTGAACCGTTGCCGACAAATTCTACGTATGGCCCCACATGGAACATCAGCGGAATGCCCGACTCCTGGATCGCCGCCCAAAGCTTGTCCATGCTGCGGCTGTTGTAGCGAACGCCGCGTGGGAAAGCGGGCATCTGTAACGCCCTGTATCCGAGCCGCTGAATGCGCTGGACATATTCGTCGGCCGTCTCCGGCCGCAGAAAGGCCGGCAGAATAGCGATCGGGATCAACCGGTCGAGGTGATCGCGACAATAGTCAATGAGCCACTCATTGTAAACATCTACGCAAGCGGTGTATAGGTCTTTGTCCTCAAGCCGGTTCAGTGCTTGTGTAACACCGTGGAAAATGAAGCTGGCGTCGATCGACTCCGCATCCATTGCCTTTATCTTAGCGTCGAGATCCCAGTATCCGGGAAGGCCGCCCGAGACCTGCTCATCGACTCCTGCTGGCAGCAAGTTCTTGCCTTCAACATCCAACTTTAGCGTGCCCTCGGAATCGCGGTAGAGCTTGGGCGCCCTGTCTTTCCATTTGGCAGGCAGGCGCTCTTCCCACAGGTGCAGCGGCTCGAGGTTGTGATCGTCGGTTGAGATGATTCGCACACCGGCAGGAGGGCGCCAGGTGCTCACGTCCATCTTGCGCTGTGGCGGGATGGGTCGAAGCAGGTCTTGTATCGTCATGTTTCTCGCCTCACGCTCCGAGCCGAAAACGGTGCCGCAAACGGCCGGCTTTGTGAAGTCAGACTATCAAGCGCGCGGTAGAAAAAACTGATCGCTGTCAAAGGGGCGACCGGCATGAATGTGTCGTTGGAATGCGCGCGCTCTGCGTAGCGGACGCGGAGGGGCGGATTATCCGCGCGGCGAAGGTTCAGGCGGCGCTGCGGCGTCGCGCTTCGCTTCGAGACGCGTGAGGCCGAAGTGCTGGCCCTTGCCCCTGTGGGATCTGGAGGCGCATCTGGCGTCGGTGACCCCGGACAGTCGATGGCCAAGGGCGCCCCGGCGCCTTCGTCGCCACCCGTTTCTAAAGGTCCTGGAACGCCGTAGGTCCTTGGAACGCCGTGGGGCGAAGGCGATCGCACCCGACAACAGGCGCCCGAAGCCAGCTCTGTCCTTTAGGCCACCGGGCCAGAGGACCATGCGACCTCGTTGAGCGGATGTTCGATCGGCTCAAGGACTTCCGCCGTATCGACACCCGCGATGACGAATCGCCGCCCTCTACGAGACGGTATCACGACGATCGCCTGCCCTTGGAGGGCAGGGCCTCTCGTGCGCGATATCGAATGGACCACAGATTACGCTTGTCGGAGGTTATACTTTTCGATGGGTATTTCCGTTTCGATGCTGGCGCGCCCCTCCGCAAAAGTAATGCCCAGTTCGTCGAGAATCGGCTGCAGCTTGTTCTGGGCCCACGCCTTTTTCAGGAACGTGGTTTCGCTGGGAAGGTTGCTGCCCTCGCGCGGGGTATATTCGCGCAGCAGCAGCTTCGAAACATTGGCGAGATGGAGTTCAGTGACGCCGTCGGCTGCGCCCTCGTGCAGCGCCATCGCTAGATAGTGCCCGAAGCGCATAACGTTGGACAGTCCATGCGAGCCATGCAAGTGCACCGCTCGAACAACAACATCTTCCGCGATCTTTGCCATGGCGGCTTTGACGGCGCTGATCATCTTGCGACCCTCAGCTCCATGCTCAAGATTTTGATCGAAAAGCCAAGCGGTATAAAGCACAAGCAGTCTATATTGCATGTACTCGATGTAGCTCTGCGCGATCGTCTGCTGAACAGCCTGTTTCGTGGCGATGGGTTCACCGCCGCTATAACGGCTGATCGCGCGTTCCGCCATCATGTCGATCAGGTGCTTCATAAGCCCAATATTGCGCTGCGCATGATGCAGCCGTCCGCCCCCAAGTCGGGATTGGGCGACCTTGAAGCCTTCTCCCAGCGGCCCGAGGCGAGCAGAATCCGGGACACGGACGCCGTTGAAGCGGATCCAGGGATGTCCGCCGGTTTTAGGCGGATCTGTCCAGAAGCCGATCTCACGTACGACCTCGAAGCCTGGCGTTCCAGTAGGAACGATGAACATGGTGGCGCGTTTGTGCGGCGCGGCCTCCGGATCCGTCGCGGCCATCACGATGATGAACGCAGCGTGCTGGGCGTTGGAGGCGAACCATTTATCGCCCGTAATGACCCAGTCGTCGCCATCGCGGCGCGCGGTGCAGCGCAGATTTGTCGGGTCTGACCCGCCCTGGGGCTCCGTCATGGCGAAGGTCGAGAAAATTTCGCCCTCCAGCACCGGTTTCAGGTACTTTTGTTTTTGTTCTTCTGTACCGAACATGGACAGAATCTCGGTATTTCCCGTGTCCGGCCCCTGACATCCAAATATCACCGAACCGAATGCAGACGTCCCCAGCATCTCATTCATATAGGTGAGCTTCACCGCTCCGAAGCCGTTTCCTCCGAGATGCGGGGGCAGGTGCGCCGCCCATAACCCCTGTTCCTTTACCTCGTTCTGGAGGTGAACGATTATTCGCCTCAGAGGAACATTCGCATGGTCAAACGGAGCATCGAAGTCATAGTCATAAATATATTCAAGTGGCCGGACCTTGTTTTCAACAAAGTCTTTCATCCAGTCCAGTTTTGCCTGGAAGTCGCTATCGATGCTAAAATCAACCATTTCGCTTCCTGGTAGCCTCTCAATTTCGCAGGCGTCTGGTCCCGACGGGCCCCCGCATCATCCCAGCCGGACTCGCGCGACAGAATGCTGGCGCATCTCAGTTTCTAACGGCCGATCGAATGGTATTATGGCGTAGCCTGCGACGCAACGAGTTTTGGTCCGATGCGCGCGGACGAGTTCGTTTTCTCGGTTATCGGATGCAAAGGGAAAAGGAGCATACCCCTCTTCGGGCGATCGGGCTTGCCATGGGCCAACACGCTTGACACGAGATGGCGAAAAGGAGTCTCGGGGGAGCCCGTGCGATGGCTGTCGATGAACTTGCCGTTGTCGTCGGGGCTGGAGCGAGGGGAACCGCAATCGCGCGGCGCTTGTCGCAGCAATGTCGGGTTTTCAGCCGCGCATGGCGTTGAGCGTGCGCAGATCTTCCTCCGTCAGGCGCCAATTCACGGCGGCGACATTGGCGCGGACCTGGTCCGGCTTGCTCGCCCCGGCTATGATCGATGCGACGACGTCTTGCGCCGCGAGCCATGACATCGCCAGTTCGAGCACGCTATGGCCGCGCTCGCGCGCGAACGCCTCGAACTGCGCGACCTTGGCGATGCGCTGATCGGAAACCTGCTTTTCGCGCAGTATGCCATTAACGAAGGTGTCCGCCTCGAAGCGCGACCCTGCGGGAGCGGATGCGCCTTCGACGTACTTTCCCGTGAGAAGCCCGCTGGCCAAGGGAAAGAAGGGAATGAGCTTCAGTCCATTCCTTCGACAGGCGTCCAGGACGCCGGCTTCGGCTGGATCGTCCAGCAAGTTGTACTGGTTCTGCGCGGTGGCGAAGCGGGCGAAGCCGGACCCCTCGCTTGCGGCCAGGGCCGTATCGATCATCTGTCCGGAAAAGTTGCAGCAACCGATCTCGCGAACCTTTCCGTCCTGCACGAGGCGGGTCAGGGCCTCGAGCAGTTCGTCGATCGGCACATTTGGATCCGGGAAATGCTGCTGGTACAGGTCGATGCGGTCGGTTCCAAGTCGCCTCAGGCTACCCTCGACCGCGTGCATCACGCGGGCGTATCCGCGTTGATCGGAGCCGGCCGCGTCGTATACGCTGTACTTGGTTGCGATGATCACATCGTTTCGTCGGGGGCCAAGAGCCCGACCGATGATTTCCTCCGACCGACCCGACCCCACAAAGGAATCCACACTGTATTCTTCTGCCGTGTCGATGAAGTTTACGCCTTCATCGAGTGCAGCGTGAATTACACGTCGTGACTCGGCCTCGTCGCATGTCCCGCCGAAGAAGTCGGTACCAAAATTGTTCCCACCCAGTCCAACCAACGAGACCTGGAGGCTGCCAATTTGGCTATACTTCATGAGCTTTCACTCTGAAAAGCGGCTCCGCCGCGACACGCGGACTCGGTTCATGGCGCCGCTGCCTCTCCGCCTGGACGCGAGACATCAGCATTTCGCGCCTTTCCGGCGAATTTGCCGGCGTCACAACGCCATTGCGCCGGGGCGGCCCCCAACCGAAATCGGCCGAGCGTTAGCTTGATAGCAGTTTTGCGCCAGCTGGCAAGCGCCTGGCATCGCTGTGCCATGGCGCCCAGGAGGAGATCCGCTCGTTTCGCGAATGACCGTCGCGCGCTTGAGGGACGTTGCGGACGGCTTCGCTTTGGTTTCCAGGGCGAACGTCAGTTCACAATCAGCGCGAACGCGCGCACATCGTCGGCGAAGGCCTGCGGCTGCTCCATCGCCGCGAAATGGCCCCCGCGTGGTATGTCCGTCCAACGGACGATCTGATAGCTCTGTTCGGCATAGCTTCGCGGCGGGGGCGGAAAGACCGGATCGGGGAAAGCGGCCACGGCGGTGGGCGTTTGGATCCTATGCTCCAGCTCCCGGGACCCCTCCTGAGCAGACGCCATATAGAGCCACGATGCGGTGACAAGGCTGCCGGTTGCGACGTAGAGCATGACATTGGTGAGCAAACTGTCGAACGAATAGACCGAGGCCAGGTCCGGGACGCCGCCTGGACGCGGGAGGTCCGACCAAGCTGCAAATTTTTCGAGGATCCAAGCGGCGGCGCCCACTGGGCTGTCCTGGAGAGCGTAGCCCAAGGTCTGCGGCCGTGTCGCCTGCAAGTGTGAATAGCCGCCCTCGATTGCATGTGTCCGGCGTCTGGCCGCCAGATAGGCCTGGTCCGCCGCGCACGTCGGCGCCGCGGCCTTTGTCTGCAGCAGCGCCATATTGAGGTGCAGGCCAGCGCAGGCGTCCGCGTGGTCATGCGCCATCCAGCTCGAGACGATGCTTCCCCAATCGCCGCCCTGAGCGATGTAGCGTTGGTGGCCGAGGACGTCGGTCATGAGGGTATGGAAAAGTCCGGCGATCGCTCGGGGACCGATCGGGCGCGGCGGACGCCCAGAAAAGCCATAGCCGGGGAGGGAAGGGATCACCAGGTCGAGGCCGTCCTCGGCGCGTCCGCCGAACCGTTCCGGCCAGGCAAGACGCTCGGCCGCCGCCACGAACTCGATAAACGAGCCCGGCCAGCCGTGGACCAGCAGCAAGGGCGCGCGCCGCCCGCCGCCGGAGCCGCGCAGATGCAGGAAGTGGAGCGGCTGACCGTCAACATCCACGCGGTACTGAGGAAGGGCGTTTAGTCGCGCTTCTTCGGCGCGCCAGTCAAACTGTTCCAGCCAATAGGCGGCGATCTGCTGGAGCGTCGCTTTTCCGATCCCGGCGGACCAGCCGCCCGCATCGGGAAAATCGTCCCAATCGAAACGGGCCACGCGGTCGCGAATATGTTGGAGACGGGCCTCCGGCAGATGGATGGAAAACGGCGCGGGCGGGGACAACTTGCGCTCCTGTCGTGGCTCGCGCCGGCATGGCCGACGACCTGATCTGGCCGGTCCTAGGAGGCGTCGCAGGCGCCCCCACCAGCTGGCAAGGCATACCGGACCTGAGGATCAGCGGGAAGCACCCGGCCGTTCGCTCGACATGCCGAACGGCCGATCCTTCGGGGTTTAGTGAGCCCCAAGGTCCGCCGATCCACGACGACATGGTCAGGCAGCGTGCTCGGGGTCGGCGCACGCGTCCTCCCATTCAGGGCGGGATTGCAGCAGTCGCCTGAGGTGGGCGGTGAAGGCTTCGGCGGCAGGGGAAACGAAGGCCGCGCGCGGCCGCACCACATAGATGCCCACGTGCAGGGAGCCCTGCGCCGCGGGCAGAACGCGCGCCAGCCGTCCCGTGGCGAGGTCGTCCCCGACTTCCCACAGCGACCGCAGGGCGACGCCGACTCCGGCAAGGGCGAGCTCCCGGACCGCCTCGCTGGAGTTGGTGCGCACGATGCTCTGCCCTTCGAGGAGGGTCTCACGTCCATCCACCGAAAGCCGCCAGGGCAACTGGCCGTCGGCGGCGACAAGATCGTGCGCCCGCAAGGCCTCGACGCCGTTCGGCTCGCCCCGGCGCGCAAGATAACTCGGGGCCGCGCAAAGCACGCGCCGGCTCGTGGCCAGCCGCACCGCCTCGAGGCCGGGACCGACCTGCGCCGTGATCCGCACCGCCAGATCGTATCGACCGGAGAGGAGATCGACATAGGCGTCGCTGAGGTCGAGCGTGAACCCGACACGCGGGCACGCGTCCAGAAAGGTATTTAGGTTCGGCGCGATATGAAGTCTGCCGAAGGCGGTCGGCGCGGTAACCCGCAATGGGCCGGCTGGCGCGCCGCGACCGCCGGTGAGCCGGGCTTCCGCGGCTTCCGCGGCGGCGACGAGCGTCAACACATCGCGGTAGAAGCTCTCCCCGCGCGCCGTGAGCTCCAGCCGTCGAGTCGTGCGATGCACCAGAGCCACGCCGTGGCGGGCCTCCAACCGGGCGAGCCGCCGCGACGCCATCGGAGCGGAAATCCCCAGGCGCCGCGCCGCGCCCGCGATGCTGCCGCTCGCGACGACGTCGGCGAACAGGGTGATGTCGGGGTCAATCATTCGTGCATGATATGCATGACTGTCCTAACTTCAATGCGCCTAGCGCGCGATCCGCCGCAGGTTTAGACACGTCCCTATGACCCTAAGCATGCCGGCGCCAGATGAGGCGGTTCTCGCGCGCCGCGGCGCGATCATCGCAGCGATGCGCGCGATCGTCCCCGGCGAAGGGGTGATCGACCATCCCGACGCGTTGCGGGCTTATGAGTCGGACGGGCTGACCGCCTATCGCCAGCCGCCGATGGTGGTGGTTCTCCCCGAGACCACGGCCGAGGTCGCCGCCATCCTGGCGTGGTGCCATGAGAACCGCGTCAAGGTGGTCCCGCGCGGATCCGGCACCTCGCTCTCGGGGGGCGCGTTGCCGCTGGCCGACGGCGTTCTGCTCGGCATGTCCAAGTTCAACCAGGTGCTCGAAGTCGACTACGCCGACCGGCTTGCGGTGGTTCAGCCAGGGGTGACCAACCTGGCCGTGACTCGCGCGGTGGAAGATCGAGGCTTCTACTACGCGCCGGATCCGTCGAGCCAGATCGCCTGTTCGATCGGCGGCAACGTCGCGGAGAACTCGGGCGGCGTGCATTGTCTGAAGTACGGGCTCACCACCAACAATGTGCTCGGCGCTGAGATTGTGCTGATCAGCGGCGAGGTCGTCCGCGTCGGCGGCCGCCAGCTCGATCCGGCCGGGCTGGACCTGCTAGGCGTTGTGGTCGGATCTGAAGGTCTGCTCGGCGTGGTCACGGAGGTGACGGTTCGCATTCTGCCTCGTCCTGAGGCGGCCCGCGCTCTGCTGCTTGGCTTTCCCACTGTCGAGGGCGCCGGCCAGTGCGTCGCCGATGTGATCGCCGCCGGCGTCATCCCGGCAGGCATGGAGATGATGGACCGGGCGGCGATCCACGCCGCGGAGGCGTTCGTGCACGCCGGCTATCCACTCGACGTGGAAGCTCTATTGATCATTGAACTGGACGGCGTGGAAGCCGAGTGCGCGGAGCTGCTCGGTGAGATCCAACCCATCGCGGCGGCCAACGGCGCGGTGTCCATGCGCATATCTCGCGATGAAACCGAGAGGCTGGCCTTCTGGGCTGGGCGCAAGGCCGCCTTTCCTGCCGTCGGACGCCTTGCGCCCGACTATTATTGCATGGACGGCACGATCCCGCGCCGCCGGTTGCCGGAGGTGCTCGAGCGGATGCGAACGCTGTCCGCCGCCTATGGCCTGGCGGTGGCCAATGTGTTCCATGCCGGCGACGGGAACCTTCATCCCCTGATCCTCTACGACGCCAACAGGCCCGGCGAGCTCGAACGGGCCGAAGCGTTTGGCGCGGATATCCTGCGGCTGTGCGTCGAGGTGGGCGGGGTGCTGACAGGCGAGCACGGCGTCGGCGTCGAAAAGCGCGATCTGATGCCGGTGATGTTTTCCGAGATCGATCTTGCGCACCAGCAGCGCGTCAAGTGCGCGTTCGATCCGCACCTCCTGCTCAATCCAGGGAAGGTCTTTCCCACGCTGCATCGCTGCGCCGAGCTTGGTCGCATGCATGTGCACGGCGGCAAGACCGCCTTCCCTGAGCTTCCAAGGTTCTGATGTCGACCGACGCACCGCTGCGACCCGCGACCGAAGCCGAGCTTTCCGAGGTGATCGCCGAGGCGGCTGGCGACGGCGCGCGCCTGGCGATCCGGGGCGGCGCCAGCAAGCGGGATGTGGGCCGCCCTGAGGCGGGCGTCCGCAGCTTGGACATGCGCGCGTTCACCGGGGTGGTCGACTACGATCCGCCCGAGCTGGTCCTGACCGTGCGCGCCGCCACGGCGCTGGCTGAGGTCCAGGCGCTGGTTGCGGCGAAGGGACAAATGCTGGCGTTCGAGCCATTCGATCATGGCCCGATCTACGGCCCGCCGCCGTCGGCGGATCACAGCGCTTAGCCTATGGCGGCCCGCGCGATCACCTGCTCGGTCTACGCGCCGTCTCGGGCCGCGGCGAGCTGTTCGTCAGCGGCGCCAAGGTCGTGAAGAACGTCACCGGCTATGATCTTCCCAAACTGCTCGCGGGCAGCTGGGGACGGCTCGCCGCGATCACCGAGTTGACGTTGAAGGTGCTGCCCGCCCCCCGCGTCAGCGCGACCCGCGTGCTTCACGGCCTGAGCGCGCAGGCCGCCGTCGAGGCTATGGCCGCGGCGATGGGCTCGGCGGCGGAAGTCGCCGCGGCCGGCCACTTGCCCGGCGAGGTTTCGGTCACCGCGTTTCGGATCCAGGGCTTCGCTGGGTCGGTAAAGGCTCGATGCGAGTTGCTGGCGAGCCGTGTTGCGCCCTGGGGACGCCTGCAAGACGCCGACGACAGCGCGACGGCGATATGGCATGCGCTGCGCACCTTGACCCCATTGCCGCAGAACCTGCCGTTGTGGCGTGTCAATGTTCGACCCGGGGCCGGCGCGTCTGTCGTCGGCGCTCTCGAGCGCTATGGGGCCCAGTGGCTGCTCGACTGGGCCGGCGGCCTGGTCTGGGCGGCCGTTGACGCCGACCCTGAGATGGTGAGGTCCGTCGCCCGCAGCGCGGGTGGACACGCCCAACTGCTCCGCGCGCCCTCCGAGATGCGCGCGCAGGTCCCATACCATCAGCCACCGGAGCTGGCCGTGGCTGAGCTGGAGGCGCGGGTGCGCCGCGCCTTCGACCCGGCCGGCGTCTTCGAAACGGGCCGCTTTTAAGTGCGTACGCAGTTCAAGCCCACTCAGCTGGCCGACCCCGCGATGGCCGCCTCGGAGGCGGTCATCCGCAAATGTGTGCACTGCGGGTTCTGCATGGCGACCTGCCCAACCTACGTCCTGCTCGGCGACGAGCTCGATTCTCCGCGTGGACGCATCTATCTCATGAAGGAGATGCTGGAGGGCGAACGGACGCCCACGGCGGAGGTGGTGAAGCACGTCGACAGGTGCCTCTCGTGCCTGTCATGCAAGACGACCTGCCCGTCCGGCGTGGATTACATGCGCCTGGTCGACCATGCGCGGGTCTATATCGCTGCGCATTACCGGCGGCCGTGGCTCGATGAGGCCTTCCGAAAGCTGCTGGCGGCCGTTCTGCCGCATCGCGAGCGATTCCGCATGGCTGCGCGCGTAGCCGGCCTGGCGCGGCCTGCGCGAGGTTTGCTCGACCGTGCGCCAGGGCTGCGGCCGCTTGGCGCGATGCTGGCGCTTGCGCCGGCGCGGCTGGCGCCGCGTCCGCGCGCCCAAGCCCATCACATCGCTGGCGGGCGGGGGGAGCGCGTGGCCCTCTTGCGCGGCTGCGTCGAGCCGACGCTGCGCCCGCAGTTCCAGGCTGCCGCCAAGCGCCTCCTGGGCCGAATGGGCTATGAGGTCGTACAAGCGCCTGACGAGGGGTGCTGCGGCGCGCTCACGCATCACATGGGTCGGGAGCACGAGGCCCAGCAATCGGCCCGCCGTAATGTCGACGCCTGGATGCGGCTGATCGACGGGGGCGGGCTTTCCGCCATCCTGGTCACGGCCTCGGGCTGCGGCTCGATGATCAAGGATTATGGGTACATCCTGCGCGGCGATCCGACCTATGCTGAACGGGCCGCGCGGGTTTCCGCCTTGGCCAAGGACATATCCGAGTTCCTCACGGCGTGCGATCTGCCGGCCGCGGAGCCTCGGGGGGTGACCGTCGCTTATCATCCGGCCTGTTCGCTGCAACACGGACAGGGGATCGGCGAGGCGCCCGCCAGGCTTCTGGCTGCGGCCGGGTACGAGGTCCGCACACCGAGCGAGGCGCACCTGTGCTGTGGATCGGCCGGAGTCTACAATATCCTTCAGCCGGAGATCGCGGGCCGACTGGGCAACCGCAAGGCGGCGCATCTCGAACGGTTGGACGCCGACGTCGTGGCTACGGGCAACATCGGCTGCGCCATGCAGATCGCGACGCGCATCGGCGTCCCGGTCGTGCACACCGTCGAGCTGCTGGATTGGGCGACGGGGGGACCGGCGCCTGCCGGTTTGACCTCATCACGAAACGCAGGACACCGACCCCTCGCATGAACCTTGTAAATGCGAACACCATCTGTCGCGCCGCGCTCGAGCGGGGCAGGGAGCTTGGACTCAAGCCCCTGACGGTCGCGGTCCTCGATCCCGGCGGGCACCTCATCGTCTTGACGCGCGAGGACGGCGCATCGAATCTGCGGCCTCAGATCGCAATCGGAAAAGCCAGCGGAGCGCTCGGCCTGGGCGTCTCGAGCCGCAAGGTTGGCGAGATGGCGGCCGAGCGTCCGACGTTCATCGCAGCGCTGGCCGAGATCGCGCCGCAGGGTCTGATCCCGGCGGCTGGCGGCGTGCTCGTCACCGATCAAGCCGGCGGCCTGATCGGAGCCGTTGGCGTCACGGGCGACACCTCCGACAATGACGAGATCTGCGCGCTCGCCGGCATCGCTGCGGCGGGCCTGGCGGGCAAGGCATGAGGAGAAGGCCGAGCTTGAAGTCGCCGAGCCGCTCGTGCGCTTCATCGAGCCGGCCGCCCTTTGGCCCAGGCCGGCGCGCCGGCGGCGCTTGCGCGATCTCGTCCGCGACCGTGCGTGAATCACACATGTGATTCAAAACCTCGGCGCGGTTTCAGGGCTGGCGTGCGGCGCCTGGGATGTCGCAATAGTGCGCGGCCATGCAGACGTTCGTCTATCACCGGTTCGCTCCGCCCGCGGGGGCAGGCGAGCTTCGCGCCGAAGTGCGGGCTTTCTTGCGCGAGCACATGCCGGAAATCCGGCCGGCGAAGCTGGCCAACAGCTGGAATGTTGTCGACCGAACCTTCTCGCGCGCCCTCGGGGGGGCGGGGTTTATCGGCATGGTCTGGCCGAAGCAGTACGGTGGACATGAGCGGTCCGCGCTGGAGCGCTATATCGTTCTGGAAGAGCTGCTGGCGGCAGGCGCGCCCGTCGGCGGCCACTGGGTGGCCGATCGCCAGACAGGACCGTTGATCCTCCGCTACGGCTCCTCGGCGATGAAGGAGGCGTTCCTGCCCGCCGCAGCGCGCGGTGAAATTACCGCCTGCATTGGCCTGAGCGAACCGGGCTCCGGCTCTGATCTGGCCTCGGTGCGGAGCGCAGCTCGTCGCGCACAGGGGGGCGGCTGGCGGATCTCGGGGCAAAAGGTCTGGACGACCAACGCCCATGTCGCGGCGTACATGCTGGCGCTTGTGCGCACGCAAGAGGGCTCAGAGCGCCAGGAGGGACTGAGCCAATTCCTGATCGACATGAAGTCCCCGGGAATCACGGTGCGCCCGATCACCAACATGGCCGGCGAACATGAGTTCAACGAGGTGTTCCTCGATGACGTCGCCGTGCCAGACGAGGCCCTGGTCGGGGTGGAAGGGGAGGGGTGGAAGCAGGTGACGGCCGAGCTGGCGCTGGAGCGGTCCGGTCCCGAGCGCTACCTGTCGAGCCATGCCCTCTTCAACCGGCTGGTGGAAGCCGCCGGCGAGGATCCGGCTGAACCGATCCGCGGCGCGCTCGGCCGTCTCGCCGCGGAGCTCTGGACGCTGCGCCAGATGTCCATGTCCACGGCCGCGAAGCTGGCCTCGGGCGAGAATCCGGTCGTCGAGGCGAGCATCGTGAAGGATCTCGGCAACAGCTTCGAACAGGCGCTGCCGTTGGTTGTGCAGTCGCTCCTGGACGACGACACCCTCGCTGCGTCTTCGCCGCTGACCGACACTCTGGAGTACCTGCTGCAGATGGCCCCTTCGTTTTCCTTGCGCGGTGGAACGCGTGAAATCCTGAGAGGCATCATTGCTCGGGCGCTGGGGCTCAGATGAGCGAAACGCGCAATCTCCTCTGCGATACGGCGGAGACTCTGTTCGCGGACCTCGCCGCTGCGCCGGATTTTCAAGCCGGATGGTCGCGGCTCACAGAGGCGGGCTTCCTCGGCCTGCTTGTCCCGGAGGCGGCTGGCGGCTTCGGCGGCGACTGGGGCGACCTGTTCGCCGTGCTGCGCATCGCGGGCCAGCATCACCTCGCCTTGCCCCTTGGCGAAGCCATTGTCGCCAGCGCCGCCTTGGCCGCATCCGAACTGGCCGTGGGGCAGGATGTCGTGGGTGTGGCCGATACGGCGCAGGGCGAGCTGGCCGACGGTCGCTTCACGGGCGTGCTGCCGCGGGTCCCCTGGGGGCGCGAGCTAGACCGCGTGATCGCCGCCGTGGGCGGCCAGGTCGTGATGCTTAGCTGCAGGGACGGGGAGGCCGATCCGGCCGCGAACACGGCCGGAGAGCCGCGCGACACCTTGCGGTTTGATCGCGCGCCGGCGCAGGGGCTCGTCGGCGACGATCCTCGGACTGCGGGAGCCTTCGTGCGCGTGGGGCAGGCCGCCGGCGCGCTCGACGCGGCGCTGGCCATGGCGATCGAACATGTCAATGGGCGCCGGCAGTTCGGGAAGGCGCTGTCACAGTTCCAGGCAGTGCAGCAGAACCTCGCCGTGGCCGCGGTGGAAGCGGCCGCGGTGAACACCGCCGGCCAGGCGGCCGCAGCGGCGCTCGACGTCGGCGACGGCGGCTTCGAGGTCGCCGCCGCCAAGCTGCGCACCAACATGGCGATCGGTTTGGCGTCGGGCATCCTACATCAGGTGCATGGGGCCATAGGCTTCACCGAAGAGTACCCGCTGCAGCTGCTCACGCGCCGGTTGTACGCCTGGCGGTCGGAATTCGGCGGCGATCGGTATTGGGCGGATGTGCTGGGGCGCACCGTGGCCCGCGCTGGGCCGGCCGGATTCTGGGAAGAGATGACGCGTCGTTCGGACAGGAGTTAGACCTATGGTTGAGGCGGTGATCGTCGCCACGGCGCGTACGCCGATCGGACGCGCCTTCAAAGGCGCGCTGCGGGACATCCACACCGCCAGCCTGGGCGCGCATGTGATCAAGGCGGCTGTCACGCGGGCGGGTCTCGAGCCGGGTGAGATCTCCGACGTCATAATGGGCGCCGCGGTGCAAGAGGGCGCGACGGGGGGGAACCTGGGGCGCGCGGCTGCACTGGAGGCCGAGTTGCCCCTGAGCGTGCCGGGCTTCACTCTGGACCGAAAGTGCGCCTCCGGGCTGCAGGCGATCGCGCTTGCGGCGCAGCGCGTTCTCGGCGGCGACGACGGCGTCTACGTGGCCGGTGGCGCGGAGTCGGTGTCCTTGACCATGGGGAACCGGCCGCCGCCGGTCCGTTCGGCGTGGCTCGAAGCGCACCGGCCGGGATTCTACCTCTCGATGATCGAAACCGCCGACATCGTCGCGGACCGCTATCAGGTCTCGCGCGAGGCGCAGGATCGCTTCGCGCTTGCGAGCCAGCAGAGAACCGCCGCCGCGCAGGCTGAGGGCCGGTTCGACGACGAGATCGTCGCGATCACGGCGGTGCGGAAGGTGCGCGATGCAGCCGGAGCGATTGTCGGCGACGAGACCGTCACGCTGGCGCGAGACGAGGGGAACCGTCCCGACACAAGCTTTGAGAGTCTAGCCGCGCTCAAACCGGTGCGGGGCGAAGGGATGTGGATCACGGCGGGCAATGCGAGCCAGCTGTCGGATGGCGCGAGCGTCTGCGTCGTCATGTCCGACGCCGAGGCGGCGCGGCGCGGGCTGACCCCGCTCGGCGTCTTTCGCGGCCTTGCGGTCGCCGGCTGTGAGCCGGACGAAATGGGGATCGGCCCGGTGTTCGCGATCCCCAAGCTGCTCGCTCGGCACGGGCTGACGGTGGGCGACATCGATTTGTGGGAATTGAACGAGGCCTTCGCGTCGCAGGCCGTGTACTGCGCTGAGCGCCTGGGAATTCCCTCGGAGCGGCTGAACGTCAACGGCGGCGCAATCGCGGTCGGCCATCCATTTGGGATGACCGGGTCACGGCTGACTGGCCACGCTCTGATCGAGGGGCGGCGCCGGCACGCGAAGTTCGCGGTCGTCAGCATGTGCATTGCGGGGGGCATGGGGGCCGCGGCGCTGTTCGAGATCCCCAACTGACCTGGCGCTGGCCCGCGGCGCCGCAATCCGCTCGGGCCTGCCGGGACACGCTTCGCGCGACCGGCGGGCTGTGACCACCTGCCTCAGCCGCCGAACACTTGAGAGGACCGGCGTTTGAACGCGCCGGGCGTTCCAGAGCCGCGCCATTGGCGATTCGCGCCGGGTCACTGGTGGACATCAATTAATGTCGAAGGACCTGAGGGTCGGCGCATTTCCGGCGATCGGGATGAATTCCTGGCGAATGTATTCCATCCGGCTGAGGAGCATGCGGGCGTGTTCATCGGTCGGTTCAGCTGAGACGGGAAAACATCCGGAAATGTCCGCTCCGGAAAGCACGCCTTGCGCCCAGTCTTCCATGAGTCCGCTATAGGTCTCCAAAGCGGCGGGAGCGGTTGGCGCGGCCTCGGTCACGAAATAGGCCGACGGGAGGTCCCCCACGACCACCCACAGCTCTCGATCCTCGAATCCGGCAACCGAACGGCCGAACCTCGCGAGAAACAGGCCGATGATTCCGCCGACCCCGAACGCGAGATACATCCGCTCGATCGGCGGACACCATTTGAACGATCGAATGTAGGCTTCGGCCTGAGCGGCGAACTGCTTGAGCAGCCCCGTATCTTCCTCATCCTCCCCAACAATCTGCGGCACGGCTTGAAAACCGGACGTGTCAACGGCGGGCGGCATGTCGCGACACTACGCGAGCAGCCGCCGTGGCCAAAATGAGATCAGACGCAGTTGCTCCCGGGCCCTCCGGGAAGTCCGAGGGCGCGGCATCTCGCTTGGTTCGCGCGTTCGATATCGTCCGGGTTCGGGGGCCTCCTATGGGCTCAGCCGCTCCCGAAGTGGCCGCCGTTCTCGGGCAGGTAACGCTGGAGGGTGAAGAAGCGCTTGATGTCGTCGAGCGACCAGCCGCCGTCGCCGCCTGAACCGTTGAGGTCCGTCCGAGCTCCTTATGTTGTGAACAGACGCGCACGGAGCCCTGGCCCTGGCGTAGGGCCGGCGACCCCGTCTCAATCACACTTCTAAGACGGGGCGGAGGAGCCACGTCCGCCTGAGGCCTGATTTTCTAGGAGAAATTGGCGCGCCCGGAACGATTCGAACGTCCGACCCTCAGATTCGTAGTCTGATGCTCTATCCAGCTGAGCTACGGGCGCGCAGTCGCCTTGACGGCGAGGGCGGCTATCTAGCCTCGTCGGGGATCGGGTTCAACCCCCAACGCAACGCAGCTGTCACGAAGGGGCGTCGGCGAGCCGGGCGGTTTCGGCGGCGACGGCTTGCGCCAGGCCGGGGACGCGCGCCAGGGCCTGGGCGTTGAGCGCGTCGCGGCGCGCCCAAAGGTCGCGATACCAGGCGCGGCGCTCGGGAACCTGGCGGGCGAACATCCGCTGCTCGCGGACATAGTCCCAGGCGGCGCGGCCGATGGCGCGGGTGCGGTCCGGGTCGGCCAGGGCCTGGCGGAGCAGCGCCGGCCAGTCCTCCAGGCTGCGGGCCAAAAGGCCGTTGACGCCGTGCCGGATGGTGCGGTCGTAGATCAGCGGCGAGGCGAGGGTGACGACGCCGGCGCGGGCGGCGTCGAGGAACTTGGCGTCGCTCTTGGTCTCCCGCATCGGCAGCGCCTCGATCGGGGAGAGCGACACCGCGCAGCTGGCCATGCGGGCCAGATAGGCCTCGTAGGGCAGATAGTCTTCATAGACCTTGCGGGCGGTCGGCAGGGCGTCGAACACCGCCCGGTCGCCCAGCACCACGAACTCCAGGTCCGGGAACTCGGCGACCACGGGAGCCAGCGAACGGGCGACCTCCACCCCGAAGCCGCCGCGCGAGATGGCGCCGTAGAACACCCGCCGCGGCGGCGGCGCCTGCGGGAAGGGCGCAAGCTCGAACACCGTGTTCTCGAACACCTTCACCTCCGGAAGCTGGCGGCGGAACAGCTCGGCGAGCGGCTCGGTGGTGGTCTGGATCGCATGCACCTGGCCGAAGCGGTCCATGTCGGCGGCCTCCATCGGCCGTTGCACCGCCTCGGCCACCAGCGCGGGGTGGTCGTCGTACTCCAGCACCAGCAGCCAGCCGCGGGCGATGGCGAAGGCCAGCCGGCGCAGCCCATCCTCGGCGCTCGTCGCGCCCGGCCGCTGCAGCACCAGCACCTTGGGCGCGTCGTAGGGCTGGGGGGCGGGCGTGTGGGGCGGGGTGAGATATTCGACGACCAGCTCGGGATCCGAGCGCAGGCCGCGCGCCGGCAACCGGGTGCGCACGTCCATCAGATAGCTGGCGAAGGCCACCATCTCGACCCGCAGCGGCGGCAAGGTCTCGCCCGGCGGGCGTTTGCGGGCGCGAAGCACGCCCGTGCCGGCCGCGTCGACCGGCGCGCCGAGCGTGAGGCCGCATCCGGCCAAGGCCTCGCACGCCGCCTGCGGGGCCCAACGCGCGACGAGGTCGCCGCCGGGACGCAGGGCGGCGGCCAGCCGGGACAGCAGCTCCGGCGGCGGCGGGGCGCCCAGCACCACGGCGTCGAGCCCTTGCGCCGCGGCCGGATCCAGGGCGGCAGCCGGGGCCTCGCCCATCACCTCGATCTCGGCGGTCGGGTTCCAGGACAGGTAGGCGGCGGCGAAGGCGGGCCCGCCGGGGCCCCAGTGGGCCAGCCGCCCGGCGGTCAGCGGAACCGCCTCGGTCAGGGCCTCGTCGAGGCCGCCAAGATCGTGGGCCGGATCGGCGCTGGCGCGGCGGCAGGCCTCGAACAGCAGCTCCTTCAGCGCCTTGGGCGCCTGGGCCTGGACATTGTGCCCGGCCTCGGCGGCCAGGTGCAGCCGCACCTGCGGCAGGGCGGCGAGCCGGGCTCGTTCGGGCGCGTCCACCAGGGTCGGCAGGCGCTCGACGGGACGCTGCGGGTGCAACGGCTCGCCGCCGAGCAGCACGTCGACCGGGACGGCGAGGCCGTCGAGCAGGTGATGGTAGTCGCGCGGCGCGGTCGCCTCGCGCGACACGCCGAACAGCCGCCAGAACGCCGCGTGGGCCGGGCTGTCGGCAGGCTGGCCGGTGAGATGGCGGCCGAGCGCCTCGGCCAGCGGCCACAGGGCGCCTGTGGCCAGCAGCGGCTCCACCGCAACCATCCGCCGCACGCTTCGGCTGCGCACGCCGAGCGCGGCGACCGCGCCGATCGAGACGCCGGCGAGGACCACCGAGCGGTGCGCAAACAGCTGCTCGATCAGCTCGTCGACGGCGCGCGGGAAGGCCTCGAGCGCCGGATCGCTGAGCGGCGGCGCGCCGACGCCCGGCAGGCGCAGGACGGCGGCGTCGGCGATCGGCGCCATCACCTGCGGCAGCCGCGACAGGTCGTCGGGACCGGCGAACGTCCCGGCGATGGCCAGCAGCAGCGGGCGCGCGGACGTGAAGATGTCCGGCCGGCTCCACAGGGGAACAACGCCCAGCCGCGTCTGCACCTCCCGCCGCGTCAAGCTCTCGAGTGTCAAGGTCCGCCTCCGCCTGGCCCTCCTAGCGGCTTGCGGGCGGCGCCGCAAAGCGTCACGCGCCGAGGTCTCGCCAGCAGCGGACGTCGACGCCGGGCCACGCCTGCGCCTCGTAGACCCCGCGCGCCACCGCCCGGGCGAGGCAGTCGGCGGCCAGCGCGCCGAGCCGCGCCAGCGTGTAGGGCTCCGGCTCGGCCAGCGGCTTGCGCGCGGTCGAAAGGGCGAAGACCACGTCGCCGTCGAACGGGGCGTGCACCGGCCGGATCGCCCGGGCCAGCCCGTCCTGGGCCATGATCGCCACCCGCCGCGCCTGGGCCGGCGTGAGGGCGGCGTCGGTGGCCACGCAGGCGATGGTGGTGTTGCGTCCGCCGGCCGGCGCCTTGGACAGACCCCAATCGTCCGGCGCGGCGGCCAGGCCAGCGGCGCCCAGGCCGCCGAACTCGCCGTCGATCTCGAACGGCGCGGCCCAGAAGCTGCGGCCGCTCGGGGCGACCACCGAGCCCCAGGCGTTCACCGCCACGACGGCGCCGACCGTATAGCCGTCGGCGCTGACCACCGAGGCCGACCCGGTCCCGCCCTTCAGCGCCCCGGCCATGGCCCCGCAGCCGGCCCCGGCGGAGCCGAGCTCGAAGGCGTCGCCGGCGGCGGCGATCGCCGCGCGCCCCAGTTGGCGATAGGGCGGGTCCTCGCCCCAGGCCTTGTCGCCGCCGTTGGCGAGGTCGAACAGGATGGCGGCCGGGACCACCGGCGAGGGCGGCACGGCCGGGTCGGGCGACACCAGATAGCCACGGCGGCGCGCGCCCAGCCAGGCGGCGACCCCGTCGGCGGCGGCCAGCCCGTAGACCGAGCCGCCGGACAGTACGACGGCGTCCACCGCCTCGACCAGCGTCTCGGGGGCCAGCGCATCGGTCTCGCGGGTGCCGGGACCGCCGCCCCGCACGTCACAGCCGCAGACGGCGCGGTCGTCGGGCAGGATCACGGTCACGCCGGAGCGGGCGCGCAGGTCCTGCGCCTGGCCCACGGCCAGGCCGGGCACGTCGGTGATCAGGTTGCGGCGCCCCGTGCGGGCGCGATGGGCGGAGCCAGGCATGCGCTAGGGCTGGCGCCATCCGCCGTTGTTGTCCATCGGGGCCTGACTATTGTGACGCCGCACCTGGAGTCGCCTGTGTCGTTCAAGTTCCGCCTTCCCGCCCTCGCCCTGGCCGCCGCCCTGGGGGCCTGCAGCACCCTGCCGAGCCCGGCTCCGAGTTCGATCGCCCCTATCGCCGAGGCGCCGGAGACCACCGGCGTCGCCGCTCACGCCATGGTGGCGGCGGCCAATCCGATGGCGGTGGAGGCCGGTCTGGCGGTGCTCCGCCGTGGCGGCTCGGCCGCCGACGCCGCGGTGGCGGTGCAGGCGGTGCTGGGGCTGGTGGAGCCGCAGAGCTCCGGCCTCGGGGGCGGCGCCTTCATGGTCTACTACGACGCCAAGACCCGGGCGGTGAGCGCCTATAGCGGCCGCGAGACCGCGCCGGCTGGCGCGACGCCGGCGATGTTCCTGGGCGCCGACGGCAAGCCGCTGCCGTTCGTCACCGCCGTGCTCAGCGGCCGCGCCACCGGCGTGCCCGGAGCCATCGCCATGCTGTCGCTGGCCCAGGGCCAGCACGGCAAACTCGCCTGGTCCGGGCTGTTCGGCGACGCCGAACGGCTGGCCGAGCGGGGCTTCGTCGTGCCCAAGCGGCTCGCCGCCTACGCCAACGGCCGCGTCCCGCAAGCCGCCACGCCGGACGCCCTGCGCTATTTCACCAAGCCGGACGGGACGAAGATCCAGGCCGGCGACCTCCTGAAGAACCCGGCCTATGCGCAGAGCCTGCGCCTCATCGCCGCGCATGGTCCCGCGGGCCTGCTGCAAGGACCGCTGGCGGACGCGATCGTCGCGCGCACCCATGAGGGCGAGTTGCCCGGAACCCTGACCCTGCAGGACCTCGCCCGCTATCATCCCAAGACCGAACCGGCGCTTTGCCGACCCTACGAGATCTATCTGGTCTGCCTGCCGCCCGCTCCTTCCGGCGGCCCGGCCGTGCTGGAGGCTCTGGGCCTCCTGGAGCGCACCGACATCGCGCTCCACGGTCCCGCAGATCCGCAGGGCTGGTACCTGTTGGCCGAGGCCAGCCGGCTGGCCT
>Ga0068858_100002003_pt1 | contig 20846 bp, 21 predicted proteins | sample KBSSwiS12_FD_66589 | JGI IMG/M metagenome (GOLD analysis project Ga0068858, IMG submission 66589) | Switchgrass rhizosphere microbial communities from Kellogg Biological Station, Michigan, USA - KBS Switchgrass S1-2 | ecosystem: Host-associated > Plants > Roots > Rhizosphere > Soil ...
CGCGTCGTCGCGGTGCAGGGTGTCGAGGACACGGTCGGCGGTCTGGCGCGCGCGCACGTACGGCGAGCTGAGGACGATCTCGGGCCGCTCCTCGGGCGCGAGCGCCGCGAACCAGTCGCCGAGCGCTTGCGCCTGCGCCTCGCCGAGGGGAGAGAGCGGCACGTCGACGTCGCGATGGGGGATGTCGATCGACGCCAGCCCGCCGAGCTCGGCCGCGTCGCGGGCGACGTTGCCCGCGCTCTGGCCGTGCCGGACGACCCACAGCGTCTGCGGCCATTTCTGTTCCAAGGCGTGGCTCTTCGGGTCGTGTCAGGTTCGTGCCGGGGTCGGGCGTGTCGCGCACCCCGCGCGTTCGGAGCAACGGACGTGCCCAGCTCCGAGCCGATCACCGGGTGTACGCTGGCGCTGCCCCGTCGCTCCGACGGCCCGTTCCTCCAGCTTGCGGATCCAGCATGAACGACCTCTTCTCGCTTTCCGGGCGCAGCGCCCTCGTCACCGGCGGCTCGCGCGGCATCGGCCGCATGATCGCCGCCGGCTTCCTCAAGGCCGGGGCGCGCGCCGTCTACATCTCGTCGCGCAAGGCCGACGCCTGCGATGCGACCGCGCGCGAGCTGTCGTCGCTCGGCACCTGCGTGTCGCTGCCGGCCGACGTCTCCGACGCGCAGGGCGTGCAGGCGCTCGTCGCCGCCTACGCGAAGCACGAGTCCTCGCTCGACATCCTGGTCAACAACGCGGGCGCGGCGTGGGGCGAGGATTTCGACAGCTTCCCCGAGAAGGGCTGGGACAAGGTCGTCGACCTCAACCTGAAGACGCCGTTCTTCCTGACCCAGGCACTCGCCGGGCCGCTGCGCAAGGCGGCGAGCGCCGAGCGGCCGGCCAAGGTGATCAACATCGCCTCGATCGACGGCATCTCGGTCAACCCGCAGGAAACGTACTCCTACGCGGCCAGCAAGGCCGGCCTGATCCAGCTCACCCGGCGCATGGCGCTGCGGCTGGCGAAGGAGCACATCATCGTCAGCGCGATCGCCCCGGGCGCGTTCGCTTCGGAGATGAATCGGGACGCCCGCGACCGCGCCGACGCGGTCAAGGCGCGAATCCCTTCCGGCCGGATCGGCGTCGACGACGACATGGCCGGGGCGGCGATCTACCTCGCCTCGCGCGCCGGCGACTACGTCGTCGGCTCGACGCTGGTCGTCGACGGCGGCGTGACGCACTCCCGCTGATCGTTGCGCGAAGCCAGTTCCCGTTGTCCGCCTACGGACAATCACTTGCTTTTTGTCTGCAAATGGACTAGAGTGCGCGCGCACCCCGAGCCGTGGGGTGGTCTGCCGGACCGATGAGCGCTCTTCTCAAGCCCGATGTTCCTGCCGTCGACCTGACGTCGGCGCGTGCCGCCGGAGCGGCGCTGCGCACCTTCTTCCGCCTCGCCGACGCCTGGCAACTGTCGGTCGCCGAGCAGACGACGCTGCTCGGCGTCGCCCGCACCACGCTCTACCAGTGGAAGCAGGGCAAGGTCGCGCCGCTCGACCGCCATCTGCTCGAGCGCTTGTCGCACCTGTTCGGCATCTACTCGTCGCTGCAGATCCTGTTCCCGGCGAGCCGTCGTGCCGACGAATGGCTGCGCAAGCCCAACAGCGCGCCGCTTTTCGACGGCCATTCCGCACTCGATCGCATGCTCGGCGGCCAGGTCTCCGATCTGTACGTCGTGCGCCAGTACCTCGACGCGCAGCGCGGCGGCAAGGCATGAGGCGCAGCGTCGCTGCCGAGGCGAGCCGGGCAACGCAAAGCGCGAAAGTGTGACGTGGCGGTGGACCCGAGCAAGGTGCCGCTGCGGCGCGTCTCGTGGCGGCCGTCGTACCGGCTGATCCCGTCGCGCTATCCGACCGTCGGCCTCTACGACGCGATCGCCGATCCGGCCGACCTCGACGTCGTCTTCGCGATCGAGGCGCTCGCCAACCCGCGCATCCGCGACGAGATCGGCGAGCTGACGCTCGTGCCGCGCGAAGAACGCCTGACCGGTCCGGGCGCGACGCCGGTGATGGCGGCGTTCACCCACCTCAATCCCGAGGGCTCGCGCTTTTCCGACGGCACCTACGGCGTCTACTACGCGGCCCATTCGCTCGAGACCGCGATCGCCGAGGTGAGCCATCACCGCGGCGTGTTCCTGCGCCGCACCGACGAGGCGGCGATCGACGTCGACATGCGCCTCATCACCGCGAGCGTCGAGGCCGAGCTGCACGACCTGCTCGACGCCGAAGGCGAGGCAGCGAACACCGACCGCTACGCGTCGCTCCTCGATCCCGACGACTACGGCCCGTCGCAGGCACTCGGCCGGCGCCTGCGCGCGGCGCGGAGCTGGGGCATCCGCTATCCGAGCGTTCGCCACGCCGGCGGCGAGTGCGTCGGCATCTTCCGCCCGCGCGCGTTGCGCCACGCCAAGGCGGCGGCGCACCTGGCGCTGCACTGGGACGGCACGCGGATCACGCACTGGTACGAGAAGCGCCAGCCGCACGCCGTCAACGAGTGAGCTCGCGGCCGCGGCGGCCGTGCACTTTTGCACTGTCTCCCGGCGCGCGACATTCGCTCACCGCCCGGGCGGCGGAGCGGAGGGTATGGTCGAGCGCGAATGCTCTCCATGCTGCTCGTCTTCGCGCACCTGCTCGCCGCATCGATGGCGCTCGGTGCGATCGTCGCCACCGACCTGCGGCTGCTCTCGAAGCTGGCGCAAGACCGCACCCGGATCGCGCCGCCGAACGAGTTCGTCGCCCGCATCGTCGTCGTCGCGCTCGTCGTCCTCTACGCCACCGGCGCCGCCATCGTCTGGCAGGGCGTGCTCGAGCGGCCCGACTACCTCGCCAACCCCAAGCTCCAGGCCAAGCTGGCGCTGGTCGTGCTGCTCACGATCAATGCCTTCGTCCTGCACCGGCTGACCTTCCCGCGCCTGGCGCGCGGCCGCCGCGTCGCGCGCTGGCATGCGTCGGACTGGATCGCGATCGGCATCCCGGTCGGCGTCTCCAACTTCCTCTGGATGTTCGTCGCCTTTCTCGGCGTCGCTCGGGCGTGGAACGGCACCGTGTCATTCGGCGACGTCATGGCGGTCGCCGCCATCGCCTATGCCGTCGCGCAGGGTGCTGTCTTCGCGATCCTGGCGGTGGCCGCGAGCGGCGCCGATCCGGTCGCGAATCCGCGCGCGGCGTTCGTGCGCCGTTGGCTCGCCTCGCTCGGCAATCTGGGCCGCCCGCTGGGAGGCGACGACGATCCGGCGTCGCTTCGCCAGCCGACGTCGCTGCGCTCCGTTCGTGACGACGCGGCGACCGCGGCCGACAGCGACCCTGTCACCGTCGACTGGGCCGAGCGCCGCGGTCAGGCCTTGCGCGGCCGCCGGCCCGTGACCGGATAGACCGGATCGGTGTAGCCGGGCGTCGACGCGTGCCCGGGCGCGACCAGCGAATCGATCAGCGCCTCGTCGCCGCCGTCGAACTCGACGTCCATCGCGGCGACGTACTCGTGCCACTGCGCCAGCGTTCTCGGCCCGCCGATGACGCCGTGAACGAGCGCGTTGTTCCAGACCCAGCCGAGCGCGAACTGCAGTGGCGTCATGCCGCGCGACCTCGCATGCTCGACGACGCGCTGGGCGAGCGCGAGCGACTCGGCGCGGAACTCGGTCTGCAGGATGCGCTTGTCGTTGCGGCCGGCGCGCGAGCCCTCGGGCGGCGGCGTGCCGGGCGCGTACTTGCCGGTCAGGACGCCGCGTGCGAGCGGGCTGTAGGCGACGACACCGAGGCCGTAGTGAGCGCAGCACGGCAGCAGCTCGGTCTCGATCGCTCGCGTCATCGCGTTGTACGGCGGCTGGCAGACGATCGGCACCGGAACGCTGGCCGCACGGCAGGTTTCGGCCATCCGCGCGACGCGCCAGGCGCGAAAGTTCGAGACGCCGAAGTAGTGCACCTTGCCGGTCGAGAGCAGGTGCCCCATCGCGGCGACGGTCTCCTCGAGCGGTGTCGTCTCGTCGTCGCGGTGCAGGTAGAGGACGTCGACCCACTCGGTGCCGAGCCGCTTCAGGCTCGCGTCGAGGGCGCGGATCATGTGCCGGCGCGACAGGCCGCGATCGTTCGGGTCGCTGCTGGTCGGGTTGGCGAGCTTGGTGGCGAGCACCCAGCGCTCGCGGTCGGCGGCGATGAGGCGCCCCGTGATCCGCTCCGATTCGCCGCCGGCGTAGGCGTCCGCCGTGTCGATCGCGTTGATGCCGCCGTCGCGCGCGGCGGCGACGATGCGGCCGGCTTCGGTCTCGTCGGTCTGGTCGCCGAACATCATCGTGCCGAGCCAGAGCTTGGAGACCTTGAGGCCGCTCGCGCCGAGCGGCGTGGGCGGGTGGCGAGCGTCAGCCATGGGAAGCTCCGGGAGGGGAATGGGTGGCGATGAAGCGGTCGCGCAGCTCGCGCTTCAGGATCTTGCCGATGGCGCTGCGCGGCAGCTCGTCGACGACCTCGAGGTAGGCGATGCGCTGGGTCTTGCCGAGCTGCTCGTTGGCCCAGGCGCGAACGGCTTCGGCGTCGAGGCGAGCGCCTTCGCGTGCGACGACCCACGCCGCCGGCGTCTCGCCCCAGCGCTCGGACGGAACGCCGGCGACCGCCGCTTCGGCGACGTCGGGATGCCCGCGCAGGACCGCCTCGAGGTCGCTCGGGTAGAGGTTGAAGCCGCCGCTGATGATCATGTCCTTGCGGCGATCGACGAGCATGAGAAAGCCCTCGTCGTCGAAGCGGCCGACGTCGCCGGTGCGGATGAACCGCTTGCCGGTGGCGTCGAACCATTCGGCCTCGGCAGTCTTGGCCGGCTGGCCGTGGTAGCCGGCCATCATTCCCGCCGAGTGGCCGACGACTTCGCCGGTCGCGCCGGGCGGCAGCTCGCGGCCGTCTTCGTCGATGAGGCGGATGTCGTGGCCCTCGGCCGGCATGCCGACCGTGTGCAGCTTGTCGGGATGCTCGTGCGCGGCGAGGATGCAGGTGCCGCCGCCTTCGGTCATGCCGTAGAACTCGACCAGCCCGCCCGGCCAGCGCGCGACCACGTCGGCCTTGAGCGCCGCCGCGAACGGGGCGCTGGTGCAGAACTTCATCCTGAACGACGACAGGTCGTGCGCGCCGAAGCGCGGGCTCGCCATCAGTCGCTGGTACTGCACCGGCACCAGCATCGTGTGGGTGACGCGCTCGCGCTCGGCGAGCGCGAGGTAGCGGTCGACGTCGAACTTCTCCATCAGCACGACGGTGCCGCCGAAGGCGATGGTCGGGAAGAAGACGACCAGCGTCGTGTTCGAGTAGAGCGGCGTCGCCAGCAGCGTCACGGTCTCGCGCGAGTAGCCGAAGCGGCCGCCGCGCATCACGTGCGTCCAGCGCATGCCGTGCGGCTGGACGATTCCCTTCGGCGTGCCGGTCGTCCCCGACGAGTAGATGATGTTGAACGCCATCTCCGGGCGAATCTCGACGGCCCGCGGCGCGCTGCCCGCGGGCGCGAGCCAGGCATCGAACGCAGTGCCGCTGGCCTTGCCGTCGAGCGAGATCCGGCGCGGCAGGCCGGCGTCATTGGCGCCGACGACCGCGTCGGCGCTGGCGTCGACGAAGAGCAGGCGCGCGCCGGCGTCGGCGAGCATCGAGCGAAAGCTCGCCGGCGTGACCGACGCGGCGAGCGGCGCGACGACGGCGCCGGCGCGCAGCGCGCCCAGGAAGATCGCCGCGTAGCGGGTCGAGTTGACCGCGCAGATCGCGATCGAGTCGCCGACCGCGACGCCGTCGCGCTGCAAGGACGCGGCGACGCGGTCCATCACCGCGTCGAGCGACCCGTAGTCGAGCGTGCTCGTCGAGTCGACGAGCGCCGGATGGCGCGGCGCCGCCTGCGCATGCTCGCGGATCAGCTCGACGATCGCTCGAAACGGCAGATCGGCAGCGACCGCGGCGCCGGCGGCAAAAGGATCGTTCATGGCGAGGGCCCCGAAGTCGTCGGCGGCCGCACCATGCGCGCGAGCAGATGATCGAGCGCATCGGCGAGGTCGTCGCAGCGGCCGGTGTGGACGGCCGAGGTCTGGATCATCGTGCTGCGCGGCGCGACCAGCCAGTGGAAGCGCTCGCGCAGCGAGAGGCGCCCGATCGCGCCGGCGGCCGCGCCGCCGGCGCAGACCGCGGCGATCGCGGCGAGCGCCGTCCGCACCGCGTTCAGGTCGACGTGCGGATCGAGCGCGAGCAGGCGAGCCTCGTCGACCGCGAAGCGCGCCGCGAGGTAGTCCTTCGCATCCGACGAGACGATCGCGCCGACGTTGACGAACTCGCCGCGCTCGACGCGCGGCACGACGCGAACGATCGCGTAGTCATACGTGCACGGATCGGGCACGGGCCGCCTCCTCTGCGAATGCGCGCGGCGCGCGCAGGCGCTGCGCGAAGTAGTCGGCGTAGGCGGCGCGGTGCGCTTGCCTGTCGGCGAAATGCGGGTCGTCGTCGAGCCAGTCGTCGGGGATCAGCGCGGTGATGGCGGCGATGCGCTCGCTCGTCAGGCGCGCCGCCATCGCGGCGTCGGCGGCGCCGAGCTCGTTCGCGAACGGAAGCAGCACGTGGTCCTTGATCGCGGGGAACGCGCTCGTCGAGCGGGCGCCGTAGTCGGGCGACGAATGATGGAAGTAGAGCGCCGCGCCGTGGTCGATGAGCCAGAGCTTGCCGTGCCAGACCAGCATGTTGGTGTTGCGCGGCGTTCGATCGAGGTTGGTGACGAAAGCGTCGAACCAGACGATGCGCGACGCGAGCTCGGCGTCGGGCTGCCAGGCGAGCGGGTCGAACGCGACCGAGCCGGGCAGGTAGTCGAGGGCGAGGTTGAGGCCCTGGCTGCCGTCGACGAGGCTGGCGCTGGCGCGGATGAGATCCTGGATCTCGGCGTCGGGCTCGGTGCGCGCGAGGTCGGCGTCGACGCAGGCGAAGACGATCTCGGGCACCGGCAGCCCGGCGGCGCGCGCGATCTCGCCGGCGACGAGCTCGGCGATGAGCGCGCGCGGTCCCTGCCCGGCGCCGCGGAACTTGAGGACGTAGAGGCCGTCGTCGTCGCCTTCGACGATCGCCGGCAGCGAGCCGCCCTCGCGCAGCGGCGTCACGTAGCGGACCGCGCGCACGGTTCTCATCGGTCCGGCGAGACCAGCGAATGCGTCCGGTACGCCATGAAGGCGAGGTACGCGGCGAGGCCGAAGTAGAGCGCGAGGTACTCGAATCGGCGCCGCGGCGAGATCGCGTAGTAGCGCTGGTTCTCGGCCGCCTTCGGGTCGTACTTCCAGGCCTTGACCAGCTGCGGCGCGGCGATGAGGGCGATCAGCAGGAGCATCGGGTTCGGCTGCCAGAGGAACATCGCGCCGAGCAGGGGCACGCCGGCGAACCAGATGCGCGGCGAGAGCACCGCGGTGATGCGGCCGCCGTCGAGCGGCGCGAGCGGCAGCAGGTTGAAGAGGTTGAGGAAGAAGCCCGAGTAAGCGACGGCCATCAGCCAGCGCGGCCCGCCGTCGTCGGCGGCGAGGTAGCAGGCGATCGCCGCGACGGTGCCGACCAGGGGCCCGGCGAAGGCGACGTAGGCTTCGGTCTCGACGTCGCGCGGCTGCTCCTTGAGGTCGATCCAGGCGCCGACGAAAGGAATGAACGTCGGCAGGCCGACCGCGAGCCCGCGCTGGCGCGCCGCCAGGTAGTGGCCCATCTCGTGCGCGAACAGCAGGGCGATGAAGCCGGCGGCGTAGCGCCAGCCGAAGACGAACGCGTAGACGACGAGCGAGATCAGCATCGTGCCGCCGCTCGCGAACAGCTTGCCGAGCTTGGCGCCCGACAGGGCGAGGAGGAGGAGCTTGATCACGGGGAGCGCCGATTCTAGGAGCGGGCCTTGAAAGCGCGCGCCGCGCCGCCATCTGCCGACGCGCCGCGTGGCGCCTGCCGCCCGGGTGTCTCGCGCCGGGCAGCCCCTTCGAACAACATGCCGGAATCGCCGATGGACAAGCAAACCCTTTCCTTCCAGGCCGAGGTCAAGCAGATCCTGCACCTCGTCACCCACTCGCTCTACTCGAACAAGGAGATCTTCCTGCGCGAGCTGATCTCGAACGCGTCGGACGCGTGCGACAAGCTGCGCTTCGAGGCGATCGACAAGCCCGAGCTGTACGAAGGCAAGACCGAGCTCGAGGTTCGCGTCGCCTTCGACAAGGACGCCAGGACGATCACGATCACCGACAACGGCATCGGCATGTCCTCCGAAGAGGCGGTCGCCCACCTCGGCACGATCGCCAAGAGCGGCACGCGCGAGTTCATGTCGGCGCTGCAGGGCGACCAGAAGAAGGACGCGCAGCTGATCGGCCAGTTCGGCGTCGGCTTTTACTCTGGCTTCATCGTCGCCGACAGGATCACCGTCGAGTCGCGCCGCGCCGGCCTGCCGGCCGAAGAGGGCGTGCGCTGGATGTCCGAGGGCGCCGGCGACTTCGAGGTCGAGACGATCGCCCGCCCGGAGCGCGGCACGAGCGTCATCCTGCACCTGCGCGAGGGCGAGGAGGAGTTCCTCTCGTCGTGGAAGCTGCGCTCGATCATCTCGAAGTATTCCGACCACATCTCGCTGCCGATCCTGATGCAGAAGGAGGAGTGGGACGCCGAGGCGAAGAAGCAGGTCACGAAGGACGAATGGGCGCCGGTCAACAAGGCGTCGGCGCTCTGGTCGCGGCCGAAGAGCGAGATCACGAAGGAGCAGTACGAGGAGTTCTACAAGCAGATCAGCTACGACACCGAGGCGCCGCTCGCCTACACGCACAACCGCGTCGAGGGCCGGAGCGAATACACGCAGCTGCTCTACATCCCGAGCAAGGCGCCGTTCGATCTCTGGAACCGCGACAAGCGCGGCGGCGTCAAGCTCTACGTCAAGCGCGTCTTCATCATGGACGACGCCGAGGCGCTGATGCCGATCTACCTGCGCTTCGTCAAGGGCGTGATCGACTCGAGCGACCTGCCGCTCAACGTCTCGCGCGAGCTGCTCCAGGAAAGCCGCGACGTCAAGGCGATCCGCGAAGGGTCGAGCAAGCGCGTCTTGTCGATGCTCGAGGGCCTGGCCGAGAGCGAGGACGCGGCCGAGAAGGAGAAGTACGCCGCGTTCTGGAAGGACTTCGGCGTCGTCCTCAAGGAAGGCATCGGCGAGGACCACGCCAACCGCGAGCGCCTGACCAAGCTCTACCGCTTCGCGTCGACGCACGACGACGGCGGCGTCCAGAACGTCTCGCTGCCCGAGTACGCGAGCCGCATGAAGGAAGGCCAGGAAGCGATCTACTACGTCACCGCCGACACGCTGGCGACGGCGAAGAACAGCCCGCAGCTCGAGATCTTCAAGAAGAAGGGCATCGAGGTGCTGCTGCTTACCGACCGAGTCGACGAGTGGCTGCTCTCGCATCTCTACGAATACGACGGCCATCCGCTGCAGAGCGTCGCCAAGGGATCGGTCGACCTCGGCAAGCTCGCCGACGAGGCGGAGAAGAAGCAGGCCGAGGAAGCGGCGACGGCGTTCAAGCCGACGCTCGAACGGCTCAAGATCTCGCTCAAGGACCGCGCCAAGGACGTCCGCGTCACGACGCGGCTGGTCGACTCGCCGGCGTGCCTCGTCGTCGAGGAAGGCGACATGAGCGGCCACCTCGCGCGCTTGCTCAAGCAGGCCGGGCAAGGCGCGCCGACGTCGCAGCCGATCCTCGAGGTCAACGCCGAGCATCCGCTCGTCAAGAAGCTCGAGTCGAGCGAGCGCTTCGACGACCTCGCCGGCATCCTCTTCGACCAGGCGCTGCTCGCCGAAGGCGGCCAGCTCGAGGACCCGGCCGCGTACGTGCGGCGGGTCAACGCGCTGCTGCTGGCTTGAAAGCGGGGTCTCGCGAGGCGCGCGAGCGCTGCTTCAGCCCGGGCTGCCCAGCGGCGGCTCGGCCATCGCCTCGAGCTGTTCGCCGAGCCGCGTGCACTGGTCGGCCCAATAGGCCGGGCTCGCGAACCACGGGAAGTTGATCGGAAACGTCGGGTCGCTCCAGCGCCGCGCGATCCAGGCGCTGTGGTGGAGCATGCGCAACGTGCGCAGCGGCTCGAGCAGGCGCAGCTCGCGCCAGTCGAAATCCATGAACGCTTCGTAGCCGTCGAGGACGTCGAGCAGCTGCCGCGACATCGACGCGCGATCCCCCGAGAGAAGCATCCAGAGGTCCTGCACCGCGGGCCCGCTGACCGCGTCGTCGAGGTCGACGAAGTGCGGCCCGGCGTCGGTCCACAGGATGTTGCCGGGATGGCAATCGCCGTGCAGGCGGATCGGGCGCGCCGAGACGGTCTCGAAGGCATCGCGGCAGACCGCGAGTGCCTGCTCGGCCAGCCCGCGCCAGCGATCCGCGACGTCGTCGGAAACCAGGTGCCGTGCGAGCAGGAAGTCGCTGCTCGCCTCGCCGTAGCTGGCGACGTCGAGGGTGATGCGGTGCTTGAAAGGCGCGACCGCGCCGACGGCGTGCAGCCGGCCGATGAAGCGGCCGAGCCAGCGCCGCACTTCAGCGTCCTCGAGCTCGGGAGCGCGACCGGCGCGGCGCTCGCTGACGCCGAAGCGGTAGACCGCGCCCGCCTCGGTGCTCAGTCGCGCCAGCGTCGCGCCGGCGCTCGCGACGGCGTCGACGTGCGGCGAGCGCGCGTCGAGCGCGAGCGGGATCGGTGCCGCCACGGGAATCTCGCCCTGCACCAGCTCGGCGGCGAAGGCGTGCTCCTCGAGGATCTGCGCATCGCTCCAGCGACCGGGGCGATAGAACTTGGCGACGACGACCCGGCCGCCTTCGAGGAAGACCTGGAAGACGCGGTTCTCGTACGAGTTCAGCTGGATCAGCCGGCCGTCGCCCTGCAGGCCGACGGCGTCGAGCGCGTCGAGGACGCCACCCGGCGTGAGGTCGGTGTAAGGGGCCGGGCCGGCGGCGGCTTCGGGGGGATCAGCGCCCATGGGAGTTCGCCGGCAACGGCCGGCGCAGGCGGCTAGTGATGCGAGCGCGACGTCAGCGGCGACGCCGGTGCGTCGACGACGACGCCGGCGGGCTCCTCGGCCTCGTCGCCGGCCTTGCCGAAGTCGGACGGCACGGCGCCGTTGCGGCCCGCGCTGGCCGACGCGACGTCGTGACCGTTGCCGGGGCGCGCCGGCGGCGTGCGCGGGTTCGCGAACGAGAGCGACGCGAACTCGCCGTTGTTGAGGGTGTCGGTGCGGCTGTCGGGCGCGAAGAACGAATCCTGGAACACCGAGGAATCCTGCCAGAGCGCGCTGCGCTGGGCGCGCCGCGTGGCGACCGTGCTGGCGAGCGAGTCGCGCGCTTCGTCGATGTCGCGCGGCGGCACGATGCCGGGCTGCGGGCCGCGCGCCGTCGCTGCGGTGCTGCTCGGCACGAGGAGCTGCAGCTCGGCCGCGGTCGGCAGGTTGTCGACCGGGCAGCGCAGGTAGCGGATCCGGCACGCGCCGAGCACCGATTGCTTGATCTGCAGGATGCGGCGCGAGTTGCCGCGATCGGTGTCGAGGTCGATCGCCGCGAGCACGCGGCCGTTCGCGCTGCACACCGCGAACGTCACGTTGATCGCGCCGAGCAGGTCGTACCAGTAACGGACTTCGCTGGGATCGCTCGGCTGCGAGAAGCGCACCAAGGGCAGCTTCGACAGGACGATGTGGTGCGGTAGCGCTTCGCGCAGCAGCTTGTAGACGCGGCGCTCATCGGTCGAGAAGACCGGCCGAGCCGACAGCGACCATTCCGTGGGCAGCGGCGGCAGGCGTTTCGGACGACGAAGGATCCAGATCCCGACGATGGCGACGACCGCGAGCAGCGAGAGCGCCAGCACCGCTGCGATCCACGGAAGCGTTTCCATCACGAGCCGTCCCATCCAGAGCGCCGGGTTTCCGGCATGCCTGCCGGGCGGAAGCCTTGGATGTTAGCGGCGACTGCGCCGCCGCGGCCACCCCTCTTTCGACTGGCGCGGGCAAAGGCCACGCCAAAGGCGACCGGCGGCTAGGATCCCGTGCCCGCCGCAGCGTCGGCCGCGGGCTCTTCCTGGACGGCCTGGGAGGGCTGGGCGGCGTCGGGCCGGTGCGAATGCTGCTTCAGCCGGTAGTCGAATTCGGCGGCGCGGTCGCCCAGCAGTTCATCCAGGTGGGAGGCGATCGAGTCCGGCGGCAGCTTCAGCCACGCCTCGGACTCGGATCCCTCGCGCTCGATCGTCGCGCCGGCGTTTCGCGCCAGCTTCAGCATGGCCGTGTTCTCGCTCAGGGCGTGGATGAACATCGTCTCGACGTGGCGGTTGCGCGCATGCAGCATCGCGTGCTCGAACAGGCGTCGACCGAAGCCGCGGCGGCGCGCCTTCGGCAGCACCGAAACGCCGAATTCCGACGCCGCGGCCCGGCCGCGCGTCGTATCGGCGTCGCGGTGCGCGAGGTGGGCGAGGGCGATCAGCTCGAGGCGGCGATTGAAGATTCCGAACACCTCGTCGTGCTCGAAGTCCAGCGTGTCGACATAGCGGCGGATCTGGGCGTCGTTGGCGGCGTAGCCGAAGCGGAGGTAGCGCGAGCGCTCGTCGAGGAGCACGAGGTGAGCGACGATCCGCTCGCGGTGTCGCGGCCCGAGCGAGCGGATCGGCACCCAGGCGCGGCCGGGGCGGGCGGCCGAGGGCGGGGAGCCGTGCAGGGGCGCCGCGGACGACGGGCCTTCCGACGCGGTCGCATCGGCGGCATGGAAGTCAGGCAGGAGTCTCATGGCGGTGACCTTAGGGTTAACCCGAAGTGTAGGGACTCCCGCTAGAGAGCGCATACCAGCGACGTGGGGCGGCGCCTCGTCAGTCAGTCGGACAGCGGCTATACTTGAAAGCTTTTCGTCATTTGCCTCGGCGAAGGCCGTCTCGCTTCGCGGGCCGGAACAGGATCGGGCGAGAGCGCGCCATCTCGAAGCGTAGCCGACCATCGATCCAGCAAGAGGCTTGAATCAACGACAGTACCCATGAAAACCTTCAGCGCCAAAGCCGCCGAAGTGACGCATGAGTGGTTTGTGATCGACGCGACCGACAAGGTCTTGGGCAGGGTGGCCAGTGAAGTCGCCCTCCGCCTGCGCGGCAAGCACAAAGCCATCTACACGCCTCACGTCGATACCGGCGATTTCATCGTCATCGTCAACGCCGACAAGATCCGGGTCACCGGCAACAAGGCCGAGGACAAGATCTACTACCGGCACTCCGGCTATCCGGGCGGAATCCGCGGCCTCAAGTTCAAGGACATGCAGGCACGCCACCCGGGCCGCGCGCTCGAGAAGGCGGTCAAGGGCATGCTGCCCAAGGGCCCGCTCGGCTACGCGATGATCAAGAAGCTGAAGGTGTATGCGGGCGACACGCATCCGCACACCGCCCAGCAACCCAAGAAACTCGACATTCTTCAGGACGCGCCGCGATGATCGGAAACTGGAACTACGGCACCGGCCGTCGCAAATCGTCGGTCGCGCGCGTCTTCATGAAGAAGGGCAGCGGCCAGATCCTCGTCAACGGCAAGCCGGTCGAGGAATACTTCGGCCGCCAGACGTCGATCATGGTCGTTCGCCAGCCGCTCGTGCTGACCGCCAACGACGCCGCCTTCGACGTCAAGGTGAATGTCCACGGCGGCGGCGAGACCGGCCAGGCGGGCGCGGTCCGCCACGGCATCACGCGCGCGCTGATCGACTACGACGAAGCGCTGAAGGGCGACCTGAGCCGGGCCGGCTTCGTCACCCGCGACGCCCGCGAGGTCGAGCGCAAGAAGGTCGGCCTGCACGGCGCCCGGCGCAGGAAGCAGTTCAGCAAGCGCTGATCGGCGATCCAGACCCTCGGCACGAGGCCGCCCGCGGGCGGCCTTGTCGTTTCGGTCACGGCCCGCATGTGCGTGTTGTCCCTGCCGCGGGCGTCTTCCCGGCGGTTCGCCGATAATCCGGGTTTCTCGCCTTTTCGCCGTTTTCAGGAGCGTTGCATGAGCGCAGTCGCAGATCAGATCACCAGCCCGCCGGAAGCCGACGCGCCGCCGCCGCCGCTCGTTTTCACCGACAGCGCCGCCAACAAGGTCAAGGAGCTCGTCGACGAGGAGGGCAATCCCGACCTCAAGCTGCGCGTGTTCGTCCAGGGCGGCGGCTGCTCCGGCTTCCAGTACGGCTTCACCTTCGACGAGATCATCAACGACGACGACACGGCGATGGCGAAGAACGGCGTCACCCTGCTCATCGATGCGATGAGCCTGCAGTACCTCGCCGGCGCCGAGATCGACTACAAGGACGACCTGCAAGGCGCCCAGTTCGTGATCAAGAATCCGAACGCGACGACGACCTGCGGTTGCGGGTCGAGCTTCTCCGCCTGAGTCGCCGCAAGGCCGACAACAAGCCGCCCGACGGGCGGCTTTTTCTTGACCGGTGCCGTCGCGGACGCGGCTCGCGTCTTCGCGGCGGCTTCCGGGCTCGCGACTCGATCAGTGCGCCGGATACAGCGCGCCGAGAATGCGCGGACCGGCAGCCCCGGTGGCGGTCGCGACGTTCCCCGCCTGGCGCTCGACGAAGGCGCGGGCCAGCCAGGCAAAGGCCGACGCCTCGACCTGATCGGGAGGCAGCCCGCGGGCCCCGCTCGCGACGACCGCGATCGGTGCCAGCGCCCGGCCGAGGCGCGCCATCAAGTCGGCGTTGAAGGCACCGCCGCCGCAGACCACCAATTCGCCGGCCGAAGGCGCGTGACGCCGGCAGGCCGCCGCGACGACCTCGGCGCTGAGCTGGGCGAGCGTCGCCTGAACGTCTTCCGGGCGCAAGCGCGCGCGTGCGTCGGCGGCGTCGAGTCGCGCGTCGAGCCAGGAGGCGTTGAAGAGATCGAGCCCCGTGCTCTTCGGCGGCGCCAGCGCGAAATAAGGCTCGGCGAGCAACGCGTCGAGCAGGCGCGGATCGACGATGCCGCGGGCCGCCGTCGCGCCGTCGCTGTCGAAGGCGCGGCCGGACGAGCGCTCGCACCAGAGGTCGAGCAGGGTGTTGGCCGGGCCGCAATCGAAGCCGATCACCGCTTCTCCCGGCCCGAGCACCGTCAGGTTGGCGATGCCGCCGAGGTTGAGGACGGCGACCGTCGCACCGGCGCGCCCGAAGATCGCGCGATGGAACGCCGGCACGAGCGGTGCGCCCTGGCCCCCGGCGGCGACGTCGCGGCTGCGGAAGTCGGCGATGACGTCGATCCCCGTCAGCTCGGCGAGCAGCGCCGGCGCGTTCAATTGAATCGTGTAGCCGACGCCGTCGAATTCGCGCGGGCGATGGCGAATGGTCTGGCCGTGACAGCCGATGGCGACGATCGGCGCGTTCGCCACCGCGGCGCTGGTGCGAAGCGTCTCGACGAGCGCGGCGTAGTCGCGGGCGAGCGCATTGGCGGCGAGCGCGGCACGGTGGATCTCGTCGTCACCGGAGCGATTCAGCGCAGCGAGGCGGGCGCGCAGGTCGGGCGAAAGCGCGCGTTTGGCGTGGCTGACGACCTGGACGCGCGCCGGCGCGCTGGTCGCGGCGAAGTCGACCGCGACGCCGTCGATGCCGTCGAGCGAGGTGCCCGACATCAGGCCGATGAAGAGCGAGCCCATCGGGAGGTGTCAGGCGATCGGGAGGTCGTCCGGTCGGCGACGTGGCGTCGCATCGAGGCCGGGCGGCGATCGCCCCGGACCCGGTCGACTACTCGCCGAGGAGCGGTGCCCGCGGCAGCGTCTCGGCGACGCCCAGCTGGACGCGAACGCTCTCCGCCAGCTGGCCGAAGCGCGCTTTCGATGTCGGCGCGACGACCGCCGCTTCCGAGGCCTGGGCGACCAGCAGCGGATCCTGCTGGAGGCCGTCGATCTTGACCTCGAAGTGCAGATGCGGTCCGGTCGCCCAGCCGGTCTGGCCGACGGCGCCGATGATCGCGCCTTGGTCGACTCGCTGGCCCTTGGCGACATCGACGCGGCTGAGGTGCGCGTAAACCGTCAGGCGTTCGTTGCCGTGGCGGACCTGGACCACGTTGCCGTAGCCGTTCTGCCATCCGGCGAACTCGATGACGCCCTCGCCGACGGTGCGCACCGGCGTGCCGACGGGCGCGCCGTAGTCGACGCCGTTGTGCTGCTTCCAGTTGTTGAAGATCGGATGCATGCGCATCGCGAAGCCGGACGTCACGCGCGAGAACTCGAGCGGGCTGGCGAGGAACGCGCGCTGCTTGCTCTGGCCGTCGAGGCCGAAGTAGGCGCCTTTGCCGTCGCCTTCCTTGAACCACATCGCCGAGAACGTCTGCCCCTTGTTGACGAACTCGGCGGCGAGAACGCGCCCGTTGACCGGACCCCAGGTGATCGGCTCGCCGTCGGCGGTGAGCGCCTCGTAGACCACGGAGAAGCTGGCGCCTCGCTTCAGCTCGCGCCGGAAGTCGATGTCGTTGGCGAAGATCTCGGCGAGCTGCGTGGCGACGCTGTCGGGGATGCCGGCGTCGTCGGTGGCGTTGAAGAGCGAAGAGCGGATCGTCCCGCCCGCCATCACGGCCTGCGCCGTCAGCGGCAACGTCGTCGTGTCGGAGACCAGCTTGTCGGCGATGCGCTGGATGCGCAGGCGGGTGAAGTGCGTCGGCACCTTGTCGGTCCCGGGGGCAGCGTAACGCGCCACCAGTTCCTCGAGCGCACCGCGCGAATCCACGCGCGCCTGGACGCGCTTGCCGGCGCGACCGTCGAGGAGCTTTCTCGCCACCGAGTCGCTGCGCAGGAACGCTGCCGCGCGGGGGTCGGCGACGTTGAGGCGGGCGAGCAGCGAATCGGCGGTATCGCTGACGCGCGTCACGTCGCTGCGGTAGAGATCGAGGTCGTGCTCGGCGAGGGCGTCGAGCTGCGCCCGCAGGTCGACGGTGGCGATGCTTTCCACGACGGTCCGCTGCGGCAGGTCGGCCGCGTCGGGCACTTGCGGCGCGATGCCGAAGGCGGTCGCGGCGAAGCCGGCCAGGCTGAGCGAAACGGTCGCCGTCAGCGTGCGGGGGTAGCGGGAAGCGAAGCTGGCGATGTGCGCCGAGGTGTAGTCCCAGGCGACATCGAGGGAAGTCAACGATTTCAAAATTCTGCGGAGCTCGGCGCTCAGTTCGGTGGGTGCCGCCTTGCGGTCTGCACCTCGGTTGATCGTCGTGAGCGGGGCGCCACTAGAATCGTGACGCTCGTCCGCTCTGCGTCGGGAATGATCCCGCCGCCCCGTAGGACGCCGCCGCAGTATACCGGCCGTCGGAGCCCCTTTTCCCGTAACAGCCAGTGATGTCTGCCTCTTTTCCGGCGCCGGCGGCGCCCCTGAAATACCCCGTCACAGACTCCGTCCGAGACGCCTTCGAGCGATCGAAACGACGCAGCAGCGAGCTCATCCCGGAGCACGAATGGCTCGCCAAGCTGGCGCGTTCGGAAGCAACCGGCGTTCCGTTGCGCGTCAAGCTAGGCCTGGATCCCACTGCCCCCGACATCCATCTCGGCCACACGGTCGTGCTGAACAAGCTTCGGGAACTGCAGGATCTGGGCCACACGGTCATCTTCCTGATCGGCGACTTCACGTCGATGATCGGCGACCCGTCGGGGCGCAACACCACACGTCCGCCCCTGACGCGCGAGCAGATCGAAGAAAACGCTAGTACTTACTATGCGCAAGCGAGCCTGGTTCTCGACCCGGCGCGGACCGAGATTCGCTACAACTCCGAATGGAGCGACCCGCTCGGCGCGCGCGGGATGATCCAGCTGGCCGCCCGCTACACCGTCGCGCGGATGATGGAGCGCGACGACTTCAGCAAGCGATTCAAGGCGGGAACGCCGATCAGCGTCCACGAATTTCTCTATCCGCTGATGCAGGGCTATGACTCGGTGGCTCTCCGGTCGGATCTGGAGCTGGGCGGGACGGATCAGAAGTTCAATCTGCTGGTCGGGCGGGCGCTTCAGGCCGAGTACGGCCAGGAGTCCCAATGCATCATGACGATGCCCTTGCTCGAGGGGCTCGACGGCTTCGAGAAGATGTCGAAATCGAAGGGCAACTACATCGCCATCTCCGACCCGCCGAATGACATGTTCGCCAAACTGATGTCCATCAGCGACGAACTGATGTGGAAATACTACGATCTTCTGAGTACGCGTTCGGAAGCCGAGATTGCGGCGCTGCGTGCGAAAACGGCCGCGGGCCGCAACCCGCGCGACGCGAAGGTCGAGCTGGCGAAGGAAATCACCGGTCGTTTCCACGGCGCTGCCGGTGCCGAGGCCGGGGCGGCGGACTTTGCCCTTCGCGCCCGCGGCGGCATCCCCGACGACATCCCCGAAGTCAGCTTCGACGGCGCGCCGCTCGGGATCGGCGCGGTCCTGAAACAAGCGCGCCTGGCCCCCTCGACGAGCGAGGCCCTTCGCCTTCTCGAAGGCGGCGGGGTCCGCATCGACGGCACCGTTGTCTCGGATCGCGCGTTGAAGGTACCCGCCGGGACCTTCGTCGTCCAGGTCGGCAAGCGCAAGTTCGCCCGCGTGACCTTGCGCTGACGCGACGCCCGATGCAGGTCACGACGCTGCTGCGCCTGTCCGTCGCGGTGGCGGCGCTGACCATCGTCATGAAGACGGCCGCCTGGTGGATCACCGGTTCGGTCGGGCTCCTCTCCGACGCGCTCGAATCGTTCGTCAACCTCGCGTCAGCGCTGTTCGCCCTGGCGATGGTGACGATCGCCGCGCGGCCCGCCGACGCAGACCATCCGTTCGGCCACACCAAGGCCGAGTACTTCTCGAGTGCGTTCGAGGGACTGATGATCGCCGCGGCGGCGATCGCCATCGTCTGGTCGGCGTTGCATCGCTTCATGAACCTGCAGCCGCTCGAGGGCGTGCGCATCGGCCTCGCGCTCACCGTCGCGAGCTCGCTGCTGAACTGGCTGCTCGCCCACAAGATGATGGCCGCGTCGCGCCAGCACCGGTCCGTCGCCCTGGAGGCTGATGCGCGCCACCTCTATACCGACGTCTGGACGTCCGCGGGCGTCGTCGTCGGCGTGGCGCTGGTCGAGGCGACCGGCTTGCTGTGGCTCGACCCGGTGGTCGCGATCGGCGTCGCCGCCAACATCATCCGCGAGGGCGCGCGGGTGGTCTGGGGCTCGGTCGACGGCCTGATGGACAAGGCGGTCGAGCCGGAAGTGCAGGCGAGCATCGATCGCACCCTCGCGCGCTTCGCCGAAAGCTCGGTCCGCTTCGACGACATGGTGACGCGGCGCGCCGGCAGCCGGCGCTTCCTCGACGTCCACATGCACGTTCCGGCGAGCTGGACGCTCGGCCGCGCGGCGGCGCTGCGCGGCGAGGTCGAGCAGGCGTTGATGGACGAGGTCGCGGGGCTGCGCGCGTCGATCCAGCTCCTGCCATCGAACGTCGAGCCGCAGTTCAACGCGGTCCGGCCGGCGCAGTGATCGCGCTCGTCCAGCGCGTCGCCGAGGCGCGCGTCGCGATCGGCGACCGCGTCGTCGGCGCGATCGGCCGCGGCGCGCTGCTGTTCGTGTGCGCCGAGCCCGACGACAGCGAGGCGATTGCCGACCGGCTTATCGCCAAGGTGCTCGGCCTGCGCATCTTCGCCGACGCCGCGGGCAAGATGAACCTGGACCTCGCGACAGTCGGCGGCGGCCTGCTCGTCATCAGCCAGTTCACGCTGGCGGCCGACACCTCGCGCGGCCATCGGCCCGGTTTTTCGGGCGCGGCGGGGCCCGAGCTCGGCCGCCGCCTCTACGAGCGCGCGCTCGCGACGGCGCGCCGGCTGCACGGCGACGTCGCCAGCGGCGAGTTCGGCGCCGACATGCAGGTCAGCCTGGTCAACGACGGGCCGGTGACGATCCCGATCACGCTGCGCGCGTGAGTGCGCGCGCCGGCGTCGTTCAGTCGGCGTATTGGCCGGCCGCCTTGATCACCGGGCTCCACTTGGCGATCTCGTCGGCGACGAACTTCTTGTGCTCGGCGCCGCCGAGGCGGGCGTCGGTGATGATCACCGCGCCGAGCGCCTCTTCGCGCTTGATGAAGTCGGGATCCTTCAGCGCCGTGCGCAGCGCCGCGTTGATCTTGTCGGTCACCGCCTTCGCCGTTCCCTTGGGCGCGTAGACCCCGTGCCAGATGTTGACGTTGAATCCCTTCAGGCCGGCCTCGTCGAGCGTCGGCAGGTTCTTCAGCGCCGGTGTCGTCAGCCGCTTGGTCGAGGTCACCGCGTACGCCTTCACCTTGCCCGCCTCGATCTGGCCGGTGGTGTTGGTCGTCTGGTCGCACATGATGTCGACCTGGCCGCCGAGCAGGTCGTTCATCGCCGGCGCCGTGCCCTTGTAGGGCACCGTCTGCATGTCGATCTTGAGGGTGCTTTGCAGCAGCAGGCCGCACAGATGCGAAGCAGCGCCGAGCCCGGCATTGGCGAGGTTGATCTTGCCCTTGTTCGCCTCCATCCACTTGAGCAGCTCGGCGTAGTTGTTCGCCGGCAAGGTCGGCTTGCCGATCAGCGTCATCGGCACCTCGTTGATCATGCCGACGTATTCGAAGTCGTCGAGCGTCTTGTAGGGCAGGGTGCGATAGAGCGCCGGTGCCGTGCTCATGCCGATGTGGTGCAGCAGCAGCGTGTAGCCGTCGGGCGCGGCCCGCGCGACCTTGGCGGCGCCGAGCGTGCCACCGGCGCCGCCGACGTTCTCGATGATCACGGTCTGGCCGCCGAGGGGCTTTCTCATCGCCTCGGCGAGGTCGCGCGCCACCTTGTCGGTCGGGCCGCCAGCGGCGAAAGGAACGACGATCGTGATCGGCTTGTCGGGATAGTCGGCGAGGACAGGCGCCGCGAGAGCGAG
>Ga0068858_100002008_pt1 | contig 20832 bp, 18 predicted proteins | sample KBSSwiS12_FD_66589 | JGI IMG/M metagenome (GOLD analysis project Ga0068858, IMG submission 66589) | Switchgrass rhizosphere microbial communities from Kellogg Biological Station, Michigan, USA - KBS Switchgrass S1-2 | ecosystem: Host-associated > Plants > Roots > Rhizosphere > Soil ...
TCCAAAGATCGAGCGCGGGCTGCTGAATCGCGCGGGAATAGGAGAAGGTCACGGGCCAGGGCAGACGCCCCTTGAACCGGACATTCATCGCATTCAATCGGGCCGAGGCGAGCTCGGCCGGTTGGCCTCCGGAGAGGAAGGCGATTCCCGGGACGGCGGCGGGCACAGTCCGCAGAAAGCAGTTGATCGTCGTGTCGGCGACTTCCTCGACCGAGTCCTGTTTCGAGCACGCCAAACCGGGAAGCACCATGTTAGGTTTCAGGATCATGCCTTCGAGCAAAATGCGTTGGTCGTAAAGGGCATTGAAAACCGTGTGCAGCGTTTCGGTCGTCACCTGCCGGCATTGTTCGAGCGTGTGGTCGCCATCCATCAGAACTTCGGGTTCAACGATGGGAACGATTCCGGCCTCCTGGCAAAGTGCGGCGTAACGCGCGAGGGCATCGGCATTCGCCTCAAGACAACCGCAGCTTGGAATCCCCTCACCGATGGTGATCACGGCGCGCCACTTGGCAAAGCGAAGTCCCTTTTTGGCGTAGTCCGCCAGGCGTTTACCGAGACCGTCGAGTCCCTCGGTGATTTTCTCTCCCGGATGGGCGGGCATGTCCACGGCACCGGCATCGACCTTGATTCCCGGGATGATTCCGCCCTTTTCCAGCGCCTGAAGGAAAGGAACGCCCTGCGTGGTTTGCTGATGGACCGTCTCGTCAAAAAGAATGGCGCCACTGATCGATTCGCCCAATCCGGGGGTGGTGACGATCAACTCGCGATAAGCCCGGCGCATTTCCTCGGTCTGGGGAATACCCAGCTTGGCGAAGCGTTTGGCGCAGGTACCCATGCTTTCGTCCATCGCCAGCAAGCCCCTGTGGTTCGCCATCAATTCCTGCGCGGTTTTAGCCAGTGTTTGTGCACTCATATCACGTCTTTCGTTAGAGATTTAATGCGCCCTGAAGCCAATCACACCCACCACAGCCATTGTTTTAATATGTGGGCAGTTCCGAAAGCATAGGCAGATTTGCGCCGTGAGCGAAGCCAAAACAAAGATTGTCGCGAATACTCCCAGTCCTACATCAAGGCAGAAGTTAAGAAATGAATGAGATAGGCAAGGAGCGCAGCAATCGGAATGGTCAAGACCCACGCCCAGATGATCCGGTTCACAATACCCCATTTCACCGCGCTAAAACGCTTGGTCGCACCCACGCCCATAATGGAAGTCGCGACGACGTGGGTAGTGGATACGGGAATGCCGAAGTAACTGGCCAACTGAATCACCGCGGCGGCGGAGGTTTCGGCCGCGAAGCCGTGGACCGGCTGAAGTTTGACGACCTTATGTCCCATGGTCCGGATAATCCGCCAGCCGCCGGAGGAAGTTCCCAAGGCCATCGTGATTGCACAAAGAAGCACCACCCATGTTTCGACATGAAAGGTAGGAGTCCGCAAAAAGGAAAGCCATGTGGGGAGATGATCAAGGGTTCCGGCTGTCGTGGCACTGAAGAGAGCCAGCGCAATGATACCCATCGTCTTTTGCGCATCGTTGGATCCGTGACTCAAGGCCATGAAGGCGGCGCTACAAAGCTGAAGGCGACCAAAGCTTAACTTCGCGGCGTGGGGGGTAATCCAATAGAAGCCTACTGTAATCGCAAACATGAGCGTCGCCCCGAACGCGAAGCCAAGGAGCGGGGAAGAAATCATCGGGACGAGAACTTTAGGCAAGAGCCCCTGCGCATGCGCGCCCGAGACCACATTCCATTTCAAGACGCTCCAATTGAAATGAGATGCGGCCAGCGCTGCACCACAAAGGCCACCGATCAAGGCGTGACTGGAACTGGAAGGAAGTCCCAGCCACCAGGTCACAAGGCCCCAGATGATCGCCGCCAACAGGGCATCAAGCACGGTCTGGGTCGTGACGATATGCGGATCCACCAAGCCGACACCAATGGTCGTGGCCACGGCGGTGCCCATCAGGGCCCCGATCAAGTTTCCGACCGCAGCCAGGATGATCGCCTGCCTGGCAGTCAGGACTTTCGTCGAGACAACGGTGGCGATGGCGTTGGCCGCATCATGAAAACCGTTGATGAACTCGAAAACGATGGCCGCGAGTAGCACGGCAACGAGAAGAACCATGGCCGTGGGTCTAGGAACTCTTCAGGACAATTTGGAAAACCGTATTGCCGGCATCCCGGCAACGATCAATCGCGCGTTCCAGCAACTCAAAGACATCTTTCAGAATAATGACGTCCTTGGCCTCCCGCTCACCCTGATACAACTGCTGAAGCATCCGGGTGACCAACCGGTCCGCCTCGCCTTCGATCTGCTGGAGGCGGGAATTCATCTCCACGACATCGTTCAGGGAGGAGCCGGAACGCAGGAGCTTGACCATTTTCACGACAAGAGCGGAGGCCTGTTCCAGGAAATTCACCTGATGATTGAGCGACTCATCCTTGAGGATATCGAGCGGACAGATCAAAATTCGCTCTGCGATCTTTTGTACGGTCTTGGGAATCTTGTAGAGGGAGTTGGATAGCGCTTCGATATCTTCGCGCTCAAGGGGCGTGACGAAGGTCTTGCAGAGTTCCTTGGTAATTTCCTTGGTGATCTCCTTATCCTTGCGACGGCTGAAAGTCAATTCGTGAAGACTATCCACCGACAGGACGCTTTGGGAACGGAGAAGGAAATCCTTGAGTCGCGTGGAGCACAGGTTGGCCTCCTCGGCACTGGCTTCCAACAAGTCGAAAAACTTCTCGTCCCGGCCTAAAATCTTTTTCCACATCGTGGTCATACGACACCCTTAGCAAACGCGATTCCGCTCGTCACCGCGTATTCTCAGTAAAAATCTAGTTTTCAAAGGCATAGCCGATACTGCTGATGTGGCTGTTGATCCGTCTAAAGCTATTGAGGATATCCAGGAAGTAGGCACTACTTGCCACCGTGGCAGGTTCGCGCGCCTTCAATCGCTGGAAATGTTCTTTTTCCAGCAAACGGCACCAGTCGTTGAAGGTATCCTTGCCAGCGAGGAAACCCTTGGCCGAATCGGTATCCCGCCAAGCGAGAAAGCCGATGGCAATTTGCAGACGCTTGGTCACGGCTTCGTGGACCTGTCGCAGGATTTCGGCGTCGGCAGGGCTAAAGACGACCAATTCGGCAGCGCGCTTGATCACTGAATCGCAAAGGTTCTTGTCGATGATATCACCGACGCTTTCCAGTTCATTGGAGAAAGCGAGCAATGCAAACTGCCACTGGGTATCTTCCTGGCTCATCCCCTCCCCAATACGGCTCAGATAATCGCTGATGCTGCTGTTAAAGGTGTCGATTTGATCCTCTTCGTGCTGGAGTCTTTTGGCGAGGTCCGTGTTGCGCGTTGTCTCGGCAATCCAATACTGAGAGAACATCGTGTTGATTTGGTCCGCCATCAGCTGGGTTTGTCGCGTGGCTTGGGCCAGAGCCAGCGAGGGACTGTCGAGGGCCTTTTCATCCAGAAACTCCTGCTTCTGCGATGTGCCATCACCGGGTTGAGGTGCAACCAGATAGCGAACGACCTGCGTCAACGGTTCAAGTAAGGGGACTGCGGCCAGGCCCACGACCAAATTGAATCCGGTTTGCAGCAGGGCAATTTGGCGAAACGGAGAAAATGGCAAATCACCCAAGATCGAAGTCAGCCAGCTCGCCAGAAAAAAGACGGGCACGGCTATGGCAGCGCGGGCCACAAAACTAGCTGTGCCCAAGCGGCGGCCTTCCCAGCTTTTCCAACCCACCAAAAGAGAAGTCACCGAAAGGCCCAGATTCGTGCCAATCACCCATGGAACCATTGCGAGTGGAGGGAAGACGCCGCCGGAGGAAAGTCCGATCGCGAGGCCTATGGTGGCCGTTGAGCTTTGGAGGAGCACCGCCAATATTCCCGCGGAAAGCAGGGTCAGACTGGGATTATTCAGCGCCATCGTCAGGACATCTCGCGTCTGCGGATCGTTGGCCATGACTTCCGCCCCTTTACTGATTTCATGCAATCCCAGAAAAAGGAGGCCCAAAGCAAAAAGGCACTGTCCAATTCCCCGGTAGACTTCGCGTCGCAGGATTTGGAAACCAAATACGCCGATAACCAGCAAATACCCCGCTTCATCGGTGAATCCTGAAGCAAGAAGTTGGGCGGTGATTGTCATGCCGACACTGCCTCCCAAAAGAACGGCCAGCATTTTTTCCGGGGTCAATCGTCCCGTATGCAACATTTGCAGCGAGAGAACAGAAAGTGCCGTGGAGGAAGGAGCAACCGTTCCCGCCGCAATGCCGGCACCAAATGCCTGCCACCGGTTTTGCGTCATCGTCGCGAGCCAGGACGACAGACGCGAACCGAAGAGACGGTCGAGACCTTTTCGAAGAAAGCGGATGCCAAAGACGATCAACGCCAGGCCTTCGAGAAGATACAAAAACATCAAAAAATCCTAAATAGGGTAGAAATCCGGTGCGCCTTTTTCGTTTGGGCTAAAAATACACTATCGATTCTGTACAGGATGCAATCCCACAATAAGGACGCTCATCATCACGAATACCGGTAACGAGTTCCCGGCACAATCCACATGGCGCAAAGTGCGTCAGGGTTCTGCGCGCACATCAACCGCTTCCACGGCCGATCGGTTCAGAAAAAAATCGAGAGACTGTTCGTCCGTGTGGTCTCGGTCCCTGGAATTTTGATTAAGCAGAGCCAACGGCTCGTGGAGCGAATCAAATGGCCCGTAGCGGTCATCGTCGTTGATAACCGCAAAATATTTGGTCATACCCGCGGCTCCATACCCCAATATAATCGTCGAATCGAGTGCAAGGCTATGGGGTGAATACCCTATTTCAGGTAGAAACATGTGACTTCGCTTTTCCACCAAAAACCAAATGGGCGACCGACGGGACTCGAACCCGCAACAGCCAGTACCACAAACTGGAGCTCTACCATTGAGCTACGGTCGCCATTAGGTCTCCTCCATGAGGAGGGAGGGGAAGCCTAATGGCTCTCCGTAAGGCAGTCAATATTGAAGGAAGCCCTCAGGGCTGCCGTTTCACGGACTTCAGGACCACGACGGAACGGGCGGTGACGAGGTATTTCGCACTCGCGATCGGGCGGTCTTCCTCCGCAAAGTCGTTCGGGCTGGGTAGCGCGGTATCGACGACGCAGAGCCAGTCCCGTGGAGCACCTTCTTGCAAAGTAAACATGCGGTCCTGCCAGTGGGTGTTGACCATGACGTAGAGATCGTCGTCCCCGACAGAGGCTCCGCGGAGGCAGTAGGCAAACCAATAAGACTCGGAGCCGCAATCGACCGGGCCGGACGGCCCATACCAGCTGACATCCTCGCGCCAATAGGTATCACGTGCGATGGATGGATGCGCCTTCCGGAAAGCGATCATCTTCTTGAAGAAACGGAAGAATTCCGCGTTTTTTTCCAGGCGCTCCCAGTCCAGCCACGTGGTGACGTTGTCCTGGTTATAGGGATTGTTGTTGCCGCGCTGCGTGTTGAGGAATTCATCACCCGCAACCATCATCGGCGTGCCTTGGGCGAGCATGAGCATGGCGCAGAAATTCTTGGCCTGCTTGAGGCGCAGGGCCAGTACCTCGGGCGGTGCATCAATATCACCTTCATGGCCACAGTTCCAGCTGAGATTGAAATCGCTGCCATCGGTATTGTCATGCCCGTTGGCCTCGTTGTGCTTCTCATTGTAGGCGACGAGATCGTGCAGGCAAAAGCCGTCGTGGGCGGTGATAAAGTTGATGCTCTGGCGGGGGCGATAGGTCTCGTAGAGCTTGTCGGGAAACAGGTCGTCGCTGCCGTAAAGGCGCTGCATCGCGGCGGCCACCATGCCGGTATCGCTCTTCACGAAGGCACGCATGTCATCACGAAACTGTCCGTTCCATTGCATCCAGTCGAGACCGGGAAAGGCGCGCCCGAGCTGATAGCTGCCGATGTCCCACGCTTCGGCGACAAGCCGCACGTCCAGAATGCGGCCCAGATAACTGATCTCCATGACCATCGGTGCATCGCTCTGGCTGATGGTGCCCGTACTCGAACGGGAAAAAATGGAGGCGAGATCGAAACGAAATCCATCGATGCCCATCTTGCGGACCCAAAAACGGAGACTTTCAAGCACGAGCGCCCTCCCCGCAGGATGGCCGGTGCGAACAGTATTTCCGCAACCCGTGTCGTTCAGGTAGTGGCGCTCGTCGCCCTTGGAGAGGAGGTAGTAACTTTTATTGTCGATACCCCGCAGGCTGTAAGTGGGCCCTTTTTCGTTTCCTTCGCTGGTATGGTTGTAAACAACGTCAAGCCACACCTCGATCCCAGCGGCATGAAACGCCTGCACCATATGGCGGAATTCATCGAACGCGTCCCCGGCGGCATATTGCCGATGGGGAGAGAAAAAGTTGAGCGTCATGTAACCCCAGTAGTTGCCTTCCTGGGGATCAAACTGATGGACCGGCAGCAGTTCGACGGCTGTAATCCCGAGATCTTTCAAATAGGGAATCTTCTCCACCAGGCCAGCGAAAGTGCCCCGCTTATTGGGCGAGACCCCCGAGTTGGGGTTGGCGGTGAAACCCTTGACGTGAAGCTCATAGACGATGAGATCGTGGGTATGACGCAGTTTCGAGATGTCGCCCATGGCCCGGGCCTGCCGGGGGATGAGAAGACATCCGAGCGGTGCGACACCATCGGTGGGTCCCGCATGCTCGCAGGCAGCCCGGCTAAAATTGGGCGGAAAGAACACCTCGGGCGCGTAGGGATCGAGAAGGATTTTCTCGGGGTCGAAACGATGCCCGTGCGAAGGCTTACACGGGCCGTCCATCCGGTATGCGTAAAGGGTTGCCCCATTCAAGGCAGATATGGGGATGCGACAGTGCCAGATATTTCCCGTCTTGTGGAGGGGATGGCTGAGTTGAAAGGCAAAAGCGGGCGTGACGACGTCGTCCCAGCGGTAAAAGACGAGAAGTACATCAGTGGCATACCGTGAAAAGATGGCGAAGTTGAATGCCTTTTCCGATTCCACGTATGTGGCGCCAAACGGCCAGGGTTGGCCTGCCGGAAAAACCTCTCCACCTTTTTTCACGGGCAACAAGATTTCAGGAGGGAACATCGGCAAAGAGTGTTGGGCCGGTCATGGCCTGATTCAAGCAGATTGCGGACCCTTGGCCGTCCTTGCCTTCTTTCACAGACCGGCCCTAGGGTTGATTACCTATGACCGTACGTTGGCCCCGCCCACTTTTTTATGCAGTCGTTGTCCTGGCCTTTATGCTCGATCAAGTCACCAAGGCTTGGGCGAGTACTTCCCTCAAGCCCATTGAGACGGTGACGCTGATCCCCGGGTTCTTTAACCTGACGTATGTCCAGAATCGTGGCATTGCGTTTGGAATGTTTGCGGGCGAAGGCCTCTTGGTGGGTTTGGTTGTGGTGGGACTTATCATCGTCGCCCTCTTTTACACCCGTGGTTTGAATTGGGCAGGGATCGAGCCCAATCTGATCGGGGGATTTCTCTGTGGCGGTGCGCTGGGCAACCTGGTCGATCGATTCCGACATGGGTGGGTGGTCGATTTCTTTGACGTCCACATCAATGCCTACAACCTGCGCTGGCCGGTATTCAACGTCGCCGACAGCCTCATTTGCATTGCGGTGGGGTGGATCGTTCTGAGACAATTTCGTCGAAATTGAATTTTCGCTTAATTAAGATTTCTCTCTTCAAAAAGCATTTTATGCTTGAAGCCAATCGTTTATATGGAGTAATATTATGTATTACAGAAACGTAATACTTGACTATTTGGTAAACTACTCCATTGTTGCGTTAGTCCTATTAGAAATTGGAACTCAAAATAACTACAACTATGATATCAGCTATATTCACTTTTGCACCAGTACCCTTGACCTCCGAACTCAGCCCCTTGGCCCATGCTGCGATTCTTATCCGCCGCCGCCAGGCTGAGAATGTGGTGGTCGCCAAACCTCGCCATCGTATTCAGCCTCCCGCCGAGAAGACCGTCACTGAAACGGTTTTAGTTTAAGTTGGTCACATCTCCGGCATATCGCCGGTCATGAATAGTTGTCTTTGCAGAATTGCTGTGCCTCCAAGGATCGTGACGAACAGGTGACGGAGCAGATACGCTCGCCTATCTGCCGCGGATAGGTGATGATGCCCGGCACCAACTGAAAGCGCCGGAGTACGTCCACCCCACATGAGCGATGCGAATCCAGAACCCCCTCCTTCCGAGGTTTCCCGTGAGGAGAAAGTCCAGATCCGCTGGCATAGGGTTTCCATTTATCTGGGAAGCATTGCCCTCGTGCTCTCGATGTGGATTTGTGCCCTGCTTTATGAGGTTCGGGAGCATCCGGACCGGTTTATCGGCCACATTTTCGCCCAGTTGCCGCAGCCTGCCAGCGTCGATAGGGTCTTTTGGATTAACCGCCGGACCTTGGAGCTCGATACCGTCAGGGTGGGAGGATTCTTTTATGCGGATTCAATTATCATCACGGCGAGTCCATTCGGCCTGATTCGTCGGCATGTGGCCAAAGTTCAGGTCATCGGCGGCCAGGTTTTCACCAGGCCCTTATATGAGGTGATGGACAAGACGGCTGGCGCCAAAGCCACCGATGACAGCGGCTTAAATTGGACAATTGGTCGGCTGGAAATCAGTCGGGGTACCCTTTTGCTGCAAAACCTGATACCGGACACCTCCATTCCCGTTCGTCTGGGAGTAAAATGGCCGATCACCCTGTACGATATCAAATTGAACAAGCCCGATGAAAGCTTGGCCATGACAAGGGAACAAACGATCGACGTGGAAAATGTCTATTTTGTCTCGCCGTTCGACCCACTCTCCCCCGTGCTCGGTCTCCCGCTGACCCGCGTGACGTTTACTTATACCGAGTTCTGGCACCACCATATCCGGGATATCACCTTGATTCGCCCGACCCTGTTTGTCGGCCAGGATCTGTTTTGGTTCACGTCTGAATTCAAAAAACAACGGGCCTCCATGCCGATGCAGGGAGTAACCGCTCCATGGGAAGTCAGCAAATTTTCGATTCAATACGGACAACTGGCCATTAATGCCTTCGGTCAGCCCGTCTTTCACTTTCCGTTTTTCTTCGACACGACTGTGGATAATGTCCGGCTCGATCAGCTCGACAAGATCAGCGCCAAGAGCACGATTGCGATCCAACGCCTGACACAGGATTATCCCGATTATAAGATCAGGATCGAGGATCTCACGGGAAACCTCTATTTCAGCCTGCCGCCGAGTGACAACGACGCGAACAACGTCGTTAATACGATCAGTATCAAGGAGATCTCGTGGAATAACATTCCCGTAACCGAGGCAAGTAGCACAGTGACCTTCGACCCACAGGGCATCTACGGAAAATTAAGCGGGGCGTGTGAAGGAGGAGAGCTTTCCGGGAATTTTGAATTCTATTATACGCAGGGATTCAAATGGAACGTCGATTTCTTCGCCCAAAAGATCAACTGCCAGCCGATCACGGAAAGGTTGGGTGGAAAATACGTCGATATGACGGGCGAATTGGACGGAAAACTTTCTGTCCAAGGCGTGGTGACGGATATCCAAAAGGTTCAAGGCGTATTAAAGCTGCCCACTGCCGGGGTCGTTCATATCAAATCATTGGATGATCTTCTTAACAGGCTGCCCGTGGACACCTCATCGATCAAGAGAGACTCACTGAAGATCGCAATTCAGGCTCTTGAAACCTATCCGTACAGCTTCGGCGAACTAAAACTCGATTACAATCCCGGCGGTGGCGTGGGCTCCCTGATTTTAGACGGTCCAAATGGCCATCGCCAGTTTGATATGTACCTCCACCCTTACAGCCAATCGGATACGAGTTCAAAGGTTGCCAACAACAACAACAATCAGTAACAATACGCTGCACCTTCCTTCCCTTGGGGAACGCAGCCATTTCTCCGTGAATTATTACCTGAGTCATTCCTTTAACCGGACGAGCGCCCTGTCATCGACCGGCCTGCTTCTCGTCCTCGGCTTCTTAAGCGGATGCGCCCCGACCGTCAACCTGGCCACGCCGGAACCGATTAAAGTCGATGTCGGCGTCCGGCTGGATGTTTACCAGAAAACCGCGCCCACCAAGGCCAAGGAAGAGCAATCAAGCCTCGAGATCGCCGCCGCCCGCCGCCTGCGCTCAGGTGAAATTCAACAGCTCAAGAGCGCCCATATCATCGGGGAAGATCGGGACGGCTACCTCGACATGCGGAATCCACCGACCGATCCCAAGTACCTCGCCTACGCGCAGGGCGTGATCTCCGCGGAAAATACGGACCGCTCCTATCTTTACCTGGCCAATGCACAGAGCCAGAACAAACCGATGGAACTGGTGGGCTCTGAATACGCCAAGCTTTGGCGTGATCGCGCCTTTCCGGGAGAATGGATTCAGAAAGAAGACGGAACGTGGATTCAAAAATAGGATCAAATCATCGCGAGGGAGAAACGACTCTTCCGTCCGGCCAAACTTCCCTGAACGGTTCTGCGCCAGGACCTGAGGGCACCGACCTGCCAGTGAAGCACCTCTATACGCGCCGCCATGCTGTTTTAAGCCTGGTTTTATGGGTGGTCGTCACCGGACTCTTCATCCCATTGGTCCTGAATTTTGCCAGCCGGATCCAGAGTACTCTCAGTGGAATGAAGGGCGCCCCTTCGGAAACGGTCCGGGTAAACATCGTCAAAAACTTCTCCACCGCCCTGGCCTTTCCGATCGCACTTGTCTGGGATGCCAAGGGGATCCCCCAGGACGAGGCCGATGCGGACTGGAAAAACCTTCTCGATTCCGTAGGTGCAGATCCCCACGTCGTCGAGGTCACGGACGGTAACGTGATGATCGAGAAGTGGCCCAGAAGCGATTGGCATGCTGCCTTCGTGGCAGCCAAGGCAGGAACCTATGGCGAGGCGGAAAAAGTCGTTCCTCGTCTGCGTGAGGATGTCGCGAAAATGTCGTTTCATGGCGCAGTCCACCCCTGGGTAACGGGCGGCCCGGCTCTTTTCCTGGACCTCAACATTGCTTCCACCAAGTCCTTGCGCCAGGGAGAACTGATTGCCCTGCCGGTGGCCTTTATCATTTTGATCCTGGTCTTTCGCTCACTGGTGGCGGCCTTACTGCCGGTGCTGGTGGCGACCTTGGGCGTCATTTGCACCCTGGGCCTTCTCAGCCTACTGGCCTCCGCGATGCCGGTGACGTTCTTCGTACCGAATTTGGTGACCATGATCGGCCTGGGTGTAGGCATCGATTATTGCCTTATTTATCTGGCGCGTTACCGGCGCGAAAAGGCCAATCACCTGACAACGCAGGAAGCCCTGCTTATCACCCGAAAGACGGCGGGGAAAACCGTGCTGGCCTCCGCTGTACTGGTCATGAGCGGATTCATCACCCTGCTCTGCATTCCTCTCGAATTTTTTACTTCCATCGCCGTGGGAGGAATGTTGGTGGTCGCTTGCGTAGCCCTGGCCACGTTGACCCTTTTGCCCGCGATGATCTTTCTGGTGGGGCCTCATCTCGAATGGGGTTCCAGCCTCTTCAGTCCCCTGAAAAAGCTCCGGCTCGGGCCGGCCTGCTGCGAGAAATGGGGGCAGTTCGTGGTGCGTGCGCCATGGGTATGTGTGGTTATTGGACTGGCTATTCTCGCTTTTCTGGCGTGGCCTGCGCTGCGCTTTCAAATTGCCTCCATTGAGGCCAAGAATATTCCGGCGCAATCGGAGTCCCGCCTAGGTTATGAAAGCCTGACGCAAAATCTCGGCGCAGGCTGGATGATGCCGGCCATCATTCTGGTCCAACATCCCACCGCGGACTGGATCGTCCAGGGGATGGAACAGGAACAGGAATTGGTCGAAAAGATCAATGCGCTGCCCAATACGGAAAAGGTCATTACCGTCACGGACAAGAGCGGCTCGAAAATCATGCAGTCGGCCCGCTTCTCCATGTTGACGAGTTCAAGCACCGGGGACCAGACCCAGAGCGTGATCATGGCGCTGAGCAAGAGCGATCCGCAATCCATGGTGGCGAGAGAATGGCTGGACACCGTTACGGGACTATTGGCCGCGAGCGAGAAGCAACATCCGGAGGGTGCCCATTATTTCCTCGGTGGACTGCCCTCGGTCACCCTCACCGCCGACCGCGTGATCATGAAGGCCCTGCCGTGGGTCGTGACCGCCACGCTCTGCAGCACGTTCATTCTCCTGATTATCTTCATGCGCTCGATTCTGGTTTCACTGAAGGCGATTATTCTCAACCTGATCTGTGTCCTGGCTGCCTACGGATTTCAGGTGATCTGCTTTCAGGATGGCTGGGGCCACTCCCTGTTCAATTTTTACGCCACCGACGGTTTGAACACCATTGTGCTGGTCATCTGCTTCTGCGCGTTGTTCGGACTTTCGATGGACTATGAAGTCTTCATCCTTGCCGCCGTGCGCGAGAGCTGGCTGGACAATCACAATATGAACCTCGCGGTGCAGGAGGGCCTGGCCCGCGTGGCGGGAATCATCACGTCCGCCGCCTTTATCATGATCGCAGTGTTTCTTTCGTTTGCCTTCGGCGATGTGGTGGAAATCGAACAACTGGGCGTGGGGCTTTCGTTCGCCGTTCTTCTGGATGCCACGGTGATTCGCCTGCTTCTCGTACCGAGCATCATGGCCTTGATGGACAAGTGGGCTTTTTGGTGGCCGGGCCAGGCTTTCCCGGTGGCCGGGAAACATCCTCGCGGGCATCACTATCAGGGCGAGAAGTTGAATCCGCCGGATGAAGTCAAACGATTGACCGGGCTATAACCGCCGGTCTGAATCAAGCTTGGTGAATTTTTAAACCGGCGTTGCAGAGGACTTTGGTTTCATTGGCCGGAGGAGCCTTGTCGGTGATCCAATCGGTCAACTGCTTCCATTCGGCAAAACGAACAGTGCTGGAATTTTTCCACTTGGTTTGATCAGCGAGCAAAATTTTGCGAGTTGAACGAGAAAGAATCGCGCTTTTCACCTCTGCTTCTGAAAGCTCCGTAGTCGTGCACCCGTGCTCTGGGTCGAGGCCCGAAGCCCCCAGAAATGCAATGTCAGCATGAAGTTTATCCAAGGCTCCCAATGCGGCGCCTCCCGTAAAAGCACCGCTGACTTTGCGGAGCTCACCGCCAATGCAGAGAATGGGCGCTTCCTCATGAAAGGCAGCTTCCAGCAAGGCCAGTGAATGGGTGATGAGTCGGATATCTTTTCTGCCAAGAAGTGCCTTCCCTGCTTCGATGCAAGTCGAACCGGCATCGACAAAGACGCTGGCCCCGGAAGGAACGAGGCTGACCGCCTTGGCCGCGATGTCTTTTTTTGCAGCGCGATTTCTCAACAGGCGCTCGTCAAATGAGATTTCCGAGCGGGCGTAGCCGGGATCGAGGACGCCGCCATGGACTCGAATAATTTCACGTGCCTGTTCCAGCTCGGTCAAATCGCGGCGCAACGTGGCTGGGGAGACTTTCAGCAAACGTTGAAGCTCATCGAACGCCATGCGCCGATGTTTCCGGACGATTTCCTTGATCGCGCGATGACGTTCGGGGGCAAACATGATGCGAAAAACTTACGGGACCAGAAGACGGGGGGTAAATGTCTTTTCGAGCTTCAGGCAATCGTTGAGTGACGCGATGGCGTCCGAGGAACCCGCTCCCCGCAAACACGAGGCAGCAACGCAAACGCCATAGCGCAAGGAGGTCTCGATCGAAAGATTCTCATGCAACCCGTAGAGAAGACCGGCGGCGAAGGCATCGCCCGCACCCACTGTACCGACGATTTCCGATTGGGGAAGTTGCAGGCTGCCCTGAATAGGGAAGTGACCTGCGCGGTTGAGCGCACATGCACCTTCTGGGAAATGAACGACCACCCATTCGTGCACCCCCGCATCGAGCAATTGCTGCGCGGCTTTTTGGAGAGCCGAAAGATCGATTCCGTTTTCGAGACGAATCCTGATGCCAGCGGTGCGCTCCAACTCAAACTCGTTAAGGATGCAGTAATCGACTTGCTTCAGTGCAGGCAACACGATTTGCGCGAAACGCTGGCTGTCCTCGCTCACCACATCGACACTGGTCTTGAAACCGGCTTCGCGAGCGCGTGCCAAAACTTTCGCGGCGATGGTACCTGCCTCAGCATCTGGTTGGTCGAGACGATCGAGCAGCAGGAGATAGCCGAGATGAAATATCCGGGCAGGATGCGAGGTGAAATCAAAATTCGCGTCATCAAGAAAAGCGTTCGCGCCCCGGTTATGAAAAAAAGTGCGACGACCCGTGGAACGAACCGTCATGACATCGGTGTACGAGGTATGCGCGGAGGGGTGCACCTGCATCTGAGCCGTGTCGATACGATGCTTCTTGCACTGGCGTGAAATCCAGTCGCCATCGGAATCGGCGCCGATCAGGCCCACTCCAGCGAGAGGAAAGCCGGCGCCTAGTCGCGCGAGATCGATCAGCAGATTGAAGGGGCTTCCGCCATTGGCGATCGATTCCGACGCAATGTTGGCCAGGGCATCCTGCTGGGGATAGGTGTCGATGAATTTGAGCTTATCGACGATCCAATTGCCGCCTGCTAGAATACCTAAGCGCGTTTTCACAAGGGTTGTGACAATACACTAGAAGCTTTAAGGTTTCAGGTCGACGGCCCGTTTTTCCTGGTGGGACTGCAGCGCAGCGGCGAAGAGTTCGTGGCTGAGCACGGCTTCGTCCGGCGTGACGCACCCGAAACGTCCATCCAGCTTTCCTGCGCGCTCGGCAAGAAAGGCCGCCCACATCTGGAGGAAGCAATCGGGAAAACCCGGCTCAAAGATACCGCCTGTGATGGTCGGGAAAGGGCCGTGAAAGCCTAGATCGGTTCGCTGCCAACTTTGCTCCTTGCCACGATGGAAAGTCCAGACGGTCTTCGGCTCCCTGGTGCTGTATTTGACACCACCATCGGTGCCGAGAACTTCCAAATACCAGGTGTTGGTCTCGCCGGGAGCGAGCCGTTTTGTTTCGAAGCGCACCGGAACTTCAGCGCCATCGATGGTTACTTCGGTGTGGAGCATGGCGTTGTCCCACGTATCGCAGGGGGCCATGCCGCCTTTTCCATCCGGGCGTTCGTTATAAATTTTTTGCAGCTGTGCGTAGACGCGATTGGGCTTCCAACCGAGACGAAAGGGGACATGAACGGCGTGCATGCCGAGATCGCCCATGACGCCGATTTCCCCGCAGGTCTTCACTTGGCGCTTCCAGTTCGCCGGCTTGGTCGGATCGAGATCGCTGCTGTGATAAAAACCGGAGCGAATTTCGAGGAGCTTTCCCAATTTGCCTTCACGGGCCACCTGATAAGCACGCTGGGCACCGGGTAGGAACGGAAACTCCGAGCTGCAGCGGACAAATCGGCCCGAGGCTTTCGCGGCTTTGGCGATGTTGCGGGCGGCTTTCAAATCGATGCCAAAGGGCTTTTCGGCAAGGAGATCCTTTCCGGCATTCAGCACATCGAGATACATCGCTTCATGGAGATGATGCGGAACGGCGACGTAGACGACATCAACGTCGGGGGAAGCGAGCAATTCCTTGTGGTCGGAAGTGAGCATCTTGACGCTGGGCACCTGCCGAAACCAATCGCGCTGCTTTTCCACGAGATCGCAGACAGCGACGAGTTCGGCCTGTACGGGATATTGATCGAGGACAAACCAGCGACTCAACGCGCTCGCCACCTCCCGCCCCATTAATCCACCACCAATAATTCCGATTCTGACGCGACTCACTTCTTTTCTCCTTTAATCAATGTCGCGGCTTCAGCAGCTGTGGCTCCATTATGCACGATGGCCATGAGCGCCTTCGTCATGCCCGCGGGATCCGCGTGCTGGATGACGTTGCGTCCGTAGACGATTCCGGACGCGCCCTGGTGAATCAGCGCTTCCGTACGCGCCAGAATTTCCACATCGGGCGCCTTACCGCCCCCGCGAACGAGCACGGGAATCCGGCCCGCGATTTCAACGACTTTGTGATACTGCTTCACATCGTCGGTGGGATCGGCCTTGATGATGTCCGCGCCGAGCTCCACAGCCTGGCGGACCAAGGGTAGGATTTTTTGAAGATCCCCATCGACCATATACCCCCCCGCCTTGGCATTCGACTGGAAGACAAGCGGCTCGATCATGAGCGGCATGCCGTAGCGGTCGCACTCAGGTTTGATTTCGAGAATATTCTGGATGCAATGATCGGCGACCTCGGGCTGGTCAGGAATGCGGAAGAGATTTACAACCACACAGGCGGCATCGAGGCGCAGGGCCTGCTCGACCGGGTTCTTGATCATACGGCTGAAAAGGGCGCGAGGCAGGTCCTTGCCGTAGACATTGGCCACGTCGGTGCGCAAGACCAGCGAGGGCTTAAATCGTCCGGGCAACGACTGGAGAATAGGGGCGTGCCCGACGGTTAACTGGATGGCGTCCGGGGCAGCCGCGACCAGCGTGGTAATGGCTTTTTCGATATTTTCGATGCCGGCGAGGAAGCTGTGCTCGTTGAAAAAGCCGTGATCGATGGCGACATCGAAACAGCGATTGGAAACGGGGTGGAAGAGACGTTTAAGGCGGAAGATTTTCAAGAAAGGAAAGGGTTAAAGAGAAATAGCTTGAAGATTGATTATGATTTTTTATGATCATTTCAATCATTCGTCAAGAATTAACCCATCCCCACTTCTCTTCTTATGCCCAATAAATATCGGTTCTCCGTCGGTCCGTGGAATATCAGCGAAGGCCGCGATCCTTACGGTCCCGAAACACGCCCGGCCAAGGATTTCATTTGGAAACTCGATCAATTCAAGGCGCACGGCTTCGATGCGGTGATGTTTCATGATGACGACGTGGTTCCCGATATTGACACTAAAACCCATGCCCAGGTTTTGCGCGAGGCGGGCGAGGTGCGCAAGCGGGTCGAGGACGCAGGGTTGACCGTGGAGATGGTCGCGCCGCGTCTCTGGTTCAGCCCGATGACCGTCGATGGGGCCTATACCAGCAATAGTCCCAAGGCTCGGCAGTATGCCATTGCCCGTTCTTTACAGACGATTGATATCGCCGAGGCGATGGGGACCGAGCTGATTGTGCTCTGGCTGGCTCGCGAGGGCACGTATGTGCGCGAATCAAAAAGTTACGCAAAGTCACTGGAATATCTGGCTGAAGCTTCCAACAAGATGTTGGCGTACAATCCCAACATCCGTCTGGCGATTGAGCCGAAACCGAATGAACCGGTAGATGTCGCGTATCTTCCCACCATTGGTCACGCACTCGCCTTCGCGCACATGACGAACGATCCGGCGCGCGTCGGTTGCGTCGTGGAGACGGCGCATTGCATCCTGGCGGGACTCGATCCGGCAGATGAAATCGAATTCGCCCTCGCCAACAAGAAGCTTTGGTCGCTCCATCTCAATGACCAGAACGGACTGAAGTTCGACCAGGACAAGCCGTTTGGCAGCGTCAACCTGCGGTCGGCCTTCGATCAAATTCGCGTCTTGGAGCGGCACAGCTACGGCGCGGATTCCAAGGCATGTGTTGCTTTCGACGTTCATTCGTTCAGGCCTACTTCGATCGATCATGCGTTCGCTCATATCAGCAATAGCCGGAGAACCTTTGAGCGATTGCTAGAAAAAGTCCGCAGCTTCGACGAGAAGAAAGCCAGCCAGTTCATTGCCGACTGCAATCTCCAGGCGCTCGACCAATTGGTCCTGGATCATTTGATGAATTGAAGCTGAGGGCTTCTAAACTCGGGAAAATCGGGCTGCAGGGATTTGAACCCTGGACCTCGCCGACCCGAACGGCGCGCTCTACCAAGCTGAGCCACAGCCCGAAGGAAACCCGCGTGAACGGGTGGAGGACTACTTTGGCATTTTCGGCGCAAGTGGCAAGCTCAACAAAAAGAATACCGCCAGACACTCTTCCGGCTTCCCCGCGATCTTTAAAGATTTCCTTACGGACTGATCTCGTTTAAATTCAACTATGGGTCGTCAATGGTTACTCGCTAAACGCGAAGTCAATTCACTGAGAAAATCTCAGGCAACTGGTAAATATCTGAAGGAAATCATGGTCGCTGCCAAGCACGGCGGACCTGATCCGGCAGGCAACGCACGTCTCTTCGCCGCGGTGGAAAAAGCCCGCAGGGAGAGCGTTCCCCGAGATAACATCGAGCGCGCCATCAAGAAGGGCGCGGGCATCGGCGGGGAAAAGATGACCATGGAAACGATGGCGTTTGAAGGCTACGCGCCGCACAAGGTGCCGATCATCGTCGAGGCAATCACCGACAATCATAACCGCACCGCACCGGAAATCCGGGTCCTCTTCAAGAAGGGTCAACTCGGCGTAGCAGGCAGCAACAAATTCCTTTTCGATCACGTCGGGCTGATTGAGGCGCATCATCCGGATGCCAAGGCCGACATCGAAGCCGCAGCCATCGAGGCAGGCGCGAACGAAGTCGAGCCACTGACCCACGGCCAGAACGACGATATCCCCGAGGGAACCTGCGGAGCCCGGTTCATCGCGGACCGTGCGGCCATCCATACGGTTTCCCAGTGGCTCACCCAGAATGGCTGGACGGTGGTCACGAGTGAAATGGGCTATATCCCCAAGAATATGCCGCAATTGACGGATGAGCAGCGGGCGGAAGTCGGAGAATTCCTGCAGCACCTCGACGATCACGACGACGTGCACCGCATCTGGGCAGCATTCAAATAGGCGGGATGGACTTAGGTAGCCGGGACAACTTGTTGTCCCGGTGAGCTCCGCGCACAAGAAGCAACTCGAGGACTCACAAGTTTTACTGACGGCTTCTTGTGGTCCCGTCTCTGCGGGACCACCCGGACAACGAGTTGTCCGGGCTACCTTCTAAAGTTTACCGCTTTCCGTCGAGCAACGTATAAAGGCGCTGCGCGTACATCGGAACTGGAACGGTGCCTTCCAGAATATCGCGCACGTGGATATGGGGCCCATAGGCCTTCTGGTTAACGTCGTTGTCCACCTCGATGGAGCTTCCCCCCAGAGTGGCGCCACCGAAAAGACCGCCCGAGTCCCGGTAAACGAGAACCGCGTGCTTTTCGAGATCGCGGGTCGATTCCGTGGCTGTTCCCGTATCTTCACCCGCCGTGCCGGTCGCGGTGGCATCCCACTTGATTTTGCCCACTCCGACAAATTGTCCAATCGCCTGCTGCGTATTCAAAATGATAATGTACCGGATGGTCGTGAAGCCAAGCTGAGCTCCCACGCTGGCACCGCTGATGCTAAAAGCGGAAGGCGCACGCCACACGCGATCTCCATCATGGCGAACCATGACAATCCCCTCACCGCCCTGGCCACCGATGCCAATGCCACCCTTGGTGATGGTCAAAATGGCAACGCCCTTGGCGTTATTCAGAATTTCGTTGGGAATGGGATCAACAGAGCCCTGCCGATTATCCATAATCTTGGTCGCACTATGCACGAGTTCGTCCATGTTATCGGCGCGAAGGAAGAGGTTCGAAACGAGAAGCAATGCCAGCGTGGGAATGAGGTATTTCATGGTTTAAATGGGTGCCATATTCTAGGGCGCAACCCTGATGAAGGGCAAGGTCTCGTTGCAGTGGGATTTCGAGTGTTCGCCCCCCGGAAAGATCATCCTTTAAAGCGTTATTGAGATTGCGCTTAACAGCCGTTAGGATACGTTGAAAGTGGAGGTTTTCGCCTCCCGAATATTTTCTATGATTTCCTTCCCCAAAAGAAATTCCCGCAGCGGTTTCACCTTGGTCGAGCTTCTCGTGGTCATGGGAATCATCGCGATCCTGGCCGCCGTTCTTTTCCCTGCCTTGAGCATGGCGATGTCACACGCCCGTACCGCCAGGTGTTCGGGCAATCTTCGCTCCATTAGCGCAGCCATGATCACGTTTGCCGGGGATAATAACGGGAACCTGCCTGAGTCGGGTGGTACGATTTATCACTCTGGCGGCCCCAATAGCCCAGTGATCGATGCGATCACCGGGAAGAGTAGCTGGACGGAACAACTGGAACCTTATCTGGGCCCATCCTCGTTCAATGGCACCACGCCCAACGTCAATCCCATTTTTCAATGTCCTGATTGGTCCAATCTAGCAAGTCTTTCTGGTGGCAAAGTTTCCTCCTCGGCGAACTCGTGCAAATACTATAGTTACTTTAACGGATCACACGCGGCGGGAGCTGGCAATAGCAGTTACGGAGCTGTTAATCTATTAAGAATTACGGCACCGAGTGCACACATCATCGGCGGTGATATCGCTTTCAAAGGTTATCAAATGTTGGATGCCGATCCGGACGACTACGGATCCAATAATCCGGCATTTGGGGATGGCACACAGCCCATCCTCCTTCACGGAGGTTCGGTTAACCTCATTTTTGCGGATGGTCATGAAGAGAATGTGAAAAGTTACGATCCAACCCGAATGACGACGCACTATTCGGGAATTCAACCAACCGAAGCATATACCGATTATCCCTGAATTTATTCAGCGGAATTGATCCGCTACTGGCAAGAGAGAGAATCACCGCAGACAAAACCTGCCTGGAGACAGCTCCTTAAAATTGTACCTTCGCTCGCTCCAAAGCCACAGCTTCTTTTTCCTCCGCGACCGGAGTCTTGTGAGTGGTTTTTAAATCCTCAACCGCTGCGGCTTCAGAGGTCGCATCAAACGTCGCAGGATTGAAGTTTCCGAACGCGAGTGTCAACCCATCCACGCGGGCCAGGAGCTGATCACCAACTTTAACCTCTCCCGAAAAAATGGCGAGAGGCGCACGCAGGCGAGTCAGGGTCAGGTTGAGCTGGATTTCGTCATTCGGCTTGGCGCGC
>Ga0068858_100002010_pt1 | contig 20824 bp, 17 predicted proteins | sample KBSSwiS12_FD_66589 | JGI IMG/M metagenome (GOLD analysis project Ga0068858, IMG submission 66589) | Switchgrass rhizosphere microbial communities from Kellogg Biological Station, Michigan, USA - KBS Switchgrass S1-2 | ecosystem: Host-associated > Plants > Roots > Rhizosphere > Soil ...
CGATCCTCCAAATGAGCTCGCGTCGACTCGCGCAGCTCTTCCATGGCGGCCGCGCCCGCGCCGGATGCAGCCTGATAGGTTGCGGCGATCAAACGCTTGATACGATTCTTCTGGTGAATCGGCCATAGCGGGACGATGGCGATAATCGTCGAGCAATTCGGATTCGCAATGATGCCGTTGTGCCCCGCGATCGCCTCCGGATTGATTTCGGGAATCACCAGCGGCACTTTGGGATCCATGCGGAACGCGGACGAGTTGTCTACCACCACTGCGCCCGCCCGGGCGGCGATCGGCGCGTACTTCTTCGAAATCGATCCGCCCGCACTGAAGAACGCGATGTCGATATGCTCAAAGCTGTCCTCGGTCAGTTCCTCCACCAACACATCCCGGCCCTGAAACCGCATGGTCTTGCCAGCCGACCGCGCCGACGCCAACAGACGCAGTTCGGAAATCGGAAAATGGCGGTCCTCGAGCAATCGTAGGAACTCGACACCTACTGCTCCCGTGGCGCCCGCAATCGCGACTCGATATTTTTCGTTCATTGTTTTAACAGTTGCCTCGCTATCATCTGATACGTTTCAATCGCCGCTACCAGCTCGCGTTTCGAAATGCGTTCTTCATCGGTATGCGCGACATGAATGCTGCCTGGCCCGAACAAATACGGCGTCCCCCAGGCCCCGTTGAATGCCGGGATGTCGGTGGTGAACGCCACCACGGTTGTCTCCAGGCCGGAGATCGATCCCATATGCACTGCCGGAATGCACAAGACTTCCTTGGCTTCCGCCTTGCCCGCGACGGCCTCGGCCACGGCGCGGCGCGTGGTGTTGCCGTCGTCGACCAGGCGAATGAAAACTTCGGCCATGGCGTGATCCGGAATCACATTGGGCGCGCGCCCCCCTTGGATGGTGCCGATGTTGAGTGTGCTTTGGCCGAGTACTGGATCGCTCGGCAGCGCAATCTTACGGACACGCTCCAGCGCGTCGAGCAATTTCTCGACTGCCGATTCGCCCAGGTGCGGATACGCCGAGTGCGCCATCTTCCCTTGCGCCACAACTTCAAAGCGCAGCGCGCCTTTCGATCCCAGGACCAGCTTGCTCTCGGTAGGCTCGCCGTTGATCACGTACTTGCTACCGCGCGAATCTTTGGCTGCCGCGAGCGCTCCGGCGCTATTGCGTTCCTCGCCGACGACGAACAGCAACGCAGCCCGCCGCTCGCCCGCTGCCAGGAGCGCCTCCACCGCGAAGATCATCGACGCGATGATGCCCTTGGTGTCGCAGGCTCCGCGGCCCCAGATGAATTCGTCATCTTCACGCGACGCGAAAAACGGCGGCACGGTGTCGATGTGCGTCGACAGCGTCACCACCGGCGCATCCCAATACGCCAGCACATTGTAGCGGTGCGGCTCGACCTCAATACGTTCGACGCGGCCACCGGTGCGCTCGGCGAGCGCTGATAAGTAGCCGGCCAGATACACGCCCACCTGCTCCTCATTGGGCGTTACCGAATCGATATCGATCAGCGCGCGCGTTAGTTCAAAAGCATTCATAAAATACAAACTCGGGGGAAAGGAGGAGGCGGGGTGCGCGGCGGCCGGGGACCCGGACCTTATATAGAGAACTTCTGCCGCTTCCCGATAGCGCTCCACCCGGCCCGTCGCATTTCTACGTTCCGAATGACAGTGGGCCGGTGTTAACCAGACCCCCCAACCGCCGCGCGCCGAATCTTCCGCGCCGCGATTTCGGCAAGGCTGCCCCGTTCACCAGACGCTCCGGGATTCGCCGGAATGCGCGCCAGGCTACTCATGGCCCTCGCTCCTCTACCAAGATCTCTTTCAGAATAACATGACTTTATGACATCTCATGCGAGTGGAAGCTTTAACGTGAAGTTGACTCCGCAAAAGGCGGACAATCCGGAGACGGAAAGCGCCAAGCTGGGCAGGATGGCGATCGACAAACAGTTTCAGGGCGATCTCGAAGCGGCCAGCAAAGGCGAGATGCTCAGCGCGATGACGGACGTCAAAGGCTCAGCCGGCTACGTGGCCCTGGAGCGTGTTACCGGAACGCTCGGCGGCCGCAGCGGCTCCTTCGTACTCCAGCACAGTGGCACCATGAAGCGTGGGGAAGCGCAATTGAGCGTCACCGTGGTCCCCGATTCCGCAACCGGTGAGTTGGCCGGGCTGGCTGGTAATTTGTCTATTCAGATCACGGAAGGCAAGCACTCTTACGTGTTCGATTACACACTTCCCGATTAGCGTCGGCTGCTCGGCGAAGCTTTCTCGACCACATCGGGAACCGGGAAAACCACGTACGGGTTATTGGCGTCCACTTTTGTGATGGTCAAGTCCAGCACCGTAGCGCCGCCCTGCTTTTGGACGATGCGGGCCGGAAACAACACATCGCTGGTGATTTCGCCGAGGTCCTTGTAATCCGAATACAGGATTTCAGTGAGCGGCGTTTCCACTCGCACTAACTGATTTTTGGCGTTGAGCGTGGCCTTCACGGTGATGTCCATCAGCGGGAAAGTGATGACGGTGACGCCGCCGTCGCGCGTGACTTTAGCCTTGGCGCTGGCCCGCTCGGCCATTTTGAGCGCCCCGAAGGGAGTGGTCCACAATTCGAGCAGCCTGTCTTTGAGCGCGTCCGGCTCGGGAGTGGCGGTGCTACCAGGGATGAAGCCCGCACCGGGTACCGACTCGTTCCACGCATACGCGCCGCTCACCACTTGAATTCGCCGTTGCCCGCCGCGTGTTATGTCGACGCGCATCGCCGGCACTGCATAGCTGGCGCTCGCGTGATAGGCGACCGTGCCAGTGCCCCAATATTCCACAGTGTTGATGGCGTCGATGCGCTGCGGGCCGCGGATCATGCCCAACGCGTACTCGGCGTCTTTGATGGTCGTGGCGAAGTCCTGCGCATTGGCGGACAGTGAGAATAGCACTACAAAGAAATAGCGACCCATCGTCTAGTGATGTTCCTTGGTCACCAGATGCGACAGATCGCGCTCCACGCAGGGCAGCGATTCCGCAAGCGTCGCCAGCGGATCGGGATTCAACTTCTGCACGCGCTGATTCATCACCCAGGGCTTCAGCAGCACGTCAGGATCTTCAACCGTCGCCTGCCAGATGAGGTTGTTTCCGTCGCGCCGCAGCCGTTCGATCACGTGCAGGTTCTCGCTGTGGAAGTAACCGCCGATGTCGAGCCAACTGCTGTCATTGAAGCCAATGGTGTCGACCACCAGCGTGTCTCCCTCCCAGTGGCCGATCGATTCACCCTTCCAGGTGCCGTCGAGATCCTGCAGAGGCGTGTGCTTGCGGCCGTCGGTCGGGATGACACGGTAAGGATCGCCCCAGCCCTGCGCCGGTGGACTGACATACAGGAACACCAACTGCTTTGGCGTCTGCACGATCTGCGCTGGCGGACCGATGCGCGGCACGCCGCCTGGCATGCAGCCGTACGAAGGATCAGATTCGTTCTCGTTCTGATCCAGCTTCTGAATTTTTTCCCAGTACTCGGGTTTGTAAATCGGCTTGTTGGGATTCGCCCGGCGAATCAGCGTGCCATCGCGCTCGAAGTTCAGCAGCGTTCCATCGCGTGCGGGTAAGTTCGTGATCAGCGGGTCGTCAGATTTGATGTGCGGGCCGTTCACGGTGGCGCCATTCCACACACCGGTCAAGTCAGTTTGGGCTCCCGCATTCGCCGTTAGCAACATCCCGCACGCCGCCGCTAGAAAGCATTGCCTCATGACCGTCTCCTATTTGTTGTCGCTCGGATCGCCGCTCCAGATGGTGAACTTGCGGCCGTCGGGAAGGCTCACGTCCTTAATCAATCCAAAATCGGTGCCGTCCTTGGCGAGCACCCCGTTCACGGTGACGGTGTCGCCGGCCTTTAGTCCGCCGCGGTCCGCCCGGCTGAGTCCCGCCTTACGCAGCGCACCAGGGCCCGCCATTTCAAACGACCAATGCTTCACCTTCCCCGCGCTGTCAGTGACGTCAAGATACAAATACGAATGTGGATTGATCCACTCCACTTTGGTCACGACGCCGGTGACCCCGATCGGCTTCGAGAGATCGAACTCAGCCTGCACCGAGTGGTGCGCTAATGCCGGCACGCTGGCCAGGATCAACACAAGAGAGATGGCGTGTTTCATTGCGTTCCCCTTAAACCTTAAATCGCGGAAGCAACTTCTCGGCGTTCTCCCGCTCGATGGCGCGCATCACGTTCGCCGAAATTCCCAAGCCGGGCAATTCGTTCACCGTCGATTCAATCGGCTCGAAAGGGAAATCGGTGCCGAACAGAATGTGATCCGGCAGCGCGAATTTCATCATCGCGGCCATGGGATACGGATAGCTGGCATGCGCGATATCGATATAGAACTTCTGCAGCTCGGCGATCACTCCGTTCGGTATATATTCTTCGTGTTTAGGATCGTGCGGATAGCGGTCCTTGATGCGGCCCGCGATCATGGGCATGGTGCCGCCGGAATGCGGAATGATGATCTTGACGTTGGGATACTTGTGCAGCACGCCGTTCGCCAGAATGCTGGTGCAGGCGCGCGTGATATCGAAGTCGAACTCGTTCATGGTGTAGGCCACGCTGTCGTTCAAATTCGTGCAGCATGGCGGCGCCAGCGGATGCATATAGACGATGGCGCGGCGCCGGTTGAGTTCCTGCCACATGGGATCGTAGTACGCGTCGCCGGGCCAGTGGGTCTGATTGTCATTGGTGTAAATGCCGATGCCGTCGGCCTTCAGCGTGTCGAAGCCGTATTCGATTTCCTTCATGACGCCGTCGATATCGGGCAACGGTACGCCCGTGAACAAGCCGAAACGCTTGGGGTGTTCCGACATCAGCTTGGCCCCGTAATCATTGCCCATGCGCACGGCGGCGCGGCCTTTGGGTGTGTTGTCGTAGAGCACGTCACCCATCTGCGTCATGGACAGCATCGAGACGGCGATATCGAACTTGTCCATCTGCTCCAGCGTGATTTCGGGCGTCCAGGGCCCCGTCAGACGGCCCGGTCCGCGGCCGCCACCTCCCCGGCCCGCGCCTCCAAATCCGCCCACGCCGGGAGGAACATGATGATGATGCAGATCGATGCGCCCACCCTTTGCGGTGGACTTGTTCACGAACTGCCCGAACAATTCGGAGCCGGGCAAAGCCGCGGCCGCGCCCGCCACACCGAGAGTTTTCAAAATATCTCGGCGGCTGACTTCCCCGCCCCCAGCACTGTGTTGTTTCATCCCCACTCCTTTGTGGCGTCTCTGCATCAGGCGGATTGTATCAATTGCGGAAGCGCAGCGGTAGCGGACGCGCGCCAGGAAAGATCCACCATCGCCGACACCGGCGTCTCCGCAACGTTGATCTCCACCACCTTGGCGCCAGCCGATTGCGCCACTTGAACCAACCCGGCTACCGGATAGACCAGAGCGGAAGTCCCGATCACCAGCAGCACTTGGGCGGAGCGCGCGGCTTCTACAGCAGCGCTCCACACGTCTTCGGGAAGCCCTTCGCCAAACCACACGACTCCGGGGCGAGCCAGCCCGCCGCACTCGCATTTTGGCGGAAGCTCAGGGAGCGTGGGTCGCGCATCGCGCCATTCGCGCGTGCAGGCGGTGCAGCGCAGCGTCCAGATATCGCCGTGGACTTTGAGAATGCGCCGGCTGCCGGCGCGGTCATGCAGGCCGTCGACATTCTGCGTCAGCAGCGTGAAGTCCGGCAAGCTCCCTTCGAGTTCCGTCAGCGCCCGATGACCCGCGTTGGGCTCGGCGGTAGCGATGATGCCGCGCCGCCAGTTGTACCATTCCCAACTCAAAAGCGGGTCGCGCGCGAAGGCTTGCGGCGTGGCCAGATCCTCGGCGCGAAAGGTGCGCCAGAGCCCGCCCGGTCCACGGAAAGTGGGGATGCCGCTCTCCGCCGAAATCCCCGCGCCTGTGAGCGCCGCAACCGACGAAGCGCCCGCAAGCCACTCGCGAATGGTTGCCGCGTAATTCGAAACCATGGAGATTCTATTACATCAGGAACCGGCCGCATCTCCTGCTATTCTGATCTCATGGGCGCTAAAGCTGGCGTATCCGTCGAAGAGTACCTGCACACCAGCTTCCCGGATCTCGACCGTGAATACCGGGATGGCGAACTTTTAGAGAGAAGCTTGCCCGATTACCTGCACGGGAAAACGCAGCTACTCCTGGCTGCGTTTTTTGCTGCTTTGCGAAAGCGGCTTGCCATTTTTCCTTGCACGGAAACCCGGATGAAGATCCGCACCGGGCGGTACGCGATCCCGGATCTGGCGGCCTTCTGGCCGGGGGAACCGTCGCGCGTGCCGGAGACGCCTCCGCTGGTCGTGGTCGAGATTCTTTCGCTCGACGACCGCCTCGCCGAAGTTCGCGACAAGCTCGAAGAGTATAAAGCCTGGGGCGTGGCGCATGTGTGGCTGGTGGACCCGTACTCGCGACGTTTATACACTTATGAATCCGGCCTCATAGAATTGCAGCGACTGAAGATTTCTGAACTGAGCGTAGAGCTAACTGGCGCGGATATTTTCGAGTAGTTGAACGCCGATTACGCCGCCGAATGGACCTTGATTTCACCGGCGAAACTGGACGGAGGCGGGACGGCAAGCCTTCTTCCGCAAGCCCCTCCAGGTGCAGCTCCAAAGCTTGATGAATCAGCCGCTCGACTTCTTCGCGAGTGGCCCCCCACGGAAATGACGCCGGGGAGGTCCGGAACATAGGCGCCCCATGAAGTTGGGCCTTTTTCAAAGATTACGGTATACGTCATAACGCGCCCTCCTCTAACTCGGCAGCCTTGAGGACCGCCTTTAGCGTACCGATTGGAACGTCTTTACCACTCTGACCGGCTACCGAATCAAATCGCGAACCTTCACCTGACCTAACGATACCACCCGGCCAGAGCGTGATTTGAGATCAGGACTCCAGTACTAGACTGCCTACGATACACTGGTGGCTGGTTATTGTGGAGACGTTAGGACGTTATCAGATTTTGGGTGAACTGGGCCGCGGCGGCTGCGGCGTGGTATATCGCGCGCTCGATCCGGGCATCGGGCGCACAGTGGCCATCAAGACCATCCTGGCGGACTCACACTCCGCTTCTGGCGCGGCGCTGCGCGAGCGCTTCCGGCGGGAGGCGCGCTCCGCCGGCATCCTGTCGCATCCCAACATCGTCACCATCCACGATTTCAGCGAGAGCGGCGACATCATGTTCATCGCCATGGAGTTTATACAGGGCGAGACGCTGGGCGCGAAGATGGCGGAGAGCGGTCCGCTGCCGTTGGATCTGGTGCTTCCGGTAGTCCGCGGAGCGGCCGATGCCTTGGATTACGCGCACGCCAACAATATCGTTCACCGTGACGTGAAGCCCGCCAATCTGATGTTGACGGCGAGCGGGCTCGTGAAGGTGACTGACTTCGGCATCGCCAAGATGCTCGACGACGAGATCGGCTTGACCAGCACCGGGATGGTGATCGGCACTGCGCAGTACATGTCGCCGGAGCAGATCGCCGCGAAGCCGGCCACGGGACGTTCGGATCAATTCTCGCTTGCCGTGATCGCCTATGAAATGCTCACCGGCCAGAAGCCGTTCCAGGGGAATTCGTGGGCCAGCGTGATGCATCAGATCATGAGCGTGGACCCGCCACCGGTTAAGCAGCATCGCCAGGATCTGGGCGACGAAGTCACCACCGTATTGCGCAAGGCGCTATCGAAGGATCCGGAAGCGCGCTACGCTTCCTGCCGCGACTTCGCCGACGAACTCGCGCACGCCGTGACCGGAGTCACCATACAGCGGACCATACCCATGCCGATCAGCGAGGCCATGAAGCAGCCGCTGCCTCCTCCGCGCGCCGAACGATTGGCGGAGACCGTGGTCATGGCGCCTACAGGGTCCGCCGGAACGCCGGACACCGGGCAAAAGCTCGCAGCGCCGGTAAGTACAGTTGCAGTCCCGCCTCCAACAAAACACCGCTCGGTGCTGGTGCCGATTCTGACGGGCGTTGCCGTGGTAGCGATTGTCGCAGCGGCAGCGTGGCGATTTACTTCGCGTCCGAATCCCGCACCATCTCAGGCGGCGCCAGTGGTGGCCGCGACTCCCGCTGCTTCTCCCATCGCCGAACCGAGCGCCGCGCCAGCACCAGTGACCGCGAGCAAATCACCTGCACCCGCTCCGGCCGCGCGCAAGGAAGTTCCCAGCAAGACTCCAGCGCCGCCGGCCGCGCAGGCCGTACCTGCCCCGGCACCAGCGCCGGTAGCGGTGGCGGCGACTCCAGTGCCGACGCCCGCGCCAGCGCCAGCTCCGCCTCCCGTAGTGGCGGCTCCTCCGCCGGCGCCCGCTCCAAAACCTGCGGTGGTGGAAAATGTTCCGGCACCCGCGCCCGCTCCAGTCGTGGTTCCGGCCGCCCCTCCTCCGGCTCCGGTCGCGACTCGAAATGTGGAAGCGGAAGAAGCCGCGCGTCGCGCCGATGAGCAGCGCAAAGCCGCCGCGGAGCTCAGTGCAGGACGGCGCGCTGTCGACGACGCCCTGAATCGCTACCGCGCTGCTTTCGAAGGTAAGGATTCCGAAGCGCTCAAAAATGTCTGGCCCAGCTTGGGCCGCAACGAGTTGAGTTCGTTCCAGAATTTCTTCAAGATCGCCCGCACCATCAAACTGCAAATTCAGCCTCTGGGCGAAGCCGACATTACCGCTACCGGCGCCACCATCCGCGCCCGCCGCACCATGGCCGCCACCGATGAGCGCGGCCCCCTCCCGCAACAGGACCAGACCGTGCGCATCAACTTACGCCGCGCGGGAAACGGCATGGTAATCGAGTCCATTGACACTGCCGGCAAGTAAACCCGCCGGTGCACGAAACATCATCGAAGGAGAACCTAGAGAGTGTTCCGAAGCCTATTTCTATTGATCGGTCTCAGCGTAACTGCCTTGGCGCAGACCTCCACCAATGCGGCGACCAAGCTGGCTTTTCTGATTCCCAAACTGTTCGGCCCGGATGGGTTGACGCTGCCCAATCCCAATCACGCGGCGCATTTCGACAGCGATTTCCAGGCCAATTTCGGTCCCTTTAATACCGCTATCGGAAGTCAATTGACGTCCTTGCCGCTGCCCTCGCCCGCCTCCGGATTCACCTATACCTTCGATCCCGCGTTGGGCGTCTATACGCGGTCCGCACAGAGTTACGGGCCGGTGCTCGCCGAACGCGCCGAGACCATCGGCAAGGAAAAATTCTTCGCCGGATTCAGCTTCCAGCACTTCCGCTTTGGCACCCTGGATGGCGTGGACTTGCATAACTTCAATAGCGTGTTCCGCCACGCCCAAACCACGCCGGACCCGATCATCAAAGAAGATCTGATTACAACCAATACCTTTCTCGATACTAGGATTGATCAGGCGACGCTTTTCTTCACGTATGGATTGAGTGACCGCATCGACGTATCGGTGGCCATGCCGTTCGTGAACGCGAACCTGGCGGTGCAATCCACCGCGACTATCCAGCGCATTGGCACCGCCAACGATCCCACCATTCACTATTTTCTGGATTCCAATGGCAACCCTACGAACCATAAGGAATTCTCGAGCTCCGGCAGCGCCTCGGGATTGGGCGACGTGCTGGTGCGCATAAAAGGAACGGCCTTGAAGACCACGCCCGCCTGGATCGCGCTGGGCCTGGATGTGCGGCTGCCTACCGGCGACGCCTACAACTTTCTAGGGTCGGGCGCAGTGGGGCTCAAGCCTTTCATCGCGATTTCGGGGCGCACCAAGAGAGTCACGCCGCATGTGAACGTGGGTTATCAATGGAACGATTCGAGCCCGCTGGCCGGCGATATTTTTGCCGGCACTACCGGGCATCTGCCCAACCAATTTGAATACGCCGTGGGCTTCGACGCCGGCGTGAACAAGCGTTTTTCTTTCGCCGCCGATGTGCTGGGACAGGCAGTCTTTCACGCGCAAGGCGTGACGCCCACCACCTTCACCGCCGCCAATGGCGCGAAATTTGCCGACAACGGCTTTGAGCGGGAGACGGCCAACATCACCAACGGCTCGCTGGGCTTCAAGGTGAATCCGATTGGGACGCTGCTGGTGTCGTTCAACGTCTTGATCCAACTGAACGACGCTGGATTGCGCGCCCGCGTAGTGCCGTTGGTGGGTTTCTCCTACACTTTCTGAGCGGCTCAATTAAATATTGATTTTTGTGCAGATTTGCAGCAAAATAGGCGGAACCTCGGGGAGGGATTCTGCTTTATGCGGTCTGTTATTGTAATTGCGCTGGCTGTTCCCTTCGCGTCCGCGTTGGCGTTTCAGGTCCCGGCGCCCGATGCCTTGGCGGAAGCGCGGACGGAGCTGTACGCTGCCCGCTATGCGAAGGCGGCCGAATTGTACTCCGCGCTGGTTGCTAAAGAGCCCGCCAATGCCGCAGCATACTACGGGTTGGTTCGCGCTCTCATTGACGGCCGCCACGCGCAGGAGGCTTACCCTTACGCGGAACAGGCGCTGCAGCGCGCGCCGCAAACCGCAGACGCGGAGAATGCAGCGGGTCTGGCCATGTTCCGCAAGGGCGAACTTGCAAAAGCGGAAATCCACTTTCGCACGGCTCTGAAATTGCGGCCGAATAATGCCGGCGCGCTAGAGGGAATGGCTTCCATTTACTCAGTGGTAGCGAAAAGCAAAACCGCCCGCGACCTGTTGCTGAAGGCCTACGCGCAATCTCCCGATGACCCTGTGCTTATGTTGGCTCGCGCATACTCACTCAAGGGACGCCACCACATCCAGGCCCTAGAGCAGGCGGTGGCCGTCCTCGACCCAGGCTGTGAACAGGCGCGGGATTTGCGTACGCATATTGCCGTCGATCAGGCGACGGCTGGCCGCGAATTGCGCCGGCTGACCACCGCCTACGAGCCAGCCAAGCTGAAGTTATTGCGAATTCTCGACGGCCCCAGGAGGCTGAGGGGTATCGGCTTGCGGGTGCAATTCAACCAGCGGCAGACCGTGACTCTGCTCCTCGACACGGGAGCATCGGGAATTGCCATCGCTCCGAAGGCCGCTGAAAAGGCGGGTTTGCAGGTGCTTGGTGGAGAGGGTCAAGACGCCAAGGGGATCGGCGACGAGAAGACCAGCTCCGCCTTCGAGTATCTGGCAGCGGAGGTCCGCATGGGGAATGTCACATTCGCGGATTATCCAATCGCCGTATTCCGCCAGGCACAGTCCTCGGATTTCGATGGCCTGATCGGCGCCGACGTGTTTCGCCGGTTTATCGTGGGAATCGACTTTCCGGGCTTGGAACTTACGCTCGATCCGCGGCCCGGACAGTTGGGCGCGCCCGAAGAGCCCATGGATGCAAGTGATATGCTCCCGCCGGGTTTTTCCAAGGTTTTCCGCTTCGGTGCGCATCTAGCTTTACCTACCTCCATCAACGGTGAGCCCTCGGTTATTTTTCTGCTGGATTCCGGCGCCTCGGCGAACTTAATTGATGCGGCCATCGCCCGTCAGTCGAGCAAAGTCTACAAAGACGACTATACGATCGTCAAAGGAATTCAGGGAAAGGTGTCACAAGTGACGCGGGCCAGCAATATTTCGCTCGTCTTCGCAGGTTTCAAGCAGAACAATCCGGACCTCATCGCGATCGATCTGGAAAAGATGAGCGATGACTTCGGCACCGGGTTTGCCGGAATCCTGGGAATGCCGGTGCTGGGACAAATGAAGCTCACAATAGACTACGATGAAGGCCGCGTCCGCATGGAACGGAAACAACAGCCGCTTTCCCCATAGAATTTTTGATGTAAACCAATTCTCCGCAGTTACGTCGGAGGGACTGATGGCGCATTGGCACCGCCCAGTTTCGCGACGCGACTGGCTTAGGGCGGCTGCGTCTCTATGCGCCGCATTTCCGGCATTCGCGCAAAAAGACAGCACGTTTTCCACTGATGTGAAAGTAGTGAACGTTCTCGCCACCGTCCGCAACGGCAAGGGCGAGATCGTACGCGATCTCACTAAGGACGATTTCACCGTCGAAGAAGACGCACACGCTCAAAGCATTCGCTACTTCTCACGTGAAACCGATTTGCCGCTGACGCTGGGACTCCTCGTTGACGTCAGCCAGAGTCAGCGTCGGGTGCTGGGCGAAGAGCGCCGGGCCAGCACCGCGTTTCTGAATCAGGTTTTGCGCGAAGACAAAGACCGCGCGTTCCTAATCCAGTTCGAGCGCGAAGTGGAACTGATCAAAGACCTGACGTCATCGCGCAAGGACTTGGAATCCGGCATCAATTCGCTGAACGCTCCGGAGTTGAAGCGCCCAGGAGACGACTCGGGAAGCAGAAGCGGCGGCGGGCGGCGAGGAGGCGGAGGGCGCGGCGGTGGCGGCACTTCGCTGTATGACGCGGTGTATCTGGCCGCCGATGAAGTCCTGAAAAAGCAGCCCGGGCGCAAAGCCGTCATCGTGTTATCGGATGGCGTGGACAGAACCAGCAAGACCAGCCTGACCGGCGCAATTGAGTCGGCGCAGCGTGCCGATACGCTAGTCTACGCGATCTACTTCGCCGACGATCAAGAGCAGCGGCCCGGCAGCTTTGGTCCCGTATTCGGCGGCGGCGGCATGGGCCGAGGCGGCAGGCACGGGGGCAGCCGGATGCCGCAGGAGTCACGGCCCGACGGCAAGAAAATTCTCGAGCGCCTCTCCAAAGAAACCGGCGGAACGTTTTTCGAAGTGTCCAAGAAGCATCCGCTGGAGGACATCTTCAAGCAGATCGACGAAGAATTGCGCAGTCAGTACAGCCTGGGCTACACTCCCAACGCGACCGGCAGCGGCTACCGGAAAATTCACGTGACGGTGAAGCCCAAGGGTCTGCTGGTGCAAGCCCGCGACGGCTACTACGCGGGTAGCTAGCACGGCCGCTTTTCGGTTCCCCGGTGGCCGCCCGATTGCTACACTGATTAGGGCTATTTATGCTGACCAGCGCCGCCACTGACCCTGAACTTCGCGAGCTTCCAACCCGTTTGGAAGCCCCAGATCTCATCCGCGCGTTTCGCATCATGTATATGTCCCGGCGCATCGACGACCGGGAGATTCTGCTGAAGCGGCAGAACAAGATTTTCTTCCAGGTCAGCGGCGCAGGGCACGAAGGAATTCAGACGGCGGCAGGCATGGCTCTGCGCGCGGGGCACGACTGGTTCTTTCCCTACTATCGCGACCGCGCGCTGTCGCTGGCCCTGGGCTTGACAGCGGAAGACATGCTGCTGCAGGCGGTGGGTGCGGAGTCCGATCCATCGTCGGGCGGACGCCAGATGCCTTCGCACTGGAGTTCGGCGAAACTGCACATCGTGTCGCCATCGTCCGCGACGGGCACGCAGTTGTTGCCCGCCGTGGGCTGCGCACACGCCAACCGCTATCTCGACCCGGCGTCGGACGCTGTGACACTCACCAGCGTCGGCGAAGGCGCCACCAGCGAAGGCGAGTTCTGGGAGGCCATCAACGCGGCCTGTCTCGAAGCGCTGCCGGTGATCTTTCTGGTGCAAGACAACGGCTTCGCGATTTCGGTGCCGGTGGAGCATCAGACTCCCGGCGGCGATATTTCGAAACTGGTCGCGGGACATCCCAACCTGCGTAGCTTCCGCTGCGACGGAACCGATTTCGTAGCCTCCTACGGCACCTTCGCCGAAGCCGTGAATTACTGCCGCCGCGAGCGCAAGCCGGCCTTTGTCCACGCGTACTGCACGCGTCCCTATTCGCATTCGCTTTCCGACGACGAAAAGCTGTACAAAACCGCGGCCGAACGCGCCGACGAAGCCCGCCGCGATCCCGTGACGACCTTCTCCGATTACCTGGTGTCGAGCGGCGTGATGAGCCGCGGCGCGCTCGAACACCTGATGCAAGAAGTGGACCTCGAAATCCAGGAAGTGACCGAGCGGGCACTTAAGGCTCCGCAGCCCCACAAGGGGTCCGCGCTGCAGTACTTGTATTCAGAAAGCGTCGATCCCACTTCGAGCGAGTTTGAGACCGAGGCCAAATGTGCGGGCGATCCCCGCACCATGGTCGACACCATCACGCTGACCATCAGCGAAGAGATGGCGCGCGATCACAACATTGTTGTGTTCGGCGAGGATGTGGCGGACTGCAGCCGCGAGGAACATCTAAAAGAGGTCAAAGGCAAGGGCGGCGTCTTCAAGGCGACGCAGGGCTTGCAGACCGCGTATGGTTCGCGGCGCGTCTTCAACGCGCCCATCGCCGAGGCAGCCATCGTCGGCCGCGCTTCGGGTATGGCTATGCGTGGGTTGAAGCCGGTGGTCGAGATTCAATTTTTAGATTATATCTGGCCAGCTATGATGCAGATTCGCGATGAGTTGGCCTCGCTGCGCTGGCGCTCGAATAACGCCTGGGCGGCGCCGCTGGTGATTCGCGTCGCGACCGGTGGATACCTCAACGGCGGAGCGATTTATCACAGCCAGTGCGCGGAATCCGTGTTCACGCACATCCCCGGCATCCGTGTAGTTTTTCCGTCGAATGCTCTCGACGCCTGCGGATTGCTGCGCACCGCTATTCGCTGCGAAGATCCGGTGCTGTTTCTGGAGCACAAGCGCCTGTATCGCGAGCCGTATAATCGCACGCAGCATCCGGGTCCCGATTATCTGATCCCCTTCGGCAAGGCCAAAGTGGTGAAGCCGGGCGCGAACCTGACCATCGTGACCTTCGGCGCTCTGGTGCAGAAGTCGCTGCAAGCAGCGCTGCAGATCGAGCAGCAGAATCCGCGCGCGACCGTTGAGGTCATCGACCTGCGCACGCTGAATCCCTACGATTGGGCGGCCATTCAAGCGTCTGTCGAGAAAACCAGCCGCGTGATGGTGGTGCACGAAGACACGCTCTCCTGGGGATTCGGCGCGGAGATTTCGGCGCGCATCGCCGGTGAATTGTTCGGCCGGCTGGACGCTCCGGTAGGCCGCATTGGTGCGCTCGACACCTGGATCGGCTACGCGCCTTCGCTCGAAAACGAGATTCTCCCGCAAGTGGAAAATATCGTCGAGGAAGCAACGCGCATTTTGGCTTACTAATTCTTACGCCATACGGCGGACGACCGTGAACGGGAGCGTCACCACGGCCCACACCAGCTTCAGCACGCCTTCGACGGCGATCCCGAGCAGCCGGAACGGCAGAAGAATCAGCCAGACCAAGGGATAAAGCACCAGCGCTAAGAGCGCCAGCGGCCAGCACACGACGAACAGCAGGCACCACAGCAGGAAGGTGAGCATGGTAGGTTCCTGCAACAAGCTACGAAAGTGGCGGCGAAAAAGTTCCGCGATTACCGTAGCGCGGGCCGCAGGTCTTCGGAGGTGAAACGCAGATCGCGGTCAAGCACCAGTTCCATGGCGGTTCCCGGCGGCAGCACCACTTCCGGGCCGCGCGAACTGAGTACGCCAGCCAATCCCGCCGCAGCCCCGGCGGCGGCGCCAATGCCCGCGCCTAATCCGTAGTGCCCGCTTGCCGCGCCCGCAATGGTTCCGATGCCGGCTCCGGCGGCGGTGGTCTGGCCGACGGTCTTCGCGTCCCCGGACTTGTTCCCTTCCCCTTCGATGCGTCCCTCGGAGCGGTCCAGGTTGCCGCGCGCATCGGCGCTGGCGGCGCGGGAACGGAAGTCGCGCGTAACGCCGTTGGGCAACGTTAGGTTATCGAAGCGCAGGTTCAGCGCCGCTTTCCCTTTGACGCGGCCCGCCTGCTTGGACTCGGTCACAGTTCCGGTCACATAACTGCCACGCGGAATCAGCAAGCGCCCGTCGACGAAGACGGGCACCGCCGTTTCGAGATAGACACGGTCACCGGGGACCGTGCGTTCGGTGTTGACGGAATTCGTCAAGCGCAGCAGAATTCGCGTGCCTTGGTCGACCACGAATTCCGTGGGCGCAGGCGGCGTGGGCTGGGCCGGTATCAACGTTCGGGTGGTGGGCACGTCGGGTGCAGCGGAGCCGGCGCGATTGTATACCAAGGTAGACTCGGTTTCGTTGCGCAGCCGCACGATGGTCCGGCGGATAGTAAGCGTGTTGCCATCCCGCGACCGCGTCCAGCGTTCCATCACGGTATAGTTCTGCGGCCCGCTGACGATCGTATTCACCAACAGCGCCGCGCCTTCCCATTTCGTGGTGGTGCTGAAGTCTGAGTCTCCCACCCGGCGCTTCTCCGTGCGGCCGTCCAGAGGATAGAGGGCCGGAGTGGGCGCGCTCGCGGACCAGCTCATGGAAGTAGCGTTTTGCTCCACTTTCAAGGCAGCGTCGCCGGGAACGGAACTCTGGATTTCACTCCGCGCTGGATTGAGGCTCCACGCTCCTGAAAAATCCTGATTGGATTGCGCAGTCGAGACTTGGGCAGTCAGCAGTAGGCTGCTTATGGCCACCGTAAACAAGCGCATAGACGATAATAATCGGGGATTAATCCACGAGTGTCAAGCGCTTTTTTCGTAATATTCCGAATAAGAACCATGATTTGAAGAAAACACCCCGTGGCGTGCGCCTGGATGGTAGGATCCCACCACGTAGACACTCTACTTCCACGCCGCGTACACCGGTTTGCCCACCAGGAAATCCGGATTCGCGCCCGCACGCGGACGGAATTTTTGCGCGCGGCCGTTAGCCACTTCGGCGATGTAGAGATTGCCCTGCTGATCAACGCTCGCGCCGTGCAGGTTGAATAGGCCGCCCGGGAAATCGCCTAGGCTTCCCCAGGAATACAGCAGATGTCCCTCGAGATCGAACTTGATGACTTTGGAAGTAGTGTCGTCGAAAACCCACAGATTGCGGTCGGCGGAGATGTAGAGGAAGTTCACCGACGATGGCGCGGCAAAGGGCCACTGGTCCAGAAACTTGCCGTTCTCGTCGAACACCTGCATGCGGCGATTGCCGCGATCGCTCACATACACACGCCGCCCAACCGGATCGACAGCGATCCCATGCACCACGTTCATGTAACCGGGCCGGGTCTCCGTGGGCGGGTTGCCTTTCATGCCCCACGCCAACAAAAACTTTCCATCCTTATCGAATTTCGCGACGCGCGTGCCGTTGTAGCCGTCCGCCACGAACAGAGTGCTATCGGGCAGCCACGCCAGAAACGTAGGCCGGTTGAAGTGCTTGTCATCGGCCCCGCTGACTCCAGGGGTGCCGATAGTCTGCACCAGTTGTTTGCCGTCGTTGGAAAATTTGAAAATGGCGTGGCTGTAATCGTCCACCACCCAGACGTACTTCTGCGGATCGTAAGGATTGATGTAAACCGCATGGGCGCGCTTGACGAGCGAATCCCATTGGGTCCATTGCTCGGTGATGTTGCCGTCGGCGTCGACCACCACCAGGTTGTGCTCCCAGCGGGCATCGACGCCTTTGGTGCCTTTCCAATATTTATCGGCGTCCTCCGGCAACTGGCCGGGCGCGCCGCCGCCGGGCAACGCGGCCACCGGACCTTGCGAGGCGTTGCGGAAAGGCACTTGTCCCACCGGGAACGAAAGGCTCGGCCCGAACTGCGGCACGGGCACGCCGGCAGGGCGCGTCAACGCCGGCAGCTCGCCACGCTGCGCGATGAAAATCCGGTTAGGGCTTTCGGCAAAGATGCCTTCGACGGCGCCCCATCCCCACTTTTCATGACCCGGCAATTGCGACATGGGCTTGGGCCAGCCAGGGACCACCTGATACGGTCCCGTGAGATCCCAACCGCCTTTTTCTCCAGGGACAGCGGCGAATCCGTAACCGGGTTTGGCCTGTCCGTGCACCGCCCGCGGCCGGACCCCAACCAAAGCCCACGCCACCGCTAAGACCATCCCCGAAGTTAGCAAAAGCAGTGCATTTTTGCGCATCGATCACCTGCTAAATTTGAAGTATTCTGTCGAAACTTATTATGCTACTTTGAACGTCCATGATGGAGTCGCTCGCAGATCCAGCCGATCGGAGGAAGAGTGCTGAAATCGTTTCACCCCGTCGCCCTGTGCAGGATGATCTTAGGATTGTCCATCGCCGGGGGGATCGTCGTGCCCGGAGCAGCGGCACAGGACAAGATGGTGAGTCTGCGCCCCCATGGAATGGGCAATCGTATCCGCACGGCGGCGCCGAGTAACGCCGCTCCCACGCAGTTCGACACCGGAAATCAGATCCAATATTGGGGCGGTCCGGTTCTCTTAGGAACCAGCCATGCGTATATCATCTGGTACGGTACGTTTGATAGCGGCACGATGAGTATTTTGAGCACGCTGGTCAGCAGTATCGGTGGCTCGCCCTACTTCAACATCACTGCCGGTTATTTCGATGGCAGCGGCAACAGCGTTTCGAACTCCCTGACTTTGTCGGGAAGCGTCCAGAACAACTACTCCAAGGGCAAATCGCTGCATGGCTCCGACATCGGGCAGATCGTAACGGATACTCTCTCCGGGGGGCTCCTGCCGCTGGACGCCAATGGCATCTATTTGGTCTTGACCGCCGGAGACGTGCAAGTGGACGGATTCGGCACTTCGTTCTGTGGATACCATTCGCTGCGAACCTACAGCAATTTGCTGGTGCATTACGCGTTCATCGGAAATCCGGCCCCGGCGCATCTAAGCACTTGCGCCCCACAGCAATCCATCAGTCCCAATGGAAATCCCGGAGCCGATGCCATGGCCAGCACCATCGCGCACGAACTGGAAGAGACCGTTACCGATCCTAACGAGGATGCCTGGTACGATTCCGGCGGCGAAGAAATCGCGGACAAGTGCGCGTGGAATTTCGGGGCGACATACACCGCGCCGAATGGCAGCCTGGCGAATATGACCCTCGGTGGAAACCATTATTTGATCCAGGCAGATTGGGTCAATGCCTCGGGTGGATTTTGTGCTTTATCGGCTTCCCCGGGACCTGACTTTGCTTTGTGGGCCACCACCGATACGCAATCGGCGCCGGCAGGAAGCTCTACCGGCACCTATATAGTCACCCTCATTCCCGTCAAGGGATTCTTGGGCCCGGTCAGCTTTAGCTTTGTCGGGCTACCCGCGGGCGCGACCGCGGACAATGTCGCCCCTTCTTCCACGGGAGCCACATTTAAGATCTCCACCGCACCCACCGTAGGGCCGGGGAACCACAGTTTCGCTATCGTCGGCACCAACGGTTCCCTCAGCCATTCGGCCACCTTGACGCTGGTGGTGAGCGGGACGCCGCTCACGGCGGGCCCCATCACTCCCGAACCCAGCCACGTGGCCCAACCCTATTTAGTGAATTTTTCGGTGACGCCGGCGGGAGGAACGCCCACCGGACAAGTCACGGTATCGGACGGCACCAGCAGTTGCAGCGCGCCAGTGGCGGTGGGCGGCTGCGTTCTTACCTCCAAAACACCGGGGACCAAGACCCTCACGGTGGTGTACTCGGGCGACAGCCAGTTCGGCGGAGCTTCAAAAACCATCACTCATTCGGTTGTCTATGGAGGATCGCTGGCGGACCTGACATCCGGCAACGGGTGGGAAACCACGTTCACACTGGTGAATCTGGGAGTGGCGTCCACTCCCGTGTCTCTCAATCTGTTCGCAGACACCGGCAGTTCGCTAAACTTGCCGTTCACATTTCCGCAAGGCGCCAGCGCACCGCTGAACGCGTCCACTCTCAATCCCACCATCGGCGGCAATTCCGTGCTGCTTCTCAATACCACGGGACCGATGAACCAAGCGCTGAAAGTAGGGTGGGGAGATGTGTCGGCTACCGGCAACATCAATGCCTACGAGATCTTCCGCTACGGGCCCAGCAGGCAGGAGGCGGTGGTGCCGATGGAGACGCGCACCGGCTCCTTCGCCCTGCTTTTCGATAACACCAGTCTCGTGAATACGCTCGGCACCGGCGTGGCGCTGGCAAACCTGGGGCCGCAGCCCGCTACCGTTCCCATTGTGGTGAACGATGACGGTGGCGCGCAGATCGCCAGCGGATCGATTCAATTGGCGGCGTTCGGGCATACGGCGTTTACGCTGTCCGATCAATATCCCGCCACCGCCGGCAAACGCGGCACGGTGCAGTTGACCGCGCCGCCCACGGGACAGATCAGCGCGCTGGGTATTCGCGCCAACGGCAATTCGTTCACCACCATTCCCGCAATTCAATCCGGCGCCACCGGCGGAAGCATGGCGCACATAGCGGCGGGCGGCGGCTGGCGATCGATCTTCTACGTGGTGAATTTGAACTCGACCGCGTCCAACGTCACGCTGAAGCTTTTCGACGACAGCGGAAGCCCGCTCGTGCTGCCGCTCACGTTCTTGCAAAGCGGCGCCACCACCACTGCCGCCAGCGTCACGCAAACCTTGACGGCGGGCGCGGCCCTGGTGCTCGAAACGCAGGGCGCGGCTTCGCAGGTGATGCTCGGCTCGGCGCAGCTCTCGAGCGACCATGGCGCCAGCGGGTTCGCGTTGTTCCGCTACGATCCCAGCGGTCAAGAGGCCACCACGCCGCTTGAAACCCGTAACGCCCCGGCGTACGTGCTGGCCTACGACAACACCGCGCCGCTAGCGACCGGCGTAGCGTTGGCGAATCTTTCCAATCAAGCCGCCACCGTGGGCTTGATCCTGCGCGACGACACCGGCACGGTTTTGCAGACCAGTTCGCTGCAGTTGCCCGCCAACGGGCATTCCGCTTTTGTGCTGGGCGGAACTTATCCGACGACCGCGGGCAAGCGCGGCACAGTGGAGTTCAATTCCGCCAGCGCGCAGATCAGCGTGCTGGGCATTCGCGCGAACGGCAATGCGTTTACTTCGATTCCAGTGCTGACTAGATGAACCGCCCGTGTGCAGGGATCGTCGCTTCGGCACTGTGTCAGTAGTTCGATGAAGTCAAAAGTGATCCGCCGGCTA
>Ga0068858_100002016_pt1 | contig 20764 bp, 16 predicted proteins | sample KBSSwiS12_FD_66589 | JGI IMG/M metagenome (GOLD analysis project Ga0068858, IMG submission 66589) | Switchgrass rhizosphere microbial communities from Kellogg Biological Station, Michigan, USA - KBS Switchgrass S1-2 | ecosystem: Host-associated > Plants > Roots > Rhizosphere > Soil ...
CCATCGTGGTGCGGAAATCGGCATACCAGGCAGTCGGCGGCTTTCGCAGCGATCTGAAGTACACAGTCGATTGGGAGATGTGGGTCCGCTTGGCCGCCCGCTACCCCGTCTGGTACGAGCCCGAATTGCTGGCCTGCTATCGCGTGCACCCGGAGTCGGAGTCCAAGCGTTTGAGCCGCATGGGGGAGGATCTTGCCGACCAGGTGAAGGCCATCCCGATCATCGAGAGCTACCTGCCGCCAGGCAGTAGCGCCCGGGCCGAGCTTGCTCTACGCCTGCTCCATGTCGCGAAAGGGCAGTTTGTTCTCCGGCAGTATCGACAGGCTTTGAGTGGCATTGTCCCCGCACTCCGTCTCAACCATTCCCCGCGCGTGATCGCTTCCGCAATTCGCCTGTGTGGATGGCTGGCCGTGGGAGTGGTTCGCGTAGCTCTTCGGGCGGTGGGACTTCTTTCACCGAGGCCCAACGAACAAGGGTAATTCCCGCACTGACAGGCCCTCAAAGCATCTACGCCTGAGTCACTTTTGGGGCAGGAAGAGGTACACAAGAGGAGCAAGCGCAGAATGTAAATATCCATCGAAGATATATCTGCAGCTGTTACACCTCAAAGTGTAGTTTTTGTCGACCGCCCGAACGATTGCGGGAATTTCATCCGGGTCGGTTTTCAGATGGTAAGCGGAAATCGCCAGACGAGGACGAAACCGGGCGATTGTCTTCTGTGCGCCGCGGAGAGCGTTCTGTTCAGCCCCTTCAATGTCCATCTTAATAAAGTCGACCGACTCAAGGCCCAGTTCTGCGGCCATCGAATCGATAGTGGTCAGCGGCAGAAGCTCCTCCGCGTTCTGCCATTCGTTCACAAAGACAAAAGTGTCTGCCGCAGGGGAATCCCCGCTCCTCATCGGCAGGACGGCATCTTCGTGCCACATGCCTTTTTGATAAAGAATTACACGACCCTCTGCAATTTCAGATTGGAACGTCTTCTTCAAAGATTTGACATTTTGGGGCGATGGTTCAACGGCTACGACTCGTGATGCTCCATGATCTAACGCTTCCCTGACGAACACGCCAACGCTGGCTCCACAATCGATAACAACGTCGGACTTTCTTACCCCATAGAGGTTTCCACCGTAGATTTCGTCATCACGTTCGGCGAGTTCATCAGAGAGCGAGCCTCGGCTGGCGGACCGCTGTGGAATCCAATACCGGCCCGCGGGGGTGTCCCAGAAATCAAGCGAGCCGTCTTTTTCCAGCAAGCGAATCTTCGAATCGATTACCGCACATTTCCGCTTATGGCTTTGGTCACGGGTGATTGCGCTGAAAGCCGCGCTCAAGGGACACCCATGTGCCCGTCCAGTCAGCCAGAGAAGCAGTGCATAGATATTCCAGCGCAAGTAGATACCCGCAACAAGGAAAATTAAACCACCCAGTAGTAAGATGACACTTATGGAAGAAGCCATGAACCTCCGTTATTGGCGTGCGCCTTTGCAGGGGTAAACAAGGCACACTTCCCGAATGTAAAGCTCAAGATAGCACACGTATTTATCGCCAGCCGCCGCATCCATTGTCTATCGACTGACCGGGCTTTAAGGCGCAAGACTGTTGATTCTTATTGTCAAACCGTTGGCATGCTATCCTGCGGAGGATGAGTGCAAGCGTTATAGGCTCGTTATTTTGCCGTCTTCTGCTGCATGGCTAGCCAAGTAGGTCCGGCCGGCGCGCAAACCTCCAGCCATCGCCGCTTCACCGTGAACGTGGCCGCCAGTTTTGGGTCGCTGTTAGCCTCCATCCTGATCGGGTTCTGGTACACACCGTTCATGATCCGGAACCTCGGCGTGGCCGTTTATGGCCTGCTGCCGCTGGCGAGTTCGCTCACTAACTACCTTACAATCTTGACGACTGCGGTCTGCACCACGATCGCACGGTATATTACCGTCGATCTCACGCGCAATGACGTCGAAAATGCCAACCGCCATTTCAACACCTTCCTGATGGTGAATGTCGTTCTGGCAGCGGTGATATTCGCCCTTGCCTTAGGCTTCAGCGCTTATCTGCCAATGTTTTTCAATATTCCCGCCGGGCAGGAGAAGGCCGCAAGCCTGGTGTTCCTGGGGTTCGTCGGCTCGTTTCTTTTCTCCATTGTCGCGAACCCCTTCCAGGCATCCATGTGGGTCACCAACCGCTTCGAAATCCGCAGTCTGATCGAGGGTTCGGCGGTGCTTCTGCGGGCCGGACTGATCTTGTTGTCTTTTCATCTTTGGGCGCCGGCTTTATGGCAGGTTTCGATTATCTTTCCCCTGATCGCCGGACTGGCGCTGGTTGCCGACGTCGCGACTTGCCGCTCGCTGGTCCCCAGTTTGCGACTCCGTTTTTCCGACATTGACCGCGGGAAACTGCCTGAACTTTGGTCCACCGGCCGGTGGCTGGTTCTGAGTCAAATCGGAAATCTCCTGTTTTTCAATATCGATCTGCTCCTGATCAATATCCTCCTGGGACCGGTCGCGAGCGGCAGCTACGCCCCCCTGCTGCAATGGGTGGTACTTCTGCGCACCGTGATGTCCACGATTGCCGGCACGCTATCTCCCCCGATCGTGGTCCGCTACACTTGCCGGGACACCGATGGTTTACTTCGTTTGTCTGACCAGGCTGCCAGGTTTCTAGGCTTAATCATCGCCTTGCCCGTGGGCTTGCTGGCCGGGTTCGGCAAACCCATGCTCGGCACGTGGTTGGGGTCCTCGTTCACCCATCTGTCCCCGCTCATCTGGCTGCTCCTGATACCTCTGGCTGTCGAGGCTTCGCAATATCACCTTTCGGCCATCATCATTGCGGCTGATAAGCTCGCTGTGCCTGCATTAAGCCAACTCGCATTCGGAGTGGGCAATATTGCCCTGGCAATTCTCCTGACCGGATATTTCCATTGGGGGCTCTACGGTGTGGCGGCCGCGGGCGCCTTCACTTCGCTCGCACGGAACGGATTGTTTATGCCGATGTACACTGCCTTTCTCCTGGAGCAGCCATGGTGGACGCCCTTGAAGCATACTGGAACTGCGTTAGCTGCCGGTCTTCTTCTCGCTGGAACAGCCGTACTCTGCTCACCGCTTGTCCATTCCGGATCCTGGGTGAGACTCGGGTTTGCGGCAGCGCCCGTAGGCATGATCTATGCCAGCATTGTGTACTTCTTTGCCCTCAATGATGAGGAGCGGCTGACTTTGCGAAAAATTGCTCTATCGAGTCTGCGGCTGCGAGCGTAAGATCCGAGTGGTTGGCGATCGTGAATTCGCGGAAAGCTCTATCCAACACTTATGAAGCTATTGGCTGAACGCACCTTTACGCTTGCCGATCAAGGCAGGTTTGCCGCTCTCTCGGGGGATTTCAATCCCATCCATGTGGATGAGGTGGCCGCACGCCGGGCGATGTTTGGCGCTCTGGTGGTTCATGGAGTGCACTTGTTGTGTTGGGCCCTCGAAAGCTGGCTCGGAAACCGCAGCGCCCCTGCAGCGCTGGAGCGCCTGACGGTGAATTTTAGGCGCGGCGCGCTGGTGGGCGAGACAGTCCGCGTTTTTATGGTGAGTGACGGGGAGGAGTTCGTTTTACGCATCCAGAGCGACCAATCGGAGCTCACCCAGTCGGAGCTGACTTGGATTCGCGGCAAGTTGGGCGCAACTGTCGATTACGCGGAACCTCTGCCGCCGTTAGAGCCGAAAGAGTGCCGGGAGATGAACTCCGACGAGGTGGCGCAGGCGGCGGGAAGCTTGCCGTTGTCGTACTGCGCTGCGGATGCGAAGGCGCTCTTTCCTCAACTGAACGCGGCGCTGCCGCCCTTTCAGTTGGCCGCACTGTTGACCACCACAAGGTTGGTTGGCATGGAGTGCCCGGGTCTCTACTCCCTCTACTCGTCGCTCGATTTGTGGTTCGCCAGGGAAGCGAGCGGTCCGCCTCAGCTCAATTACCGCGTGGCTCATGCCCGCTTCAAGGGGGTGCATCTGAAGGTCGATGGACCCGGGTTTCACGGCGATTTACGCGGGTTTATACGGCCTGCGCCCAGCCGTCAAGCCACGGTTCAGAAACTCGCGCCATGGGTTGAGAAGAATGAGTTCTCCGGGCAACGGGCGGTGGTAATCGGCGGCTCTCGCGGATTGGGCGAAGTTACGGCCAAACTGCTGGCGCTCGGCGGCGCGGATGTGGCCATCACCTATCAACGGGGAAAGAGAGATGCCGAGGCGATCGCGGCCGAGATACACGCTGCGGGTGGAAAATGCGAAGTCGCGCACTTCGATGTCAACCACCCGGGACCGACCGCGTTATCCCAACCGCCCACACACCTCTACTATTTCGCAACCCCGCATATCGCCTCCGGCATAGCCATTTTCTCGGCGGAGCGATTCGAGGAATACTGCCGCTACTATGCCACCAATTTTGTCCACACCGTGCTCGAGATTGCGCAAAGCCTGCCGGCGATAGACGTGTTCTATCCTTCCACTATTTTTCTGGATGAACCTCCAGCTCATATGGCGGAGTACTGCGCGGCCAAGGCCGCGGGTGAGGAAGCCTGCAGGCAGTTGGTGAGGCATTTCCCGGATTGGCGCGTTTACGCTCCCCGGTTGCCGCGCATGTTCACCGATCAGAACAACGGATTGCTGACCAACGAAACCGAGGCTCCCGAATTCGTCATCCTGCGGCAGTTGCGGGAAATGAGAGATCGCGCAGGGCAAACCGCGGCCCGGAATCCAACTCCGGCGTGAAACTACCGTTGCTTCAACGGTGTTCCCACTGCGCGGCCGGCGGGATCGCGTTTGCTACAATTGCCCAAGGCAGGCCGCACGTTTTGCAACGCGGCAATCAGCGGACAAACACTCCAAACCATTGAGGTTCTCTCTCTTGAATGACATCGGCCCACGCCTGACGCAGTGTTTTAGCATCGTGTTTCCCGATTTGAGCGAAGCGGAAATCCCCCGGTGCACACAAAAGACAATGCTCAACTGGGATTCGGCGGCCGCGATCACTCTGTTGAATGTGATCGAGGAGGAGTTTTCCACTTCCATCGATCTGGAATTGCTGCCGGAGCTGAATTCGTACGAAGCCTTCGCCAAATACCTGGCGAAACAGCCCTAAGATCTCCAGCCGCAAAGCAAACGCTGTAAAGCGAGATCAAATCGTTGACTATTTTTTTGCATTTTATTCGTATTCATCCGTGTCCATTCGCGGCTAAACGGTCTTTCAGGATAAATATTGGGGCCGGTTTCCGTGCATAAAGGAGACGTCCGAGTCGGCCATCTGGATGTGGAAGGTTTCGCCGCAGGACAGGAACTCTTTCGAACCGTATAGTTTCACCGGCGTCTTTTCCAGTATCCGAAAGCCGCAGCGCAAAAGAGCCTGCTGGCCGGCAGGCAAGGATGAGGCAGCGGCCACTTCAGCAGCTCCCGGAACCCGCAGCGCGGCGCGAAAAGCGGTGGCATAAGCAGCCGTCCAATCTTCCACAGTCTGCGACGGCGTCCACAAATCGACGATGCGGACCTGACGCTGCGTGAGCCCCAGGCAGAAGTATCCGGCCAACTTACCTTGCCGGGACAGCCCATGAAAAGAGAAGCGCACAGCGGGGCACTGCAGCAGGAAATCGAACTGCGCGGCGCTGCGTCCGCACACTACCAACGTTCCCGAAGGTTGAGGCCAGAGACTCTCGGGGATATCTCCAGGCGCGCAGGCGACCGTCTCCCAACCGGGAGCCGCCGGCAGGGGCGGCCAATAGCGCAGCAGTGTATTGCGCACCAGCCGAAGGGGTAGTTTCCAGTTGCGGGTCTGGTGAGTGCGGATCTGCAGCAGGGGATGCAGGGGGCGAGCCGCAAACCACATCGGATTGAACTCCCGGAAGCCGATCTTGGGGAGAATTGCCAGCGTCATCGCGGAGCCCCCGACGACGCAAACGCCTTCCACCAGTGCGGCGGTGCGGCGCAGCAAAAGAATGCCGGCGCCCGTGACCGAAGCATCGGCGGCCCAATCGATCAGATATTGCCCGCGCCAGGCTCGCGAGATGGCGAGGAAACGCATCGGCCAGGTGCAGCCGTGGGCCGCCATTTTCCCGTCGCGATCGATTACATAACTGCGTGAACCTTCCCAATCCGGATGCGGCTTCCAGTATTTCCAGTTCTGGTAATCGCGGTCGTGGAAGCTGTTATCCGGGTCTATCGCAAATGCCCGGGTGCATAACTCGGCGATCGGTTCGAAGTCGGCGGGAGTGGTTGCCCGGAAAATGTTACTACTCATGGCCGCCTTTCTGGAATCCGCGTAGCGTCGATGACTTCCACATTGGGAGTGAAGTTGAGAGTATGGGTGGCGAAAATACCGGGCATCCAGTCGGGCAGGATCACCTCTTGCTGCCGCTCCTCATACTCCGTGGGCGACAGCTTCAATACCTCGTTGAGAACCAGGGCGTAGCCATAGCGAACCGAGCAGTCCTGTGCCGGGCGAATGAGTTTGCCATTGCGGTGGAACAGATGGCCGGCGGAGCGGGCCCGGCGGACATCGGAACAGATGGGATTGGCGGGATGGTAATGCCACTCGCCATCCAGGCTGTCGGACCAGAAAAGCCAGGTCTCGAGCCATCTGCAGGTGATGACCTCTACCGTGGTAGTGAAGAAATACCAGATGCCGTCCTGAAAGAACGGCGTGGTGTCGACGAGGGCGATGTCCCGTAGCAGCATCTTCTCGAACTGCCAGGCATAGGGGAACGATGTAGCGCGGTAGAGTTCCAGCGTATAGTTGCCGCCGCTTTCCGGAATCATGTAAACCTCTCCCTTCCACTCCACCAGGCAAGGATAGGAGAGATGATAGGGCTTTTGCAGAATGTCCCGGAATTCCGAGGGCCCTTGCGGGAGAAGTTCGCAGGCGGCCAGGTGTCCGAGGTTATTGGCGTTGGCAATCTCTTCCACAAAAAGATAAACCCGGCCCTGGCGTTCCATCAGGAAGGGGTCGGCGAAGGTACTGTGCGCCGGATTTGGGATGGGGATGAACCCGTCGGCCCGGAAGCGTGGCTGGTGAGTCGTGAAGGCGGCTCGGTCATGACGGTGACAGATGAACCACTTGGCTTCGCCTTTGGAAAAGAGACGGTGCCGGACGCGAAGAGCAGCCTGTCCCAGCAGGAAGCGGAAGAGGGTCCACGCGCCGGGATAACCACGGCGTGGCTCCAGATGAACCTCCTCCTCGCGCCAGCCTGGAAGGTCGGTGAGCGCTGCCCAACCGCGCTGCTGGACATCCAGCAGGCGGCGGATCAGGATCACCGGAGCCATATTCAGACACTCGGTGGCATTGTGGGCAAAATACCAGGTGGGCAGCGTCTTGCACTGATAGCGATAAATGCCCCGTCCGCTTTCCAGGCGACTCGCATGAACATAAAGCGTCAAATCGTTGACCGTGTCGCGGCGCAAAATCTCCCAAAAATAAAAGGGGAGCCTCAGGCTTCGAGCGGGATCGCCAAAGCCCAGGGACCAGACACCATAGCGGGCGAGACCGGCGCAATCGCCGTGCCTCGGCTGGATGCCAAGGGAGATGAGAACATCGAGTCCGGCAGCGGCGGAAGGGTTTTCCAACCGGATCGTAACGCCGTCGAGCAGCGGCCGGAGGTCGGTCTCACGCAGCGGATTCTCCGCACCCGCGATTCGGCGGTTCCAACGGTGATAGAGGCGGTAGGCGATGCCCGAAGCAGAACCGGTGTGCGGCGTCGCGGATCCGCTGACGAAGACCGTCGTGAGTTCAAGACCAGTGGTTTTCCGGATACTCCGAATGGCTTCAGCGGCAAAGGGAAGACTGCGCAACTCCTCCAGCCAAAGGCCGACACGCAGAGCCGCTCCACTAACCGGCGGGCGTAATTTGAGAGTATCGTCGACCCATGCCTTCACCCTCAGGGAATTATAACAACCTGGACAATCAATCCTGCCAGCGGTCTGAGCGCGTCATGTCACTCTTGAAGCCGTTGAATGCAATAGGCGGCACGATGAAATCTTGGCGGCCCAAAGAAAAAATCTCCCATTAGCGTTGCGGATTCAAAAGACTTTATTTGTGTTCATTTGCGGCTAAAGGTTTTCACGGTACGTCGTGATGGCTTCAAGCTTTACCGCGGGAATTCCCTCCCACGCTCCGCTCTCGAGCGCCGCATAACCCCGCAACACGATCTCCACATCGCGCCGGCCCTCCTCGGGCCGCGATATCGGTTCCCGTCCTTCCGCCACTGCCGCCAGAAACTCCTTCATCTCGGTAATGTAGCCTTGCAGGTCGCTGTCCGTTATCCGGCGGCGTTCCCGCTGCAGCGTGGGCCGCATCAGCTTGTCCGCCAGCCACGCCGGCCGCACGTACGAGAGGAGATTCGTGAGCGGACGCCCTGCCGCCGGGTACAAATCGTAGTAGGGCAGGGAAGACCACAAGTGGATCGTGCCTTTGTCGCCTGACACGATGATGTCCGGACTGTGGCCACGCGGCCCGGCCCAGTTCAACAGCAGCCGTGCCCGCCATCCATAGTCACTTGCGAACAGCATCTCCACGCTGTCCTCACCCGACATCTTGGTGTTGATCTGCATGGCCCGAGTTACCAGAACCCGCTCCGGCTCCCCCATCAGCAAGCGCAGCGCGCGCACGTAGTGGACACCCAGATCCATCATCACGCCGCCGCCCATCAGCTCGCGGTCCGCCTTCCAACCCTCCGGCCGCATCACGCCGCCGGCCTGCGCCGTTAAGTACAGCGGCTCCCCGATGTCGCCCGCGGCGATGGCCCGGCATGCCTCACGCACCGCGGCCCGGAAATGCATGTCCTCGGCGACCATCAGAATCCTCCCCGCCCGGCGCGCAGCCTCCAGCATGCGGTCGGCCTCGGCGAGTGTATTGGCGATCGGTTTCTCCACCAGTACATGCTTACCCGCCGACATCGCCAGGCAAGTCGCATCCGGATGCAGATGATGCGGTAAGGCAAGCGACATCGCATCGACCCGCGGATCCTCGACAGCTTTTTCCAGGCCAACGATCATCCCCGCCGCGCCCACGGCCCGCGCCACACGCGCCGTCCGCTCGGCATCGCGCCCGCAAACGTACAGTTCCACCTTCGGATCGGCACGGCTGAAAAGCCGGCAGTGGTAAGCGCCCCACTGCCCGACACCCACCACGCAGAGCCCTACTTTGCGGCGCAATACTGCGGGCGCTTTCTGCGGCGGCGTGATAACACGGCCCAGATCCCTTACTCCATGCCGCAGGATCTCCGCAATCTCCTCCTCCGTTTGTCCGCCCACGCGATAGGTGGTCTTCTGCAGGTCTATTTTCGGAGGCCCACGGCGTTTCTGCAGAACGCGGCGCAGGGCATCTTTTGCCCCTGTCACCGTCAGTGCCACGTGCATCACCCGCGCCAGTCGCGGATACTTCACCGGGTCGCCCGCAATTTCGGGATAGAGGAGCGGCTTTGCGCCTGCGAGGGCTGGATTGTCCACCCGGCGAGCTTCCAGCACCCGCGCGATCATGACCGTGTGATCGCCCGTGTCGAGAATATCCTCCACCTCGCAGAACAGCGTTTCCAGCGCGCCCTCGAGATGCGGTATGTCATGGCGCGTGTCCATGGGTATGGTAAGGCCGGTCGCGCGGGCCTTGTCCGGCTCTCGCCGGCGAACGCGAGTCAACCGGATCGCGGCCGCCCGTGCCGTCGCCGGCAGCACGTTCAAAGAAAAGTGCCGCCCCCGCCGGATGGCTCCTTCAATCGGATAGAGACGGTTCGGGTTGATGATGATACGCGGCGGATCGAGCGACGCCTGTCCGTAGTTGGCGCACAGCCACAACTCCACGTCCTCGCCGTCGCGGGCGACGACCACTGCGCAGATGGCCTGGATCCGGGTGTCCCAAATCGTAGTGGCTGGACGGCGCATGGGTCAGGCCAGATCCGTGGTCAGCAGGTGTCGGTGAATCGTGCGGCTTGTTTCAATTTCCCCCGCCAGAATATCGGCGATAAATAGCGTATATTCTCCCAGCGGCTGCGCGCTGCGCACGCGGCAGGCAGCCGATGCGTAAGCCTCTTCCATATACAGCTCATCGCCCGGTCCGTGGTATAGCTTCAGCCCTCCGCACTTGTCGGACGCCCGTCCCGATACGGACCCACAGGCGCGGGCAATCGACGCCTGCCGGTTGTCCAGAACGACAAGGGTAAAGCGGCCGCTCGCCTGAATCAGCTCGTGAGTGTATGAGGTCTGCTCGATCGATATCCAAAGCGCCGTAGGATAGTGCGCTACTTCCGAGAAGAAAGAGACAGTCATCGCGTTGCGCTTGCCTTGCCACTCGGTGAGCACCAGGCCGACAGGGCTCACCACTACCGAACGGCCAAGGTATGGACTGCTCATCATGCTCCGGGTCATCCTAGCACAAGCCGGCAGCTATCCCGCCTGGTTCCAGATCGACCTCCTCCTTGTTCAGGGGTTCGGTGGCGCTGAGCGCAGACTCTGGCGAAGTGGGGGTGCGCTGTGTATCGGGACGAGATAATCAGACAATGAGTGCACGCATGGAATGGCCGGAAGGGAAGGCGTTCGCTTTCACTATATTCGACGATCCGGATTCCCAGACTTTGGAGGAAGGAAGAGAGGTGTACTCGTTGATTCGCGATGCCGGGTTGCGCACCACCAAAGGTGTGTGGCCGGTACGGGGACCGCGCGAGCCTTCCGATCATGGTGGTACCTGCGCGGAGCCGGACTACCGCGCATGGGTGATGCGGCTGCAGTCGGAAGGATTTGAGATCGGCCTTCACAACGCGACGCTGCATACCTCCACACGTGAAGAGACCATTGCGGCGCTGGAGCGATTTCGGGACTATTTCGGATCGTATCCTTCGTCGATGGCCAATCACTACTATTCCGACGAGGGGATTTATTGGGGCGATGCGCGGGTAAGTGGTTCTGTCCGGCTCTTATATAACGCTCTGACCCGATGGAAGAACAGCGGAAAATACTTCGGCCACGTTTCCGGACACCCCTACTTCTGGGGTGACCTTTGCCGCGACAGGATCCGCTACGTGCGTAACTTCGCGTTTGCCGAAATCAATACGCTGGCTGCCTGCCCGTTTATGCCTTATCACGATCCGGCGCGGCCGTATGTGAACCAGTGGTATGGGTGTTCAGAAGGCTCAAACCGGTTAACGTTCAATCAGCGCATCGCCGAGAAGGAACAGGACCGGCTGGAAGAAGAGGGCGGGGCGTGCATCATGTATACCCATTTCGGCCATGGGTATACCGAGGGAAACTCCTTGAACCCGCGATTCCGCGAGTTGATCACGCGGCTGGGCCGGAAAAACGGCTGGTTTGTCCCGGTGACGCAACTTCTCGACTATCTTGCTTCCCGTAACCCGGGCTCGCCAACTCACCCGCGGGTGATCACGGCGGCTGAGCGGAACAGTCTGGAGCGGCGCTGGCTGATGCACAAGATCCGTTTCGGCACAGCTTAAAAGCACTGCCGAAACGCTACAGGCGTGTAGAATCGAGTAAGGAGGATAATGCTCGAATTTCGCACCTTGGCACTCACTCAGGTTCCGTGGGATGAACTGGACCGGTTTGCGGACCGGACCGTATTCCAGACGCGCGAATGGCTGGAGTTTATCGCGGAAACGCAGAACGGGAAGCCGGTGGTGGCGGAGTTGTGGGCTGGAGGCGCCCGGGTCGGGTATTTCTCGGGGGTGGTGATTCGAAAGTTAGGCGTCAAGATACTGGGCAGCTCATTTCCCGGGTGGGCAACGCCTTATATCGGGTTCAATCTTTTACCTGGCACCGTGCACCGGACAGAAGCTTTGGAAGGACTGCGCCGTTGGGCCTTCGGGGAACTCAAATGTCTGCATTTCGAAGTTGCGGACTGGTACTTCCGGAATGAAAGCACTCAGGCAGCCGGACTGGATGCCACCGCGTACACTTCCTACGAGTCGGACCTGACGCAATCGGAAGACGATCTATTCGGCAAGATGGATAGCGCGTGCCGGCGGTGTATCCGGAAGGCGGAGAAATCCGGCGTCACCATCGAACATGCATCCGATGCCGGCTTCGCCGATGAGTACTACGAGCAATTGAAGGATGTGTTCGCCAAACAGGGGCGCGTGCCGACTTATGACCTGGAACGGGTCCGCAGCCTGGTGCGGCACATGCAGCCCACCGGTCGCGTTTTGCTGGTGCGTGCGCGTGATCCGGAAGGGCAGACCATCGCCACGGGTATCTATCCGGGGTTGAACGAGGTCGCCTATTTCTGGGGGAATGCGAGTTGGCGGGCGGGGCAGCAATGGCGGCCCAACGAAGCGCTGCACTGGTATGCGATGCGTTATTGGAAGCAACAGGGCGTGAAATATTTCGACTGGGGTGGCGGGGGAGGCTACAAGGAGAAATACGGTGTGCTTCCGCTGTCGGTACCGTGGTTCTACAAGTCGAAATACCGCATCATGACGGTGGCCCGGAACGAAACGCGTGAGCTTTACTATCGCAGCCAGAAATTGATTGGCTGGTTGCAGGGAGTGTCGGGACAACCGGCAGCGGCTGCTACCAAGCAGACCGAAAGTTAAGCCGCGATCACATGGGATCGGCAATCGAAAGTGAGGATTTTTGCCAGCCAGGCTCTCCGCCCGGGCATAATAGTCTAAGACTTCGCTGCAGTCGGCTGGTTAAAAAAATGAAGGAAACACGATGAAAAGTCAGGAAATTGCCGATGTGAGCACTCATGCGAGTGAAGTTAAGAGCGGCGAGAGGTTCGAGTTCGGCAAGAACTGGAGCCGGTTTCTCCGGCTTCTGAACGATGACCGCATCAACAGCGCGGTCGAGTCGCTGAAGAGTTACCTGGAAGTCGAGGATCTTCGCGGCCGTACTTTTCTCGATATAGGATCGGGCAGCGGATTGTTCAGTCTGGCGGCCCGCAGGCTCGGGGCCAGAGTACATTCATTCGACTTCGATCCCAATTCAGTGAACTGCACACGCGAATTGCGCCGCCGCTATTTTCCGGATAGTCCGGACTGGAAAGTGGAAGAAGGCTCTGCGCTCGATCCCGACTATGTGCGTTCGCTGGGCAAATTTGACGTCGTGTATTCCTGGGGCGTCCTTCACCATACCGGGCAGATGTGGCTGGGGCTCGAGAACGCTCAGATGGCCGTGGCGCCGGGAGGTAAATTGTTCATTGCCATTTACAACGACACCGGCACACAGTCAGCCCGGTGGCTGGGAATCAAGAAGCGTTACAACCGCCTGCCGGGGTTTCTGCGCCTTCCGTTTGCCGTGCTGGTGAGCGCGCCGCGGGAGGGCAAGGATTTCCTGCGGTCGCTGGCAGAAGGCCGGCCGGGCAACTATATGAAGCGTTGGACGGAAGATTTGGGCCGCGGCATGAGTTACTGGTACGACATCATCGACTGGGTAGGCGGTTACCCCTACGAAGTGGCGACACCTGAGGAAATTTTTGATTTCTATCGGAAGCGCGGCTTCACTCTCACCAGAATGATGTGCGGCAGAGTCGGCCTCGGATGTAATCAATTCGTTTTCCAAAAGACCACAACATCCTGACTTAAGATCGTCTGAAGGGCGTTGGTCGGTGAACACCAGTACAGGCTGAAGTTTCCAGCCCAGCGATATTGGTACTATAGTACCCCATTGATCAGTCGCCCGCACAGATGTATACTCGCTTGTGAGTCATTGTTAACTGTTTCGGCGGCGCTGAGATACAAACGTTAGTGTGAATTTTTACACCCAGACAAGACCGACTGCGGTACATTGAACGAAAAGCATTGAGAAGTGCATCTTCGGAGGGTGTGGTGCTCAGTTCCATTACCACTATTGCGAACCAGCTATACCGAAAAGGATATCTGGGTGTCAATTATCGGTTGCGCACATTTGCGGGGGGACGTTACGCGTCAACCTGCCGCCCCACCGACATCGTTTTTCTTCTAACTGAATTTTGTAACGCACGTTGCGTGCATTGCGATATTTGGAAAAACAAGGGCAGGGGCAGGGAAAACGTCCTCACGGTTGACCGGCTCAAGGAGACTCTGAGCGAGATTCGCAGCTGGCTTGGTCCTGTGCAGGTTACCTTTTCCGGCGGCGAAGCTCTGCTGAGGCCTTACACTCCCGAAGTGATCGCCCATGGCTCATCGATCGGCCTTTCCATTGAGGTCCTCACGCATGGCTATTGGGACGATCAGTCCCGCATTGAGAAGCTCGCTATGGCGAACCCCAACAGGGTGACCGTTTCGTTGGACGCCATTGGCGACACCCACTCCAGGATTCGCGGGCGCGATCGCTTTTTTGAAAAGACCACCACTACCATCGACACCCTTAAGCGCATCCGAAAAGAGCATAACCTCGACTTCGTGATTCGTCTGAAAACGGTGATCATGGAACAAAACCTGGAGGAAGTGCACAAGGTGGCCGAGTTTGCCAACCAGCCCGGCATGCACGTCTTCTATCAGCCGATCGAACAGAATTACAACACCCCGGATGATCCCGTCTGGTTCGAGCACAGCGAGAACTGGCCCCAGGATTCCGCCAAGGCAGTGAGGGTGGTGGAACATCTGATCGACCTCAAGCGACGCGGCTTGCCGATCGATAACAACGACGCCCAGCTCGAGGTGATGAAGACGTATTTCCTCAATCCCGAGTCGTCCCGCGTCACGGTTCAGGCTCACTCGGCGCACGAAAGACGCGCCGTTTGCACAGCGCTGACCTTCATGCAAATCCAGCCGAACGGCGATGTGATGTCCTGTTGCTCTTCTCCGGTAATCGGGAACCTCAATTCCACCTCCATTCGGGAGATCTGGTCGAAACGGCCGCATTGGTGGGAAAACGGGTGTTGTTTGGAACGTCGCTGCGGAGAGGCCGAGAAGGAACATCTCCACCTCGTCAGCAGTATTGCCGGCGCCGGTGAAATGAAAGATTCCGGAGGCGTGCCACAGGGCAAATTCTAGTCATGAAAACTTATTTCTCACGACCGGAACAACTGATCGGGCACGCACAGGCTAAAGTCTGTGTTACGGACACAGCTTCGGGCGAACACGAAGCCCCTGCGGCCCAAGCCTGCGCCAAAATCCAAACTTGGCCTGAGGGTTATATCCTGGGACCACAATGAACCCTCCCCCCGCGCGAACTAGAGGGATTCTTCATGTTGTCCAAGTGCGCCTCCGGCGTATAGGCGGAGTGGAGCGCGAGTTGCGCGAATTGTCTTTGCAGATGGCGAGTAACGGATGGACTCTGACTGCCTGTGTACCGGCGGTCCCCCAACCCGACGTCAGTTGCTATCTTCAGGAAGCGGGCGTCAAACTGATCGCCGCCCCGGAAGTCTTTCGTGGCGGTGTCGCAGGGTTCCGTAGCGCCTACCGTCTTTTCCGGACTCTCAAGCCTGAAATCCTTCATCTCAATTTCGTCTCTCCCCTTAGCCTGCTTCCCTGGGCTGCAAAACTGGCGGGAGTCCGAAAAGTCCTCTTCACCGATCACAGTTCGCGGCCCGAAGGCTTTGAGCCTCGCCGCGCCACGCTTCTGAAGAGACTCGCGGGACGCGCCATTCTGCTGCCCCTCGACCAATTGGTGTCGGTATCGGACTATGTTTTGCGCTGCAACCTGACGGCTGGGTATTGCGCTCCTCGGAAACATATTCGCGTTTATAACCCCACGCAGGCGGACGTTCCTCTCGACGCCTCGGCTGCCGGGCAAGCATTCCGCGCCCGTTTCAACATTCCGCCCGAGTGCATCCTGGCAACCCAGGTGAGCTGGTTGATTCCAGAGAAGGGCGTTTTTGATTTACTTCGCTCTGCCCGCCTCGCCGTGGACCGTAATCCCAATATCCATTTCGTCGTCGTCGGGGACGGGCCCAGTCGGGGGGAACTCGAACGGCTTCGAGAGAGCCTGGGTATGAAGAACCACTTCACTTTCGCAGGCCTCATTATGGATCCCATTGCCGAGGGTGTTTATGCAGCCACCGACATCGCCTGCCAATTCTCCCGCTGGCAGGAGGCTTTTGGCTGGACGATTGCCGAAGCAATGTCTCAGGGAAGGCCGGTCGTTGGGAGCCTGGTGGGTGGAATTCCGGAATTGGTCGAGGAAGGCGAAACCGGTTACCTAGTTCCAGCCGTGGATCCGGCGGGCATGGCTGAGCGAATCCTCCAGCTTGCTGAGTCCTTCGAGTTGCGGCGCCAAATGGGCGAGGCGGGCGCAAGGAAAGCCCGGCAATGCTTCGATCTGGCAACCAACACTTCACAGCTGATGGAGGTGTATGGATTGGCTCCCCTTGCCTCGGCTTGCAGCGCCAATATCAGTCGACTGGCTCAAGAGGATTTACCCGCTGCTCCCACGGCACGTAACGTATCCAGGTAATGCCGGCATCGTGGCCTGACTCTCTCCAACCTACCGGTTATCCACACCCGTAGGTGTAGGATAGTGTCAACTGCTCAAATCTGACGATGCCAACGGACGACGACTCCCTACAGCGGCTCGCAGCGCTCGAGAAAAAAGTCGCTCGCCTGGAGCAGGAGCTTACCGAAGCACGCTTGAGCGCGCAACGCGCCTCCGTGCAACGGGCCCTCCTGGATGAGCGCCTGCTCACCCTCGAGCGCAACCGGTTGTTCCGCTTGTGGAATAAGCTCTACCGCGCCGCCGCCGGATTGTATAGCCGCGTCGGTACAGGGGATCGTTACGGCGGACTATCCGACCTCCGCACTCCGGGTGACTACCAGCGCTTCGTCAGTCGTGAACAACATGACCTGGCGGCGGAAGACCATCAGGGCTCGGTTGCCCGGTGGCGCTCGCAACCGTTGATCTCCGTACTGTTGAAAGACGGCCCGGGATCCGCCGATTCACTGCGTTCAGTTTTCGCTCAATGCTATCCCCACTGGGAACTCTGCCTCTCACCGCAGTTGAAATCCACCCTGCAAGCAGAGATCGAACGCGGTCCCTCTACGGCACGGATCGTCGAAACTCCTACTGCTGAATACCGTCTGGTATTGCATGCGGGAGATCGTCTCTCGCCCCACGCGCTCTACTTTTACGCTCAGGCACTACAGGACGATTCTCTCGCCATGGTGTATGCGGACGAAGACTGCATCGATAACGATGGCCATCGTTCCCAACCGATGTTCAAGCCCGGCTGGTCGCCCGAGCTTCTGCACTCGACCATGTATCTCGGCCGTGCCGTACTGTATCGCGGCGACCACATGCATCGGCCATGGGATTTTGCCAGGCAGTGCGACCAACAGAATCTGCCGGTGCATCATGTACCCGGGGTCCTTTATCATCGGACCGCATCCACTCCACTCGAATCCACGACGCCCACCTACACTCCACCGCCCGGTGCCCGTCTCGCCATCATCATTTGTTCCCGGCAGGCTCGGCAGCTTCGCGAGTGCCTCCAATCCATCCGCAAAACCTCATCCATCCCGACCGACCTCCTGGTGGTCCATCACCTCGACACCGGCACGGGCGATGACCTGCGGCAGTGTGTCGAGCAATTCGGCGGAACCTGGATTCCCTATCGTGGGACCTTCGACTTCGCCCGCATGAATAACCTCGCCGCCGCCAAAGCCACCGCGCCCTTTCTCCTCTTCCTCAACGACGACGTCATCGTGCAGCAACCCGGCTGGGACACCGCTCTCGCCGCCACCCTCGCCCGCGCCGAAATCGGAATCGCCGGCGCCATCCTGCAATATCCGACCGGCGCCATCCAACACGCCGGAGTGGTAACCGGCATGGGAGATGCCGCCGGGCACTGTGGCCGTTTTCAGATGTCGAGCGATCTCTGGCCCTGGCTGCGTATGACTCGGGATGTAACAGCTGTGACCGGTGCGCTGCTCGGCATCCGCTCGGACTTGTTTCAACAGCTGGGCGGTTTCGATGAAGCCTTCCCCGTCAACTACAACGATGTCGACCTGTGCCTCCGCGTTCGCCAATCCGGCCTGCGCGTGCTGTGCCTCAACCTCGGTGAAGTGGTCCACCGTGAAAGCCAGACCCGCATCGGAGGCACCCGGCACGACGAACGTGAGGCGCTCTACAGAAGATGGCACCAGGTACTGGCGCGCACCGATGAGTTCTACTCCCCGCACCTCGCAGCCAACGAGAGAATCGCCCTGAGTAGTGAAGTGCCCGGCAGGAATCCGTTGAAGGATCTCGTTTAAATCCCTCACTATAAGTAGGTAGCTGCGAGCTACCTAATAGCTACCTGGATGACATCTGCAGCTGCCTACTTGGTGTCATCCTAATCCTTGTTAATAAATCCGATTGGATTTCGTGGTGGGTCTGGCGGCAGCTGTTTGAGAGCATCGATTTCGTCGGCCAGAATATTTATCACCGAGGCGTGCTGTTCCTGAGCCTGCTCAACCTTGTCTAGTCGGGCAGCCAGGTCTTTGTTGGTGGCCAGCAACTCACGGAGTTTGACGAAGGCGCGGATAATGAGGATGTTCATCTGCACAGCGCGGCCGCTACTAAGGACGGATGAGAGCATTGCGACACCGTGCTCGGTGAAAACATACGGCAGCGTTTGGCGGCCACCGCGGCCTTTTTTTGGTCTTGCAAATTGCAAGATCAAAGAATCCCATTCCTCCTCGGTTAGTTGGAACATGAAGTCTTCCGGAAATCGGTTGGGATTACGGCGCACGGCCAAATTCAAGTTACCAGTGGTGACCCGGTACAAGGCAGCCAAGTCGGAGTCAAGCATAACCTTATCGCCCCGGATCAGGTAGATCCGTTGCCCGATTTGCTCGGGGGAAATGAGGGTTATCGCTGTATCACTCGGCTTCTTGGGCATTGAAGCGCTTCTAAACGACTAGAACCGGAGAACCTACCCGCAGCTATACCGCCGGAGCTTCCTCTGGCTGCTGTCCCGCAAACGGCAAGATAGCCTGTTGCGCACGATATCGCAGGTGCCACCGGTCGAACGGCGGAGCTTCCGTCCGTGCCAGATCCTGCAGGATGAGTTCCTCGGCTTCCTGCTGCCGCACATCTTCCGGCAGCCGTTTAAACCGCTCCTGCTCCCGCAATAGCTCCAGCTTTTGCTTCGACAGGTTGCGCCGCTTATCCTCGCTGAGATCATTCCACACCTGCCTCGCGAGTTCCTGACGGAAGGTCTCGTACTCCAGAATCAGGATGCGTTCCTCGGCCTGCTGCTCCTGGCGCATCATGCTGACCTCGCGCTGCCGGAAGCGGCCCTTGGTCGCGTTCTCCTGGTCTTCGCTGAACAACCGCCGGCGCACCGCCTCGTCTTTGATGAAGCTCACCAGAAAGCCTCCGGCGTTGCGCAACTTCTGACCCGACTCACGCTTCTGCCGGCACACATCGATCGCCATCTCGATGGTGTCCAGCAGATCGCGGCCCTCGCCTTCGGTCGCGTGTAATTCGAGGGCCCGGCGAATCAGGCTCATCGCCACGTGCGGCAGAACCTCGTGCTCTTTCATCGCCTCGAGCAATCGCACTGCCCGCTGCACCGCGTAGAAATCCTGCTTTCCGGGGATCTCCGGTAAAGCGGTAGCAGTGAGCTTGCCCGTAAATCCCGCCTTCTCGAGTAGCTTCACCATCTGTGCGCGCTGCAGTTCCGGAGCTCCCGCGGGAGACTCCAGCATCAGCGTTTGCGTGGCAGGCACATACGACGGATGCCGGTGCAGTGCGATCTTCCACTCCTCGCCCGACACCACGTGATACGAAGCCAGAATCTGCAGCCGGATCAGTTGATCGAAGGCAGGCTCGAGCGTTTGTAACAATCGCGAAAAGTATTTCGGCAGATTGAGAATGCCCAGGTTCTGCGTGGCGAGCGTGCGCGCATCCACCACCAGCAGATCGGTTTTCTCGAACGCCACCGCCAGGTAGCGGTACATGTGCTTGGCCGTAATTCCGTCCAACTCCATGTAGCGTCCCGCATCCAGCAGGCGGAAGAAACCACTGTCCATGGAGCGGATGAGTTTGTCGGTCCAGGTGACGGTTCCCACACAACGCCCCGTCTCGCGATCAAGTGAGAAGCTGGCTTCCTGAAAAACGTTCAGCCACTTCACTTCCTCCTGCCGGTCGGTGGTGGTGATGGCGCGGAAGCGCAGCGGAATGAACCGGTCCATCGCCATTTTCAGCCGCTGGTAGAACTTGCCATGCACGTTGGAGTTCAGAATCTTGGCGATCTCGCGCCCCGTGAACGAGACCGTTTTCTGAAAGTTGTTCTGGAAGGTAAGCACTCCTAGCGCAACAAAGATATCGAGATCCTGCTCAGTCGGTAGACCCAGTTCGTTGTTACCCTGAATCTGCCAGACCACCCGCACCTCGGTTCCATCGGGCAAGGTCTTGGTGCCGTTGAGCTCCAGTTTCCCGATGGTCTTGCCTACTCTGCGCTCCAACACCGCAAAGGGAATCGAAGCGAGATTTTGCTCTTCAACCGAGAGGTTGATGAGCGATGGTTTGCTCTCTGGCTTTTTCAAAACAGGTACCAACTAAATTGTTTTTACAATGCCGGAGCCAACGAAAGCTACACATTTACGATCAAGCACATGGGTTCGCTGGAGTTTTATTGGCAAGCACACAAGAACGCGATGAATGAACCATCTCGCCACCCGTTTCTCCATGGTTTTAAACCATTACCATAAGAACCATAAAACCATTACCATATACGCGCTCGAGCGAAAAATCGCCGCACAGCTAAGTAATGGTAGATGAACAACTTACCGCTGATCACCCAAATTTCGCATCATGTGCTTGATCGTAAGAGCCATGTGCTTGATCGTAAGAGATCGCTAAGTCATTGAAAATACGTAGAAACCTGCCATGTGCTTGCCCGTAAA
>Ga0068858_100002019_pt1 | contig 20737 bp, 17 predicted proteins | sample KBSSwiS12_FD_66589 | JGI IMG/M metagenome (GOLD analysis project Ga0068858, IMG submission 66589) | Switchgrass rhizosphere microbial communities from Kellogg Biological Station, Michigan, USA - KBS Switchgrass S1-2 | ecosystem: Host-associated > Plants > Roots > Rhizosphere > Soil ...
TGGCCCAGGTCAGCGTCAATGGCGTGGATGTGGGCACGGCCTGGCATGCGCCGTACCGGATCGACATCGGGCGCGCGCTGCATAGCGGGCGCAATCGGCTCGAAATTCGCGTGGCCAACACCTGGGTAAACCGGCTGGTCGGCGATGCGCAGCCGGGTGCGCAGCATCCTGTGACCTGGACAGCTACACCGACCTACCGCGCCGATGCGCCGCTGCGCCCTTCCGGGCTGATCGGCCCGGTGCGGTTGCTGCGCGGGGGCAATTAGGCGATAACCGGCGAACCCTCAGTCGGCGCGCGCGCGAACTGGTCGATTGGTCCAAGTTTGCCTTTAGGCTATGCTGGTTTAGTAGCCTCTGATTGCCCAGTTTGAGCATGATCTGCCGTTGGGCATGACGTCTAGGAACGGCAGTTAAGTCCCCAAAAGCCGATCTTCGCGGGTCGGTGAACGGACGGCATTTCTCAGGATGCCTCGATGAACCCATGAACGGCAGCTATTTCGGCGGCAAATGCCTGCGCTCAGAGCGAGCTACGGGAGGCTATGGCCTCCCCTTTCTGGCGCTTTGCGCCCGGTCTCTCCCACGGCGACAGGACACTAAGTGCGGGGGGTCATGCGGCCTGCCAGTCGTAGCGCTTGTCGAGCTTGGAGAGTTGGCTGAGGAAGCCTTCGCGCTGCATACCAGTGGTGGCTGCGTCGTGCATCTGACTCAAGGTCACGACCATGCGTGCGCGGCCTTGTGCCGCAGCGAAGAAGTCAACCGCGATCATGCTGTCGTAGGGCTCGACGCCGGGCAGGAAGTCGATCGTCTGAGTCAGCACCAGCCGCTCGTAAGGTCGGAACTCCGAGAAGATACCGCGGCAGGGCTGCGTGGTGGGCGCGCCCATCCCTTTCATCGCCGCCACTGCTTCGGGCGTGTTGGCAACCATGTCGTAGTGAAGCGCGCCGCCCTGCCGCGGCTCGATCATATGGACGTCGGCACGAAACTCCTGCGGGCCCCACCAGGATTCGAAACCGTCCTTAGTGGTCCAAAGCTCCCAGAGCTCTTCCGGCTTGGCGGCATAGGTGCGCTCGATCACGAAGCTTGATTTAATCGGGTCAATCATCTTCGGAACTCCTTTGCTGCCTGCGATTTTGTTGCCTGGATTCGAGTGCTACTCCGAAGCGGTCGAGCCGCGCGTCCCAGAGCTCTCGGTACTGGCCGAGCCAGGCGTCGATCTCGCGAAACGGCTCTGGCTTCAGCGAATAGAGCCGTCTCGGTCCTTCGGGTCGCATCGCGACGAAACCTGCTTCGGAGAGGATGCGCAGATGCCGCGAAACGCCCGATTGATGGATGCCGACAGCAGCGACGAGGTCGTTGACCTGCCGCTCGCCGGTACGCAGCGCATCGACGACGCGGCGTCGCGTCGGGTCAGCAAGGGTGAGAAACGGATCGTTATGCATAGTTGTACATATGCATCAACATGCATATCATGTCAAGGTTAGAATCTAACTCGGCTTGGGATGTTGCCAGCCAGATGAGCTGATAAGAACGCACGGCAGCTATCGGGAACCGTACTCAAGGTGGGGGCGTCCGGAAATTAAGGCGAACCCGTTCGCGATCTGTGCGTTCTTTCGCGACCCATTCGCTGACGTCGGCGCCGCTGACAGAGTTAAAGGCAGAATCACGGAAAGGAGGCCTGATGATGACCGACGTTCTGGACAACGGGCCATTCTTCCACGGCACAATAGCGGATTTGCGGGTGGGTGACTTGCTCACTGCGGGATACCGGTCGAACTATCGTCGCGAAGTGGTGATGAACCACATATATTTCACGGCCCTTGTGGATGGTGCGGGCCTTGCCGCGGAAATCGCGGCTCAACTCGCCGAAGGCGAAGCAATTCCCCGTGTCTATGTCGTGGAGCCAACCGGTGCGTACGAGAACGACCCGAACGTGACCGACAAGAAATTTCCTGGCAACCCGACACGGTCGTATCGCAGCAGCGCACCTCTCAAGATCATGGACGAAATCACCCAGTGGACCAGATTAACGCCTCAAGCGCTGCAGATGTGGACAGAAAGACTGAACGCCCTGCTGTCGGACGGCAGGGCCGAAATTATCAATTGACGCGGGTTTGCGGATCTCGTGCTCGCGGCGCACTTGGAGCGCTAGAAGTTAGCCCCCGCAGACCATACATTGCGCCCGGCGATCCAGTGCCTGAACGGACGGCGACTTTCGGCGGGTTAATCCGGACCGTCGAACGGCCGCTCTGTCGGCGGAAGCCGTCAGCGCAGGATCACGATCTCAGCGCGCTGCCGCCGACGGAGCGATTGGGGCTGTCTACGGCCGCTTTCAGTCCGAGCGGTCGTTCCAGGCCACTGATGCGCACGGCTTGAGTTGGTCGTAATCGGAAGTCGACACGGACGAAGTCAAACGGCCTCTATCCCGGCTTCGTGCCTGCGAAGTTGCCGTTCCGGACTGTCCAACATCCTGGACAAACGAGAGAGGCGCTGCGCTGCTCAACGAATGACCGGTTTCGGTTTGGCCAGACGTTCAGGGTCGCGGGGATGTATGGCAGTTTTGTCCCCGGATCTTCCGGCCAAGTGTGCCATAGGTGCCCCGTGATGTGAATTCCATGCGCTTCGTTCGTGTGAACATCATGACGTCAGACTTGGAACAGAATGCGTGTAATTTGGGGGTGACCCCGTGGCCCAACCCGTGGTGAGCTCGGCTTCGCTACCGATTGGCTTCCGTCCAATGAGCTTGCCCCGCCCTTGTCTCCGCGGGCGGGGCATTGGATTCGCGCGGCACGCATTTGAGCATCTTCACTCGCCTGCGTCGCCGTCACAGACCTACTTGGTGTCTTCGGCAGTATTCGGATCCTTGGCGGCTTTCTGGTCGGCGCCCACCCGCTTGATCTGGCCTTCGCTCATTGCGGACGTAACCGCGTTGCCGCTGGCCGAGAAGTTCGCTGCTGGCAGAGTTGCAAGCTGGCTGTCGACCTTGACGAGAAGCTGCTCGGCCTCGCCGCGCGAGTTCGAAATAACCCGGCGCACGCGCCCGATGCGCTGGCCGTCGGGCGAGAGCACGGGCATTCCGCTGACCACAGTGAAAGCCCCATCGCCGCTACCGGAGGCATCGGCCGAGCCGTCGAGGGGCCCAGTCGCTCCGCCGGCCGAGCCGGAGCTCGATGCCGCGCCCGAGCCGGTCAATGAACCACCGAGCCCGTTGGTGGCTGTCGAGACCAGACCCTGACCCTTGCCGCTGGCGCTGCCGGCGGCGTTCTGGCCCTGACCCGCGGCTTGCGATGCCGCATGCTGCGTCGCGCCGCTGCCGGACTGCAGCGTATCGCGCACCACGTCAGTGCCGATCAGCTGGGCCTGCGCATTGCCAGAGGCATTGGCCGAGCCGCTGCCGGAAGCGCTGCCGGTCACTGAGGAAACCGGGCTGGTGAGCGAGCTGGTCATGTCTCCGCTGCCATTCGCAGCGGCGTTGCGTTCCACTTGGGCCTGTCCGCTCTTGCGGTCGACGCTTTGCTTGCCGCTGGTCGCGGCGGCGCCGCGCAACGTTCCGCTCGTGGTCGAACGCACGCTGTCAAGGGTGCCGCCAACCGAGCCCGCGCCACCCAGCGTGCCGCCGATCGTCCCGTTGATCGAGCCGCCGAGCCCACCACCCAGTCCGCCGAGGAGCTGCGCGTGAGCCGCCGGGGCGGCGGTGAGCAGAAGTGCGCTCGAGAGAGCGATGAATGTGCGCATGACCGTGTTCCTTTCCGTTGTTTCGCAAGAGGGCTGACGCCGTCTCTCGAGCGGGGAACGATGTGGCCGCGCGGTTTAATCCAAATTATTTCCGCACGGGGCAGGACTGGCAGAGCAGGCCCCGCCCGAACACGGGATCCGCCCCTTTCCGCCCGAGATCAATGGCTTCGCGGTCGAGCACGGCGATCGGGTCGCCGTGGCCGATTGCGGCGGCGGCGCGGGCGGCGACGAACGGGGCCGCGTAGGAGGTGCCGCGCACCGGGCTCCAGCGTCCGTCTCGGTTGACGGCCAGGAGATCGGCGCCGGGTGCCGCATAATCGAGGTGCAGAGCGCGCCCGGCTTCGATCAGCGGGCGATTGCGCCCGTCCACCGCGGTGACGGCGATCACGCCGGGATAGGACGCTGGAAAGGAGGGCGGGGCAGCCGGACCGTCGTTGCCTACGGCTGCCACAATGGTGACCCCGCGACGCTGCGCGGCCGCAACCGCCTTGGCGACGAGGAGGTTGTTCGGGCCGACGAGACTGATTGAGATGACGCGGTTGCCCGCGCCTACCAGCCAGTCGAGCCCTCGCACCACGGCCAGCGCGCCGCCACCGGCCGCATCGGTGCCATAGACGTCGGCCACCCTGATCTGCCGCACGCCGGCCAGTTGGAGAAGTGAGGCAACCGCGCTGCCGTGGGCACTGGAAACGGGTGCGCCGTTGGCGAACCCCCGCACGCCCGCCACCCGCACCGCAGGTCCGGGGGCGCCGTCTATGATGCCTACCGGCACGTTGATCGCGGCGGTCGGAATAGCGCCCTGGGTCGCCGCCGCTGGTCGCTGAGCCGCGCCGGACTGGAAGTGCAGCGCGTCGGCGGTGATCTTCGCGTTCGGGAGCAGCCGGCGCAAGGCGGCTTCTGCATCCCTGAGTGGCGTGTTGCCCGGAACGGCAACGCGGATAACCGTGACGTCGAGATTGTCGAGCCGTTCGCGACCCAGCACCGCATAACCGGCAGCCGTCGCGGCGGCAACGTCGGCCTCGTCGGGGCCAACCAGCAGCAGCTCCCCCCGGCGGGCCGGATTGCGCTCGGAATCGAGCTCGATCGCGTCGGGGTTGCGCCTGACCAGATCGGCGAGACGCGATGCGCGCGCGCGGACGCGGCGCAGGGCTTCGCCGGTGATCCCGTCCACGGTTTGCAGCACCGGATCGAGTTGGCGCGTCGCGCTGTCCAGCACGCCACCGACGCTGGGGCCGAGAGGCGGCAGGCCGAGTTGGGCCGCGGCGGGGGCGGCGGCGATTGTCAGGGCAAGGGCGGCGACATGTCGCTTCACGATGGCTTCCTTCAGCTGCATTTGTCATGGAGCATGGATGAAACGTCGGTGGTGAGCCGTTTCATCCTTGAAAGGCAAGGAAACTGTCGGACAGGCCGGACAAGTTCGAGGCAGACCTGCTGGCGCTCCTGCCGCGCTTGCGGCGGTTCGCAGTGGGTCTCGCGCGCAACGTGGCGGATGCAGACGATCTTTGCCAGATGACCATCGAGAGGGCGCTGCGCAGCCGCGGGCAGTGGCAGCCTGGCACCCGGATCGACAGCTGGACTTATCGCATCATGCGCAACATCTGGATCGACGGAGCTCGCGCTACCACCCGCAGGCGGCAGACGTTTGCCGATCCTGACGCCGGCCATGAAGTCGGCGCGAGCGGCGGGCAGGAGGCCATGGTCGAACTGACCCGCGTTGACCGGGCGCTGGCCAGGCTGCCCGTCGACCAGCGCGAGGCCGTGTTGCTGGTGATGGTGGAGGGCTACTCATACAAGGAAGCGGCCGCCATCGTCGGCTGCCCGGTTGGCACCCTGAACTCGCGGCTGGTGCGCGGACGCGATGCGCTGCTGGCCCTGCTCGGAGAAGCGGCATGACTGTGTCGAAGGAACTCGTAGCCGCCTACGCCGACGGCGAACTGGAAGGTGACGCGCTTCGCGAAGTCGCGCTCGCCGTTGCGGGCGACCCGGCGCTCCAGGCCGACGTCGATGCGCATCGCCACTTGCGTGCTCAGCTGACGGCACACTTCGCGCCGGTAGTAGAAGAGCCGCTGCCCCCACGGTTGACCGCACTCCTAGCTGCCGGCGAACGGCAGGACAACGTGATCGACTTGGCCGAGGCGGCGCGGGCGCGTCGAGGCAATCTGATGGCAAGCCCTACATGGAAGCGCATGGCGGGACCGGCGCTGGCCGCCACGCTGGTATTGGCCATCATCGGCCTCGGCCTGCATCGGCAGGATCACGCCGGATATGCCGACGCACAACTGGCTGCGGCGCTCGACCGGCAGCTGGTCGAAACGCAGTCTCCGCAAGCACCCGTGCGCATCCTGCTGAGCTTCCGGGATCAAGCAGGTCGATACTGCCGCGGCTTCTCGAGCGCTGCCAGGTCGGGCATTGCCTGCAACGACGGCACCGGCTGGAAATTGGGCACGGTGGGGGGTGCCGGCAACCCTGACCGGGGCGAGTATCGCCAAGCTGGGAGCGCGGACGCGCAAGTGCTGGCGGAAGCTCAGGATCTCGCCGCTGGTCCCGCCTTGGATGCCCAAGGCGAGCGGGAAGCAGTACGAGCAAACTGGCGCCCTGGCCGGTGAGATTTTTTCGGAAGGGCATGATGTTCAGCGGGCCGGGATTAACGTGGTCATCTAAGATTGGAAACCCGGTAACCTCTGCCCGGGAAGTGGTCGTGCTGCACAGCAAGAATAGCGCTAGCTTAAGGCTCACCACGCTGAGCAAAGACACCCAGGCTGTAAGAGAAATTTTTCTTTTACGGGACTTCCTCAGCTCAGCTGAACCACGTCCGCGCTCGCCACTTTGGGCCCGCCTTCGCCCAGAACCTTCCCGTAACTGCGAGCATTCATATCCTCACGAGACAACGACGGCTTTTTGCGAACGCCGCCGCTCCGCAGCGACCCTCCCAACGGCAGGAAAGTTCCGCAGCCGGAAGTTGCACGTCGCCAGCTAAGATATGAATGGATGGCGCCTATTGACGCAGCCGCATTCTAGCCGAAACGGCCGCTATGTCGGCCTCAGCCGACGGTGTTGCCAGTCCACCAGTTGTAAGACCCAGAACTGCAGAGGCTGCTGCGTTACCGGCAAGCAACTGGGCCAATGCTACAGCATAGGCCTAGGTGATTGGTTTAGTTGCATTTACCAACTCTGATGGGTAGCATCGCCGAAAAATTTGGGGGAGCTACATGACGGATATCGGCGACATCATTGCGTCGACTGACACTTGCCTCGCTCAGCGGGGTCTTCGTAGCCCTGCGTATGAGGTGGAAAGCAAAGCACTGCACCGGCTAGCCGAAGAAATGTCTCGCAACCCGAATGGGATATTGGCGGCTCTGTGCAAGGAAGTCCTAGCTGTTTGCGGTGCTGAGTCTGCTGGGATCAGCCTCCTTGGTGGGGAGAATGACGACGAGTTCCGCTGGCCAGCCATTGCTGGCCTGTGGGCGACCTTAGAGGGACAGGGGACGCCGCGTGATGCGAGCCCGTGCGGCATGGTCATCGAAGCCGATAGAAGTCTCCTCATCCATGACGCTGCAAATCAGTTCCCGGCTGGTGCCACGGTAACCCCGCTAAGCGCCGAGATTTTGATGGCGCCATTCCGGGTCTACGGCAAGCCAATCGGAACGCTGTGGGCCGTCATGCACTCCGATGCGAAGCGGTTCGACCGAGAGGATCAAAGACTACTTGAGAGCCTCGCGGTCTTCGCAGCAGCCGCCTATAACATGACAGATGCTGTCGCATCTGCCGGCAAGGCTAGGGATGAGGTCAAGCTCATCAACCTCGAACTCGGCCATCGCATCAAAAATCTGCTCAGCGTGATTACCGCGATCGCCTCGACCTCGCTGAGGTCGGCCACTCCGCGTGCCGAAGTGCTCGCGTTTCAGGCACGGCTCCAGGCGCTCGCGACAGCCCAGGACATGCTCATAAACCAAAGTTTAGGCGCCGCGGACATCGCCTCGTTGGCAAAAGCAGTTGCCGGCCGACTGTGCGAGCCGGAACAGATCGAAGTCGCTGGACCCAATATCGTCGTAGGTCCCAGTGCTGCATTGTCCATTGCACTTATTCTCCACGAACTTGTGACCAACGCGCTTAAATATGGCGCGTTAACATCATCATCAGGGCGGGTGTCGTTTACTTGGAGGATCACCGATGATGACGACCCACGCATCCTCGCAACGTGGAGTGAGAGTGGCGGACCAGCAGTTGAACCACCAATGCAAAGAGGGTTCGGTACTCGCCTGATCTCGATGGGCATCATAGGCCAAGGTGACGCAGAGGTGAACTATCGCGCCGAAGGACTTCAGGTCAATTTCAGCGCTCCGCTAGATCTCTTGCTGACCGGGGATGAAATCTCAGATCTGGCGATCCCGCTGGATGTTATGACATGGGAAGACGGGCCGACCACGCTTCAACTCTCAATCATTTCTGAAATTTTCCGCGCAAGATCAGCCATTACGAACGGCTTGGTCACAACTGCCATGTTGGGCTCCAGGTAGCCGTTGGCGATCGCGGCATTCTCGGCATATCCGGTAACGAACAGGACCTTGAGGTCGGGTCTGGTAACGCGCGCCGCATCAGCGACTTGCCGGCCGTTCATCCCGCCGGGCAGTCCGACGTCGGTGATCAGCAGGTCAATTCTCGCATCGGACTGCAAGATCTTCAGGCCACTCGGGCCGTCGTCAGCCTCCAAAACGGTGAAGCCTGCTTCCTCGACGGTCTCGACGATCAGCATCCGGACGATGGGTTCATCGTCGATCACCAACACGGTCTCGCCAGCCCCAGTCTGCACAAGGGCTCCTTCTTCTTCGTTGGTGAATTCTGTGATATCGCCATGAAACCGCGGCAGGTAAATGCACATCGTGGTCCCTTGCCCGGGTTCACTGTAGACGCGAACCTGTCCACCCGATTGCCGCACGAAACCGTGGATCATCGACAGGCCAAGGCCGGTCCCTTGGCCGATCGGCTTTGTCGTGAAAAATGGTTCGAAAATCTTGTCCCGAATATCGCTCGAAATGCCGGACCCGGTATCAGTGACGCAAATCGAGATATACTGCCCAGGCGTCAGATCTCGCTCGCGGCCGCCACGATCATCGATCCACTTGTTGGCGGTTTCGATCGTGATGCGCCCGCCCTCAGGCATCGCGTCGCGCGCGTTGATGGTCAGATTGAGAAGCGCGCTTTCGAGCTGAGATGCATCTACCTTCGTGGCCCACAGCCCAGCTGCGCCGACCACCTCAACCTTGATGCCGGGGCCGACCGTGCGATAGATCAGGTCCTCTATGCCGTGCACCAAGCGATTAACGTCTGTCGGTTTGGGATCGAGCGTCTGCCGCCGCGAAAATGCCAGGAGACGTTGCGTCAGAGCCGCGGCACGCTGGGACGATGCAAGAGCGCCCGCAATAAACCGTTCGGTACCCTCGATGCTCCCTCGCGCCAACCTGCGTTGTATCACTTCCAAGCTACCATTGATGCCGGCGAGCAGATTGTTGAAGTCGTGTGCAATGCCCCCGGTAAGCTGGCCGATCGCCTCCATCTTCTGGGCCTGTCGCAGGGCCTCCTCCGCTTCAGACCGGCGGGCAACTTCCGCTTCGACTTCCTGCTCAAGACGCGCGTTGAGTGCGTGCAGCCGCTCTTTCGTTTCGATGAGGGAAGCAAACAGGTGAGCATTGTCGATTGCTACTGCGGCCTCGGCCGCCAGACCTTCGAGGCCACGCTCGGACGCCTCGGAGAACACCCCAACGTTGCCGTGCCCAAAAAACAATCCTCCCAGAACGCCTCCCGATCGAGAGCGAACAGGGATGGCCAGATAGCTGCGCACCGGCAAATGCCCCTCCGGCATTCCTGAATACGGCTCGTTCTTTCCATAGCGCGGATCTGTGGTGATGTCGGCCGAGCGCACAATGGCTTCGCCCGCGAATGTCGGACCAAACACGGCCGTATTGCGCGGCATGGGGAAGTTGGCGAACGCCTCCCGCGGAGCCCCGGACAACGTGTATAAAGTGTAGCTCTCCCCCGAATCGTCTTGAACATTGTAAAAGAACGCGCCAAATTCAGCCCCAGTGAGTTCGACACCAGCGTCCGTCACAATTTGAACCAGTTGATCCAGGTCGTGCTCGGTAGCTAACGCGGAACTTGCTCTGTTCAAGATCTCTAACGATCGGCGCTCAGCCTCCCCAGCTTGCTCGGCCGCTCGCTTGCTGGATCTATCTCGTATGACTTTGGTGAAGCCACCGATGGCGCCGTTCTCTTCGTAAATTGGCGATAGCTCACCTGCCGACCAGAACAGCGAGCCATCCTTTCGAACGCGCCACCCCTCGTCACCACCACCTCGACCGGTCTGACGCGCTCCGTCCATCTCCTGCTCGAGCGCGGCCTTCCCCTTGTCTTCGGGAAATATGCGTTCGAGCGATTGGCCGATCATTTCGGCTGCTGTCCAGCCGAGTACCCGCCGAGCGCCTTCACTCCAACTCGTTACATATCCTGATGCGTCCGTGCTTATGATCGCCGTCTCGACTGCGCTATCGACGACCTGCCGCCACTGGTCGGCCGTTAGTAGAGCATTTTCCGAAACCACACGATCTCCTCCGGTTTATAATTGGTCGGGAACCAACGACGTCGCGCAGGAAAGTTTCCTCGGGGCTTACGCTCCGACCACCAATCACGCCCAGGCAATTGCACTCTTTTGACTAGGTCATCCGCTGTGTTGTAGGGTTCGGACGGTCCGCTTGTGATGCCATCGGCGCAGGAGCTGCCGCTTAGCGCAGGTTAACGGACGATTGGTTTTGCCAAGCGCGGGGGCGGCTGTGAAAGACCGCTATGTCAGCGATCCACCACAAGGATCTGTTCTAGGTGAGTGTCCGCACTAGAAGCTCCTGCCCACAAAAAGCTCCGCCGAAGCGGAGCAGTTGCGGTCGTAGAAAGTGATGCGCTGAACAATCTCAGCGGGGCGTGCATAGCAGCATCGTGGCGGACTGAAAGGGACGATTTGAGGATGTTGGAGGACGGCGTGTCTGCTGCAGGATCAACGTCATCAGTTGCACGGCACAGTGGCAATCCTTGGAGCAAGCTCATACATGCACTCGCCTATGTACGACCCTGCCGATATCATCCACGCCGTGGTTCAGCGCTCGCCCCAGTGGCTGCGTCATGGCCTTGTCTCACAGGACCCTGCGCTGCGGGCACGGGCCGAGGAAACCATCGCCGCAATGATCGCCGACGCGCTCGCCAGGGCAGGGACTGCCGACCACCGGGAGCCCGAGCCGCTCGGTTGAACCTCACGCCCCGGCAGGCGCAAGCAGCAGGCGCTCCTGCGCTGCCCACTGCGCCGGAAAGAAGCCAGGGGCGAGCAAGTCGCCAGCGGCGATCCCGGTCCGCAGCCTGCCATGCATCGCCGCTTCAACCACCTTCGGCGACAGGAACGCGAGCCGCACCACGCGGGTCATGTAGGAGGCGGTGACCCCCTCGCGGACGGCGAGGACCTTGATCTCCAGCCCGGTGTCCCTGAGCAGATTCCACCACTGCCGCGCCCGGGCGAGCAGTCGCACCAGCGCCTGGGTGTCGGTCGGCTGCGGCGGGGTGACCGCCTCGCCATTGTCCTGGACCAGCCGCATCGCCCGGCCGGTGCGGGTCAGGCGCAGGGCGACGCCGTGGTTAAACACTGGCTCGCCCTCGGCGGGAGCATGCAACCCGAATGCCTCGGCAAGGTCAGCCCGGTTCAGCAATAGCTCGAACCGGTAGGGCATGACCCGCAAGCCGGAGAGGAGCGCCCGAACGGTTCTCTGATCACGCTCGCGCAGCTTGCCGGCAACAATTGCGCTACGCTGCTCCAGCTGAGGCAGAGCACCGGCGTCCAGCGCAAGCCCCGCTCGGGTGGCAAGCTCGATCGGGTCGGCAAACAGGACGGCGAGTTCCTCACAGTCCGCATGCTCGATCTCGTGCGCTGGCAGGCGCAGGGCAGGGGAGGGGGGCTGCGGTGAATCGCCGGCCTCGCGCGGACGGCGGCCGTAGTAGTGGTAGCGCACCTTGCCCTTGGTCGCATGCGAGACCACTAGCACGTCGCCGCTCTCATCGGTGATGAGCCCTTGCAGGAGCCGGGCCCGGTCGCTGAGCTTGGGGGTGCGGGGCATGGCATTTCTCCTTCAGGTCGTGGGCGGCGATCATGCCGCCCCACTGCCTGAAGCTCCGGGGATCAGGACCCAGAGCGTGCCGCGCGCGTCGTGCTGACACGAGCAGCAATGCTTGGAATGGTCGTGAAGTCGAGCCGATTGTGCAGGTACGTAGATTGGGTCGCCAATGCGTGGTGGCGCAGTTTGTCAAAGCGCACTTGCGCATGACGACATCGTGCACCCGTCTTCCGATGCAGCTCAGCCGACCAGCTCGATAGCCATCGCGGTCGCCTCGCCCCCTCCGATGCACAGCGAGGCGAGGCCCCGGCGCAGCCCGCGGGCCTTGAGCGCCGCCAGCAGCGTCACCAGAATGCGCGCGCCTGAAGCGCCAATCGGATGGCCCAGCGCGCAGGCGCCGCCGTTGACGTTGAGCTTCTCTGCCGGAATCCCCAGCTCCCGCGCAGCGATCATGCTGACGACCGCAAACGCCTCGTTCACCTCGAACAGGTCGACGTCGTCCACGCTCCAGCCCGCCTTCGCCAGCGCCTTGCGCATTGCCGGCACCGGCGCGGTGGTGAACAGCCCGGGCTCGTGCGCGTGGACCGCGTGCGAAACGATCCGCGCATGGACCGGCAGCCCGAGCCGCTCGGCCACGCTGGCGCGGGTCAGCACGAGCGCAGCGGCGCCGTCCGAGATCGACGAGGAATTTGCCGGAGTGATCGTCCCCCCCTGTCGAAACGACGGCTTGAGTGACGGGATCTTCTCTGGTCGCGCCTTGCCCGGCTGCTCGTCGACCGACACGACCTGCTCCCCGCCGCGGCCCGGGACCGTGACCGGCACGATCTCTGCGGTAAAAGTGCCGCCCGTAGCCGCCGCCGTGGCCCGCTCGAGCGAGCGCAGCGCGAAAGCGTCCTGCTCCTCGCGGGTAAAGCCACCCTGCTCCACTGCATCCTCGGCGAACTCGCCCATCGACTTGCCGCGCGCATAGGCATCCTCGAGCCCGTCGCGCATCATCGTGTCGACCACCGTATCGTGGCCAATGCGCGCGCCGCCGCGATGCTTGGGCAGCGCGTAGGGCGCGTTGGTCATGCTCTCCATGCCCCCAGCGACGATCACGTCGGCGCTGCCCAGCGCAAGCGCATCGTGCGCCATGATCGCTGCCTGCATGCCCGAGCCGCACATCTTGTTCACCGTGGTCGCCGCAACGCTGCGCGGCAGCCCGGCGCCAAGCGCGGCCTGGCGAGCCGGCGCCTGGCCGAGGTTCGCGGCGAGCACGCAGCCCATGATGATCTGCTCGACCGCCTCGGGGCCCACGCCCGCGCGGGCGACCGCCTCACGCACCGCCACCGCGCCGAGCTCGGTCGCTTCGAGGCCGGCGAACACGCCCTGGAATGCGCCCATCGGGGTGCGGGCATAGCCCGCGATGACAACCGGATCGTTCATGCCGCCAATTCCCGTGCGATAACCATGCGCAGAATGTCCGAGGTGCCTTCGTAAATTTGGCAGACCCGCACGTCGCGATAGATCTTGGCCACCCCGTATTCCTCGAGGTAGCCGTAGCCGCCAAGCGTCTGGATTGCGCCGGTAACCACGGCTTCGGCCGTCTCGGAGGCCACCAGCTTGGCCATCGTCGCCTCCTGCAGGCAAGGCGCGCCGCTGTCCTTGACCACGGCGGCATGGAACAGCAGCTGCCGCGCCGCCTCTAGCCGCGCGGCAAGCCCCGCCAGGCGATGGCTGACCGCCTGGTGCTGGATGATCGGCTGTCCGAAGCTGGTGCGTTCCTTCGCGTAGTTCACGGCGATCTCCAGCGCGGCGTCGGCCATGCCGATGCACTGCGCGGCAATTCCGATCCGGCCGGCCTCGAGATTGGAGAGCGCGATCCGGTAGCCCTCGCCGGGGGTGCCGAGCACGTTTTCGTCCGGCACGAACAGGTCCTCGAAGCGGATCGCGCAAGTATCGGAGGCGCGCTGGCCAAGCTTGTGCTCGACCTTGTCGACGCTGTAGCCGGGGCTGTCGGTGGGTACGAGGAACGCGCTGATCCCGCGCTTGCCCGCATCTGGGTCGGTCACCGCGAAGACAATCGCCAGCCCGGCGATCTTTCCGTTCGAGATGAACTGCTTGCTGCCGTTCAGCTGCCAGCCGCCGTCAACCCGAGTCGCCCGCGTACGCAGCGCCGAGGCGTCGGACCCCGCGTCCGCCTCGGTCAATGCGAAGGCGCCGGTGTGCCGCCCGGCGATCAGGTCGCCGAGGAAGCGCTCCTGTTGGCCCGGGGTGCCGTAGCGGACCAGCGCCGATACGATCAGGCTGTTGTGGATCGAGAGCACTGTCGAAATCGCGCCATCGCCCGAGGCGATCTCTATCAGGGCGAGAACATATGTGAGCGTATCCACCCCGGCACCGCCGACGCTTTCTGGTGCGATCATGCCGGTGAGTCCCAGTTCGGCGAGCTGCCCGAACAGTTCTGTCGGGTAGGCGCCAGCGGCCTCGAATTCGGCGGCGCGGGGCCGCAGCTGCTCGCGGGCGAAGTCGCGCACCATGTCGCGAACGGCGATCTGGGTTTCGTTGAGAATCATGAGGATGTGGTCTATGTATCTGGGCGAGAATAGATCTACTGAAGTCTTCGGATGATCGCTTCGGCGTCGGTGACGATCCGCTCCACGAGTTCCTTCACGGTCGGGACGTCTTGAATAAGGCCCTGCGCCTGTCCTGCAGACCAGATCCCGGCGTCCAGATCACCGCTCTCGTAGACAATGCGGCCGCGTGCGCCAGCGACAAGATGCTTGATGTCATCGAACGAACCGCCGGCACGCTCGATCTCGAGGACCTGCTGGCTTATGTGGTTGCGGGCTACGCGAGCGGTGTTGCGGAAGGGGCGATAGACCAGATCTGTCTTGAGTTCGTCGTTCGCCACTATCCTCCTCTTCACGTTGTCATGGACCGGGGCCTCCTTTGTCGCGAGGAAACGGGTGCCCATGTTGATGCCTTGCGCTCCGAGGGCCAAGGCCGCGGCGAGGCCGCGGCCGTCAGCAAAGCCGCCTGAGGCGATTATCGGGATCGAGAGTTTGTCGGCCGCGGCCGGTATGAGAATCAAGCTGGATACGTCGTCCTCGCCCGGTCTTCCCGCGCACTCGAAGCCGTCTATCGAGACGGCATCGACACCAAGCTTCTCGGCCTTCAGCGCGTGGCGCACGGCGACGCACTTGTGAATGATCGTGATCCCGTGAGGCTTGAACTCCGCCACCGCCTCCTCGGGCTGGCCGACTGTCTCTACGATCTTCACGCCTGCATCGATCACAGCACGCCGATACTCCGCCAGTGGGGTGGCGTTGATGGTCGGCAGATTGGTGATGTTCACGCCGAAAGGGCGATCAGTCATGCTTCTGCAGCGCGCGATCTCGTTGACTAGCTGTTTGGGACTAGATTGGGTCAGGGCTGTCAAAAACCCGAGAGCTCCGGCATTGGCGACGGCCGCGACCAGCTCGGCGCGCCCGACCCATTGCATGCCACCCTGAATGATCGGGTGTTCCACACCGGCAAGCTCGGTTAGCGCTGTCTTCATTTTAACGCAGGCGCTCCTGCTCGCCTTAAGGTGACCAGCTCAGTCTCGCTCGCCGGGCTCTGCCAACGCGATCCGCCCTTCAGGTTCACCACCTGTTTCCTCACTATTCCGGCTGCCAACGAATTCCAGCTAAATGGGCTTTGCGCCCTTAATCCATCATAACCACGACTTTACCAGTGGCTTCTCGGCTAGCTAGTTTTCCCAACGCGCGACCGCCATCGGCAAGCGGGAAACGTTCGGATACATAGGGCTTGATCTTGCCAGCTGCGTGCATGGCTATCAGCTCGGCGACGTCGCGCCGGTGTCGCTCAGGATTGCGCCGTACCCAGTTTCCCCAAAAAACACCGACGATATCGCAGCCTTTTAACAAGGCTAAATTGAGTGGAATCTTCGGGATATCGCCTGCGGCGAAACCCACAACAAGATACCGGCCTTCCCAGGCGATCGCCCGCAACGCCGGTTCCGCATATTCGCCGCCAACCCCGTCGTAGATCACGTCGACACCATCTGCGCCAACCGCTTCCTTGAACTTCCGTGTAAGCGCCTCCCTTTCCAGGCGATCAAATGGACCACGCCCGTATACGACGCCGACATCGGCGCCATGTCGTAGGCAAAAATCAACCTTTTCTTGAGTCGACGCCGCGGCGACCACCCGCGCTCCCATCTGCTTGCCAAGCTCCACCGCGGCGAGGCCCACACCACCGGCCGCGCCGAGCACCAAAAGGCTCTGGCCGGGTTTGAGATGGGCCCTGTCCTTTAGAGCATGGTGGCTCGTGCCGTACGTCGTCAGGAGGGCGGCGGCTTCATCGAACGGCATTGCACCTGGGATGCGCAGCACGCCCTGCGCGTCCACAGCCACCTCCTCTGACATTCCACCCGACAACATTTGCCCCAGCACACGATCACCGGGCCGGAGGTGTGTAACGCCGGCGCCCACTGCCTTGACAAGGCCGGCCACTTCGCAACCCGGCGCGAACGGCCGCATAGGCTTGAATTGATATTTGTCCTCGATCATCAGCACGTCGGGGAAGTTCACCGCGCAGGCGGCGACATCAATCACTACCTGGCCGGGGCCCGCCTGCGGACTCGGCAGCTCCTCAAGAACAAGGCTCTCCGGCCCTCCGGCCGTTTTACTTAGCAGCGCCTTCATGTACGTCTCTCCGCCTCGCGTATTTGCGGCGAACGTTAGTTCGCAGCCCATGATCGCTGACCCTAGTTTGAAACGGGCCGCCCCTTCCATATTGATGGATAATGGGACCGCAACGCCAGCACCAGCTTTATCGCATATGCAATTTAATCTGATGGGATTTCGGGGTCGCCGCTCGTGAGTTAATCTGCTTCGAGCAACGATCGTGTCGCGTGGAATTCCATCTAGTTAGGGGTATGGCAGATATCTCCCCAAAACATTAATAAGAAACAACTTATTTTTGATATTATCGGAATGAGTAAATGTAATAATGATTATAAATGTTGGGTGCTGTGAAGTAAGTTGTGTATTAATCGGGAGGCAATGGCTCGTGTAGTACGATAAAAATTAAGTTGTGTATGACGAGTATGAACGGGGATTCACACGGGGAGTATGGCGACTGATAAATTGTCTAAGTATCAAAATATAGTTATTATCATAACAACGGGTAGCGGCATAAAATATCCGAGCTGGAGGATTGTTTGACCACAATGTCATCACAGGCGCTCCTATATGGACTGCGGATGATCGACTTTTCTAACGAGGTTTCTGGCGCTCAGGTTAGCCAATTCCTCGCAGATCAGGGCGCGGACGTGATCCATGTAGAACCCCCCCGTGGCAGCAAATTGCGAGCGCGTGCGAGTTGGCCATCACTCGGACGCGGCAAAAAGTCGATTCAGCTTGATCTGAACGATCCGAGTGATTTGGCAGTCGCGCGGGCACTCGTGTCAGAAGCGGATGTTCTGCTGGAGACCTTTCGTCCTGGAGTTGCCGATCGCCTCGGGCTCGGTTTCGCTGATCTGTCGCATGGGAACCCTGGGTTGGTTCACGCGTCGATCACCGGCTTTGGCAGCCAAGGTCCTTACGCGGGTCTCCAGGGCTATGAGGGGATCGTGATGGCCAAGATGGGCGCGTATTGGGTTCTCGAAGGTATGGCTGCGCGACCAGGCCCCTCCTTTTGCTCTGCCCCATACTGCTCCTATCCTGCAAGCCAGCTCGCAGTCCAGGGTATCCTGGCGGCGCTATACAATCGGGGGGAGACTGGCCTGGGGCAAAAAGTCGAGACATCGCTTGCCCAAGGGCTCAGCATACATGATACTTACAGTTGGTTTACACGCGTCATTGCACGAAAATTCAGCGATGCATTCCAACAGCGTGCGCGGATAGAAAATGGCGTACCTACGGGAGGTAACTCCTTCCGATTGCTAGTTGCGCTGACCAAGGATGGAAAGTGGCTGCAGTTCTCTCAGACCACTAGGCGACTCTTCGTGGCAATGATGAACAGCTTCGGACTGACCTGGATGTTTGAGGACTCGAAGTGGAGTAGCCTGCCAGATTTCGACAGCGAAGATCAACGGCGTGAGTTCTGGGAAATCCTGCTCAACATCGTCCGCTCCAAGACCCATGCTGAATGGTTGTCGGAATTCGAGCGCAATCCTAATGTTTGGGGTGAGCAGTTCCGGCAACACAGCGACGTCCTCCGTCACCCTCAGATGATCCATAACCGCATGGTGTCGGAGCGAATGGATCCAAATGTCGGTCTTGTCCGGGAGCCCGCGGCGCTAGTGCGGGTCGATGGAGCTCCAGCCAAGCTCGACAAGCCCGCGCCTGGACTCGGGCAATACGATTCCGATGTACGCGCTAACGCCGGGCTTCACGTCTCGGCTTCAAGCGCCAAAACCCTACCCACATCCAAACCGCCGCTTGAGGGGGTCACGATAGTAGAATTGGGCAGTTATTACGCGGCACCCTTTGGCGCTACCCTATTGGCCGACATGGGCGCGCGGATCATCAAGCTGGAGCCGCTCGACGGAGATCCGCAACGCGGTATGCTCGCTTTCCCCGAGGCCGCCGGAATGAAGGCGCTGCTGGGCAAGGAATCGGTCGCGGTGAATTTGGCGACGCCGCAAGGCCTGGAAATTGCTCACCGAATTTTGGCCAGGACAGACATAGTGCTCCAGGGCTTCCGCGCCGGCGTCGCTGAGCGGCTCGGCCTAGACTCGGCCACCTTGCAGGGACGTTTCCCTGAGCTCGTTTATCTATCCGCCACAGGCTACGGCGAAGATGGCCCTCACGGGCATCGGCCTGCATTCGCTCCAACCATCGGGGCTGGCGCCGGCCTAGCCTTCCGCAACGTCGGCGATGCCGTTCCGAGCAGCTCCAATCTGACGCTGGAAGAGATCATGCCAGCGTCGCTGCAGCTTTCGACAGCGGGGGGAGGCGTGGGTAATGCGGATGGTATTTCCGCTGTTTCCGCAGGCTCAGCTCTAATTCTCGGGCTGTTGGCTCGCCAGCGCGGCGCGGGCGCCCACAAGCTCTTCACCTCCATGCTCTCATCAACCGCTCACTGTCTGTCGGACGTGATGACAGAATATGCAGATAGGCCGGAGATCGCCACCGCTGGAGCACCCTGCTATGGCTTTTCGGCGCTTTATCGCCTGTATCCAGCCGCAGGTGACGAATGGGTTTTCTTGGCTGCGCCGACCGAGCGAGAATGGCTCAGATTGGCGGCCGCACTGCCCGAAGGCGACGTCTTGGCAGCCGATCCGCGGTTCGCCACAACCGTGGCACGAAAAGTCAATGATGCCGACCTCGCCGCGGTTCTGGAGGGGATTTTCCGCACCCGCAGAGCACCCGACTGGGAGCAGCACATGCGGGCCTTCGATGTCGCTTGCGTCATGGCAGCGCGAGGCCCTGTCGAAGGCCACCTTCAGGATTCTGGCAGCATTGGCGAAGTCCAAGGTTTCGTGACCGAGTGCTACCATCCCATCTTAGAGGAGACACCGCGCCTCAAGGCGCTCATCCGTTTCTCTCGATCGGAGACAGTGGCGCGCGGTGCCAGCTTGGTCGGACAAGAGACGGAGGGGGTGCTGAAGGAATTCGGCTACAGCGCGGAAGAGATCGCGAACCTTGCTGCCGACGGGGTGATTGGCCTTGGTTGACGAGCGGGGCTGGAGCATCCCGCTACCCGCTTCTCGCCGACGCGTTTCCGGGAGCTGCGTTTCGGCAGGCTGCTCACTGACAATGGCAGGCGAAACTGGCGGGGGGACGGGTGAGAGCCCCCGCCAATCGGGCAGAGATCGGTGAGGTTGTCAGAAGCTCGCCGGTATCGACCACGAGATTTCGAGTTGGAACGACATCTCCGTCAATACATCGCGAGACAACCGGTGTTGGGTCAGGCTCATGCTGAATAGGCGGCGCTCACTAATACTTCGCTACGGGCAGAGTGATCCGGCCCCATAGCTCAGGAGCGCTCTGTGCGCAACGGGCTGTCGTCAGTGAAGTTGATTGCATTACAGGATAGCTCTCACTCGTGTCATCTATTTATTAAAGTCGGTGGATATGATATGACCTTATCGAAACTATTCGATCTCAGAGGGCAAGTTGCAATAATCACCGGAGGATCTCGGGGTCTGGGCCTCCAAATGGCTCACGCCTTGGGAGAGTATGGCGCGACTATTGCTATCGCGGCCCGCAAGCACACTGAAATCGAAAGCGCGCTTCAGTTACTCGCCGCGTCCGGAGTCGAGGCGCGCGGTTTCGTTGCAGATTTGACTGAACCAGCAGCGCCACAGCGACTTGCACAAGAAGTGAAAAACACATTCGGTCGGATAGACATCCTGGTAAACAACGCTGGCACAATATGGGGCGCGACGGCGGAACTTCACCCGGTTGAGGCATGGAGCAAAGTTATTTCATTGAATCTTACTAGTGTGTTTCAGCTGACTCAAGCGGTCGCCAACTTGGCCTTCCTCCCTCAGAACAAGGGTGTCGTGCTCAATATCGCCTCTATAGAGGGTCTTTTGGGGCATCATCCGAAGCGGCCGGGGACAGTTGCATATAGCAGCGCTAAAGGTGGCGTCGTAAACATGACGCGCGCTCTCGCCGCCGAGTGGGGGCCACGCAACATTCGAGTCAACTGCATTGCGCCAGGATATTTCCCCTCGAAAATGACGGCGGCAACTATCGACCTTCACCAGGACGACCTCACCGCCAATACTCCGCTTGGAAGGCTAGGCGGTGAATCTGACATGATGGGGCCGGCGCTGCTCTTTTGCTCTGATGCGAGCGCCCACATCACTGGGCAGATTCTAGTTGTTGACGGTGGATTTTCGATCATCTGAGGCCACAATC
>Ga0068858_100002021_pt1 | contig 20714 bp, 14 predicted proteins | sample KBSSwiS12_FD_66589 | JGI IMG/M metagenome (GOLD analysis project Ga0068858, IMG submission 66589) | Switchgrass rhizosphere microbial communities from Kellogg Biological Station, Michigan, USA - KBS Switchgrass S1-2 | ecosystem: Host-associated > Plants > Roots > Rhizosphere > Soil ...
ATGATTGACGGCGACCGACTCGAGCGTGCGCGTTCGCTGGCGCGCGCGGTTCGCTCAATTGGCTTCCGGACGCCGTTATGGGGTCTCGCGGACTCCCACCGAATCTCCGACATTAGCAGCTTCGATTTTCTCGGGGAGGTCACGGGTTATATCTATCTCGGACAACAGACACCGGCCTTTTACGCCAAGCAGGTCATCAGTAGCGTTATTGAATACGGAATGGAATTATTGCCGCCGTTCTTTGGCGGGTTGATGGCGTACGACGGTGAGGCCAACATTGCGTTCGACTGCCCTGGGCATCAGGGTGGACAGTTTTACCGGAAGTCGCCTGCTGGGCAGCTCTTCTTCAAACACTTCGGCGAGAGCATCTTTCGCAACGACCTGTGTAACGCCGACGTCAAGCTCGGAGACTTGCTTATCCACGAAGGACCTGCCGCTGAAGCGCAGCGCCACGCCGCGCACGTATTCGGCGCCGATAAAACGTACTTCGTGTTGAACGGAACCAGCACATCCAACAAGATTGTCACCAACGCGGTTCTGCGTCGGGGCGATCTGGTTCTGTTCGACCGCAACAACCACAAGTCCATGCACCACGGCGCTCTGATCCAGGCTGGCGCGATCCCAATTTTTCTCCCTACGGCGCGCAATCCGTTCGGCATGATTGGGGCCGTTGATTGGGATGCCTGGGACGAAGACTACCTTCGGCAACAGATCCGCAAGCATCCGCTGGTAAAGGACACACAGCGTTACAAAGCAGAACGTCCTTTCCGGATGGCATGCATCCAGTTAGCCACGTATGACGGAACGATTTACAACGTCCAGAAAGTTCTAGACAGGATCGGGCACCTGTGCGAGTACGTGCTTTGGGATGAGGCGTGGATTGGGTACAACGCCTTCCATCCGCTATTCAAGAACTTCAGTCCAATGCGCCTGGAAAATCTCGAGCCCAAAATGCCGGGACTTTTCTCTACGCAGTCAGTGCACAAACAAGGCGCCGGCTTTTCGCAAGCCTCCCAGATCCACAAACGTGATGAACATGTCCGCGGGCAGGCGCGCTTCATCGAGCACAAGCGTTTTAACGAAGCTTTCCTAATGCACGCTTCGACTTCTCCTTTCTATCCGCTGTTTGCCTCTCTGGACGTGAATGCCAAGGTTCATGCGGGGAAGGCGGGCGAGATGCTGTGGGATCGTTGCATCGAGCTCGGAATTGAAACACGCAAGAAGTTGCGTGAGTTAGGCCGTCATTATGCAGCAGTCGGCCGCAGCAGTGAGGAGAAGTGGTTTTTCGATCCTTTCGTGCCCGACGTGGTAACGATTCGCAACTCCAAGTTTACGAAAGACGTCACCAACGTGCCTTGGGAGGATCTTCCCACCGATGTGCTCAAGCGTGAGCAGCAGTGCTGGAATTTTCATCCCCACAGTAAGTGGCACGGATATTCGGGATTCGTGGAAGGCTACGCAATGGTCGATCCCAACAAACTCACATTACTGACGCCCGGGATCGACCGGGTTAGCGGCGAGTATCTGGACTTTGGCGTGCCGGCCACGGTCGTGGCCAACTATCTGCGCGACCAACGGATTGTCAACGAAAAATGCGATCTGAATAGCATTCTGTTTCTGATGACCCCTGCGGAGGATGAGAGCAAGCTCAACACGCTGATCGCCAAGCTCGCCAAGTTTAAGGATTTATGGGACCGCGATGCTTCCTTCGCTGAAGTCCTGCCGACTGTTCATGCGGCACATCATGATCGCTATGCAGGCTACACGCTCAGACAAATCTGCAAAGAGATGCACGATCTCTACCGCAAGGCGCGCATCAAGGAACTGCAACGACTCTGTTTCCGAGAGTCGAGCTTTCCGGAAATCGCGATGAGCCCGCAGGAAGCCCAGCAGGCTCTGGTCGCGAACCAAGTGGACTATGTTGCGCTGGATCAGATCAAGGGGCGCGTCTCCGCCACGCTGGCCCTGATCTATCCCCCCGGCATCGGTGTCGTGGTTCCCGGCGAGCGATGGGACAAGAAAGCTCAACCGATGCTCGACTACTTCCTCGCATTTCAGGAATCGTTCAACCGTTTCCCAGGATTCAACTACGAAGTGCAGGGTGTCTTTCAGGAACGAGTGGACGGCAAGATTAAGTTTTTCACCTACGTGGTCCGTGAGTAATCAATAAGTACGGCGCGTTGTGCGTGTGCCGGATTGCTGATCCAAGTCGTTCGCAAACGGCGACCGGTAGAGGTAACAAGCGAGGTAGAACATGGACAAAAAAAAGAAGATGACGCTAACGCAGCTGACCGTAATCGTGGCTGTGAACATGATGGGTTCCGGAATCATCATGCTGCCAGCGAACATGGCAAAGGTTGGCGCAATCTCGCTGCTCTCGTGGGGAGTAACTGCGGTGGGCTCGATGGCGATCGCCTACGGGTTTGCCCAAGCCGGCCTCTTTAATCAGAGACCTGGAGGCATGTCTGCCTATGCCGAAGATGCTCATGGAAAAGCTGGCTTCTTCATGACGTTCTATCTCTATTTCTTCTCATTGGCAATTGGGAACGTGGCGATTGCAATTTCGGCAGTGGGATACCTCGCAACATTTTTTCCCTGGCTCTCCTCGACGCCGATCGCTACCTGCATCGGAGTGATCGCGCTGATTTGGTTGACAACCGTGGCTAACTTCGGAGGCCCGAGCGTGACTGGACGGATTGGTTCTGTCACCGTCTGGGGAGTCATTCTCCCGGTTGGCCTTCTTTCTATCATTGGCTGGTTTTGGTTCAGTGGACGAACCTTTGCCGAAGCCTGGAACCCAAATGGACTGAGCATCGGACAGGGTCTCGGTTCGAGTATCGCACTCACACTGTGGGCTTTCCTCGGCATGGAATCGGCAGCGCAGAACTCGGGCGCCGTGGAAAATCCAAAGAAAACTGTTCCCCTAGCTTGCATGCTGGGCACTCTTGGCGCGGCCTTCATCTACATCCTATCGACAGCGGTGATACAGGGGATTGTCCCAAACGCGGAGCTGACGCAATCGACCGGCCCGTTCGGTTTGGCTTACGCCAGAATGTTTAATCCGACGATTGGATCGATCGTCATGGCTTTGGCCATCATGGCATGTTTGGGCTCGCTCCTGGGATGGCAGTTCACGATTTCCCAAACTGCGAAGTCGGCGGCGGGCGACCGGATGTTTCCTTCCATTTTCTCCAAAGTAAACCCAATGGGTGCACCCGTGACGGGAATGATCATCATGGCAGTTGTTCAGTCCGTGATGGCGCTGTCGACGATATCTCCCAATTTGAATGAACAGTTCAGTGTTCTCGTGAACCTGGCAGTTGTCACTAACGTGGTGCCCTATGTCCTCGCGCTATCTGGCCTGATGGTGATGATGCAAAAAGCGCACGTCAGCGAGAAGGTGTATCGACGAAACACGGTGGTAGCGGTGCTGGCAATGCTTTACAGCGTTTATGCGATCTTCGCTTCCGGAAAGGACGCGGTTCTCGGGGGCATGATTGTGATGGGGATTGGCTACGCAATCTATGGTTTCATCGCACACCGCTTCGCGTCAGAGATGCCAATCGCTGTCGTGACGCCTCGAGCTGCGTAGCCGCACACTGGTCGAGAAAGGAGACAACTATGCGGGTTACACGATTGTTGAACCCTGTTGGATATCGATTCGGGATTGCGACTCTTGCGTTCGCCATGTTCATGCCGTCGCTCTTGCACGCGAAAAATGAGAAGCCATCGACCGAAACGTTGGTTCGAGTGCGGCAAACCGGCACCCTAAAGCTGGGTTATTACGTCAACGCGCGGCCATTCTCCTATCAAGATGAATCGGGGAAGCCAGCCGGTTACGCAATTGTGCTATGTCAGGAGATTGCGAAGGATGTGAAGACCGAGTTAGCTCTTCCTTCACTGGCGGTCGAGTTTGTGCCGGTCGGCGTGGACCGCTTCGACTCGCTGCAACAAGGTCGAATCGATTTATTGTGTGGACCATCGGTAGAAACATTGGCTCGGCGCAAAGAAATCTCCTTCTCAATCCCAATCTTTCCAGGTGGTGTCGGTGCGCTTCTGCGTTCCGATGCCCCAGCCCAGATCCGCGATGTTCTGGACGGCCGCGAAGCACCGTATCGCCCCCTGTGGCGCGCCTCGATCGGGCTTGGACTACAGGGACGGACCTTCTCAGCCGTCACAGATACGACAATCCTGAGTTGGCTGAACAGCAAGCGTAACGAATTCAAGATCGACGCACGTATCGTCCCGGTCGAGAGCCACGACGCTGGTGTCCAACGAGTGCTCAATCGCAGTTCGGACGTCCTGTTCGGAGAACGCTCCGTACTTTTGGACGCTAAGAAACGTAATCCGTCCTCGAAGGACCTGGTTGTCCTTGATCGCCGCTTCACGTTTGAACCATTAGCATTTGCGCTCGCACGCGATGACGAGGGCCTTCGGCTGCTGGTTGACAGGTCATTGAGCCGGCTCAGCCGGTCCGGGGAGATCCAGAACTTTTACAAGCAGTTCTTTGGAGATCTCGACGAAGGCACGCTGGCATTTTTCCGGCTGAGCGCAGTTCCAGAATGAAAACGGTGTGCACGAACTGACACAGTGCTGCGGACGCGAACCTACTCATGCTAGTGCGGAGGAGTTCGGGAGACCACGATGATCGAGCGAAGCATCAAGCGTCAGTCACTGCGGGCGCTGATCGTAGACGACGAACTCCTTAGTCCGACCGCCGAAGGCCGCGCTGTCCGGGCGCTCGTACAGGAACTAAAGAATCGTGCGGTTGAGGTTGTGGAAGCGACTTCGGCAGAGGACGGGTTGAGCGTGATTATGTCGGACTCCGCAATCCACGCGATTCTTGTTGATTGGACGCTCGGTCAAGACAAGGACCATACGCACGCGCTTAACCTCTTCAAATCTGTCCGTGCCCGCAACGACAAGATCCCAATCTTCCTGATGTCGGAACGAAGCGAAGCCTCCTCGATTCCCGTGAGCGTGATGGAGATGGCTAATGAGTTTATATGGACACTGGAGGATACGGCTGCGTTCGTGGGAGGCCGCGTTGTCGCGGCGATCCGGCGCTATCTGGAAGTATTGCTTCCTCCACTCGCTGCGGCCCTTATGAAGTTCACACAGGAATACGAGTATTCCTGGCACACGCCCGGACATACAGGTGGCACCGCATTTCTGAAATCGCCGGTAGGAAGAATTTTCTACGACTACTTCGGGGAAAACCTCCTTCGCTCAGATCTGTCCATAAGCGTGGGTGAGCTGGGCTCTCTCCTCGACCACAACGGACCCATAGGAGAGCACGAGAAGTACGCCGCCCGCGTATTTGGGGCGCAGCGCACTTACTGTGTGACCAATGGGACTTCGACTTCGAATCGGACGATCTTCACGGCGGCTGTAGGTCGAGACCAGATTGCTCTTTGCGATCGTAACTGCCACAAGTCGATCGAGCACGGCTTGGTGCTAACCGGCGGCATTCCTACCTACCTCATACCTCTTCGCAACCGATACGGGATCATCGGCCCCATTCCTCCCGAACGGCTGAAGAAAGACGCAATCAAAGCTGCCATAAAGGCGAATTCCCTGGCGAAGGGAATCGAGGAGCGCGCAGTGTATTCGGTGATTACCAACTCCACCTACGACGGACTGTGCTACAACGCCCGTCGTGTCCAGGAATTGCTCGATCCTAGCGTTGACCGGATCCACTTCGATGAGGCGTGGTACGCATACGCTCGCTTCAATCCGATCTACCGCGAGCGTTTCGCCATGCATGGCGATCCGGCGGACCATAAGGGCGCGACGATCTTCGCGACCCACTCCACTCACAAGCTGCTGGCCGCACTTTCTCAGGCCTCGTTTCTGCATATTCGCGATGGGCGAAGCCCAATTCCCCACGAGCGATTCAACGAGTCATTCATGATGCACGCCTCGACCTCGCCCCTTTACCCGATCATTATTTCGAATGACATTACAGCGGCAATGATGGATGGGCCCGGTGGCGAGACACTTACGAATGAATCGATTCAGGAGGCCGTTGCCTACCGCCAGACCATGGGACGCGTGCACCATGAGTTCGCGGCCAAGAAGGACTGGTTCTTCAATACCTGGAACGCCGATACGGTGAAGGATCCCAAGAGTGGCAAGAGTGTCCGTTTCGAGAAAGCGCATCCAGACCTCCTCACTACAGATCCTGATTGCTGGATCTTGCATCCGGGCGAATCATGGCATGGCTTCGATGGCCTCGAAGATGGGTACTGCATGCTGGATCCAATCAAGGTGTCAGTGATTACACCTGGCGTGGCAGTAAGCGGTGGTCTTGATAAGTGGGGCATACCGGCGACGCTCGTGACTGCATACCTGCACAGGCGTGGCGTTGAAGTCGAAAAGACGACCGACTTCACCATCCTGTTTCTGTTCTCGATTGGGATCACCAAAGGAAAATGGGGCACACTGCTGAACGCCCTTCTTGACTTCAAGCATGACTACGATGACAACACGCCGCTGAGCGAGGTACTACCTTGGCTCGTCAGCAACTTTCCGCAGCACTACGGTGGATTGGGGCTTAGGGATCTCGCCAGCAAGATGTTTGCACAACTCAATGAGACAGAACAAACACACTGGCTCGCCAAGGCATTCTCGACTCCGCCCACGCCTGTGATGACGCCGAGCATGGCCTACCAAAAACTCATCCGCGGGCAAATCGAACATGTGGCTCTCGCGGAACTTGCCAATCGAGTGCTCGCAACCAGTGTGGTGCCGTACCCACCGGGCATTCCCATGCTCATGCCCGGCGAACTGACCGGGGATACCGATGGGCCCTACTTAAGTTATCTCCGGGCACTCTGGTCCTGGGACCAGCGCTTTCCGGGTTTCGGCCACGACACCCACGGAGTGGAGAATCGCGAGGGAGTTTACTACGTTCAGTGCCTAAAAAAGGGCGTGGATAGTTCGAGCAAACTTTGACGAGGGTGAACAATATCGTGTTCGTGTAAGTGCATTCATGCACGCGAAATTAGTGGAGGCAGGATATGGATAACTTCGGTGTCCATTCGGAGGTCGGCAGGTTGCGCACTGTAATGGTGTGCCGTCCCGGCCTCGCACATCAGCGTTTGACGCCGGGCAATTGTAAGGACTTGCTCTTCGATGACGTGATCTGGGTCCAGGAGGCCCAGAAGGACCATTATGACTTCGTCTTGAAGATGAAAGAACGCGGCGTCGAGGTACTGGAACTACATGATCTGCTCGCCGAGATTTTGGAGAACAGGGAAGCCAGAGATTTCATCCTGGACCGGCGCGTAACCGCGAATTCGGTTGGTCCCGGTACGATGGGAGCGGTCAGGCCATGGCTGGACGAAATGCCGTCCAAGGATCTCGCGGAGCATCTGATCGGTGGTTTCGCAATCGCGGATTTACCGGACGGGGACGTCAAGGTGTTGCTCGAGGGAGCATTCGGCGGCACGGAATTCCTTTTGCCCCCAATCCCCAACACCTTGTTTCAACGTGACCCTTCCTGCTGGATCTACAACGGTGTCACATGCAACCCGATGTACTGGCCGGCGCGAAAACCAGAGTCGCTGCTGCAGCGGGCGATTTACAAATTTCATCCGATGTTTGCGGATGAAAGTTTTCGGATCTGGTGGGGCGACTCGGATGAGGACTTCGGCACCTCTTCGATGGAGGGCGGTGATGTTATGCCAGTAGGCAAGGGCATCGTCCTCATTGGCATGGGAGAACGCACAACTCGCCATGCGGTGATCCAGGTCGCCAGAGAACTATTCAAGCAAAAAGCTGCAACACGCGTGATTGCTTGCCTGATGCCGCGGAGCCGTGCGGCGATGCATCTGGATACGGTATTCACCTTCTGCGACCGCGAAGTGGTTACGATCTTCCGCGAGGTTGTAGATCAAATCCGATGCTACAGCGTGTATCCGGCTGACGATCAGGGTGGATACGCGGTCTGCAAAGAGAGCAAGCCACTTCTCGACGTGGTGAAAGAAGTTCTCGGGCTTAGCGAGCTTCGTGTTGTAGAAACTGGAGGCAACGCTTACCAAGCCGAGCGCGAGCAGTGGGATGACGGTAATAACGTGGTGGCGCTTGAACCAGGCGTAGTGGTGGCCTATGACCGCAATCCCCACACCAATACGCTTCTAAGGAAAGCTGGCATTGAAGTGATCACGGTCCGCGGCGCCGAACTCGGCCGCGGCCGCGGTGGCGGCCATTGCATGACCTGCCCGATATGGCGCGACCCGGCATACTGATCGGCCCGCGCGAGGAACAGCCAACGTAGACCTAATAATAAGGAGATAACCTCATGAGCTTTAATTTACGCAATCGTTCCCTACTAACCGTGCAGGATTACACGCTTCGAGAGTTTCGTTATCTGCTTGATCTCGCCCGTGATCTCAAACGGGCGAAGTACGCTCGAACCGAGCAGAAGCACCTCGCGGACAAGGAAATCTGTCTCATTTTCGAGAAGACGTCTACACGCACGCGTTGTGCTTTCGAAGTAGCGTGCTACGACCAGGGTGCAAACGTAACCTATCTGGATCCGGCAGGCTCGCAGATCGGCCACAAGGAATCCTTCAAGGACACAGCCCGCGTGTTGGGGCGGATGTTTGACGCCATCGAATATCGTGGCGCATCGCAGTGTGGTGTCGAACAGCTTGCCGCTCATGCCGGCGTGCCCGTTTATAACGGGCTTACCGACGAGTATCACCCGACCCAGATGCTCGCCGACATCATGACTATGCGAGAACACAGCGACCGGCCGATCTCTGAGATCCGATACTGCTATATCGGCGACACCCGCTCCAACATGGGACACTCGCTGATGATCGCAGGCTGTCTAGTCGGGATGGACGTTCGGATCTGCGGCCCAAAGTCGTTATGGCCGACAGATGAGTATCAGAAAATCGCGCACGATCTGGAGGCCAAAAGTGGCGCGAAGTTGACCATCACGGACGATCCCAAAGCGGCAGTGAAGGGTGTGGATTTCATTCATACAGACGTCTGGGTGTCCATGGGTGAAGCGAAGGAAATCTGGAAGAAACGAATAGAGCTCCTCACTCCATATCAGGTGAACATGGAGCTGCTCAAGGCGAGTGGTAATCCCCACGTACGCTTCATGCATTGCCTGCCCGCATTTCACGATACCGAAACTACACTCGGTAAACAAATCGCGGAGACCTACGGGCTGACCAACGGCGTCGAGGTAACCGACGAGGTGTTCGAGTCCGAGATGAACATCGCGTTCGAGCAAGCGGAAAACCGACTGCACACTATCAAAGCGTTGCTTGTAGCCACGCTGGGAGACTAAAGCTATGAGAGTTGTTGTTGCTCTAGGAGGGAATGCTTTACTGAAACGTGGCGAGTCCATGAATGCGAACGTGCAACGCGCAAACGTCAGGATTGCGGCGCAAGCGCTAGCGCCGGTCGCCAGCAAGCATCAACTGGTCATCAGCCATGGCAACGGACCACAAGTCGGTCTTCTTGCGCTCCAGGGGGCCTCGTACCATGCAGTCGAGGCCTACCCGCTGGATGTGCTTGGCGCCGAGACCGAAGGCATGATCGGTTACATGATCGAACAGGAGCTGGGCAATCTTCTTCCGTTCGAAGTACCTTTCGCGACACTTCTAACCATGGTCGAGGTTAATGCCGACGATCCAGGTTTCCAAAATCCGACCAAGTTCGTCGGGCCGATATACGAGAAACCGGAAGCCGATCGCATTGCAGCCGAGAAGGGTTGGGTGTTCAAGCAGGATGGCCCGGCATGGCGACGCGTGGTGCCGTCTCCTATGCCGCAGCGCATCTTCGAGATCCGGCCCGTCAAGTGGCTGCTCGATCACGGCACGGTCGTGATCTGCGCAGGAGGGGGAGGCATCCCGACCATGTATGAGCTCGGCGCAAACCGCAAGCTTGTTGGGGTCGAGGCCGTAATCGACAAGGACTTCTGCTCTGAACTTCTCGCACGGGAAGTCGGCGCGGACCTACTAGTAATGTTGACCGACGCCAACGCAGTTTACGTGGACTGGGGTACGCCGACACAGCGAGCCATTCGGCGCGCATCGCCGGGCGCACTCGCGGGAATTCATTTTGCAGCAGGCTCGATGGGGCCGAAGGTCGAGGCCGCATGTCGCTTCGCTGCGGCAACGGGAAAGCCGGCTGCGATCGGAGCATTGTCGGACCTGAGCCTGATCATTGCTGGAGAGGCAGGCACTACTGTCTACCCTAAGGGAGGGATGGTTTATGGGTCCGAAAAACAGCAGCTAAAGGTTGCCTAATTTTATTAGCCAACATTTGGTAGCTCTCTTCAAAGGCGGAGTTCATGAGTAACCCGGCCAAAAAGATGTCGCTTGTCCAGGCCACTATGCTGGTTTCTGGCAACATGATCGGGACAGGCATCTTCCTGCTCCCCGTTAGCCTGGCATCGGTCGGCGGCATTGCAGTTTTTGGTTGGCTGATTGCCGCGGCTGGTGCGGCAGCCTTGGGGCTTGCATTCGCCAAGCTCGGGGAACTTGATCCGCAGGAGGGCGGGCCTTATGCCTATGCTCGCGACTTCCTGGGTCCATATATTGGCTTCCAAACGAACTACATTTATTGGTTTGCCAACTGGATTGGGAACGTTGCAATCGCTCTGGCAGTCGTAGGCTACTTAGCGGAGTTTATACCCAGCATTAACAGTCCTCGCGCCAGTGTGGCTGCCGCTGCCGTGGTCATCTGGGTGCTCACATTCGCCAACATCCGCGGGCCTCGTGTCATCGGCGTCCTCGAAACTTGGACAGTGGGTCTCGCTTTGATTCCCATTCTGGCAATCGCATTCCTGGGTTGGTTTTGGTTTAATCCGGCGACGTTCATGAATGGCTGGAACGTCATGGGCAGCTCCAACTTGCATGCGATTTCGCGAGCGGCATCGATTGCACTCTGGGCCTTCATGGGAATCGAGAGTGCCTCTGTTTCCGCCGGGGTAATCGAGAACCCGAAGCGCAACATTCCTCTGGCTACACTCTCCGGGCTTGCGATCTCGGCCGTCGTTTACCTGCTAAGCTGCACGGTCATCATGGGCATTATCCCGAATGCACAGTTGCGGACGTCTCATGCGCCCTTCGCTGAGGCGGCGCGGATGGTCGTGGGCACGACGGGCATGGTGATTATCGGACTGTGTGCGATCCTCAAGTCTGTGGGAGCACTCGGCGGCTGGATGCTGCTGGTCGGTCAATCCGCCAAGGCTGCAGCCGACGACGGCATGTTCCCGCGTATCTTCGGGAAGATCAACCGTTACGGCGTGCCTGGTGTCGGGCTTATCGTGGTCAGCGTGCTCATGACAATCGTCCTGCTCGCAACCATGTCGCCGACGATTGCAGGACAGTTCGACCGCATCATAAACCTTGCGGTGATCCTCATTGTGGTGCCCTATATATACTCCTCAGTCGCGGTTGTGAAAGTCGTCTTTGACCACGTAGGGCGCGGCCGAACATTTAGTTTCTTCAAGGTCGTCGCATTGGCGGCAGTCTGTTATTGCCTCTGGACAATCATGGGAGGCGATCCAAAAACTGTCATGCAATCCCTAGTGGGGCTCCTTTTGAGCGTTCCCCTGTATCCGTTCTTTATAGCCTCGATGCAGGCAGCTGCAGAGCGCAAACAGAAGATACGCATGGCTGCCGCCGCTCAGTGACCACAGACACGAGAAGTCTGCCGAACCGCAAGCTAGGTATCACCACGGCATATCGTCAAAATGTCCATCCCACCGAGGTCGTCAAGCCTGAATCGTTTTTCGCGGCATTGATGGGTGGGCGAGTGTCATAGTTTTCATACACCTTAAAGTTCCAATAGAAGTTACGCATTAACTCGATTCGCAGGTTTGACTGGGAACCTAGCCGTAGGCGTCCCGGATCAGTGAGACTAGGAAATAGAAATGTCTGCGAATTTAGATTCAGTGTCTTGAAGCGAAAGGTTGAGAATGTGAAGCCAATCAAGGCCTCGGCGTTGTTGTGGATTGGCTCGGTCTCCGGTTGGGGTATGTAGTTCTCGTGACTATAAGCAATGCCTCCGGTCAAAGTCACCGACGTCCTGTCCGTTTGAAAAAGCTTTCGGCCAACACCACCTCCGTATGTAGAACGTAATTTGAGGTCCTGCTGGTTGCTTTTCAGCAGGCTAAATAGCCCGGCTGCCAGCCATTTGTTTGTCAGCATCCTGGCGTATTGAGAATCGAAGGTAAAACGGTTGGTGTTCTCAGCGTTGGTTTGTGAGGCGAACTGTGAGCTGGTGGTCATCTGTATCGAGTTCCTGGCGGTACGAAAAGCGACATCGGCACCCAACGATGAAGTGGTGGAGGTGTTGCCGCTGGCGAAATCAAAACCATAATTGATAGAGCCGGTTAGCTGGTCCCAGAAGATGCCTTCCCTTTGACCGATTGCGATTACTTCGTCCGGTTTGACTTCAACGGAGGAACCGGCAGTGACGATCTTAAAAGCGATATCAGCGTCGCCTGGAGTTATGCCTCGCGCGATAAGTCCAGTCACACGCTGGCCATCACTCAGAGATACTATAAAGGTATCCTTGCTCTCGATACTCGCCACTTCGTTCCAGTCCAGATGAACAGAATCCTTCATGTAATCGGACTTAAAGATAAATTCTCCGTATTGCAGACTTTTAATTTCGCCGGTGAATGTGTCGCCGTTTTTCATGACGACGACATCATCCTTTCGCTTTGCAAATAGGGGACAGGTAATAAGACAACAAAGTAAGATTGGAATAGCCCGTCTAAGCGGAACACAAACTGAAAATACCGGAATGTTCATGGCTTTACTCCCGCTAGGAACCTCAAGCGCAGTTTGCCAGCCCTGCGCACTGCCTTCGGCTGTCGTCAACCATGTTGTTCTGAAGACATCACTAGCAGACCGGCCCAATATCGCATCCGAATGCTAGCGGAGCACCCCGAGCTCTCAGTCTGGCAGAAATAACAGTTCTCCCCTTTGGTGAGGTGCCTGACACTCTCCTTGGTTAAGGGAGCAACATCCTGCATTGCTCGTTTGTCGGAGAAGTGTGTGCCTAGGCCGGGGCGGCTGGTTGGGAGAGTTCATGGAATTAGGCACGAGCTGGTTTGTCTGGATTAGAAACGATAAGCGCCTTCTCGAAAGGAGTGAGCGCGATGAGCGAGTTACTCAAAGTGATTGGCAACACAGTAAGCGACTGTGGAGACTGTAATACAAGTGGTTGTGGAACGTGTCGACCGGCCGAGCGCAAGGTTGTAGCTCCTACAAATCTCAGTCGAAGGGTGTTCGGACAAACCGTTCTGGCCGCGTCGGCAAGCGCATTACTCACGGGATGCTCGCCACCAAAGACCCCGGAGACAGCCAGCGCGCCGGCTCCAGCTCCAGCAACTCCTGCTCTTTCGCCGGAACTCGCCGTGGTACAGAACTCCAAGGGGCCGATTATGACGACGCTCGACGAGTTCTACAAGATGGGCCCGGGCCCCTCGAGCTCTCACACCATGGGTCCGATGAGAATTACATATGATTTCTTCCAACGTATTTCCAAGCTTCCTGAGGACCAACTCAATCGTGCTACTGCGCTCAAGGTGCATTTATATGGAAGTTTGAGCGCGACGGGCAAAGGTCACGGAACGGACCGGGCCTCGCTCGCCGGTCTTCTCGGAAAAGCTCCGGCGACGTGTCCTCCCCAGTTTCTGGACGGGCTGGCCGCCAACCCCGAGCAGACGCACAAAGTCACCATCGGCCCCAAGACCCTCGATCTAACGCTGAAAGACATTATCTTTGACGCGACTAAGGGCGAATTCCATCATCCGAACACGATGACGGCAAAGCTACTCGCCGGCGACCAGACCCTTTACGAACTCGAGTACTACTCGGTCGGCGGAGGCTTTATCGAGTGGAAGGGCTACAAGCCACCCGACAAAGGGCAGCCCAAGTATCCCTTCGAACACGCAAAAGAACTCAAGAAATATCTCATCGATGACAAGATTCCTCTGCCGAAGTTGCTGCTTGAAAATGAACTTTCCATCTCTGGCAAGAGCGAGAAGGACATCTGGGAATTTCTGGACCAGGTGTCCGAAGTCATGGTGCGTGGGGTTGATACTGGATTGAGGGTTGAGAGTATTCTTCCTGGCCCAATCAAGCTGCATAGCAAGGCCGCAGCAATGCAACGCAATCTGAATAAATCCACAAAGGGAGAATCTGCCCGGGCTGTCACGCGCGTGGCATCGTACGGATTTGCCATGGGCGAGGAAAACGCCCGCGGCCATATCATCGTCACCGCGCCCACCGCGGGTTCAGCCGGAATCATACCAGCGGTCGTCAAGTCCCTACACGAACTGAAAACACCAACGCAGAAGATTCGCGACGGTTTTCTCGCCGCGGCGGCGATTGGTTATCTCTGCAAACACAACGCCACATTGTCCGGCGCTGAAGGCGGGTGTCAGGCGGAAGTCGGAGTTGGTTCTTCGATGGGCGCCGCGATGATCGCGCAAGCTCTAGGTGCGAGCCCAAAGGTTGTCTCAAATGCCGCAGAATCCGCTCTCGAACATCACCTCGGTATGACATGCGATCCGGTTGCCGGCTATGTGCAGGTGCCTTGCATTGAACGCTGCGCGTATGGAGCAGTCAAAGCCTGGACCGCATACTGCATTGCCAGTGAAGAAATCCCGGAGGAACGCCGTGTCGATCTCGACACCACCGTCGCGGCAATGGCTCTGACGGCCAAGGAGATGAATGCAAAGTACAAGGAAACATCGGAAGGCGGTTTAGCTGTATCTCTCGTGCTTTGCTAAAGAGGCAGCAGACGATATTCGAACACCAGTATGGAGTAAATGTGAATGTCGCAGGTGTGTGCACATCCCACGAACTACACCTCTACACGCACCAGCGTCAAGGCGGCTGCCGCTGCCTGGGTGGTGGCGGCAGTCTACTATTTTTATCAATACGCCCTGCGCTCGGCGCCGTCGGTAATGATGCCACAGTTGTCGGAGGCCTTTGGAGTTAGCGCGCTCGGCGTGGCCTCCATCGTAGGTCTTTTCTATTACGGGTACTCACCTTTCAGTCTAGTGGCTGGCGCAGCGATGGACCGGATGGGACCACGGAAGGTTCTTCCTGTTGCGGCGGTTGTTGTGGGAGTTGGGGCGCTGTTGTTTGCAACGGGCAATAGCGCGGTAGCGAGTTTAGGCAGATTTCTTCAGGGTGCTGGCGGGGTCTTTGCTCTGGTGGGAGCCATCTATATCGCCACCAAAAATTTTCCGCCTTCCAAGGCCGCCACCTTGATCGGCGCAACTCAGATGTTTGGTATGGCCGGCGGTTCGGCCGGACAGTTTGTCGTCGGGCCCATGATTGCTGGCGGTGTTGCCTGGAACCGCTTCTGGATCGGTTGCGGTATTGTCGGTGCCCTAGTGGGTGCTCTTCTTCTGATTCTCTTACCCAAAGAAAAAGGAAAGGTGCAGCCTCGTGGTGGATTAAAGAGCACGACGGGCGATTTTTACACCGTGTTCAAAAATCCGCAGTCAATTTTGTGCGGAGTGATTGCAGGCCTGCTTTTTATTCCTACCACCATCTTCGACATGGTTTGGGGGGTTCGCTATCTCCAGGAGGCGCACGGCCTTGACTATGCTGCAGCGGTGATGCGCTCCGCTGCGGTTCCTTTCGGATGGATCATCGGCTGCCCCTTGCTCGGCTTCATCTCTGATCGGCTCGGACGACGAAAGCCGGTAATTATTGGGGGAGCGGCCCTGCTTTTCGCCTGCCTGGCATGGATTCTGTTCGGCCATCTCGGAATCTTTCCTCCTTACGTGCTTGGCCTTTTTGCCGGACTGGCATCGGGTGCGGCAATGCTTCCATACACCGTAATCAAAGAAGCCAACCCTTCGCAGCTTGGAGGCACGGCAACGGGTGTGGTCAATTTTCTGAATTTTACTTTTAGTGCGCTACTGGGCCCGGTCTTTGGATGGGTTCTTCAGCTCCTTTCCGGAGGAGCCAGCTCACTTCAAGTGGAACACTACCAGATCGCCTTCGCGCCGCTTCTAGTCGGTGTCGTTATCGCGATTGCTCTCACATTCTTATTGAAAGAGACGGGCGCCGCCGTCAGGCCGTACTTAGCCCAGCAGGAGGTGTAGTAATGATTGGAGCAGTTCGGAAAATCAAGACTGAAACTGGCACGGGAAAGTATGAGCAGTTGCTGGTGAAGTGCAAAAGTTTCGACCCGGTTCCAACCGCCGTAGCGCATCCATGCGAGGTGACATCGCTATCCAGCGCGATTGAAGCTGCCAACAAAGGTCTCATCGTGCCAATCCTGGTTGGCCCCAGCGCCAAAATAAACTCAACCGCCGAGTCTGCGGGAATTGATCTCAGCGGCTTCCAAATCGTAGACGTTCCGCACAGCCACGCGTCAGCCGCAAAGGCGGTCGAGTTGCTGCGTGAGGCCCAGGCGGAACTGCTGATGAAGGGCAGTCTGCACACTGATGAATTGATGGCAGCAGTCGTCGCCCGTGACCGAGGGTTGCGCACCGCACGCCGCATTAGCCACGTATTCGTCATGGATGTGCCCACCTATCACAAGGTTCTGATCGTTACCGACGCTGCGATCAATATTGCTCCCTCCCTGGAGGACAAGGTGGACATTTGCCAGAACGCCATCGATCTCGCTATCTCACTCGGTCTTGAAAAACCTAAGGTCGCCATTCTTGCCGCGGTTGAGACGGTGACCTCAAAAATGCCAGCCACCATAGATGCCGCTGCTCTTTGCAAGATGGCCGAGCGGGGGCAGATCACCGGTGCCCTCCTCGATGGGCCTCTAGCGTTTGACAACGCGATCAGTAAGCGAGCAGCAGAGACCAAAGGGATCCACTCTGATGTCGCGGGTGATCCAGACATTGTTCTGGCGCCGGATCTGGAAGCCGGGAACATACTTGCCAAGCAGCTGAGTTTCCTGGCCAATGCCGATAGCGCCGGCCTGGTGCTTGGGGCAAGGGCGCCGATCATCCTCACCAGCCGAGCCGATAGTGTTCGCTCACGAATTGCCAGTTGCGCGGTCGCCATGCTGGCTGTTCACGCGCGCCGCAAGCAACGATAGGGAACCCGTATGGATGAATACGCACTCGTACTCAATGCCGGCTCATCGAGCCTGAAATTCTGCGTGTACCGCCGGCCAGTCAAGCGAAACTGGCGACTGGAGGCACGCGGCCAGATTGGGGGCATCGGGACATCACCACAACTCTCCGCAAAGGATGCTCAGGGCGGAATTCTCGCAGAGAATTATCTGGATGATTGGGTAAGCGATGGGCGTGCCGCCCTCGATGCTCTGGGATCATGGCTCCGTTCGAAGTACGGTGGCGCGCGAGTGTTAGGCGTTGGCCACCGTGTGGTTCATGGCGGAGCGCGTTATGCACAACCAGTGGTTGTAACCCGGCAGGTTCTGGCAGAACTATATGATCTGGTCCCTCTGGCCCCATTACATCAGCCGTATAACCTGGCCGCTATAGACACAATCTTCGAGCGAATGCCTGACGTGCCGCAGGTCGCTTGCTTCGACACCAGCTTTCATTACTGCCAATCGCCTGTGGCAAAAGTCATACCACTGCCAAGTGAGATTCGCAAATTGGGAGTGCAGCGATATGGGTTCCATGGCCTTTCCTACGAATATATTGCTTCGGTTTTGGCCGAGGTGGCTCCAGAAATTGCCACGGGGCGGGTCATAGTCGCGCACCTTGGAAGCGGCGCCAGCATGTGCGCCTTGAAAGATAGAAAAAGCATAGATAGCACTCTCGGTTTCACGGCGCTCGATGGACTCTGTATGGCGACCCGACCGGGCACGCTTGATCCGGGCGTAGTTTTGTATCTTTTTCAAAACCTCGGACTTTCTGCGAAAGAAGTAGAAAACATTCTCTACAAGAAATCAGGGTTGCTGGGGATCTCTGGCATCAGCAACGACATGCGCGAACTGCTTGGCAGAAGCGAATCAGAGGCCATGCTGGCAATGGATTACTTCGTTTACTGCGCGGCCAAGGCAATCGGCGCTTTGGCCGCGGTGCTGGGCGGTATCGACGGACTCGTGTTCACAGCAGGCATTGGAGAAAATTCACCGGAAATCCGCAGGCGAATCTGCGCGGCCTCTTCATGGTTGGGTGTGGAACTAGACGCGGAAGCCAACGCCCATGGCGGTCCGCGGATTTCCACTCAGAGAAGCAAGGTCTCGACCTGGATGATTCCGACCAACGAGGAACTCATGATCGCGCGGCACACCGGGTCGCTGCTGGGATTGACATGAGCGGACCAGAGCAGATCGTATCTCGACTTGATGCCGCGAGAGAAGCGAGCAGTAATCGGGGAAAGCTGTTATGAAGAAGAAAAGCTGTCGATCAAGCTTGTTGTTGGAAATCACGCAAAAGTGCACTGCTGTTTTGTGTGCCGTGTTACTTGCACCCGGAGAGGCACTGTTGCTGGCTCAGTCCCAGCAGGCAACCAGCGCAGCTCAGACGTCGGCCGCGAAAATACCCCCAGACCAGCTTGATTCTCTCGTGGCGCCCATTGCCCTCTATCCAGACCCGCTGCTGGCCCAGGCCCTGGCAGCGTCCACCTATCCTCTCGAAATCATCCAGCTCCAACAGTGGCTAGAAAAAAACAAGAATCTGAAGGACAAAGCGCTCGCCGATGCAGTGGCAAAACAGTCCTGGGATCCAAGCATCCAGGCGATGGCAGCTCTGCCTGATGTGGTAAAGCGGCTGGCAGACGACATTCAGTGGACCACCGATCTGGGCAACGCGTTTCTGGCGCAACAAAGCGATCTGATGGATGCCGTGCAGCGGATGCGCAAGAAGGCCCAGGACAAAGGCAATTTGAAATCGACCGAGCAACAAAAGGTTGAAACCAAAGTCATCGAAAACAAGAGTGTGATCATCGTTGAGCAAGCCAATCCGCAAGTTGTGTATGTGCCTTCGTATGATCCCGTCGTGGTGTACGGTCCCGCCTACTATCCTTACCCTCCTATTTATTATCCGCCAGCTGGGTACTACGCAGCCGGCATTGCGATCTCTTTTGGTGTGGGTGTGATGATGGGTGCGTTCTGGAGTGGTGGTTGGGGGTGGGGCTGCGGATGGGGTGGCCACAACGACATCACTATTAACCGCAACAACAATTTCAATCGCAATACAAACATTGGTGGCGGTAACCGCAACAACATCGGTGGGAGGAATCGCCCCTCGACTCAGCCGGTTCGCGGCGGAGGAAATGCTGGCGATCGGTGGCAGCATAATCCGCAACATCGCGGCGGAGCTCCGTATAAAGACCGTGCGACCGCAGACCGGTTTGGTGGCACAACGCGCGGTGATTCGCTTGCCAACCGCCAGGCCAGCGCCCGGCAACAGGTTGGCCGTCAGGGTGGCAATCTAGCCAGTAACCGCGGCGGAGGACCGGGGGTGGGTAATCGGGCTGGGGGATCTAGCTTCGGCAACAGAGCAGCCGGAGGCGGAGCGGATCGTATTGGAAGCCGGGATCTTTCGCGCAGCGGTGGCGGAAACCGGGACGCCTTTGGAGGAGGTTCCAGGGGATACAACGGATCGAGTGCCCGCGCTGGCAGCAGTCGCGGCGCTTCCAGCATGGGATCTCGCGGCGGAGGGTTCAGCCGTGGTGGCGGTGGGCGGCGCCGGTAGGAGGCTCGATTGCGGAACAGAGTCTTGAGGAACACAGAAATGAAATCAGCATTTGCAAACGGAAAATTATCCGGACTCCTTCGGTCGCTCGGTGCGATAGCTTTGACGTGTCTCGGTGCGTCAGTTGTTTCTGATGCGCAGCTATCCGCGGCCCCAAAAAATCCAACCGTTACATCCGCCCCTGCTGCAAGCGCGAGAAAATTTAACACCCCGCAGCAGGCTGCTGATGTGCTAATCGCCGCCGCCGAAGAGTTTGACGTGGTTGCGCTCGGTCAGATTTTTGGACCGGGTGGCGAGGACATTGTATTTAGCGGCGAATTTGCACAAGACCGGCAGCACGCTGCCAATTTCGTTGCCGAGGCGCACGAGAAGAAGAGCGTTTCGGTGGATCCGAAAAACGGGAACCGCGCATTCCTTCTGGTAGGCAACGAGGACTGGCCGTTCCCGGTGCCGCTTTTGAAGAGGGGCGGCCAGTGGTCTTTTGACGCCAAAGCCGGCCGACAGGAACTACTCAACCGCCGCATCGGCGCCAATGAACTGGATGCCATTGCAATCTGTCGCGGGTACGTGGAAGCCCAGCATGAATATGCCCTTCAGCCCCATGAGGGCTACGACGTGAACCAGTACGCCCAGCGCATCATCAGCACACCCGGCAAACAGGATGGCTTGGCCTGGCAAAACCCCGACGGCACATGGGGTGGGCCGGTGGGTGAAAAGATTGCCATCGCGATCGAGCAGGGCTACACCAGCCGCTCGGATCCGTATCACGGCTATTTTTTTAAGATCCTTAAAGGACAAGGACCCGCAGCGCCGCTCGGCGAAATGGATTTTGTGGTGAAGGGAGTGATGATCGGGGGCTTTGCCTTGGTGGCTGCCCCGGCTCAGTACCAAGTGACCGGAGTCAGGGCTTTTATCGTTAGCCACGACGGCGTTGTTTATGACAAAGATCTTGGGCCGAAAACCCTCGACGAATTCAAGAAAATGGAGCGCTTCAACCCGGACAGGTCCTGGACCCCGGTTTCGGAGGAAAGGGAATAGGCCAGGAAGGTCGCGCGTAATAAACAGAAAGTAG
>Ga0068858_100002029_pt1 | contig 20664 bp, 20 predicted proteins | sample KBSSwiS12_FD_66589 | JGI IMG/M metagenome (GOLD analysis project Ga0068858, IMG submission 66589) | Switchgrass rhizosphere microbial communities from Kellogg Biological Station, Michigan, USA - KBS Switchgrass S1-2 | ecosystem: Host-associated > Plants > Roots > Rhizosphere > Soil ...
GATTTTCCGGGAAGGAATCGGTACCGGAACATGAATGACGCGCCACGATTTTGACATGAGTACAAATTGAGACGCAGATACGCCTTCATCTTAATCTTGGACGAAGAGGCCGGACGTGCAAGTTAGTTGGCACGCCGCAGACTCAAGGCTGCACTAAAGCTTGGGCCGTGGCGGAGTTTGGATATAACCGAATCGCATGCTCCTGAAAAATCCCTTCGCTTCGCGCGTGGAATCGACCATCCGGAACAATACCTACAAATGGTGGGTGCTGGCCGTGGTGCAATGCAGCATCCTGCTGGTGGGGATCGATTCGACCGTCGTGAATCTGGCCTTACCCACGATTTCGAAAGAAATGGGAAGTGCGGTGGCTATTTCTCAATGGGTCATTGCCGCTTACTTTATCGCGACGGCGCTGAGTCTTCCGGCAGCGGGCCGCCTGGCGGATATGCTGGGGCGCAAGGATGTGTTTGTGGGAGGGTTCGCTATTTTTACCTTGGGTTCGGTCTGCTGCGCGCTCGCTCCAAACATTGAGGTGCTCATTGCCATGCGTGTGCTTCAGGCCGTCGGCGCTGCGGCGTTGCTGGCAAACAGCAACGTCATCACACTTGCTGTTTTTCCTTACACGCAGCACGGCGTCGCGATGGGGATCAACGGCACGGTCTATTCCGTGGGGTATGCGCTGGGCTTCACGCTTGGTGGCTGGTTGATCAATACGTTTGGCTGGCGTTCGATCTTCTATATCAACCTGCCCATTGGCATGATCGCCATCACGCTCGGGCTTTGCATCCTGATCGAGTCGCGCCTTACTTTGGAAAAGAAATCCGGAGAGACCTTCGACTTCATTGGATTGATCTTTTCCGTCCTCGCCATTGGCGGATTACTGGTCGGCTTGGAAGCGTTTGCGGACGGCCGCGATACGGGATTTAACCAGGCACTTCTACCGGTCGGGGCCGTCTCCCTGTTGATTTTTATCCTCGTGGAATTGCGGAGCAAATCGCCCCTTCTGGATATCCGCCTTTTTCGACTGCCCCTTTTCAGTATCGGCGTCTCCACCCGTTTTTTGAATAACGGCATCGTTGCTGCCTGTACGTTCCTGATTCCGTTCTACACGCAGCTCGCACTCGGATTTACGCCGCTGGAGAGCGGTTTCCTGATGCTTCCCTATTCGTTGGCGCTCGCCGTTTGCGGGCCGATCGCGGGTCGGCTCTCGGATCAATTCGGAGCGCGCTATATGACCACGGGTGGTTTTATCAGCGGTGGATTCGCCCTTTTCTGGCTCTCTACTTTGAAAGAAGTTCCACCCGGCGCGAGCGTAACGGCAACGATCTGGCAGGTGGGGCTTGGGATGCTTTTTCTAGGCGCGGCCTCCGGAGCCTTCGTCTCGCCCAACAACAGTATCACTCTCGATGCAGTTCCTTCTCACCAGACCGGCGCCGCCTCCGGCAGCCTGTGGTGTTCGAGTTTTCTCGGCTCGGCCATTGGTACGGCGTTTGGTGCCGCGATGCTGCATCATGGAGCCAAAGCCACGGAGGGCAACCTGGTGAGCGAGCCCAACCTGAAATCGATTCTGCTCCATCAACAAACCGAGGTCTTCCACATCCTCATGATCTTCAGCGTGATCGGCGGGACCGTCTGCTTTCTGCGCGGAAAAGGCTCCCGCGCCTGAGCGAAGAGCTACCTTGATACATGAAGTCTAAGGAATCCGCACCAGTTGGATCTGGCTGCGGTTGGTGGTGCCGAGATTGACGAGAGTGGCGGCTTTAATGTAGTAGACCGGAGCCGGCCCGATCAAGGGAACTCCCAAACGCTCGCGCATAGTCTCAAGACGGGGCAGGACGAGGGAGTCGATGGCGACGGGATCACGACTGACATAGATCGCGCCCATGCTCTGGCAATATTGTGGATCAAAGCTGGGGCCTCCCGCGCATTGCGCCACAAGAGCATCGAGGATATGGACCACGGTCTTGCGGCGGAAACAATTGCGGAAGAGAATCTCGCAGATGGCCGGGGTGCCAAAAGTGGGAGGACCGATCAGACGGCGGGTATTATCGACGCTGCCGAGCGCCAGGGTACTGAGACAGCCGTTAATACCGACGGAGCTGTTGTCGGTGAGGACGGGAACGTTGATCAACTTCGTGCAGGTTTCCGTGACGAATTTGGCGAAATAAGAGCGATCGTTGTCCGCATTGACGTCGCCGGAGGGATTGGAAAAACGGTAATCGCCATAGATCAGGCTTCCGGTGGTCCAGCCGCGGTAATAGACTTCGGGATCGTAGTTATCGGGCACGACGGAAGCGATGGCAGGCTTGCCCGATGAAGCAGATCGCAAAGGATAACCCGCTGAGGTCATCTGATTGCCCAATTTGTCCCAAATAATGATATGTTCGGCGGGGACGCCAGCGGCTGCGAGGCCATCGCAGATGGCCTGGATGATCGGTTGGTGGGTGGACATCACGCTGCCACCCGAGGCGGCAATCTTGATCCCAACGACGTCTTGTGGGGTGATGCCGAGACGGGTCCAGGCGGTGCCGAGGTCGGAAGCGCTGGTAAGCTTGAGAAGCGCGTTATTGACCATTTGGCGGGCTTGAGCGGCATCGACATTGAAGTCTCGCACCGCTCCCGGACGTTCCACCTGGATGACGGGAGTCAAGGGAACGGGGAGGGTCGGGCGATTAGGAATTGATCCGGTCTGTGCTTGCGCCATGACGATGCCCAGAAAACAGAGGGCAGGAACAAGCAAGTGATGAAAGTTGGGCTTCATGGAGCGAAATAGCGTTGGAATAGACTCGGTTGGATTGAAAGAGCCCTCTTAACGTTATGCCGTCAGGCCCTCCAGGTGAAGCGCAGAGCAGGGCTACCCGACATGGATTCGAACCATGAATACGGTGAGGCCCCTCGTTGAGGGTTTGTTCGCCTCTGAGGCGAACGGTTGCGAACGATCTTGAATCAAGGTGATTGTTATGCTAATTGTTATGCCATGGCTAGCGTTCATCGACAACCCGGCAAGGTTAATTGGTTCTGTGCTTTTACCGACAGCGCGGGAACGCGCCGGTTCAAGTCCAGCGGTACTTCCAACAAGAAGCAAGCCGAGAGAATATGTGATGGTTGGCAGAAGGCAGCAAACCTTGGGCGCCGGGGCAAGCTGACCCCCGAGCGTGCTCGCGAGGTTATTTCTGCTACGGTGGCCGATGTCTTCATTGTCGCCAACGTTGATAGCCTGCCCTCGACGACGACTCGGGCCTGGGCAGAGGAATGGCTCAAGGCCAAGGAAATCGAAAAGGAGCCGACTACCGTTGCCCGCTATAGGTCGATCATCGATCGTTTTATCGCGACCTTGGGTACCCGTGCGGACAAAGACCTTGAGACCATCACCGTGGCCGATGTGACCAAGTTTAGGGATTCGGAAGCCAAGCGACTCAGCGTTGCCTCAGCGAACTTGGCCCTGAAGATTGTCAGGGCCCTTTTATCGGATGCTTGCGCTCGGCAGTATATCCCCCGCAACCCTGCCGCACCTGCCCTTGTGAAAGTGCTCAAGGAAACCGCGGAGTCTAAGCGCCGAGACCTTTTGTTGCCTGAGATCCGTCTTCTGATCGGTAAAGCTGACAATGAGTGGAAGGGTATGATTCTTTGCGGGATATACCTTGGACAGCGGCTGGGCGATATTTCCAGACTCACTTGGCGAGCAATTGACTTCGAGGAAAGTGAAATTGCCATGGTCACCCAGAAAACTGGCCGGAGGCTTCGCATACCCATCGCTAAGCCACTACTGGACTATTTGCTCAAATTGACGGCGCCTGATGACCCGGACGCTCCGGTATTTCCGAGGGCTTCAACAGCCAAGCGGGTAGGGCACCTGAGTAATCAGTTTCGCAATCTCCTGGCCGATGTGGGACTGGTCAAGGTCAACGCCCACGAGGCTGCCAGCGGGAAGGGGAGGAGCGCCACGAGGAAGACATCTGAGCTTTCGTTCCACTCGTTGAGACATTCCGCGGTTAGTATGTTGAAGGCGGCGGGTGTGAATGATTCCATGGCCCGAGAAATCATTGGGCATTCAACTGAGGTCGTCTCGCGCCGGTATACGCACTTTTCGCCCAAAGATATGCGTCGAGCCATTGACCGGCTTCCTAACGTGATGACCTAATGCTGATCGCTTGTTTTGACAGCCGAACCTCTCGGTTTCGGGAAGGCGACCTCGACGGAAAGCACGAGTTGCCGCCAGACACTTACGAATTGATTTACGTTGATTGGCGAAGCATATCTTTCTCTCTGCCTTTCAATAAAACTATCGAACAATCTGCAGTGAAAGTGGAAATAGATCCCGAGTTGACGAAGCTAACACGGGGAAAATTTAAGAGTTTTTCCGCTCCAGCGAGCCAACCGCTCACAGCTTCTGAGTCAAAGACACGAGAAAAACTCCAACCCGACTTCGTTGTCCCGTGTGTAGTACAAAGGGTCACGAAAGAATGTTCTGGGCAATACTCCCTTAGTTGCCTCAATTTTTCTTGGCCGAACGATTTTTCGTGCACCATTCTCCCCGCTGGCAACGATCTCTGGCTTGAAGCTGCTCTCCGATTAGCCGAGAAGACTTTCCGAAACACACTCGCGGGGCCGCTGCCCGCGATACCCAAGGTGGCTCATTGGATCGCTGGAGGGGACATAAAAAAGAAGGGTTACCAACAGCCCCCTAAGTTTCAACTCGAGAGAATGATTTTGATGCTTTGGGATAAGTGGCAATCACCCGAGTTTCACAAGGTCATGCACCGTAGGTATAAAGTGTGGGGCGCGCGCCACCAGAGCATTTTAAGCGAGGGGTATAGTGAACCTCTTAGCGTGGGCAGACTTAAGCAGGCATTTTATGCAATCTTCCCTGCAGATAACTCAGATAAATGGAAGTAAAAACGAGTTACTGGATACGTTTCTCTGAGTAACTCGGTAGGGATGTTCCATTTTTGAGACGTTGGCACCGTCCAAGAATGACCAAGAAAATACACCTATCCAAACCTGAACGGGTCGAAGCACCGGCGCAAACCTTTCAAAACATCAAAATCGGCGTCGATAATAACGCTGAATTTCTTCGCCTTCCCGACGTCGAGCGGCTCTTCGGCCTCAAGCGAAGTTTTGTCTACAAACTAGAGCGGGACGGTTTGCTCAAGTCGGTGACGTTGCGTCCTCGCGGTTCAAAACATGGCGTAAAACTGATCGCGACCGATTCAATTCGGAAAATGATAGCGAGCCAAGGAGGCTGGTGATGGCCGTGTCTGATGTCATCCGCCACGGAGATCTCAAATGACGGATTCATCAATGTTGCGAGGCAAACCTACGGGGAAGCGACCATGGTGTTGGCAGGAAAAAAGGGCGCGGCGTCTGATTAGGGCGAGTATGGATGGGCAAAGTGGCTGTATTTATGCTCTTAGCGTTTATTGCGGTTTAACAGAAATCGCGTCGGATTCTGGAAAAGCAACGTTCCAAACCTCTCATGACAACATCGCCAGCAAGGCGGCATGCTCCATATCGGGGGTCAAACGAGCCCTCATCGTGCTCAAGAAATTAGGATTGATCGCGGTGACGACACCTCCCGCGCTCATGGGACCGTGTACCTATTCCCTGCTAGTTTCTCCTGAGCTAACGTCAGTCCAGAATGCAAACCACACTGAAGGAGCTACATTAGAAGAAGGAAACAAGAAAGAAGAAGAACCGTCTAATAATCTGGCGAGGAAGCTGGAGGAAATCGGCAAGGATCATATTTGGAAGTCTGATGCGGAGATGATTTTTGCACTATACCCGCGCAAGATCGGCTCGCGTCCGATGGCGATAAAGGCGATCTGGCGCGCCTTGCAGATAGTGGGCGTGGGATCGCTCCGAAAGGCAGTGATTAAATTCTCTCAGACGCCAGATGCAATCCGTGATGGAGGCAAATATTGTCCGGCACCATTAAAATGGTTTAGTGAGGAAAAGTGGAAAGACTTCTTACCCCTGCCGACCATTCCGGCACCGGTTATTGTTGCTCCAAGCCAAGCGTTGCTCGATGTCCGCGTGATGTTCAGCAAACGGATACTGACGGTGACAGAAACCGAAACGGCGAATGTATTTCTCGATAGGCTTACCCAAGATGACGAGAACCTCATGTCCAAGAACGAAAAGGACTGGGCGACTTCCATGAAGCTTGCTCGATCCGAGAAAACTGCCAAACCCTTAAACCAAACAGGCGAAGAGAGGTAGGATCTCGCATGGCCAATTCTTTAATTTCTCCGCCGCGGCTAAATAAGCGGGTTAGGCTGGCGCTTTGGTGGCTTCTGTACCGGCTTCCAATGGACGTGGATCTCGATAAGAAGACTTACTGGACCGAGAACTTCTGGAAGGAGAAAGCTCGAGTCCATTTGAAGCTGGATCGCGAAGCAATCATGGTCATAGAGGCTTCGTATCCGCGACAGTGGCAACGAATGCTTGCTAAGCGACGTCGCCGCCTTAAGTACGCCCAGGACCACGGTGGTTACTGTCCGAAAGGATGGACGCCACCTGCGCCAGGGGAGGCGATTCGGCCTCTTCCATATGCAGCTTTAGCCGCACGCCACGAGTTCGGTCTGATGGGCGTAATCGTTGAATATAAGGAAGGAATCGAGTTGGACAGGATGGCCAAGTACGGTCGTTCGCTGTGATGGGAACCGACAGTGCTTCGCGCGCGCGCGTGATACCCGTCGGATGGCGCCGGATTCTCTCACGGAAACTGGAAAATTCAGATGTGCTGTGCCCTAGTTCAACAGTCCTTCAATAGCTGAGACCATGTCGTACTGAGGACAACTCGTAACTTGCTCAAGATGGGTAGTGAAGGCCAGTTTTCACCAGCTTCGAGGGCTTGGACGTATCTAGCACTCAATCCGGCCTTTTCGGCTAAGCTTTCTTGGGTCATTCCTCCCTTTAACCGCAGGCGGGCCACATTCTTTCCGAACGTGGTACGTCGTGAGCATGGCTTGGGTTTGGTCGCGGCTGAAGGCACAACCAAGAGTGCAATGACGACAGAGCTTCCGGCCACGAGGCATTAACTCGTGTCTTTACTCGCGCACTTGGTCCCGCTAAATATCCTTTCTAAATCCTCCTCGCAGCAAACGCCTCCTCTCTTGCGGCGTTTTCTCGACGGAAAAGGGTACACCTTTAATGAGCAGAGAATTTCGCATCTTGGTTGGAAGCATTACCGTCGCGGCTTTTGTCGCTACGCTTTTTTGCTTTTTCACGACCACAGCCAAAAAATATGACGGCTTGGTGAGCGAATCGAAGGTCATCCGTTCAGGCGTATTGATCGATTTAGATGGCCAATATCCAAATCAAAAAATGATCCTATTTTTGCCAACTGCCATAGCGAGGGAGTGGTCTTCACTCAACCACGGATGGCCAAAACCAGGGACGAGGATTGTCGCAGTGGGGAACATCACGAAATACAAGGGTCGTACTGAGATTGTAATCAGTAAAGTCTCGCAGCTGGAGTGGAAGAATGGCTTGGCTCCATCTTTAGGCCCTATGGTGAGCGATTCACCTTTGGATTTGGAGACCCTGCCTGACGGCTACGACCAGACTACGGACTACGATCCTGAGGACCATGACTTAAGTTTCCTGAATGCGGATCAAATCGGATGGATCGCCTTTGGACTAATCCTGCTCATGGTTTCGATAATCACCTTAGGGCTGATCATAAATTGCCTCGAGTGGATTGCCTCCAAAATCATGCCAGGCAAAAAACAGGGGCCAACCAATAAAGTCCAGCGTGGCCCAGATACTCAAGGAGCTTAAAATGAACGAAACAGCACTATTGATTTCCGTAGCACGCAATGGGCAGGAAATTGGGGAATGGCACGACCATACGGTTCGGGAATTGTATGGGGAGGGTCAACTCCAAGCGTCCGATTGCTACTGGCATGAAGGCATGTCTGAATGGAAACCTCTTCGGGATCTGTTCAAGCCTTCGCTACCACCTATGCCCCAGCATGTGCCGCCGCCGGTTCCCAGTCAGCGTCCTACACCGCTTCCACCCCTCCCCCTTTTGGATGCCGAACGGACACCTCGAATGTTCCCGCGGGGAAAGCCGCGAACACGGGATTGGGTTCTGCCATTTGTCTTTTCCATGCTTGCTGGGTACGTGCTGATCGTAGTGGACTGGTACAGAGGTCACCAGGTCCCGAGTGATTTCGGTCTGATAACTGCTCGAGTTTTGGGAACGGCCATCATATTTTTTGTCATTAGCTTGGGCTTTTCACTTCGGTCGGCGCCGGAGAAGCGTTTTCGCACCTCTTTAGTCACGATTGGTTTACTGGTTATAGCATTGGCATGGGTATCGCTGAGCCAATGACAATCTAAATTCGGATTTTGAAAAACGGTGGATAGCCGCTTTTTAAGCGCGCAAACGACAGGGCGTCCACTCGCAAGGGCAATTATACTTATGGAAAATCGTCTTCAAAAAATTCCCGATTCGCCCACTCCAGAAAATGCTTGGGTGACTGTATATCGTGTTACTTTAACCCCTGCTCCAGGCAGCGATGCAGCGAAATTATATCGGTACCAAGAGGGACTGTTTTATTGCACCAGTAACAAGCTTGATCATGAGTTGCTTCTCGCAGGACAATTTCCTCAGTGGGAAATTTTCTTGATGCAGCTTAATATTATCGGAGAGGCTCAAGAAATACTTGGTCACGCAACCATCCGCTCTCGATTCGATAAAGAAGGGTACGTTTTTGTACTCGCGAATTTTCAGAGTGCTTGATCCTTACGTTTAAAAGGTGGCTCAATGATTCGGCAGATGTCCGAAAGACAGCCCAATTTAAACAAATATCGAGGAGCGGGGGGAGTTGTCAAATCGGTAAACAAAACTATGCGGTATTCCATCTGATAGCTGAACTGGTCAAATTTAGTATAGATCAACTCCAAGTTATTTAATCTTGGGGGAAAGACATGTTGAGACACGTAGTTGACGGGACCGGTATAAAAACGGTATTCCGGGATTTGACGGGCAATGGCTTTATCCAAGCGATCAAAAAATTCCACCGGATTGTGTATTTCAACACACAGCTGGTTAGGGAAAGCTGTCGCCATCTGAGGAGTTACTCCCTCAGCCAGACATAAGATATGGTAGTTCGGCATCTCGAACGTCATGCGAAAATCGCTTATCCCTTTTAGCGGCTCTCCGGGCTTATCGTTTTTGATCGGTACGACCCGGAGCCTGGCAGTATCTGGAGTGTAGTTTCGGGCTCGTTCGTTATCCCTCTGTGCTTCCAATAATTCCGCCTGGCGGTATAAGTCGGCACTCGCTAAAGACACAATACCGTCATCAATCATCTGTTTGGCGAAGAGGGCCTGCGTGTACCTAAAAAGACTTTTGGGATAATCAACCGTTGTTATTCGCATAATTCTGTATGCCCTTCGCAAGGAACAAGATCGAGCAAGAATAGCTAGCCTATGGTGGATCGTCGGGATACTATGAAGTTAATATCAGTAACATTGTTTCAGTGAGTACTGCACATTATAGAACCAACACTCATGGATTATCCAAAGGAGGAACAGGAGTTACTTGGTTTCACGGTGAGTGGCATTCGCTCGATCTTTTCCCCTCGATCCAATGGGAGAAATACTGCTCAATAGTAGAACTAGACAAACATTTCGGCGAGCGAGTCAAAGTCTGTGGTCTGAAGTTTGCTGACTGCATTGCTCACCAGGAGGATAACTACATCGCATTGTCTTGTTCTGATCAATGGATTTGATAGCTTGAAAACCTAGATGCGTTTAGATGTTCAAAACATCGGCGAAATTCAAGCGATCCTCCAAACCGATGATTTAGGTAGCCTTGATTCGGTATCCTGTTCGGAAATTACACTTCCGGCGGCTGTTGATCTATCTAGAGCAATAATAGCGGTCGAAAAAAAAGGTAAGCACGAGTGGGCCCGCGTTTTAAGGGCCTTGTTTCCTAGTGCCGCAGTTTTGGAAGAATGCTCTCGCGCTTGGCTTCATCAAGGATCTGTTCCCCTGGGTGCTGATATTCACGGAACACGGCATCACGAACTTTTTCCTCTTTTTACCCAAGATGGATTGACGCAAGTAGCGTGGCATCCATTTGAAGCCCGATTTGCCCGAAGTCTTAAGGCCGCGGGTTTCTCGTCATCTTTGGCCGACGGATTGGTGAATGCACTCAATGAGATGGCCGACAACGTAATTCAGCACAGCGATTCGTCACCATGCAAGCCAGCACGATCCGTCGTAGGATATTGCGTCACCCCGAACCAAATGGGTTTTGTTATTTGCGATACGGGACGGGGTGCTTTGGCTAGTCTTCATAGAAATGCCTCTTGGACTTCATTACAAAGTGATCGCGAGGCTTTGTGTGCGATTGTGGAAAAACAGGCAAGCCGTGTGGCCGAGAACGTATTCGGCGATGGTTATCGTACAATGTTCCGAACCTTAGCCGACCATAATGCGCTGATTAGATTGCGCAGTAGAGATGGGTTCTACGAATTATATCCAACGACAGGCAGTCGGGATTCACAGTCTGGAGAAGCGGCTTCCATCGCGGGTTTCCAAGTTTCAGTGAGTTGCGCCATCGAAGGAGTGGCGAAAGAAATAAAATTATGTTGACTCGCTCAAGTAAGTGAGTGAATGTATTTCCAATGATTCACTTCTCTGTTCGAGATCCTGTCTCGGCTCATCTACTCGGCGCCACAAGGGGGCAACAAACAATCGGTCCACTGTTGGCTCAGATTTCTCATCGTCCCAACGAAGAATTAATAGTGGTATTGGACTTTACTGGTGTTGAGGCCGCTAACGCTTCCTTCCTAAAGGCAACGGCATTTCACCTTTTTTTGTGCGGTCGTCTCTTTGCTAACTCGTCTTCGCGGCCCGTCACGAACGAGTCGGAGTTTTCGCCCAAGCCATTCAACGTGTTCCCCGTCTTTGCCAACCTCGGGCCGGATGTAGCGGACGAGATGACTGAAGTTTTTCAGGGGAGAGGCTTTCCGTTTGTTGAGGCGTTATCGTGGTCGGACGACTTGTTGAACCAGATGCGTGTGCGCGGGCACATCGAACCCGCAATGCGAGAGGCTATCTTGGTCTTGGATGGTAAAAAGGATGTAACGGCGACGGAATTATCCCGTGGTACGCAAAGTCCGAGCATCGCCCCAACTGCTTGGAACAATCGTTTGGCAGATCTCAATTTGAATCGGCTGGCCAGGCGCCGAAGGCAAGGCAAGCACTGGCATTATTCACTAATCGCAGAAAGGACTCAGTTATGGGCATGTGGTACTTAAGACAACAAGCAGAGTTTTATAAGCGGCGCCGTAAGGCAGCTTTCAAGGGCATCAGTGCAAAAGATTTGCTGACTGCTAAAACAGAGTCGCATACTCGTGTTTACCGAGCCTTAGCAGAGACAGGGCCGGACTCGGTGGCGGTCGGAGATCGCGTCCTTATCACCGGTTATCAAAAGGGAAAATACACCGTTACTAACGGGAAAACTAAGCTCGGCACCCTTGATACGAAAGCCAGCCAGGAACTTTATGTAGAGCATCAACTCAACCCAAAGGCTGGCGCCGTTTCTGTGGGAATTATTCAAAAACGTGTCGGTTTGGATAAGAGTTTTTACGTGACAATAAAACAACCCAAAGCGTAATGCCCAAGGTTCCTCCCATTTTCCCAAGCAATCTCGATGCGGTGCGATGTGCAGACTGCGCGTTGCTGCCGCGCTGTGGAGGTATGATGGGCGCCTTGGATATAGAGGGTTGTTTCACGCATTGTCGAACTCACTGTGCGCAGAACGGCTGCGACTATGTCTGTCCTTCAAAACTGGACGATTTTATCGTCTCCTTTTTTGAAGTTGGTGGTTTCGACGATGTATGTGACTACCCAGTGACCGGCCCCATCGTCGAGAGGTTGCCTATTTACATTCCCAATATTCTGCACGGATCAGGCCGAATAGTTCCTTTCGACCGAAAAGTGTTGGCGGTGCCTTTATACAAATTTGTCCATCATCAAGGAAAGCAATACGGATCATTTGTGCGAACTGCCGAAGAACTTCGAAGCTTGTTTCAGATTGATGCAAAGGCCGAAATTATCGTCATCAGCTCAGGCCCAGATCAAAATCTGGAGAATTTCTGGGAACACTTCGAGGCAGAGCGTGTCGTGGATGCACTCTTGCCGCTTGGCATTTCAGGCATCACGATCCCCAATTTTTCCTACTTTCTCGACGCTCCTCGGACAGAAATTTTATACAATTTTCGACGCATGATGATCGTCATGGAAGCCTTTGCTCGGGCAGGCTTACCCACCATTCCACATATCAATGCTATTACTCCCCAAGATTGGGACGATTGGTTCTCTTTTCTCAAAGACCAACCTGCTATCAGCTGTGTGGCCATGGAGTTTCAGACAGGTCTTCGCCAACCTTCACGAGGGCGGCCCATGCTTGAGCAACTGAAGAAACTGCAGGATCGACTCGGCCGGAGCATTCATCCGCTTTTAATTGGCGGCGGTGGATATGCTCAGGATGCGCGACAGGCTTTGGGTAAATACTCACTGGTTGATGCGATGCCCTTCATGAAGAGCTTTAAGCGACACCGTTTGAAACAAAATGGTTCTGCATCAAGTGGATGGGAGCAGGCCCCGACGGAGATAGGAGCCCCAATCGATCATCTGCTCGCTTACAACGTCCTTGAGTACGAAGTCCGACTACTGCGGAAAATGGGTGTGGGCTTCGACATAGATCGTCGCCAAATGCTTCTTGCCATTAGCCCCTCGAATATCCCCGCGAACCGTCGGTCGGTCTCAAAGCTCCGATCTCACAACGGTCTCGTTGCTGGACGGGGCCAGGATCTGTCCGCTTGGCCTGATATACCCACGCTTAAGCTTACGGCCCAACCCGTAATTCTGGGTTCAAATTCGATAAACTGAGGAACAATCATTTGTTCCCAAATGGGCTGAGGCAGCCAACCTGGCCAATTAATGTCAAAAAAGTACTCATCATACACGGCCACCCAATGAGTGTACCGAAGAGCGGTTGTGCGAGATCTCATCCAGGGCCCCTCCCATTGGATTAACGCTAACCCACATCCCGGCAGCGTTTTCTCGTTGATCTCCCAGGGCACGCGGAGCCGATCTAATGCCTTGGTCATGGATTGAAGGTTGGTCCACGGTCGTTGGGGAAACTGTGGGAAGTTGCTAATAACCTCCAGGACGGACAAGCCCAAAGCGGCGGCGAACGCGACAGGTCCGCAATTCGCTTGGTAACGGTCACTTGCTAAATCAACATCTGGAGGGACGGGCAGCGAATCCATTACTTCGGCATGGCGGTACGCATACCGTTGATGGGCCAAAGTCTGGAGCTGATTTGTGACGAGTGGATTTCTGTTCACCATAAATTATCCTTTTAAGGGCCTGGGTTTTCCGCGCTTTAATTTTCCTTGAACAGGTTTGAGTTGAGTACCTTTGTCAGGCTTATGGCGTAATAGTTCTCGCTTCACGGCATTTTCCATGAAGTCCGCAACAGTAAGTCCGGGCGTCCAGTACACAACTTCGCTTACGCGCCGCCTGAGATCATCTCCGATCAAAACCGTGTAAGGCTTTCGTTTAAGTTCCTTGGCGCCCATGTTTCGTATATTATGTATATTAGGTATAATATGTATATCATGATTGATCAATAAGGAATTTTTATGATCTCGGGTGACGATCAAAATATGAGTTTCGGATCTCTCCTCAAATACGTGACATGTTAAAGACAGGCTTCGAGCTGAGTTGCCCTCCATCCGACGAGATCGTTAGCCGAATTGAGTTTCCATAGGTAAAGGAAACGATGGCAACTACGACAGACTGAAGCCGAAGACCAAACTAAATGGAGAGTTACTTCGTTACCACGGTTTCAAACGCGGTGTGAAGACAACCCGATTAAATTCATGCCATAGGAACGTTCCATGTCGGAAAGTGCTGCTTGAGACGTTCTACTGTATGCCGCCACTTTGGGGTCGTTGGCTTGCACACTGTATTTTGGTTGCCGAATAATCCTACTTCGGAAAAGGCTTCGGCCAAGGGAACAGTCTGGGCCCATTTAACGGGCACAAAATACTCAGATTCATCAGGGTCGTTGAGTTTGTCACGCTGGTAATGTCCCTGCTTGAGAAATTCCACTGCTGGGATCTCTCCGTGGTCTGTTTGGATCTGGAATGAGTTTGCAGCTTGAACAGGTCCAGTGACACGTCCAACGCCGACGTACCCCTGGCCAGGCACATTGACCCAGATCAGATCGCCTGGGCTGAGCATTTGCAATGTTTTGCTATACCAAGTGCCTCCTCCCCCTGAAATGAAACCAAATGTCTTGGCTTCATCCCAGGAACGCGCCGCATCGGCGCCGAACGAAACGTAGAATTCCCCGTTCCACGGCTCACTTTGGCCCGTCGTACCCGAGGCGGCATTGATTTGAGTCATCACTGGATCGATCAGCCAGGCACGACTAAGAAATTGTTCCGCACCATTCTGGAATACTTGAAAAAACAGTACGTTGATCGGAATGTCGCGGGCGCTTAGGTATTGAATGATGCGTTCAGTGCTGGCATCCAGGCTGGCCGCGACAATTATGATTTGGTGACTCTGGTTTAGAGATTCATCATCTAATTCATGGTCAAAACGTATCTTGAAGTCTTCCTTCAGATTCCCTCCCTGAGAAAATCGATCGTAAATTCCTGCGATTCGTTCGGGCTCCAGCTTTTCGAGCCAACTTGCGTAATCCAACGCTTGGGCGACGACCTCTCGAGGCGTGCGGTTCCTTTTCAGCTCGATGAGTACGACGGAGGCGTCGGGAGCAATGGCGAGGAGATCGACGCGACCTGAAAAACCAGTTTCTTCCTGACGACCAATTAGCATCCACTGGTCTGATAGAATACGTGGATCCGAAACGATCATTTCCTCAAGAAGCTGTTCTTTTGCAAGTGATGTTTCGCGCAACGCTTCAGGCTTAGCGGCGATTTTCCAAACGGCGTGTCTAATCGGCATAATCGTGAAATTGAGGTCGATCCCTTAAGGAGCGGCCATGACTACTACTGGTTGAGGGATTTCGCAGGCTCTGAAAGCCTTCATGGTGTTGATCGCGTCTTGGAGATCGGGGCGTGTCAAACCAACTCCTCCATCATGTACAAGGCGATTCAGAACGTTAGAACGAACAGCATTGATTCTGGGAATTAAAGCGGGATCAAGAAAGTTCACTCCTGCTAGGGCCAGAGAATTGTGATGCGTAAGCATCAAAGTCCAAAGTGCATCGGCAGTAATGTATTTAGCATCTTGCTTATAAGCTGTTTTCAAATGGTTATCTTCCGACACTTTGCGGATACGGCTTTCAAAGGCGGAACGAACGTAAACGGCTGAGGCCCGCAAGTCGCTGGCATCTAGATGCCTTTGCGCCACCACCAAATCGTCAACATTGCCCTTATAACGGGGAATTGGAGGATCCGTCGGCCCCGTTAGTTCTGCATACATTTGGGCAGAAATCCATGTTCCCCAGGATTTGACGTGTTCGCTCGCAATTTTAAACCAGAGATCATCGTAGGTCAGTAAAATGGTTTGATGGTGCGGAAACTCGACTCGCAAACATTCCAATAAGGGCAATCGGTTGCTCAGGTCCAAACCGATCAAGACGTCATCGAGAACTAGCAAGCGCAAAGGATCGGGCGCAGTTGGGTTCGAATCTGCAAGTTTGAGTGCCGCGAGAAACATGCAAAGGCCGAGAGCAGTAAGCCGAGCTTCGTTCAGAAATTCCTCATGGTTATGCACTCTGTAACCATTGTATTCAATCTCAGGCTGAATCGTCTGACCGGTCAACTTAAGAGAGTCTTTGGCAAAAGCACATCCTGGTGTGTACAGAGCTTGAATCGTGAGACGTTGATTCGGAAAATAAGTCTCAAGCAATCGATTTGCTTCGATGCGTGTTCTATCCAGAAATCCTGGCAGAGCCTGATTGAGTGGCAGCGCAACTCGGTTAGCAAGTTTCATCCGCAACTTTCGACGACTTGATGGGATCGTCCGTTTAAGCAAACCCCATTGTTCGCCTACAAATTCACCACCGCCCGCAACGAGAGGAAATCCCGCGAGAAGGTTTTCTACGAATAGTAAAAATAATTGTTCACCCAGGTCGCCGCCCCCGACCCGGTAGCTAGTCCGGAGAAGCACTCGATAATCGTAAAAGCCAGATTGTCTTGATACTCCAGTGAGCGATTCCCGCATGGCTGGGGTCGTGGAAGCGGGCGTTGCCCCATCGGGCAGTTGCAGCGGATGAGGTTTCAGGGTTTCCCATGTAATGGTTTCTGTTGTTCCAGCTTCTTCAATGTCCAGTTGAACGCGCGGCTGACGTGCTGTTGGGCCCGGGAAGGCATACGCATATGGAGCTATCGGGCGTGGAAAAGGGCGATCTAGGGAGATAAAATCCCGTAATGCGATTGCCAGAGAGGATTTGCCACTACCATTTTCACCATAAACCAACAGGCTACTTCCTTGCGGGAGATGAATATCAAATTCCCCTGGAAACCCTCGAAAGTCGCGCAGATGAATTTTTGTAATTCTCATGCCTAACCTTCGATGATGCGGACAAGGTCGAGGGTTTGGAGTTTGTCCAGGGCGACGCGAAGGGGATGGCCAGGGGCGCTGACTTTTTGGAACTGGCTTCGATACCCTTCCAGGCGCAGGTTGGCGTTAACTTCCAGTTTGGATGGGTTGGCGATTGTGGCCGCGACGATTTCGAAGAAACGAAGGTCAGCCGAGCGTAGTTCGTCGGGAAAGAATAATTCGTAAACCAGCGCATTCACCGTTTGTTCAAAATAGGACGCGATCAACGGGTCCTGAGGATGATTACGGTCGGGTTTCGCTACGCTGAGTTGGCGATGTAACCAAAGCAGATGGTCAACCAATCTCTCGACAATTTCGCGTTGAGTTTCATTGCTTTTGGGAATAGGTAGTCGCTCAATAAACTGTTTGTTTGCCGCGAAATAGCCACCGTGAAAGTTTGTCGAAACGCGCTTGAAACAAAAATTAAGCGGCTCCGAATTCAGTAAAGCACACAAGTAAGCTAGGCTCCCGTGTTCGCCGGAAGTCGTGATACCGTAACCGCCGGTCGTCACATTTATGAAATAGAAGTTATCCGTAACATCGAGGTACGCGCCCAGGTTTGTTATCATGTAAGGCACGAGCAGTTTGGGCTGTTCCCACAGTCCAAGATTTTGCGTTCGTCCGAAGCGATACCAATCTTTATCCTTAAAACTCCCGTGTTCACGGAGTTCCAAGAGATTTTTATTTTTAATCAGGTAATCCCACGCAAGTGGAAAGTTTTGCTCCATTTCGGGCGGTGTGTAGAGCCGTGCTTGATTCTGTTTGACTTCGTATGGAAAAAGAACCATCGCTGTTGTTTCGGCGTGATAGCGTCCGATGCTACCACTTCTAACGACGCGCTTTAAAATTTCCTCTTCGATCAAAAACGATTCACCCAATTCTTTGGATACAACTTCAAACAGCCCTTTTTTTGCTAATTTGAAGTCCTTGAAAAGGTAAACAGTGTCGGCGCTCGTGATCGGACCTTGTGACATTCGGGCTGCGGCATCTCCTAATTTTACTGAGCTTCGTTGAAGCCTTTCGAATAATTCTGCCCCTTTGCCGACAGGAAAATTCCATTCAGTCCTTCCAATTTCTTTGGCTGTAAACGTTGCACCTACGCCTTGCTCAGAAGACATCCATAGCTTTAAATCGTCAGCACGAACAAAGTTCAGGGTTTCCGTGCCTGACTTCGCTAAGAACAATAAGCAGACGTAATTCGTCGCTCCGGGGAAGATTTGTTCATCGCCGAAATGAATTACATGACGGAGATGCTTTCCCTTCGCCAGCAAGCCTCTCAATGGTTCGCCATATTGCGCGTTAAAGAATTTGTGCGGCAGAATGAAGGCCAACTGGCCTTGCTTGTTCAATAACTCCAAGCTTCGCTCAACGAATACGACATACAGATCGTAATTGCCCTTACCGGCTGCGACGTACCGCTCCTTATAGTATTCAACCAGCTTGGGGTCGGCCTTTTTCAACGTTTGGATACGGATGTAAGGAGGATTACCGATTACCAAGTCGAATCCATTACGGACACTACTCTCCCTGGATTCGCTCAAATTGTCGCCGGAGAGCAGGGAGTCACCCCATACTTTCTCTTCGCGGTGGAAGACTTCAGCGAAATCGAGTTGCCAAATAAAGGTGGGTTTGTCGGGATCATCGAATCGCTCACGCACACGGTCCAGTGCCTCCTCCTGTCCCTGCGCGGACATTTTCTTTGCATCCCGTAATTGAGACGCAATAAAAGCGAGTTCCTTGAGGCCGTGGTCGATCTCAGAGACGCGCTGCGCGGCTGTATCGTCCAGTGCGAACCCGAAGCCTTTAGCGGTCTCAGTGCGTGTTCGTGTGAGTTCAATTCGCCCGAGTTCAGTCATCGCTGTAAAGATGGCAAGACGGAGCTTGCGTTTTGCTGCGGCAGTGTGGGCGTTGAAGAAATCGCGTTTGGCGCTGGTCAGTTGGGACAGCGGCAGTGCTGCTATACTTTTCCCGGCTGGTTGTTTGAGTTCAATCGGTTCACCATGAATATAGTCTACCAGCGAATTGGCACGGCGGATTTTGTAATCAAGGTTCGGCAGAGGTTCGATTTCCTTGAGTGCCTTGCGGAACGATCGGGCCTCGCAGTTGTCTGGATCGGCGCTCAACTCGTAATCGACCATTAGGCTCAACCAGAGGCGGAGCTTGCAGATTTCCACTGCCTGTTGTTGGATGTCCACGCCGTAAATAACGCGACCAATGATGTGCTTTTTTGTGACATAAAGCCAGGTTGGGTCGTGAAGAACAGGGTCTTTGCCAGCGGCGCGCCCCTCACAGAGGCGGGCGAGGTTTACCATCTCGTGCAGAAGTCCCATGGGGAACGCCCCAGAGCCCACTCCTGGATCGCAGGCGCGAAGATCGAAAACGTGATCGAGAAGTTTTCTGGCTTCATCGGGAGTGAGGCATTCGTTCAAGACGAGGCGCATTTCCTCATCGATGCCTTCCGTGGCGTCCAGCGCAAGAATTCGGCAAACGCGTTCCGAAGCGTCCTTAGTGCCTGCAAATGGAGGCTGGCTTACCAGCGATGCGGCCAAGCTGTCACGGCAAAGATAATGGACAATGGCGCGTGGGGTGTAATGGCTCCCCGTGTCGTGCCGCAACGATTTGCCGCCAGACTCACTCTCCTCTTTCTGTAAAGTAAGTGCCTCAAAGATGCGCCCCAACATTTCTGGGTCAATGGCAACCTCATAGCTCATGGGAGAATCCTCATGGATCGTGAAGTTATAGCGTTCAAGCAGGTTCTCAAAAATGTAGGAGAAGATACCGTTGCCGACTTTCAGTCGAAAATGGCGACCGACACTTTCGTCATGATGTTCGTCTCCATATTCGTCACTGAACAAACCCCCGTTGAGAAAGGGTAGATCATGATCGGGTACATCCGCCTGAGGGCCTTCCGTGCTCAATTTAACGAACAACTGGCGCAGGAACCGATCAAGAAACGTCGTCTTCTCAGCTCCATCGTCAGCGAACCTCTGAAAATTACGGTAAAGATAGTCGCGCTGCCGGTTGAGCCAGCCCTTACGCTGGACGAAGTAGAGGAACAAAAGACGATTGAGTAGGGTCTGCGCCTCAAGATCGACCGTCTTCTTGTCCCACTTGTGCCTTTCACCGATCTCCGACCTGACTCGTTCCAAAGCATTGCAGTAATCGGTGAAGAATTCCTTGTTCAATTTCTCAACGGAGAATGCTTCGATGACATCATTGATGGTGGCGCTATGGGCCTTATCTGAGAGCCTTGAGAAGCGTTCAGCGGCGGTGCGGCACGATTCGTTCGGGCCAAGTAGGTAAGTAAAGCGGCGCGGGGCGGTTTCCCGGTTGAGAAGGTTCCCTTCCTGGTCAAGGTTGGCCACTTTGGCGGCGAAAGTGAATCGATAGTCCTTTTGTGGCCCGAGAAACACAGCCAAGACGCCATGGTATTCCGCTTGATCAATAAAGCGGGCAACAAGATTGCGGAGGCCCACACGGTTGCGAAGGAGGTCGATACGGTCACTGACCTTAATTTCCAATACGGCAAGCTGCTTGTGGTCTCCCAACCGGACACGGGCGATCTGAACAGAGGATGGTGAATCAGTAACATCAACCGGCACGGCTTGGGGAACGGCGAAGACATCCGTGCCCGGCATGATTTCACGTAAAAAACTCAGCCAGCGTTGTTGGTCGTACTCGTGGCGGAGAATGGGCTGGATTTCGTCTCGCGTCATGGCCGGTCAAAAGATTCGGAAAGGATGATGTCCGGTACACTGTCGAGCGGTCTCGCGGCAGTCGAGACTGGCTGGTCAGTAGCTTGTTGCAGCGGGTAGGTTCGCAGAATTTGGATGAGCTTGTCGGCAAGCGCCGCGGGCGCGAGCTTGACGGTCTTTGTAGAGCGTTGAAGTTGGTTAATTTGCCTCTGCAAATTCTGAAAACGAGCGCGACGGATGGCCAATTTTGCGGTTTGGATGAGCGCGCGTTCGTCTTCGCTTACGAAAGGCAAATTGGCAAAGCCGTCGAGGTAGCGTAACGCGCGTTGTTCGTTCGGGCCTTGGGTGGCGTCTATAGTAT
>Ga0068858_100002042_pt1 | contig 20573 bp, 17 predicted proteins | sample KBSSwiS12_FD_66589 | JGI IMG/M metagenome (GOLD analysis project Ga0068858, IMG submission 66589) | Switchgrass rhizosphere microbial communities from Kellogg Biological Station, Michigan, USA - KBS Switchgrass S1-2 | ecosystem: Host-associated > Plants > Roots > Rhizosphere > Soil ...
GACCCGAAGGCGGCGTAGATTCGCGCCGAGGCGATGCCCAGCTCCGCCACGAGATCCGCCATCGACACCCCCTCGTAGCCGCGCTTCCAAAACAGGTCGCGCGCCTTCAGGAGTGCCTCGTCCCGAGCAAATTCCCGTGGCCTTCCGACCATGTGCATCCCCAATTATTTGTCGAGCAGCAAATAATATACTTGACGTCCAACTTCGCAAGTTTCTATTATTTGTCAATCGACAAATAATACTTGGAGGACCCCATGCGTGCAGCCGTTGTCGAGGCTCTCAACCAGCCGCTCGTCGTGCGCGACATACCCGATCCAAGCTGTCCGCCTGATGGCGCGATCGTGCGCGTCGGCGCGAACGGCATCTGCAGGACCGATTGGCATCTGTGGACCAATGATTGGAGCTGGCGCGGCCTGGCGATCCAACCGCCCTTCGTGCTGGGCCACGAATTCAGCGGTGTCATCGAAGAGGTAGGTCGTGAGGTTACAGGCTGGCAGAAGGGTGATCGGGCGATCTTTCCGATGAATCCCGGCGAAGGCACCTGTGAATGGTGCCGCGGTGGGAACCAGCACGTTTGCGATTCCGGTGCCAGGCTGGTGCCGGGCGTATCTTATTGGGGGGCTTTTGCCGAATACGTTGCGGTTCGCCATGCGGACGTCAATCTGGTCCGGTTACCCGACTCCCTGTCCTTCGTGGAATCGGCCGGTATGGCCTGCCGCTACATGGCCGCATTTCACGGGATCGTCGATCAGGCCGAGGTGCGTGCCGGCGAGTGGGTCGTTGTCCATGGCTGTGGTGGCATGGGCCTGTCAGCGGTGCAGATTGCCGCGGCTGTCGGCGCCAGGGTCATCGCAGTCGACGTGTCGCAGACAGCGCTTGCCGTCGCGCGTGAACTTGGCGCTGAGCACGTCATTGACGCGAAGGCCGCGGATCCGGTGGAAGGCATCAAGTCGCTCACCCGCGGAGGTGCACAAGTATCAATCGATGCCCTCGGCATCGCAGATACTTGCCGAAACTCGGTCCTGTCGCTTCGGAAACTGGGCCGTCACGTCCAGCTCGGACACACTACGCGGAAGGAAGCCGGCTACGTGCCGCTGCCGATCGACATCATCCTGCTGAACGAACTTAGGCTGTTTGGCGCCTTCGGCATGCAAGGTCAGCGCTTCGGTAACATGCTGGCGATGTGCGAGGCGGGAACGTTGCAACCGAGCAAGGTCGTTCGGCAGAGAGTCAGCCTCGATGAGGTCACAGAGGTCTTTGAAGCTATGGGTAACTACGATACGACGGGGTTGGTCGTGATAGATCGATTCCGATGACCTGGAGTGGAAATCACTAGAGTGGTTGTGCCGAGGTTGCAGCGTATTTGAGCGAAGTCGACAAGCGCGAGGCTGATTGATCGCTCCCAGTATCCGGTGTGTGGTGACTGGACGCTAGCAGCATTCCATGTACGCTGGTCGCTACGTGCTACACGCCGTTCCTGCAGTCTCTATGCGCACATTGGATCGAGCGAGCCGGCGAAGGATTCCAGGGGTTGGGACCGTCTCAGACCACCCAGTTCCGAATTGTCATGTGAGAATGGCCGTCGGGGCAATGACCACCGGCGTCTGCACTGAGACGGCGTACATCTCCATGGCTTGCGTCAGGGAACGCGCCAACAGGGCATTATTGTCAACCGTGCCTCCCATATAGGGTGAAGCTGCAACTCCCGGACAAAATACCCTGATGACATGGGCGTAGGGGAATGTCGCCCGAACTAGATTCTCGAGGGAGTCTGCGCGCTCGCGTTCCACTCCGGGGAAGGCGCTCACCAAGTAGACGAGCGAAACACCGTCTGGGTCCGCGCCCTCTGGTAGCCCGGCATCCAATTCTGCGGGTGAAAAGTGTCGAGCGTCCAACTTCTGGTTGAGCAACACTCGTGCGAACAATTCGGCGACGAGATCATCCACGGGTGAGGCCAGGCCCAGGCACAAGACTACGGAGCCGGGAGCCACTCCGAGGGGTCCCTGCCATCGTCCGCTCACTTGTTCGCGCTGCTGACGCAACCAGTGTCCCACGTTGGTCTCGTCGAGTACCGAGCTGCCATAACGCCGCTTCGGAAGTCTGAATCCATCGCTGCTGAGCGCCGAAACCACGTCGACAACAACGCGCCGGATTTTTGCTAGCTGCTCCTCGCTGGTCGCGCCCCCCTCGACGTCCACATGCGCAAGGTGCAAAGCGGGAATCAGGACACGATCACAGTAGGAAGTGAGGGAATTCCGTTTCAGGAATGCTTGCGCATCGTTGATGATCTCGTGCGGATCTCCTGACAGGGAGCGTTGGTAAAACTTCTGGGGCAGAGTCAATGGCTGGGAGTCACTCAAGAGGAGCTCCAGAATCCCCAATGCCTTGATATGGCGTCCTGCCACCACCAGGCACAAGGTTAGAGGAGTTGAGAGGATGAGACCGACCGGGCCCCAGAGCGAGCTCCAGAAGATCGCTGCGATCACCACCGCGAGCGGTGACAATCCCGTCGCGTGGCCGTAAAGATGCGGTTCGACCAGCTGTCCCACGATCACATCCAGCAGGACGAAGACGCCGAGCGTGGCCGCCGCCAGTGACCACCCGGGCGCGATGGCAAATGCCAGCGCAGTTGAAAGCAGGGCCGCGGTCCCCACTCCCACATACGGCACGAAGCGCATTACGCCCGCAAGAGCTCCAAAGAGCATTGCCTGGGGCACCTGTAGAATGCTCAAGCTCAACCAGATGACCAGCCCGAAAGACAGATTAACGAGGAACTGTGAGACGAAGAACCGCGACAGCCGCTCGGCGCCGTCATTGAGCGCAAGAGTGGCCATGCGTATGTCCGCGGCGCCAACGAGCCGAATGAAGCGGTCGCGTAACGATTCATGCTCGAGCAACACGAAGATGAGTACCAGCAGCACGATGCCAATGGCTTGAGCTGATGCCCAGGCGGATGAAACAAGTTTCCCAATGAACCGGAATGGCCGGGCGGCCCGTTGGTCTGGCTGCGATAGCGCTGCTTGCGGCGGGCCGACTTCCGACGTCTGACCGGCCGGAGCGGCAAGTTCGTTGATAGCCTCGGTCGCGTCGTGAGCTTTGATTAAATGGGCAGCCTGGCTGGTGAGGAGTGTCAGCCTTCCCTCCGTGACTGCATCAACGACCTGCAGTTTACGTTGTACGGTCGCTTGGTACTGAGGGATGCTCTGGGCAGTCCGCAACACCTGCGTTCCGAGCACCAGCGCACCCGCCAGACACGTTACCGTCAATGCCAGAACGGCTAGAAACACGGAAGGCGGTCGCGCCAAACCGACGCGCCTCAGCGCTCGCACCAGTAGCGTCAGCAGCAGGCTGAGCATTATCGCGACCACCAGTGGAATCAGCACGTCGCGACCAACATAGAGCAGGGCCAGGACGACGGCCGCAGCGATGATGGCAATGCTACGGTCGCGCAGCGACAAGGAGGTTGGAGTATCGATGCGAACTGGGTTCATGGCGATGATGTTGATGCAATAAATTGCGGGTGAGGTTTTCGAGCCCGCAATGCTCACTACGGGGCTTCAGTCAGGCTGGCTTGCTGGATGGGTTGATCGGGTGGAATCGCCGACTCATCGAGTGGACATGCGGTAGGCTGCTGCTGGTTCGACCGAAGTGGGATCTGCTGCCACTCGGCAACGGTTTTGTCGGCTCGTGCGATGCCCTGATCGACTGTTGTCCACAAGCGGCCCTGCTCAGCGCACGTGGCCCCGTACTGGAAGAGAGATCGCATCGTTGCGGGACGGAAGTCGAGCGCGCTGACTTGAGGATAGTCCGCAGGCACCGCCGTGAACTGCAGCTCCATGCCGTGCAGTTGAGCAAAGCCCGCGGTGGTTGCGAGCTCGACGCGCGTCATGTGTCTCGTTGCTGCCGCGAAGCTTTTCGCGAGAACCGGAACAGTGCTGAACTTGGTCGTGCGGGGTGCGATTGCCAATTGGCCGTTGACCAGAACGAAGATTTTGCCCCGCTTTAGACCGGCCAGATCGAGCGATGTGAAGAAGACGCTCTCCGGTGCGCCAAGGAAGGGGACGGTCGTTGCGCCGTCCACATGCATCTCATCATGGATGCCGCCAGCCTCCTTTACATGTATGAGCACCGGCCGGAACGCACCCGGAACGCTCGCGGAAGCCAGTAGGACGTCTCGAAACAGCTGACGTGCTGATTCGTCGCCGCAGGCTGCAATTGCCCCCATGTCCCACACCACGGTCTCCTCCTTGTCGAGGTCTGTGGTTGCCACTTCGAGCAATCGGCCGCGGGAAGCTTCGCGAGCAACAGCATGAAGAAGATCCAGGGTCACGAAGTGATCCACCAGATCGGCCAGAGGTCGGCTGTCGTACAGGCCAGGAAGAAACAGGCCAACGAGCCAACGCGCACGCAGCAGGTGCTGTGTGCTCCCGCCTGAGTAGGCCGCGGTGAGTTGCTGGTCCCAGTCGGGTCCGAGGAAAGCGAAAGGAGCAATCAGGGCACCCGTGCTGACACCAGTGACTACTTGAAACTCGGGGCGCTCGCCGCGACGACTCAGACCTACCAATGCTCCCGCGCCGAACGCCCCCGCTGCACCGCCGCCTGAAAGAGCCAGCACATTAATGGTGCCATCTGGAGAAGCGCTGCGAACGCGTTGCAGTTTCTCCGATGCACGTGGACCGAGTTTCCGCCAGTCCGCGCTGTAATAACGCACGTTTGACGGAAATCCGACCGGAGTCGCGCTGTCGAAAAATGCGGTCGGAGCTTCTCGCCGAGGAAGCGTACAGCCAGCCAGGACGAACAGACAGACTAGACACAGAGTGGACAATTTCATCATCGCAACACCTGCACTCCGTCAGGCCGCCGTCGGCGCAGGAGTCAGAGCCGGTGCAACACTACGTCCGACCCTGAACCACGCGGCATACAGTGCCGGCACAAAGAAGATCGTGAGCACCGTCGCAATGGTGAGTCCACCCATGATCGCGATCGCCATCGGGCCCCAGAACACACTTCGCGAAAGCGGGATCATGGCAAGCACAGTGGCGGCGGCAGTCAGGAGCACCGGGCGCGTACGATGAACGGCCGCCAGTACTACAGCGGTCCATGCGTCATGGCCTTCAGCGATCTCCGTCTGCACCTGATCGATCAGGATGACCGCGTTGCGCATGATCATCCCGCCGAGCGCGATGATGCCCAGGATCGCCACAAAGCCGAGTGGCGCATGAAACAGCAGCAATGCGCCCACGACCCCGATCAGTCCAAGCGGCGCGGTGAGGAAGACCATCCACATGCGCGAGAAGTTCTGCAGCTGCAGCATGAGGATGAGCAGAATCGTGACCAACATGACCGGCGCCACGGCCATGAGTGCACTGTTGGCTTTGTCACTCTCCTCAACGGCGCCACCGACGTCGATGCGATAGCCAGAAGGCAACTTTGCCTTGATATCCATCAGCTTCGGGATGATGGCCTGAGTGACGGATACGCCTTGCTCGCCATCCTTCACATCGGCGCGCACCGTGAGAGCCATGTCGCGGTTACGGCGCCAGAGCACAGGATCCTCGAGCTCATAGCTCACGCGCGCGACCTGCGACAGAGGCACGACTGTGCCATGGCGTGTAAAGATGTTGACGTCTTTCACGGTATCGAGATCAAGGCGTTCTTCTGGGACAGCGCGTGCCACGATATCGATGAGGTTTTCGTGCTCGCGCATTTGAGACACTGTTGCGCCGTTCATGATAGTCTGCGTTACCACTGACACGTCTGCCGGTGTGAGCCCCAACGCACGCGCCTTGTCCTGATCGACATCCACTTTCAGCGTGCGAACCGGGTCATTCCAGTCGAGCTGAACGTCGCGAACCTGAGGGCTGGAAGCTACGACGTGCTCCACTTCACGCGCGATCGCGCGGACCTGCTGAGTATCCGGACCCACCACGCGGAACTGAACCGGGAAACCAACCGGTGGTCCCATTTCCAGTCGTGTGACCCGCACCCAGGTTTCAGGGAAGTCTTTGTCGACTGTCGCCATCAGCCGTGAGCGCACCTTTTCGCGGGCTTTGAGATCCTTTGTCATGACGATGAAGGCTGCGTAGCCGGGGTTTGGCAACTCCGGCGAGAGCGCGAGGTAGAACCGCGGGGACCCTGCGCCCGTGTACGCGGTGTAGGATTTGACACCCGGCTCCTTCGTAAGCACCCGCTCCATTTTCTTCACTTGCTCGGTTGTCGCAGCGAATGAAGCACCTTCTTTCATCCGCAGCTCGACGACCAGCTCTGGGCGGTCGCTATTCGGGAAGAATTGTTGGGGCACGAATCTCATGCCGAAGAAGGCGAGCACGAGTGCGACGGCGGTGGCGCTGATCACCCACCAACGGCGCTCGAGCACGAACTCGATGCAGTGGCGAAGCTTGCGATAGAAGGGCGTGTCGTACTGGTCGGCGCCTGAATGATGTTGGCCGAAATTCTTCGGCAGCAGCTTCACAGCCAGATAGGGTGTGAAGAGTCCCGATACGAGCCACGAGAAGAGCACCGCGATGCCAACGATCCAGAAAATCCCACCCGCGTACTCGCCGGACGTCGATTTGGAAAAACCAATCGGCATGAAGCCAGCGACCGTGATGAGGGCACCCGTCAAGCGTGGCATCGCAGTCGCAGAGTAGGAAAATGCGGCTGCTTTGACTCGATCCCAGCCCGACTCCATTTTGACGACCATCATCTCTACCGAAATGATCGCATCGTCCACCAGGAGTCCGAGCGCGATGATGAGCGAACCAAGAGAGACGCGCTCGAGATTCCAGCCCATCGCGAACATCACGACAGCCACCGCCCCGAGCACCAGCGGCACCGATGTAGCCACGACCAGTCCGGTACGCCAGCCGAGGCTCACAAAGCTCACTGCGAGTACGATAATGAGGGCCTCGAGAAGCGAGCGCTCGAATTCCCAGATCGCATCCTTGACGACGCCTGGTTGATCGGCCACGCGCTCGAGTTCCACACCATAAGGCAGCTCGTGCTGGAGTTTTGCGATGGTCTCGTCGAGGGCCTTGCCCAGAGTCACGATGTTGCCGTCTTTGGTCATGGCGATGCCGAGCATCAGCACCTGTTGGCCGTTATGACGCACCGTAAATATTGACGGATCCTCAAAACCGCGCGTAACGGTTGCGAAATCACCCAGCTTGATCAGCCGGCCGTTGGCTTCGACGGGCACGTTGCGAATGTCGTCTTCGCTTGTGAACTGGCCGCTGACGCGCACGAGTACCCGGTCGCCGTGCGTGTCGATCGAGCCGCCCGGCACCATGCTGTTCTGGTTCTTCAAGCTGTCGACGATCGCTTGAGGAGTGATACCCAGCGCAGCCAGACGCTCGTGGGAGAATTCGACGTACACGCGCTGTTCTTGCTTGCCGAAGATGTCGACTTTATTGACCATCGGTACCTTCAGCAGTCGGCGTTTGATGTCTTCAGTGATGTCCGAAACCTCAGCGTGTCCGATGCCATCACCCTTGACGGCGTACAGTAATCCATACACATCACCGAACTCGTCGTTGAAAATCGGGCCGACGACGCCGTCGGGAAGCTCGAGCTTGATGTCGTTGAACTTCTTGCGTGCCTGGTACCAGGCTTCGCGTTGAGCCTCCTTGGGCGTGCCACCGACGACGGTAATAGTCATGGCGCCGTACCCCTGCCGCGCGTAGGTCACCACTTTCTCGAAGTGATCGAGCTGCTCGAATTTCTTCTCCATCCGGTTGAGGACTTCGTCCTGGATCTGCTTTGCCGTGGCTCCCGGCCACATCACCATGGCCGTCATGGATGGCACGGAGAAGTTCGGGTCTTCGAGCTGCCCGAGCTGCGTGAGGCTGAACACGCCACCTATGGCAATGATGACCAGCAGAAACTGAACGATGGGCCGGTGGTTCAGGGCCCACTCTGACAGGTTGAATGATTTCATGGGGCGGCCTCGGCTACCTGGGTGTTGGCTGTTCTGGCTGCGACTGTCGCGTTAGGAGGAGCGACGGCGAGTGCGACGTGCAATCCGGGCGCCATCTTCTGCACACCGGCGGTGACGACGAGCTCACCTGCGGCGGGGCCAACGATGAGCACCTGGTCATTGCGATAACCGCGCACGGCCACGCGTGTCAGTTCGACGGTGCCCGCCGGCTCTGTCTTGGTACGATGCACGACCCACACTGCCGGCTGGCCGTTGCTCTGCGTAAGCGAGCTGGCCGGAATCTCCGCAGTTGATGAGTCCCCGAGCGGGTGTTCCACAATGACTGATGCTGTTGCGCCCAATGGCAGTTCACGTGCAACGACTGGCTTCAGTCGAGCGCGGTATGTTCGCGTTTGTTGTGCTGCCTGAGGCGCAAGCTCGCGAAGAGCGACATCGAATTTTTCAGCGGGCGCGCTGGCAAGTGATGCTCTGAAAGTGGCCGTTTTGAACGCGGCAAGGTTATCTTCCGGCACATCGACCACGATCTCAGGTTCGTTCTCGTTTGAGATCGAAACGACTGCTTGACCCTCGGCGACCACCTGCCCAACCTCGAATCGCACAGCGGTCACGACGCCGCTCTGAGATGCGCGCAGGACCGTGTATCTGAGTCGATTACGCGCGAGCTCGAGCTGGCGGGTTTCTGCATCGGCGGAGGCCTGTGACCTGACTGCTCCGCTTTGCGCATGTTCGTCATCAGAGGCGCTCACCGAGCCGTCGGTCTTCAGCGATTCGAGCCTCTTCCGATCTGACTCAGCCTGCGCTGCTTGCGCCTTGGCGGCGATCAACTGGTTCCGTGCAGCTTCCTCTGCGAGCCGGTAATCGGTGTCGTCGAGCACCGCGAGCACGTCGCCCTCGTGCACCGTCTGGCCAACTTCGATCAGGCGCTGCATTACTTTGCCCCCGACTCGGAAGGCTTGATCCACTTCATGGCGCGCCCGTACGGTGCCTGCATAGCGGTCAGTTTCGGTCGCGTTGCCATATCGCACTTCGACAGCGCGGACAGGCCGCAGCACCTCGGTATTGGGTTTGTTCTGTGAGCACGCGGATAGCGCTAGTACGATGGGCCCTGCAAGAACGGCCGCGGTGAGAGACGTTTTCACGACAAATTCCTCTTTCGGATGAATGGGGTTATGAATTAGGGCGCTGCGTGGCGGCGGCTGCAGCAGATGCCGGCTTCGATTCGAACACTTGCCAGCCGCCCCCGAGCGCTTTGTAGAGCTGCACGCTGTCCAGGAGCAGTTGGGTGTTGCTGTCGTTAGCACTCACCCGAACTGCCAGGCGCGTACGTTCCGCATCTAGCAACGGCAGCAGATCGATCTGCCCGCGGGAGTAAAGCGACTGCGCGTGACCGTACGCAGAGTCAGCGGACTGGGCTGAACTCTGTAGAAGTTGCGCGCGTTCACGTTCATCTTGCAGCGTGGTGAGTGCGTTCTCGACATCCTCGAGAGCGCGTACGATCGCGTCTTCGTAGTGAAGGACGGCTTCGGACTGCCCGCTCTTGGCGATGTCGTTGATCGCCTGTGTTCGCCCGGCGTTGAGAACGGGCATCGCGAGCAGCGCGGCCGCGTTACTGAAGCGCGCGGGGCCGAGGGCCATTGCGTTTGCATCCACTGTGCCCCGCCCGAATACCGCGCTCAACAAAAGTCGCGGGAACCACTCCGCTTTAGCCTGTTGACGGCGGGCATTGGCGGCATCGAGCTGTGCTTGGGCCGCCAGGAGGTCCGGCCTTCGCTGCAAGAGCGAAGCGGGTTGTCCTGGTTGCGAAAGGGGCACGGCGATGTCGCCGTCCCATGGTGTGATGCTCGTGGCATTGAAGGCTTGATCCCCCACCAGGACGGCAATTCGGTGTCTGGAAACCGCGGCGAGTGTCTCGAGTGGCGGGATCGCGGCGTGAGCGCTCGAAGCGGCTGCTTGCGCTCGTTCGACGTCGAACGGTGTAGCAAGACCTGCGCGCTCACGCGCCGAAACGAGGCGAACCGTCTCGTCTTGCGCTTTTGAAATGGCGCGGACGTTCTCCAGCTGGCGGAGGGCTCCCACCAGCATGAAGTAGTTGCTGGCGACGTCGGTCAGTGCCAAAAGACGTACGCCCTGCAAACCATGTTCTGCGGCCCGGGTGTCAGCCGCAGCAGCCGCTGCTCCAGCCCGCAAGCGACCGCTGAGATCGACTTCCCACGAGACATCGGCGCCTCCGCCAGCGGCCTTCACGTCAGGAATCGTGTTGTTAATAGGCGCGCCGTAGCCGGTCCGCTGGTCAACGGCACCGCCGACAAGGCCTAGGCTAGGCAGTAACCAGGAGCGACTGATGGTCTGTCCGGCTCGTGCGGCACGCACGCGCTCCGCGGCGATCTTCACATCACGGTTCTCGTAGGCCGCGCGGCGAATGAGATCGGACAGCACCGGGTCGCCGAAGCGTTCCCACCAAGCCGCCTCGCGTTCTCCTTCCGCTGGCGTCACAGCCTTGCCTTCCAGCGGCGTGGCGGTCTGGCTTTCTGAGGGCGTAGCGGGCTGGCGCTCGGACGGGGTCGCCGGTTCGTTCCCTGACGAGGCGGACGCGGCGAAATGATTCGGCACATCGACGGATGGTTTCGCAACAGGGGTCGCGCAAGCGGCGAGGGCGAGTGCCGCGGCAACTGCAGCGGCGACGGCGCACGCGGCCCGCACCACCGGCACAAAGCAAGCATTCCGCTGGTTCATCGAATTCTCCGCAAAGTTCGGTCTGGTATTCATGTACACCATCGTATCTGATAAAAGTATCAATTGCAATAGATAATCAAGACTGATAATCTAATCACATGAGTCGTAAACGCTTGACCAGAGAAGACAGCCGCGATCGGACTACGCAGCGTTTGCTCGACGCCGCCTGCAAACTCATCGCCAGGAGAGGCTTGAGCGATACGACCCTTGAGGACATAGCGGAGGAGGCTGGCTACACGCGCGGCGCGTTGTATTCGAATTTCAGCGGCAAGGGTGATCTGTTCATCGAGTTGCTGCGCCGGGATCGCGAGCCGACGACTGCGCAGCTGCGTGCGCTGCGCGATGATTCGTTGCAGCTCGAGCAGATCCGCGAGCGGCTGCGCGAAATCCTCGGCCAGATGTACCGGACCAACGAGTCGTTCATGAACTGGACCGAGGCGCGCATCCTCGCGGCCCGGGATCGGAGGTTCCGAGCGAAACTCGACGGCTTACTCCTCGAGAGGCGTGCCGAAGTCGCCAAGTTGATTGAATACTTCTATGGACGCCTCGGAATCGCGCCACCGTTGACCTCGACGGCTGTGGCGATGGGTTTCAATAGCCTATTTGAAGGGGTGAAGTTGAATATGCTATCCAGTCCCGGAGACATGACGTCCGAGGATGCTGAATCGGTGTTGGCGTTATTCGTGGACTCGCTGATGCATATGGCGCGCCTGCATGGAGCCGGAAAATTCGCTCGCGGCAACTGTGAGCTGCAGGAATCGGCGTCCGACCAACACGCCATTCCCGGGAGCGGGTAGGTCGGCCAACAGTTGCCCACCCGGCGAAACGGCGCCTTTGCGGCTCATCTCACTGGAGGCTCAGGAGGGGAGGGTATCCTTCGGGCGCCGGAGAAAGCCAACGACGCACTTGTCACGATCAGAAATTGCAGCCTCAGATCGTCCGTCAAGGAATAGCGTTTTCATAAAATAGTTGAATGCTTCACTCAAGCATGATTTCTTTGTCAATCATGATGCATAGAGCTACCATGGGCGCATCGCAGCTGCCGGATTTACCGATGCCGAATTCCAGGTCTCGCCGCCCCGCAAAGTCTTCACCGGTCACACGCCCCGCGCCCGCCGGGACGGAGCGTGAGCCGCGAGGTGCTCGACGCAGGCGCGAAACCCGCTCTCGTTTGTTGATGGCGGCCCTCAAGCTGATGGCAGAGAGGGGCATGGAGGGTGTCGCGATCAATGAGATCACCGAAGCTGCGGATGTGGGCTTCGGCTCGTTCTACAACCACTTTGACTCGAAGGAAGCGATCTACGCGGCGGTGCTGGAGTGGGTATTCAAAGACTTCGCCGATGCGATGGAACGCGTTACTGGCGAGATTGCCGACCCGGCGGAGCTCATCGCGGTCTCAACGCGCTACACGGTCATGCGTGCCCTGCGCGAGCCCGTCTGGGGACAGTTTCTGGTGCGCGAGGGCTTCTCGCCGCGGTCCGTAGACCACGGGCTTGGTGGCCGGCTCGTGCGCGATATTCGAAAAGGAATTGCCGCGAAGCGCCTGAACGTCGCCGATCCCTTGATGAGCTTCGTTGCGGTGGGTGGCACAAGCCTGGGCGCAATTTCCGTTGGCTTGCAGTTGGGATCTGCGCACGGGCAGCAGTCTGCGACCCTCAAGGAGTTGGGCTCGAATCTCGAGCGATTGCCGGAACGCACGGCCACGATGGCATTGGAGGCGTTGGGACTTTCGCGCTCGGAAGCGGAGAAGATTGCGCACCGACCGTTGCCGGCGGTCGATTTCCCTGTCGCGGGTAACGGCCTTGGAGCGGGTCAGCTCTCCTCGAAGATGCACAATGATGAACCTGAGCCAAGAGCCATCCAACGCGCGACCAAGCGTAGAGCACGAGGGTAGAGCTCACGTCACCGACAGGTGACCCTTTTTCTGGCTCTTGTGGCGGGGTTCGTCATCGAGCACCCACATCCTGAATTTCCCCTTTGAATACTGGAACGCAACGACCCGCCACGGTAGCCCGAATTCCGTCCTCGGAACGGTAGGCCGTGACTTCGAGCAAGCTTGGTCGCCCCATTTCCACGCCTTGGCGGACCGTAAACTGCGCGCGATTCACCTCCAGCCTTGAAAGCAACAACGCGGCAAGCGGAGCGTTTGCGCTGCCAGTGGCGGGATCCTCGTTGGTGCCGGCCAGTGGCGCGAACATTCGCGCGCGAATAGTGTCTCCGTCCCGCGCATAGAGATGGAGGGAAAATCGCCCAGCCATCGCGGGCCGCGCATCGACCGCCTGCCTGAAGGCTCGTATCTCGGGAGCGCACCGGCCCAAGGCCTCGCCTGTCACTTCTGCAATCACATAGGGATTGCCGACGGAGGCCACCAGCGGGGCATGCGTTCCGATGACGACATCCGTCGGCATGATGCCGGCGCAGGCCGCGACGGTTTCTATAGGAATTTCCCCAGCCAGGGTCAGCGGCTGGGGCGCGGTAATCCTGCCGCCAACTATTTCGCCTTTCTCATCAGCCGCTAATTCGACGGCCACAATGCCAGCCGGCATTTCAAGGCGAAGTTCCCGGGGGACGGGAGCGTTCTGCTTTGCAAGCACATATGCAGTGCCGATGCTGGGATGGCCGGCAAACGGCATCTCTGTGGTCCGATTGAAGATACGGACACGCGCACTATGAGCTGAATTCTCGGGCGGCAGCACAAAGGTCGTCTCGCTCAAATTTAACTCGAACGCAAGTTGTTGCATCTCGATGCTGGACAGTCCGCGAGCATCGGGAAACACCGCGAGCGGGTTGCCGCCGAAGCGACGATCGGTGAACACATCTACAGTCTCAAATCGGTAGCCAGGCACCAGATACTCCGTCTCAGAATAGTTAGTGAGGCGAACGCCGCGCAGAAGCCATGAACTGCCTCGACGACCCAGGCTTCGATATTCTCCGGCACCCGACGTTCAACATTGGCAGTCGACTGCCCGGCCAGCTCGCAAGGTAGCAGGTACAGCCGATGGCCAACCGGCGCGCCGCACGCGCAGCGCTTCGTACTGTACTGGTCCCAGACCGGGACAGTTTCCGACTCGGCTGGACATTTGCGCCGGGTGTCACCGGCCGATCCACCTTGGTCGGTCGGCCGCTGCCCGACGACAGGTTTTAGGCGCAGCCAATGACCGCGGGCCGAGGCTGCCGCCCGGTCAACCGTCAGTCGGCGACCACAAGCTACGCAAGAGCCGCTGCGAACTGCCCGGGAGTTACGCCAAACGCAGCTCGAAAGCGTTTGGTGAGATGACTCTGGTCGACATAGCCGACTGCCGCCGCTACTGACGCGGCCGGTTCACCTTTCAACAACAACCGGCGTGCAACGCGCAGACGTACCTGCGTCATGTAGGTGTGCGGCGGCATGCCGATGTGTCGCGAGAACAGGCGCATCAAAGCGAAACGGCTGACACGGCAATGCTCAGAAAGGTCAGTCAGCGTCGGATTGGATGCGAAGTTTTCTTCGAGGTACCGGCAAGCTGTGCGAATCACTCCGCTGCTGCGACCGGGGACGAGCGTCCTCTGCCTTACGGCTGCCTTGACGATCGAGCAATCCCCGTAGGAGCTGCAGCAACCCAGCTTCAAGCGCCAGTTGATCAAGCTCTTCGTGGCACTCAGCACGGCGGCTGAAGGCGCGCACCACCGCGGCAAGCTGCTCGTCGCGAGTCATGGGTGATCGAAACAGTGGGGCCGCGGCATGCTGAGAGCCACTGTCTTCACGGACTGCCTTCTCGAATACTTCTGGCGCAACGTAGATCATTCGATAGCTGTAGCCATCGCCGACCGGGCGGCCATCGTGCAAGTCTGCCGGGTTTACGAGGATCAATGAGCCCGGTGTCGCCCAATGCCGGCCGCCGCGGCAGTGGAAGGTTTCGATCCCGCTTTCACTTGCACCTATGGCGTACTCCTCGTGCGCATGTTTGCTGAATGCGTGGTGCAGGAAGCTCGCCTTGAAGAAGCTGACGCCCGGCAACGCAGTCACTCGCCACAATTTGCTGAACTCGGGAGGTGTCATGAGTACCTTATCGATGGGTAAGGGGTCGGGTCCGGCGCTAAGAATTTACAAGACCGTGAAACGCGCTGAATGCCAATCTGCCGGCGAGATGAACAGTGAGCCTTTAGCCTTTATCGTCGCCTCGGCGGCGTTGCTTGGATCGCCAGGCCCGGGTATCGCCGCCTTGATGGTAGCGGGACGCACGCTCGGCGCGACAGGCGCGCTTCCTTTTTTTCTGGCGATGCAGGCCGGACTGGCTCTGGCGATGACGCTCAGCGCCACAGGGCTTTCAGCAGTGATCGGCGCGGTTCCGGGCGTGCGTTTCGGGCTGACGATCGCCTCGACAGGCTATCTAGTGTGGCTGGCGTGGTCGATTGCAACATCTCCCCTACGCGGACCCAGTGGCGCGGATGAGCGCGGTCGCGGACTCACGCTCGCTGGCGGCTTCGCACTGGGCGCTGCCAATCCCAAAGCCTATCTTGCCTTCGCCTCCCTGTTTGGTTCGTTCGCAATCGTCGATCCGGCCTACGGCTGGCGGGATAGCGTGTTGAAGGGAGTTGTGTGCATCATCGTGACGACGGTGGTTGATCTCGCGTGGGTTCTGGTGGGTGTAGCACTCGGACGGATCCAGCTTACGGCGAGCGCGGAACGCGCAATGAACATGTCCATGGGAGGAGCTATCCTCCTCGCGCTCGGCATGACACTGATTAACGAGGTCGAATGAGCGACTCAGTCCAATACATTTTTTCCTACGGCACCCTTCAGGACCCGGCGGTTCAGGAAGCCGTCTTCGGCCGAAGGATTCCGTCTCTGCCGGACGAGTTGCCGGGGTTTGTTCTGGATCGTGTACGGATCGTAGATCCGGACGTCATCGCCAAGAGCGGCCGCGACGAACATCCGATTCTTAGGCGCTCTCCCGCAGGCGGCGCGTCGGTGATGGGCTCGGCGCTCGCAGTCGAACCAGAGGATGTCGCCAAAGCCGATGCGTATGAGGTCGCGGACTATCGCCGCATCGCCGTCACCCTGTCGTCGGGCCGCAATGCCTATGTCTACGTGGCCGCCGAAGACGCCATCGACGATCTGATACCCGCTGAGGAATAACTGAGCTGCTCGTAGCCCTCGGGACCTACTCATGCGGCAGCCTCCGGTGGAATGTTCGCGCCGAGGCGCTACAGTGTGGACGTACCAGCTTATGCAGGCCGCGACTTGCCACCTAAGGGCAGGAGGGTGCACGGATGTATCGATTCATATTGGCAATCTGCATCGCTTCGGCTATCCCGAGCGTCGCTTTCACTCAGACAACTCACGCCGAGAAGACTGCAGCAACAGCCGCGCACACCACAGAGGAGGAAGTGGTCACTGCTATCCGCAGGCGATTGGATGCCACCGCTCGAAACGACGTCGATGCCTGGTCTCGCTTCGTCACAGACGAAATGCTCGCTCCCCTCGAGGGCGACAGCGGTTCCAAACAGGCATGGATCAGAACGCACAAGTCGTGGCCGCGTGAAGTCAAATATTGGTACGGACCCTTGCAGGACATCAAGGTCCGCGTTCGCGGAGAGACCGCCGTTGCGGCTTATCACGCCATGCAGTTCACGAAGATTGGCGAGCAGACAACTTCTGTCCACAAGTGGCAAATCGAAACGCTGGTGCGACAGCAAGGGCACTGGCTGCTGCTGGCTGTTGCCGATGGTTTGATTCCACCCGAGCCGGTCGCGACGACCATCGATCCCGCTATCCTCGATGATTACGTCGGCGAGTACGAATGGGCTCCAGAATTGATATCGAAGATCGAGCGCAAGGGAGACCAACTGCTGGAGCGATTCTCCGGGTCTGATGCCAGCGAGTTGTTACCCGAGAACGCAACGACGTTTTTCACCAAAGGCGAAGCGGCGACAGGCGATTCTTCCAGGATCGTCTTCGTGAGGGACTCGAGCGGCCGGGTAACGCACTACATTTACCGCGAGATGGGAGCGACAGATCGCCTCGTGAAGAAGATCAAGTAGGCCGCTCTCACGCGTGCCAGTTTAATTGAGCTCGCTGGAAGTCGATGGCCGAGAATGATGCTGTTGCCAGCCGCGGCGCCCGGGTGGTGCCGTGCCGGTCTCGATGTGTGCGAAGGTCGACACGGTACCCGACGGACCGCTGGTGTCTTGATTTTGCGATCGGGCAGCGGCCCTCGCGCGCTATCGTGGGCTCATGTCATCCGATCCAATCCTTCACTTCGTCGAAATAGCAAGACGCCGATCCCGGTGCACCAGCCAAACCACACGACAAAGAGGACTCTTTGTACGAGTCCATAGGCGGGTCGTACGTGAGCCCAAACCGTCCCATGCCTGTCGAAGGAGCTCAGATTCAGAGCGATTGCGGCCCATAGGAGCCCAGTCATCGCCCAGGAGTAGGTGACGAGAGTGCCCGCCCGGGGGTCGCGTCGGCATGTCAGCGCCAGGATCAATGACGCCTGGTAGCCGACCAATTCGGAAAGGCCAAAAATATTGTGAAGCGGATTCGGGTAGGCGAATACGCCCACGCCCGCGCTCGACAACGCCATAAATCCTATCGCATAAGCAGCGAGTGGGGAGCGACCTGCTCTAAGCAAAATATCGCGAACACCCGAGGCGAAAATCACGATGCAGACCGCAACGCAGGACAACAGGATGGCAAAGGGAATTCTGGCTGGCGAGCCTACTTCTCCAATCTCACTGACGGTCTGGCGAATGTGGCTGTAGCCCGGAATAGTCAACGCCAATGCGATTGTGCCGAAGCCAAGAAGGGCTGCGGCCAGGGCTCCAAACAGCAATCGATAGTCTCGCCGCATCTACAATCGCCCGGTGGCAATCAACAACAAAGGATTACGCGCGATCATCCCCAGACCCGGGCGTCACAGTGCACTGATTCACTTCTTGCCAGACGTGTATTGAAAGACCGTTTCAATTGGCGTCCGGAAAACGGCGGCGATCCGAAATGCGACCTCGAGCGACGGGGAATATTTTCCCTGTTCGATCGCGTTGACAGTCTGGCGCGTGACCCCGATTCGATCGGCGAGTTCGCTTTGTGTCATCTCACTATGATCGAACCGCAACCGCCGAATGTTGTTTCTAATTGAATGCGCCTTCATTCACACGCCAACGCGGTAGTAGGCAAGGACCGACACGTCGTTGAAGAGTGTCGCCCCGATGAGTGTCAGGACGAGGACGTGCGCGGCCGCGATCTCCGGCGGCAACCCGCCAATGAAAGGCACACCCCGCAACACCTCCGGCGCCAGCACCTGCACGATCGCACACAGGGCACCCGCGACCATCACGAAGTAGGCATTGCGAAAGCCCTTCGCAGAGATGAGACGGTCCCGCTCATCCGGCCGCTCCGGGCGATGGCAGATAGCTAGCGCGGCATGCAGAGCGACCTCGAGCACGACGACGAGAAGCACGGTCTTCGACAAGAGGCCGATCGTACCGCCGGCTTCGTGCGCACCGACATGTGCGAAGTAATAGCCGTAAACCCCAATCAGGACGACCACTGACAGACCGGTGCTAATTTCCTTGAAGGTCATCCGACAGTCCTCGCGCGAGAAATTGGTGAGCCAGAGTGTCTAGTATTTTTGACTATATATCAAATTTATTTGACACCGGTACACGGACGCCGGCCGTGGTTGCAGCGCTGGCGCGCTCGAGTAGGCGAGCGCCGAGGAGCAGCCACGTCCACAACAACGCTACAAACGCGAATTGCTCGAGCAGGTTCTGGCGAGTTCGCCCGGCAAACTGCTCGACGTGGGCTGCGGCACCGGTTGCCTCGAAGGGCGGGGCAGTGCACCGGCCTGGTGCTTGACGACAATGCCATCGCTACGTGCCGCAGCCGAGGTTTGGACGGACGCGCGGGTCGGGCAGAAGCCCTGCCGTTCCCCAACGAGAGCTTCGATGTGGTCACGTTTGACTATGTCGCACATCATGTTGAGCACCTGGCCGTTCTCTTCTGGAGGATCGCGCACGGCTCCAGGGATTCAGCGATGACGGCGCGCTCAGCTTTTCCGCCGTGCGCATCTAGGCGCAACATCGGCACTTCGGAGGTCATTCCGATAGTATCGACAATCATGACTGACGTTCCAAAAAGATCGATTCGCATCATTCTCCCGCTGGCCACCATCACGTGCACGAGCATGTTGGCGATGGACCTGTACTTGCCAGCTGTGCCGACTCTCCAACGCGCACTGAACGTATCCGTCACACAATCGCAAGGGACGATTGCGGTGTTTCTCCTGGGGCTCGCCGCATCGCAGCTGTTGTGGGGCGAGGTTCTGACGCGGGTCGGGCCGCGTCGTTGTGTTCGAGCCGGCGTTGGGCTACTGGTGTTGGCAAGTATCGGCTGTGCACTGGCAGCCAATATCGGCGTGCTCTCAGGTATGCGACTCCTGCAAGGCATTGCAGCAGGGGTTGCGACCGTCATCGCTCCGAGCGTCGTCCGCGCTACTCTGTCAGGATCCGATGCGGTGCGCGGGATCGCGGCTATCTCGATGGTGGAGTCGGTCATCCCGGCTGCCGGCCCCGTGCTGGGCGCGACACTGCTGACCTACACGGACTGGCGAGGCCTCTTCTGGATACTTGCGGTGCTAACGTTGGCGGTGTTCCCGTTCGCCGTTCGCGCCACACCACACGAGCTGCCCGGAATGGACCGCTCGGTCGCAGCCGGCTACCGCAACGTCCTCTCGAATCGCAAATACCGTCGCCTGGCCGTTTCGCATGCACTGACGGTGGGGGCTTTACTCACATTTGTCGCCAGTGCTCCTCAGCTTCTGGTCAATGCGTTGGGACTTGGAGCCTCCGCGTTCGCGCTACTGCAGATCATCGGAGTCTCAGGATTCTTCCTCACGGCGAGCCAGTCCGCTCGCATAAGTGGGCGCCTGGGACCATCCCGCGCGGTGCAGCTTGGAGCTGCAGCGCAGTTGGGACTATGCGGAGGCCTGTTGGTAGCGAGCCTCCTTACAGATCTCAACTTTGTGCTCGTGGCAATATTCTGGTGCGGTTTCTGCGCCGCTCTGGCCGTGCGGGGTCCACCAGGGTTCAGCGAGGCCCTCGATGTTCCGATCGTGCAGATGGGGAGAGCCTCGGCCATGCTGGTACTCGGAATCCTGCTGTGCGGAGCCGTGGGTACGCAGCTCGTCGCGCCATTCATGAGCGGCTCTTCCGCCACACCCGTCGCAGGAGCGGTGTTGTTGCTGTCGCTCCTGAGTTTCGCCCTGGTGATTCCGTACCCTCGACATGACCGAGCACCTGCGCCGATCAGCTATTGACGTTATCGCGAGACGCTCAATCGCCTCCGGCCAGACCGAACTGGCAGGACGCCTGGCCAGAACTCTACCCGTATTTCGCCGAATTCCTCGCTCCGCGACACCCCGCAAATCGAAGCTCAGAAGACGCCACCTCCCGCGGCAATGTTTTGCCCGGTGATCCACCGGCCCGAGTCCGCCGCGAGAAATGCAAACGCCTCGGCGACATCGTCTGGTTGACCGATGCGGTTGAAGGGCGATGCGGCGGCAGCGACCGCTCGGTCTCGCTCCGGAAGGAGCTCAGTGTCTGTGTAGCCTGGTGAAACGGTGTTGACTGTGATGCTGCGCTCGCCGAGCTCGCGAGCCAGCACTCGCACGAATTGCTCGACTGCGCCCTTGCTACCGAGATAAAGAGAAGTCTGCGTCATCAGCATTTGAGTACCGCCGGTGGATGTCGCGATGATGCGGCCGCCGGGACGCACTCGCCGTGCAGCCTCCTGGAGCGCGACGAAAATACCTTTGGCATTGATCGCGAAGACGCGATCGAAATCCGCTTCTGTGAGATCAACCATCGGCTTTACGACCGCAACGGCTGCGTTCGCCACTACGATGTCGAGCCCGCCGAG
>Ga0068858_100002043_pt1 | contig 20565 bp, 23 predicted proteins | sample KBSSwiS12_FD_66589 | JGI IMG/M metagenome (GOLD analysis project Ga0068858, IMG submission 66589) | Switchgrass rhizosphere microbial communities from Kellogg Biological Station, Michigan, USA - KBS Switchgrass S1-2 | ecosystem: Host-associated > Plants > Roots > Rhizosphere > Soil ...
CGCGCTGCTCCGGCGCCCGCGCTTCGCGTTCGGCGCGCTGTGCATCTTCCTTTATGTCGGGGCGGAAGTCTCGATCGGCTCGACCCTGGTCAATTATCTCAAATCCGACCATGCGCTCTGCCTGACCGGCCAGTCGGCCGGCAAGCAGCTGCTTTTCTACTGGGGCGGTGCGATGGTCGGGCGCTTCATCGGCTCGGCGGTGCTGCGCGCGTTCAATCCCGGCAAGGTGCTGGCGGGCGTCGCGATCGGCGCGATTGTGCTGGTGCTGGTGTCGATCGCGACCCATGGCGCAACGGCGGGGAACACCTTGCTCGCGGTCGGTTTGATGAACTCGATCATGTTCCCGACGATCTTCACCCTGGCGTGCGAGAAGCTGGGCGACCGTGCGGCGGACGGCTCGGGGATCATCAATGTCGCGATCTGCGGCGGCGCGATCATCCCCGTGCTGACCGGCATGCTGGCCGATACCGTCACGCTGCCCTTCGCGCTGCTCCTGCCGGTGGCCTGTTACGCGGTCATCGCCGCCTTTGGCGCCTATGCACGGCGGCCGGCCGTTTGATCGGGATCAGGCGGTCGGCCGCTTGACGAAGCCGTCGAGCGTCCCGGCCGGCGCATCGTCGACCGCGACCTGATCGACGCGCGACGCGGGCGACCCCGCGCGCGCCCGCGCGATCATCGTCTCGACCATTTCGGGCGCGCCCTGCACCACCGCCTCGACGCTACCATCGGCGCGGTTGCGCGCCCAGCCGTCGAGGCCGAGGCTCGTCGCCTGCTCGACCATCCAGTCGCGGTAGAAGACGTTCTGGACCTTGCCGATGATGACGAGGCGACGGCGGATCATCGGTGCGTCCCGGATCAGATGCCGAGCCAGTCGAGACCGGGCGGCAAAGCTTGCGCGGAGAAATCAACCTGGAGCACGCGGCGATGTTCCGGCCGGACAGCGCGCGACGAGGCGTGCAGGATCGGCGTGGCATAAAGCCAGACGTCGCCGCGATCAGCGAGGCAGGCGAAGGTGCCGCAGCGCACGACTCCCGTATCGATGTCCCGCTCGGCGACGCGGCCGAGCCGATGCGAACCCGGTGCGATGAGCAAGGGCGCGTTGGTTTCGGGAACGGAATCGAGGTGGATGCGCATCGTCAGCATGGTTTCGAGCAAGGCAAAGGGCGGCTCGACATGGACGATGCCGGCCTTGACCGACCAGGGACCGAAGCCCGCGACATCGACGCGCGTGCCCACCGCAATGGTGCGATCCTGATGCCAGCCGAGCGCCCAGTTGGTCGCGGCGCTCTTGTCGAACAGGATGGCGCGTACGGGGCGGCTGTTCTCACCCTGACGTCCGGCAGCGATTCGTCCCAGTGGGCCCGCGACGTCGAGCACCGCCGCCAAATCGGAAACACCGTGGAGGCGAAGGCCGGCCTGGTCGGCGGGCAGGCCGGTGAAGGTGGCTTCGAGATCGTCCAGAATCGAAAGGGCGGCGCCCCGGTAGAGCGCCGCCCCGTGATATTCGATCGTCAGCTGGTCGGGAGACATTCCTGCCCTCACCCTTGCGCCGCTTCGCGGCTCCTTCCCTCTCCCAAGGGAGAGGGAAAAAGGCTCACAGCTTTTCGGTGAGCTCGGGGACGATCTTGAACAGGTCGCCGACCAGGCCGATATCGGCGACCTGGAAGATCGGCGCGTCCTCGTCCTTGTTGATGGCGATGATGGTCTTCGAATCCTTCATGCCGGCGAGATGCTGGATCGCGCCGGAAATGCCGATCGCGATATACACTTCCGGGGCGACGATCTTGCCGGTCTGGCCGACCTGATAGTCGTTGGGCACATAACCCGCATCGACCGCGGCGCGGCTGGCGCCGACGCCGGCGCCGAGCTTGTCGGCGAGCGGCTCGATGATGGTGTGGAAGTTCTCGCTGTTCTGCAGCGCGCGGCCGCCCGAGACGATGATCTTGGCCGAGGTGAGCTCGGGACGCTCCGACTTGGCGATCTCGCTTCCGGCGAAGGTCGACAGACCCTTGTCACCGGTCGAGGCGACCTTCTCGATCGTGGCCGAGCCGCCCGAGGTAGCGGCCTTTTCGAACGCGGTGCCGCGCACGGTGATGACCTTCTTGGCGTCCTTCGTCTGCACCGTCGCGATGGCATTGCCGGCATAGATCGGGCGGGTGAAGGTATCCGCGCTCTCAACCGACAGGATGTCGCTGATCTGCATCACGTCGAGCAGGGCGGCGACGCGCGGCGCGATGTTCTTGCCGTTCGAGGTGGCCGGGAACAGCACCGCGTCGTGGCTGGCCATCAGTTCGACGATCAGCGGTGCGACATTCTCCGCCAGTGCATGGGCATAGGCCGCATCGTCGGCGACATGGACCGTGCCCGCGCCGGCGATCCTGGCGGCCTCGGCCGCGACGCCATCGACGCCCTGCCCAGCGACGAGGAGATGGACCTCGCCGAGCTGCGACGCCGCGGTGACCACGGCGAGCGTGGCATCCTTGACGGCCTTGCCGTCATGTTCGACCCAAACCAGAGTCTTCATTTCGCGACTCCCATCGCCTTGAGTTTGGCCACCAGCTCATCGACATCGGCGACCTTGACGCCGGCGGTGCGCTTCGCCGGCTCGACCACCTTCAGCGTGGTGAGGCGCGGGCTGACATCGACGCCGTAATCGGCCGGCGTCTTCTGCGCCATCGGCTTCGATTTGGCCTTCATGATGTTGGGCAGCGAGGCATAGCGCGGCTCGTTGAGGCGAAGGTCGGTGGTGACGATCGCCGGGAGCTTGAGATCCTCGGTCTCCGACCCGCCATCGACTTCGCGCGTCACCTTGGCGACGCCATCGGTGACGACCACGGCGCTGGCGAAGGTCCCCTGGCCCCAGCCGAGCAGGCCGGCGAGCATCTGGCCGGTCTGGTTGTTGTCGTCGTCGATCGCCTGCTTGCCGAGGATGATCAGGTCGGGGCTTTCCTCCGCGGCGATCCCGGCGAGCAGCTTGGCTACGCCAAGCGGCTCGACCTTCTCGTCCGACAGCACCAGGATCGCGCGGTCGGCGCCCATGGCGAGCGCGGTACGCAGCGTCTCCTGGCACTTCTGCTCGCCGATCGACACCGCGACGATCTCCGTCACGACGCCCTTTTCCTTGAGGCGGATCGCCTCTTCCACCGCGATCTCGTCGAACGGGTTCATGCTCATCTTGACGTTGGCCAGATCGACCCCCGTCCCGTCCGCCTTCACGCGCGGCTTTACGTTATAGTCAAGCACCCGCTTGACCGGGACCAGCACCTTCATCGCAATCCACTCCTGTGTCCGAAACCTTCCCGGGGAGGCGGGTTCAGGCGGCCTGTTTCACTTCCGCGACGATCTTGCGCGCCGCATCGCCGAGATCGTTGGCAGGCACGATGGCGAGGCCCGAGGTGGACAGGATCTTCTTGCCCTCCTCGACATTGGTGCCCTCGAGCCGGACGACCAAAGGCACCGACAAATTCACTTCCTTGGCCGCGGCGACGATCCCTTCCGCGATGATGTCGCACTTCATGATGCCGCCGAAGATGTTGACCAGGATGCCCTTCACCGCCGGATCGGCGAGAATGATCTTGAACGCCGCCGTCACCTTCTCCTTGTTGGCGCCACCGCCGACATCGAGGAAGTTGGCCGGGAACATGCCGTTCAGCTTGATGATGTCCATCGTCGCCATGGCGAGGCCGGCGCCGTTGACCATGCAGCCGATGTCGCCATCAAGCTTGATATAGGCAAGGTCGTATTTGGACGCCTCCAGCTCGGCCGGGTCCTCCTCGGTCTCGTCGCGCAGCTCCATCAAATCCTTGTGGCGGAACAGCGCGTTCGAATCGAAGCCGACCTTGGCGTCGAGCACCAGCAGCTTGCCGTCATCGGTGACGGCGAGCGGGTTGATCTCGATCTGCGCGGCGTCGGTGCCGAGGAACGCGTCGTACAGCTTCGACGCGACATTGGCGGCCTGCTTGGCGAGATCGCCCTGGAGGCCCAGCGCATTGGCGACGGCGCGGCCGTGATGCGGCATGAAGCCGGTCGCGGGATCGACGTCGAAGGTCTGGATCTTCTCGGGCGTGTCGTGCGCGACGGTCTCGATGTCCATCCCGCCCTCGGTCGACACGACGAAGGCGACGCGGCCATGGACGCGGTCGACGAGCAGCGCGAGGTAGAATTCCTTGGCGATGTCGACGCCGTCGGTGACGTAGAGGCGGTTGACCTGCTTGCCATGCTCGCCGGTCTGGATCGTCACCAGCGTGTTGCCGAGCATGTCGGTCGCGGCGGCGCGGACCTCATCCTCGGTCTTCGCCAGGCGGACGCCGCCCTTGGCCTCGGGCGGCAGCTCCTTGAACTTGCCCTTGCCGCGGCCGCCGGCATGAATCTGCGCCTTCACGACATAAAGCGGACCAGGCAGCTTCTTCGAAGCGGCGACCGCTTCCTCGACGCTGAGAGCGGCAAAGCCGGCGGGGACGGGCACGCCAAACTTGGCGAGCAATTCCTTGGCCTGATATTCGTGAATGTTCATGAGCGCGCCAAAAGCCTTTCTCGGGATCGGGACGCAGAGGCCCTAAGCACAGCTTTCGGCGCGAATCCACCCCGTGTGACTGTAGCGGGGCGTAGTTCAGCTTTGTGCGAGGTCAGCCGAGGCCGAGTTTGCACAACGCCGCCGAACTGGCGGTGACGCTGACGATCTCCGGATCGTCGAGCGAGCGCAGCCGGTAGAGCAGCTGGTCGAGATTGCGCGAACGGCCTGCCTTGCCGAGCCCCACCATGCGACGCAGCTGGAGCAGCGACAGGCGGTGGACCATGCGATCGGCCATGCAGGCGGCGGTGCGCGGGTCGATGCCGGCGTTGATCAGGCCGGCGCGCACCGGCGCCTCGGGTGTGGTGCAGCCGGCGAGCCAAAGTGCCGCCGCAACCCCTACCACCGTTCGCTTCGAGCGAAGTCGAGAAGCCTTCGCGCGAACCATGTTTCTCGACTGCGCTCGAAACGAACGGGGGAGGTAGGTCATGATTGCCTCGCAAGCGTTGATCCGCACCGCTATATCGCCCTTATGTCCTGGACAACCGGCCTGCCCCTGTTCCTCGTCACGGTTCTCGCGATGGAGGGCTTCGCCTATGTCGCGCATCGCTGGATGATGCATGGCTTCGGGTGGTTCCTGCATGAGAGCCATCATCGCGCGCGCGCGGGTAACTGGGAGCTGAACGATCTCTACGCCGTGATCTTCGCCGTGCCTTCGTTCACGCTGATCCTCGGCGGGGCGCAGCTCGGCTGGTGGCCGGGATGCACGTGGATCGGGGCCGGGATCGCGGCCTATGGCGCGATCTATTTCGGCTTCCACGACGTCATCGTCCATCGCCGCGTCGCGACACGCTATCTGCCGCGCTCCGCCTATATGAAACGCATCATCCAGGCCCACCGGCTGCACCATGTCGTCGAAACACGGCGGGGCAATGTCAGCTTCGGCTTTTTGTGGGCGCCGCGGCCCGAGGCGCTGAAGGCGGAGCTCAAGCGGCGCGGCCATGCCGGGGTACGCGCGCCGACCGGCCTCGACACGGCCGCACGCTGAACTTGCCCGTCGCCTTCTGGATCGCGGCAACGATCGCGGTGACGATGCTCGGCCTGTCCAAGGGCGGGTTCGCCGGGGTGGGCGCGCTGGCGCTGCCGCTGATCGCGTTGACCATCTCGCCGGTGCAGGCCGCCGCGATCCTGCTGCCGATACTGATCGTGCAGGACGTGGTCAGCGTCTGGGCGTTTCGCCATAGCTGGGACGGCTTCGTGCTGGGCTGGATGCTGCCTGGGTCGATCATCGGCATCGCGCTCGCGTGGGGCTTCGCGGCGCATGTCCCGGAAAGCGCGGTGCTCGGGCTGGTCGGGGCGATCTCGATCCTGTTCGGCTGCTACCGGCTATGGCTCGACCGGGGCGGCGCGATCCGCGCGCCGGCACGCTCGCCCGGCTGGTTCGGCACGCTGTTCGGGGTGGCCTCGGGCTTCACCAGCCAGATCGCGCATGCCGGCCAGCCGCCGTTCCAGATCTGGGTGCTGCCGCGCCGCCTGCCGCGCGATACGTTGGTCGGCACCACGGCGATCTATTTCGCCGCGACCAACTGGCTCAAGGTGCCGGCTTATTATGCGCTCGGCCAGTTCAGCCGCGAGAACCTGACCGTCGCGGCGATGCTGGCGCCGCTGGCGATCGCCTCGACGCTGGCCGGGGTGTGGCTGGTGCGGCGCGTGCCGGCCGAGCGCTTCTACACCGCCATCTATGTGCTGATGGTGCTGGTCGGCGCCAAGCTGGTGTGGGACGCGGTCGTTTAACCTCGATCGTCACCCCGAAACGCGTTCAGGGTGACGAAGGAAATTCGGGTCTCAGTCGAACAGCGACGATACCGAGCTTTCGTCGGCGATGCGCTTGATCGCCTCGCCGAGCAGCGGGGCGATGGTCAGATGGCGGATGCGCTTCGCCGCGGCGACCGGTTCCAGCGCGCCGATCGAATCGGTGATGACCAGTTCCTCGAGCGCCGACCCCTCGACCCGCGCGACCGCGCCGCCCGACAGCACACCATGGCTGACATAGGCGACGACGCCCTCGGCGCCGGCCTCTTTCAGGGCGGCGGCGGCGTTGCACAGCGTGCCGGCCGAATCGACGATGTCGTCGATCAGGACGCAGAAACGGCCTTCGACCTCACCGATGATGTTCATCACCTCGGACTCGCCGGCGCGTTCGCGGCGCTTGTCGACGATCGCCAGCGGGGCATTGTCGAGCCGCTTGGCCAGCGCGCGCGCGCGCACCACGCCGCCGACGTCAGGCGAGACGACCATCAGGTTGCGCCCGCCATAACGCGTGTGGATGTCGGCCGACATCACCGGGGCGGCAAACAGATTGTCGGTCGGGATATCGAAAAAGCCCTGGATCTGCCCGGCATGGAGATCGACCGAGAGCACGCGATCGGCGCCGGCGACGGTGATCAGATTGGCGACGAGCTTGGCCGAGATCGGCGTGCGCGGGCCGGGCTTGCGGTCCTGCCGGGCATAGCCGAAATAGGGGATGACGGCGGTGATGCGTTTGGCCGAGGCGCGTTTCAGCGCGTCGATGCAGATCAGCAGCTCCATGAGATTGTCATTGGCCGGGAAGCCGGTCGACTGCAGCACGAAGACGTCCTCGCCGCGGACGTTTTCGAGGATCTCGACGAACACTTCCTCATCGGCAAAACGCCGGACCAGCGCCTTGGTCAGCGGAATCTCGAGATAGTCGGCGATCGCCTTGGCCAGCGGCAGGTTGGAATTGCCGGTCATCAATTTCATCGATCGCCCTTTCGCGTTCACGCGGTTGCGGTCCCCTTAGTGGCGACCTACGAGAAGGGAAAGGGTCGGAGGATTTAGTGCGATGGCAGGGGAAGCGGCGTATCGGCCGGAAGCCGCGGACTATGTCGCGGCGTCGCGGGCCGGATGGTGGCGCAGCGTGAGACGGCGACGTTTCCGCATTCAAGTGGCGATCGGTCTGTTGATCGTCACTTTGCTGGGCATTACCCTTGGATTGGTGTTCCAGCTTGACGACAAACCGGTACTCATCGCCATGATGATCGGGGGTTATATCGGGTGGCTGATCGCCTGTGTCGGCATCGGGTATCTGATGCTGCCGCGCCGCGCCCGACGCCTCTTCCGCCAGCAGAAAGCGCTGGACCAGGAGTTCGTTGTGAGCTGGTCACCGCATGGCGCCAAATTCATATCGCCCAAGGCGTCGAGCGATCTGGCATGGGGAGACTATCTCGACTGGGCGGAGAATGACGGCGCCTTTATCCTCACGATCAACGACGGTCTCTACCATTTCGTGCCCAAGCGCGTGCTCGATGCTACACAGACCGCCGACCTGCGCGACGCGCTGGTGAGGGGCTTCGCTTCCTGACGCCGGTTGCGACCGTCCGCCCGCGCGCCTAGAGCGCGGCGATGACGATAGTCACCCGCTTCGCGCCGTCGCCGACTGGCCAGCTGCATGTCGGCAACATCCGCACCGCGCTGCACAACTGGCTGTTCGCGCGCAAGCATGGCGGGCGCTTCGTGCTGCGCATCGACGATACCGATGCCGAGCGCAGCGAGGAGCGCTTCGTCGATGCGATCCGCGCCGACCTCGCCTGGCTCGGGTTGGCGGCGGATGGTGAGGAGCGGCAGTCGGCGCGTTTCGCACTGTACGAGGCGCGTTTCGCCGAGCTGCGCGCCGCCGGCCGGGTTTATCCCGCCTATGAAACCGCCCAGGAGCTCGACCTGAAGCGCAAGATCGCGCTGGGGCGCGGGCTGCCGCCGGTCTATGATCGCGCCGCGCTGGGACTGTCCGACGCGGAACGCGCGGCGTTCGAGGCGGATGGCGTCAAGCCGCATTGGCGGTTCAAGCTCGACCATGGCACGGTGATCGCATGGGACGATCTGGTCCGCGGGCCGCAGCGCTTCGACCCCGCGACGATGAGCGATCCTGTGGTGCGGCGCGCCGACGGCTCGTGGCTCTACATGCTCCCTTCCGCGATCGACGATGCCGATATGGGCGTCAGTCATGTCGTGCGCGGCGAGGACCATGTCTCCAACACCGCGTTGCAGATCCAGATGTTCTCGGCGCTTGGCGTCACGCCGCCAGCCTTTGCCCATGAGGCGCTGCTGACCGGCAGCGAGGGCAAGCTGTCGAAGCGACTCGGCTCACTGGGCGTCGACCATTTCCGCGACATCGGGATCGAACCGCAGGCGGTGCGCGCGCTGCTGGCGCGGATCGGGACGAGCGACCCGGTCGAGCCGACCGTCGATGCCGGGCCGCTGATCGACAGTTTCGACTTTGCCCGCTTCGGCCGCGCGCCGGCGCGCTTCGACGAGGCGGAGCTTGCCGCGCTCAACGCCAAGATCATCCACCGGCTCGATTTCGCCACCGTCGCCGATCGCCTGCCGGCGGGCATGGGCGCGGCGGAGTGGGAGGCGGTGCGGCCCAATTTGTCGACCGTCGCCGATGCCGCTATCTGGTGGCAGGTCATCGCCGGCCCGATCGCGCTGCCCGCTGCGCCCGAAGATGCCGATTATCTGGCGGCGGCGGCGCGGGTGGTGGCGGCGATCGACTGGTCGGCCGACCCGTGGCACGCGCTGACCGCGGCGCTCAAGGCCGAGACCGGCCGTGCCGGCAAGGCGCTGTTCCTGCCGCTGCGCCGCGCGCTGACCGGGCTCGATCACGGGCCCGACATGGCGGCGCTTCTCCCGCTGATCGGGCGCGATCGCGCCATCGCGCGGCTTTCCGTCTGATGATACATTATCTCTCTTGCATGGTTTGAGTAATGTTGTAACATTGCATCGAGTCGGCCGTCAGAGCCGGCCAGCTGACCCCTCAGTTGAACGGGAGACTTGCCATGCAAACGATGCGCCTCGTCGAAGGCTATAACCCACCGTCCCGCCTGCGCCCCGACAGTCTGGCGCTGACCCTGTTGTTCACCGGGGTGTTCGTATCCGGACTGTTCTTCCTCAATCCCAAGGTTCTGAGACCCCCGACGACCGTGCTCGACGGCTGGAACGTCCCGCTTGAGAAGCCCAAACCTCAGCCCACACCCAGGCCGGTGGAGCATCCGAAAACGAAGACCGAGCAGCAGATGATCATTCCGGAGACCCACAATGACGTCAAACCGGTGGATCAGACTCCAATCGACTTTACCGATCATACGGCGGTGACGTTCCCGCCGCCCGACGGTGACGTGAGCGGGGTGATCCCGGAGCCGGTGAAGCATGACCCGGTCATGGTCGGTCCGTCGATCGATTCGCATTATGCCGGCTATTTCCAACCGCCCTATCCGTCCGACGAGATCCGCGCCGGCAATGCGGGCCGGGTCAGCGTGCGCGTGCTGATCGGCGTCGATGGCCGGGTGAAGGACATCGAGAAGGTCAGCGCGGCGAGCGATTCCTTCTGGGAGGCGACGCGGCGCCAGGCGCTGTCGAAATGGCGCTTCACGCCCGCGACGCGCGACGGCGTGCCCTATGAGACGTGGAAGACGATGAACGTCAGCTTCGTGCTCAACCAGGAGCAATGACATGAGTCACGCGGTTGCCGGTCTCGCGCTCTGGCAACCGCGCGCTTCAGCGCCTATCTTGGCGGCAATGCGCTTCTTTCGTTTCATCTCGCCGATGCTGGCCGCTTCGGATCTCTACCAGTTCCTGCGCAAGCGGCGCCGGCACGAGGTGGCCTTCTTCATCCTCGCCGCCTCGCTGACCTGGGGCATGTTCCTGCTGTTCCTGATAGATACGAGGATCGACCATCCGTACAAGCGCGACATCGTCTATGTCGAACAATGGCGCGCTGATCGCAGCGACGCCGAGATCGCCGCCCGGCTCAGGAAGGACGCCCCGCGCGAGGCCGCCGAACGCGCCGAGATCGAGCGCGAGGAGGCCGAACGCCGCGCCTCCTTCGCCAGGCTGAACAACCAGCTCGACTCGTGGGGCCTGTAACGCAGGACGCGCGCTGGATGGCGGCGGCGCTGGCGCTCGCCGCGCGGAGCCGCGGGCGTACCGCGCCCAATCCCGGCGTCGGCTGCATCATTGTCGCCGACGGCAAGGCGGTCGGGCGCGGCTGGACCCAGCCCGGCGGCCGCCCCCATGCCGAGGCGATGGCGCTGGCCCAGGCCGGCGAAAAGTCGCGCGGCGCGACTGCCTATGTCACGCTGGAGCCCTGCGCGCATGTCTCGCCGCGCGGGCCGGCCTGCGCCGATCTGCTCGCCGCCGCCGGCGTGGCGCGAGTCGTCGCGGCGCTGGGCGACCCCGACCCGCGCACCGACGGCAGCGGCTTCGCACGGCTGCGCGCCGCCGGCATCGCGGTGGAGCAGGGCGTCGGGGCGGAGGCCGCGACACGCGCCATCGCCGGCTTTCTGACGCGCCGCGCCAGGGGCCGGCCGCACGTCACGCTCAAGCTCGCTTTGTCGCTCGACGGCGCGGTGGCGCTGGCCTCGGGATCGAGCCAGTGGATCACCGGCGAGGCGGCGCGCGCGCATGGCCATGTCGAGCGCGCCCGGCATGAGGCGATCCTGGTTGGGCGCGGCACCTGGCAGGCCGACGCCCCGCGCCTCGACGTGCGGCTGGCCGGGCTGGAAGGCCGCGCGCCGCGGCGCGTATTGCTGTCGACGCGCGCCGCGCCGGATGCCGACGTGACGGTGATCGGTGCGCCCGAGCAGATCGCGTCGCTCGACGGCGTCGACCATGTGCTGGTCGAAGGCGGCGCAGCCACCGCCGCCGCCTTTCTCGCCGCCGACCTGGTCGATCGCCTGTTGCTCTACCGCGCGCCAATCCTGGTCGGCGGCGGGCGGACGCTGCCCGATATCGGCCTGGCCAGCCTGGCCGACGCGCATGGCCGCTGGCGCCTGCTCGACACGCGGCCGCTTGGCAGCGATCGAGTCGAGGTCTACGAGCGCCAGCGAAACGGGGGTTAGACCAGAGGACATGTTCACCGGGATCATCACCGATATTGGCACGATCGCCTCGGTCGAGGCGCGCGGCGACACGCGTCTCGTCATCGAGACCGCGTTCGACATGGCGAGCGTCGATCTCGGTGCGTCGATCGCCTGTTCAGGCGTGTGCCTGACGGTGGTCGACAAATCGGCAAATGGCGGTGCCGGCTGGTTCGCGGTCGACGTATCGGGCGAAAGCATCGCACGCACCGCCGCCGACCAGTGGACCAAGGGCCGCCGGCTCAACCTCGAGCGGGCGATGAAGCTGGGCGACGAGCTGGGCGGGCATATCGTCACCGGCCATGTCGATGGCGTCGGCTCGGTGGTCGGGGTGTGTGTCGAAGGCGATTCGCGGAAGATCGGTTTTTCGGTGCCCGCCGCGCTGGCGCCGTTCCTCGCGCCCAAGGGATCGGTGACGATCGACGGCGTCTCGCTGACCGTCAACCAGGTCGCCGACCAGCCCGACGGCTCGACCCATTTCGCGATCAACCTCATTCCCCACACCCAGGCGGTGACGACGCTCGGCACGCTGGCACCCGGCCAGCAGGTCAATATCGAGATCGACGTGCTCGCCCGTTATCTGCACCGCATGGAGGCCTATCGTGCCAAAGTCCGCTGAACTGTCGCGCCTGCGCCACGGCTTCCTGTCCAGCCCCGAGGAGATCATCGACGAGGCGCGCAACGGCCGGATGTTCATCCTGGTCGATGACGAGGATCGCGAGAATGAGGGCGACCTGATCATCCCGGCACAGATGGCGACACCGGAGAAGATCAACTTCATGGCGCGCTATGGCCGCGGGCTGATCTGCCTCGCGCTGACCAAGCGCCGCGTCGACGAGCTCGGTCTCGACCTGATGAGCCGCAACAACGGCACGCGGCACGAAACCGCCTTCACCACCTCGATCGAGGCGCGCGACGGCGTCACCACCGGCATTTCCGCCGCCGACCGCGCGCGGACCGTCGCGGTGGCGATCGATTCGTCCAAGGGCCGCGATGAGATCGTCACGCCGGGCCATGTCTTCCCGCTGGTCGCGCGCGATGGCGGCGTGCTGGTGCGCGCCGGCCATACCGAGGCGGCGGTCGACGTCGCGCGGCTCGCCGGGCTCAATCCCTCGGGCGTGATCTGCGAGATCATGAACGACGATGGCACGATGAGCCGGCTCGACGACCTCGTAACCTTCGCGCAGTTCCACAACCTCAAGATCGGTACGATCCGCGACCTGATCGCCTATCGCCGCCGCCACGACCACCTCGTCGAGAAGCGCGCCGAGATGGTGTTCCACAGCAAATGGGGTGGCGACTGGAAGGCGATGACCTTCTTCAACAAGGCGACCGGCGACGAGCAGATCGCGCTGGTCAAGGGCCGGATCGATCCGGACGGCGCGACATTGGTGCGCATGCACACCCTGTCGGTCTTCGTCGACGCCTTTGGCGAGGAATCCGCGCGCGCCGGCTTGCTGTCGCGATCGATGGAAATGATCGCCGAGCAAGGCGGGGGGGTGATCGTCGTGATCAACCGGCCGATGAAGGATACGCTGTCACGCGTCATCAAGCTGCGCACCGAGGGCAAGGTCATTGGCGAGCCGGAGGTCGAGGAATTGCGCGACTATGGCGTCGGCGCGCAGATCCTTGCCGAGCTCGGCGTGCAGGACATGATATTGCTGACCAACACCCACCACACGCTGGTCGGTCTCGAAGGCTATGGCCTGTCGATCGTCGGCGAGCGCGCCATCCCCGGCGTCGGAGAGGGGTGATGGCCAGGATCCTGATCGTCGAGGCGCGCTTCTACGAGCATCTCAACGACCTGTTGCTCGACGGCGCGCGCAGCGCGATCGAGCAGGCCGGGCACGAGCATGAGACGATCACCGTCCCGGGTGCGCTGGAGATTCCCGGCGCGATCTCGCTGGCGGCGGAGAGCGGGCTTTACGACGCCTATGTCGCGCTGGGTGTGGTGATTCGCGGCGAGACCTATCATTTCGAGATCGTCGCCGGCGAAAGCGCGCGCGGCCTGATGGCGCTGTCGATGGACGGGCTGGCGATCGGCAATGGCATATTGACCACCGAGAACGAGGCGCAGGCGCTCACCCGGGCGAAGAGATCCGAGAAGGACAAGGGCGGCGAGGCGGCCAAGGCGGCGCTCGCCATGCTCGGTCTGAAAACGCGTTTCGGCTGATCGGCCAGTTCGTCATCATCTGCCGCTATGCGCGCGGCCAGTGCATGTGAAATCTGTTCGCGCGAAGGCGCGGAGGCGCGAAGATGCCGCGTTTGCGGTGACGTAACGCACGACGTGCAAGCCCATTGCCGGTTGCAGCCAATGAAAAGAGCGCGCTGACGCGCCACGACGGCGGCGAACGAAACATCTTCGCGCCTCCGCGCCTTCGCGTGAACAAATTTCTCCCCTTCCCAACGCAGCCGTCGTCCTGTCCAGGGCAGCGGTGCGAACTTGAGTTGGCGAGCCACTTACTTATACCGATGTAAGTAAGGAACATCGCATGGCCCTGGCCCACACGTTCGAAGCCAACCCGCACTGGCTGCCGCGCAATGCGCCGCACGCGCTGGACGATTTGCCGGGCGAAGACGGCATTCCCTTCTTCGGCAACACGCTGAAGATGCTCAAGGATCCGGTCACGTTCGGCCGCCGTATGGTCTCGACCTATGGCCCGATCTACCGCAACAATGCGTTCGGCGGGCGCACCGTGATGCTGATCGGCCCCGACGCCAACGAACTGGTGCTGTTCGACCGCGACAAGATCTTCTCGTCGGAACAGGGCTGGGGGCCGATGCTCAACCTGCTGTTCCCGCGCGGGCTGATGCTGATGGACTTCGACCATCACCGCGCCGACCGCAGGATGATGTCGGTCGCCTTCAAGCCCGAGCCGATGCGCCATTATGCCGGCGAGCTCAACGCCGGCATCGCCGCCCAGGTCAGCGGCTGGGCCGGTCGCGCGTTGCGCTTCTACGATGCGATCAAGAAGCTCAGCCTCGATCTAGCCGCGACCAGCTTTCTCGGCGTGCCGCTCGGCGACCAGGCAATGCGCATCAACCAGGCGTTCGTCGACGAGGTACAGGCGGCGACCTCGCCGATCCGCGTACCGCTGCCGGGCACGATGATGCGCAAGGGCGTCAGGGCGCGGGCCTATCTGATCGATTATTTCCGCCGCGAGATTCCGGCACGGCGGGCCGGTTCCAACCATGTCGGCGGCCTGGATTTCTTCTCGCAATTCTGCCGCGTCGCTGACGAAGACGGCACGCCGCTGAGCGACCAGGCGATCGCCGACCATATGAACTTCCTGATGATGGCGGCGCACGACACCATCACCTCCTCGGCGACCAGCCTGGTCATGCTGCTCGGCCGCAACCCGGAATGGCAGGACCGGCTGCGCGCCGAGATCGCCGAAGTCGGCATGGATCCGGTGCACGGCGTCGGTTACGCCGATCTCGATAGACTGGTGCTGACCGACTATGCCTTCAAGGAGGCGCTGCGCATGGTCCCGCCGGTCCCCTCGCTGCCGCGCCGCGCGCTGCGCGACTTCCATTTCGGCGGCTACGACATTCCGGCCGGCAGCTTCGTCGCGCTCAATGTCGGTTTCACCCATTATATGCCCGAGCATTGGCCCGAGCCCGCCAGGTTCGACCCGCTGCGCTTCGCGCCGGAAAACGCGCGCGGTCGGCACAAATATGCCTGGGTGCCGTTCGGCGGCGGCGCGCATATGTGCCTCGGCCTGCACTTCGCGACGATGCAGGTGCGCATCCTGATGGCGCATCTGCTGTCGCGCTACCGGATCGAACTGGCCGAGGGCGCGGGCGAGGCCTGGCAGTATTTCCCGATCCCGCGGCCTAGGGATGGGTTGCCGGTGAAGGTTGTCCCGTTAGCTTGAATCCTTCTCCCTTTGGGAGAAGGTGCCCCGAAGCGCCGGATGAGCGCAGGGCAGTCACAAGCGCTGTGCTAGGTTGCTGCCCTCACCCTTCCGCGCCTTCGGCGCTCCCTCCCTCTCCCACAGGGAGAGGGAATTAAGCCGCCAGCGTCGGATAATCGACATATCCCTCGGGTCCCTGGCTGTACCAGGTCGCCATCACCGCCTCGTTGAGCGGCGCACCATTGGCCAGCCGGGTCGGCAGATCGGGATTGGCCAGGAAACTGCGCCCGAAGCTGATCGCGTCGGCCACACCCGCATCGATCCGCTCCTGCGCCGCCGCCAGCGTGACATAATCCGAGTTGAGCACCAGCGGTCCGTCGAACACCTTGCGGATTTCGGGCGACAGGTGCGGTACGTCGCTGCGGCCGAAGGTGCCGTCGGGACCGGGCTCGCGCAGCTCGAGAAAGGCGATGCCGATATCGGACAGCTGCCTGGCCGCCGGCACGAAGAGACTGGCCGGGTCGCTGTCATTGACGCCCTGCGACTCGCCATTGGGCGACAGCCGCACCGCGGTGCGATCGGCCCCGGCGACCGAGGCGACGCGGGTTGCGACCTCACGCAGCAGGCGCGTGCGGTTGTCGACCGAGCCGCCATAGGCATCGGTGCGGAAATTGGCGTTGTCGCGCAGGAATTCGTCGATCAGATAGCCATTGGCGGCATGGATCTGTACGCCATCGAAGCCGGCGGTGAGCGCGTTTTCGGTCGCCCGCGCATAGCTGTCGAGCAAGCCGGGAATTTCCGCGATGTCGAGCGCGCGCGCGGTCTCGAAGGGCTGGCGACCATCATAAGTATGCACCTTGCCGGGCGACGTGGTCGCCGACGACGACACCGGCTGTTCTCCGGTCACCGAGGAATGCACCTGCCGGCCCATATGCCAGATCTGCGCGACGATACGGCCGCCGGCGTCATGCACCGCTTGCGTTGCCGGCTTCCATGCGGCGACCTGCGCGTCGCTCCACAGGCCCGGCGCGAACGGCCAGCCAAGGCCTTGCTGGCTGATCCCGGTAGCCTCGCTGATGATCAGGCCGGCCGAGGCGCGCTGGGCATAATATTGCGCCATCAGTGGGGTCGGGACATGCTCGCGGGTCGCGCGGCCGCGCGTCAGCGGCGCCATCAGAATGCGGTTTGGCGCGGTGATCGCGCCCAACTGGATCGGATCGAAGAGACTCGGCATGGAATTAAGTTTCCCTTTGCTACCTGACACCGTGGAGATAGGTCGTTATGCGATCGCATGCACGCGGCAAGGTCCCCAAGAAAAACTGTCGTCACTACAACGGGAGCGACGCACTGGGCGTTCGCCGCGCTGATCGGCGCCAATATCGCGCTGGCGATCGGGCCGTGGTTCGTGCGGCTCGCCGATACCGGGCCGGTCGCGGCGGGCTTCTGGCGGATCACCCTGGCGGCACCGCTGCTGGTCGCCCTGGCGCTGCGCGGCGACTGGCGCCCGGTCGGGCTGGGCCGGTCGCTATGGATCGTCCTGGCGTTCGGTGGCCTGTGCTTCGCCGCCGATCTGGCCAGCTGGCATCTCGGCATCCTGCGCACCACGCTCGCCAATTCAGCGCTGTTCGGCAATTCGGCGACCTTGTTCTTTCCGATCTACGGCTTTTTCGCCGCGCGCGCCTGGCCGACCCGGTCGCAGGGGCTGGCGCTGCTGATCGCCCTGGCCGGCGCGGTGTTGCTGATGGGGCGATCATATGAACTCGACCCGCGCCACCTCGCCGGCGACCTGCTCTGCCTGCTCGCCGGGATTCTCTATACCGTCTATCTGGTGTGCATGGCGCGCGCGCGCGACACGCTGGCGCCCTTTCCGGCGCTGGCCCTGTCGACCATCGCCAGCATCCTGCCACTGCTCCTTGTCGCCGTCATGCTCGGCGAGCGGATCCTGCCGCATGACTGGACCCCGCTGCTCGGCCTTGCGCTGGTCAGCCAGGTGATCGGCCAGGGGCTGATGATCTACGCGCTCGGCCGCCTTCCGCCGCTGGTCGTCGGCATCGCGCTGCTCATCCAGCCGGTGATGGCGGCGACGATCGGCCTGCTGGCCTATCGCGAGCGGCTCGGCCTGCCCGATCTGGCCGGCGCGATCCTGGTCGCCGCGGCGCTGGTGCTGGTGCGGCGCGGGCCTAAGGAACCGGATCAGCTTGCGGCCGAGCCGGCGGAGACTAGATAGACGCCATGGCCCTGCCCCCAGACCCCACGCTCGACGAGATCCGTGCCGCGCTCGCACCGGCGATTGCCGCCAATGCCGGATTCGATGGCTGGAGCGACGTTGCGCTCGCCCGTGCCGCGCAAGGCGAGGGGGTCGATGTCGATGTCGCGCGGCTGGCCTTTCCCGGCGGCGCGATCGACATGATCGACGCATGGTTCGGGGCGATCGACGCGGCGATGGCGGCGGCACTGCCGCCCGAAAAGCTGGCGACGATGAAGATACGCGAGAAGATCACCGCGCTGGTCGAGGCGCGGCTTGCCTTGCTCATGCCGCACCGCGAGGCGCTGCGCCGCGCACTGGCGCTGCTCGCCATGCCCGGCAACCTGCTGCGCGCCGGCAAGCTCGGCTGGCGCGCCGCCGATCTGATGTGGCGCGCGGCGGGCGACACCGCGACCGACTATAATCACTATTCGAAGCGTGCGATCCTCGCCGCGGTCTATGGCGCCACGGTTACCGTGCTGCTGGATGACGAGAGCGAGCGCCATGCCGAGACCAGCGCGTTCCTGGCGCGGCGGATCGAAGGCATCATGCGCTTCGAAAAGACCAAGGCGCAGCTGATCGGCCGCACCAGCCATCGCCCCAGCCTGTCGCGTTTCATCGGGCGCTTGCGCTATCCTGTGGCGTGATCACGACCCATCAATCCGTAAATCCCCTTATTGATAATTAATCGCAGTATCGCTAAATCCCGGGGATGAAGCTGCCGATCTGCCTCGACTCGCTGCCGCGCCACCAGCGCGCGACCGTCGCCGGCATCGACTGGGCGCATCTTTCCGTTCCCGAGGCGCGGCGCCTGCGCGAACTGGGCGTCGATGAGGGCGTCGGGATCGAGGTATTGCACCGCGCGCCGTTCGGTGCCGGGCCGATCGCCTGCCGCATCGGGCGCATGACCGTCGCACTCCGCCGCGCCGTGGCGGGCTCGATTCACGTTTCTCCGATCGCGTGACCAGCCTGCCGCTGGTCGCGCTGGTCGGCAACCCCAATGCCGGCAAGAGCGCGCTGTTCAACGCGCTGACCGGCGCGCGGCAGAAGGTCGGCAACTATCCCGGCGTCACGGTCGAGCGGCATAGCGGGCGGCTGGCGCTGCCCGATGGCCGTCCGGTCGAGCTGGTCGACCTCCCCGGCGCCTACAGCCTCGACCCGTCCAGCCCCGACGAGCGCGTGACGCGCGACGTGGTGACCGGCACGCAGGACGGCGAGCGCCTGCCCGATGCGCTGATCGTGGTGGTCGATGCGGCCAATCTCGACAATCACCTGCGCTTCACGCTGCAACTGATCGCGCTCGGCCTGCCGATCGTCGTGGCGCTCAACATGTTCGACCTGGCCGAGCGCGACGGGCTGAAGCTCGACCCGGCGGTGCTGGAGCGCGAGCTCGGGGTGCCGGTAGTGGCGACCGTCGCGGTGCGGCGGCGCGGGCTCGACGAGCTCAAGGCGCGGCTTTCCGGGCTGATCGTCGGCGGGCCGGTGCGGCTGCGCGCCAGCACGGGCCATATCGACGACGATATCGTCACGCTGCAGCGCCGCGCCCGCGCGCTTTCCGCCGCCGCGACGATCTCCGAAACGCCGGCGCGGCGCTGGACCCACATGCTCGACGCGGTGCTGCTCCACCCGGTGAGCGGGCCGATCCTGCTGCTCGCCATCCTGTTCGTGATGTTCCAGGCGGTGTTCGCCTGGAGCCAGGCGCCGGTGGGCTGGATCGAAGCGCTGTTCGCGCTGTTGCAGAACTGGGTCAGCGCGACGCTGCCCGCCGGCTTCGTGCGCTCGTTCCTCAGCGACGGCGTGATCGCCGGGGTTGGCGCGGTGATCGTGTTCCTGCCGCAGATCCTGATCCTGTTCGCCTTCATCCTGGTGCTGGAAGCCACCGGTTACATGGTCCGCGCCGCGTTCCTGATGGACCGGCTGATGGCCGGGGTCGGCCTGTCGGGGCGCGCCTTCATTCCGCTGCTCTCGTCCTTCGCCTGCGCGGTGCCGGGGATCATGGCGACGCGCACGATCGACGATGAAAAGGACCGGCTGACGACGATCCTGATCGCGCCGCTGATGACCTGCTCGGCCCGGCTTCCGGTCTATACGCTGGTGATCGCCGCGCTGATCCCCAACACCCGGGTCGCGCCGCTGATCGGGCTGCAAGGCCTGGTGATGTTCGGCCTCTATGTGCTGGGCATCGTCGCGGCGTTCGTCGCGGCGCTGGTGCTGCGCAAGACGGTGACCAAGGGGCCATCCTCGGGCTTCATGATGGAAATGCCCAAATATCAATGGCCGCGGCTCGGCGACGTCGCGCTCGGGCTGTGGAGCCGCGCTGTGATCTTCCTCAAGCGCGCCGGCACGACGATCGCCGCGACCGTCGCGCTGCTCTGGCTGCTGTCGAGCTATCCGGTGGCGCAGGCGGGACAGAAGCAGAGCGAGGTGTCGATCGCGGGGCATATCGCCTCGGGCATCGAAGTCGTGGTGAGGCCGATCGGCTTCAACCACGACATCGCGCTGGCGCTGCTGCCGGCAATGGCGGCGCGCGAGGCGGCGGTCGGCGCGATGGCCACGGTCTATGCGATCGACAATCCCGAGGACCAGGCCGGCAAGGGCAAGCTGGCGGAGAATCTGCGCGGGCGCTGGAGCCTGCCGACCGCGCTCGCCTTTCTGATGTGGTTCGTTTTCGCGCCGCAATGCATTTCCACGATCGCCGTGACGCGGCGCGAGACCAATGGATGGAAATGGCCCGCCTTCATGGTTGGCTATTTGTTCGCCGCCGCCTACATCATGGCCGGTATCACATATTGGCTGGCGGTCGCCGTCGGCCTCTGACGGGGGCGATGGAGAAGTTATGGCGGGTAGCGTCAACAAGGTCATTCTGATCGGCAATCTCGGGCGCGACCCGGAAAGCCGCGCGTTCCAGAACGGCGGCAAGGTCGTCAACCTGCGCATCGCCACGTCCGAAAGCTGGAAGGACCGCAATACCGGCGAGCGCAAGGAAAAGACCGAATGGCATTCGGTCGCGATCTTCAACGA
>Ga0068858_100002049_pt1 | contig 20546 bp, 15 predicted proteins | sample KBSSwiS12_FD_66589 | JGI IMG/M metagenome (GOLD analysis project Ga0068858, IMG submission 66589) | Switchgrass rhizosphere microbial communities from Kellogg Biological Station, Michigan, USA - KBS Switchgrass S1-2 | ecosystem: Host-associated > Plants > Roots > Rhizosphere > Soil ...
TCCGTCAGCGGGTCGAGACGACGGTTGCGTCTGGCGACCAGCCAGGAGCCGGCGGCCAGCGCCAGGCCCAGCAGGATCATGCCGCCGACCACGTCCATCAGAAGAAAGCCGACGCCGCCGGCGTCGACCCCGCCCATGGGGCCGGGGCTGGGTTGCGCGACGGCCTTCAGGATGCCGGCGAAGGTGGTCAGGCTGGCGCCCCAGAAGACGGCGGCCAGGGCCCAGGCGATCCAGATGAAGATGTGCTCGCCGACGCTGCGTTCGCGCGCCGCGGGCTCAGCGTACACGGGGCTGCGGGCGTAATCCGAAGCCATTCGACAAATCTCCCGTTCCACGCCGTCAAACGGCCGATGCGGGAGGCAACATCCGAGCTCGGAAGGGAGTTCCGCCCTGGTCAGGCGTCCGCGGGCATGTGCAAGGCGCGGACAAAATCGACCAGCGCCGCGCGCGCAGGTCCCCGCGGCAGGGTGACGTAGGCCCGCAGCAGCTCGAGCGCGCCGGGCTCGGCCAACAGCGCGGCCACCTCGTCGATGGCGCCGCTCGTCTGGCTGGTCTCGCCGAACACCTCGCCCACCGGCGTATCCAGGGCGGCGGCGATCCGCGACAGCATGGAGGCGCTGACGCGGTTGGCGCCACGCTCGTACTTCTGGATCTGCTGGAACGTGACCCCGGCGGCTTCCGCCAGAGCCTGCTGCGAAAGCCCGCGCAACTTGCGCAGCAGCCGAATGCGCGCGCCGACTGCGACGTCGACGGGATCGGCGATGATCTCAGACTTTTGGTTCATCTCTTGCCCCTTACACGGCCTAGTGCCGCGTCTCCCCGATCGGACCCCCGGCGTCCCGCTTCAGGACACATTGACCGGCTTCCGCAAGAGCCACGCCAATCGCAGCGCGTAGCGCCTCCACCCCGGGCAGATTTGACGCCAGGGCCTCCAGTTCGAGCTCATAGGCGCAGAGGACCTGCATCAGGTCCTCTGCGAAAGCCCCGGCCGCGTCAGGCGCGAAATCGTGCATGGATGCCTGTCCCACGAGATAGTCCGCAGGCGCGCATAACATAGTTAAGCGGCGTTAGGGAAATCACAGGCTGCGAAACGGCGATGCGCAACCTGGACGCTTCGCGCACTCAGTCGGCGGCGATCGCCCGGCCGGCGCTTTGCGCGGCGATCGTCGCGCGGCCTTCCCGTTCGGCGATACGGCGGAAGGTCGCCAACGCCTGCCCCACCACCTGGTCCATGTTGTAGTAGCGATAGGTGGCCAGCCGACCCACGAAGTGGACGTTTGGAGTCTCAAGCGCCAAAGCCTCGTACCTCTTGTACAGCGCCTGGTTCTCCGGCCGGGGGATCGGATAGTACGGATCGCCCTCGGCGCTGGGGTATTCGTAAGTCACGGTGGTGCAGCCGATCTGCTGCCCGGTCATGTGCTTGTATTCGCTGATCCGGGTGTAGGGCGTCGATTCAGCCGGATAATTCACCGTACCGACGGGCTGCGCCCAGGCCTGTTGCAGGGTCTTGTGGCGGAACCTCAGGCTGCGGTACGGCAGCTTGCCGTAGCGGTGGTCGAAGTATTCGTCGATCGGGCCGGTGAAGATCACCCGGTCGTAGACGGCCTCGCCGCGTACGTCCTCGTAGTCGACGCCAAGCTCCAGCTCGATACCGGCCTGGTCCAGCATGTTCTCGAACATGCGCGTATAGCCGTCGGCCGGCATGTTCTGGAACTTGTCGGTGAAGTAGCGGTCGTCGGTGTTGGTGCGGGTCGGAACCCGCGCGGTGACCGACTTGTCGAGCTCCGAGGGGTCCATCCCCCACTGCTTGCGCGTATAGCCCTGGAAGAAGGTCTCGTAGAGCTCTCGGCCGACGGCGCTGACGACCACGTCCCTGGAGGTCGTGATCTTCTCCACCGGCTCGGCGCGGCTGGCCAGATAGGCGGCCGCCTCCTCATCGGTCTGCAGGTCGAGGCCATGGAGCAGGTTGAGCGTGGTGCGGTTGATCGGCATGGGCACCAGGAGGCCCTGCTTCACCGAAGCCAGCACCCGGTGCTCGTAAGGACGCCAGCGGGTGAAGTGCGACAGGTAGTTGGCCACCTCGTCCGAGTTCGTATGGAAGATGTGCGGACCATAGCGGTGCATGAGCACGCCGGCCGCGTCCTTCTCGTCATAGGCGTTGCCGCCGATGTGCGGACGACGGTCCACCAGCAGCACGCGCTTGCCAAGCTGGGTGCTCAGGCGTTCGGCCAGCACAGAGCCCGCGAAGCCCGCGCCCACGATGAGGTAGTCGAACGGCTTGTTGCGGGAGGAGGGCCGCACCGAAGGCGCGGCGATTGCATCCAGACCCGCGTCAGCGGCGGCTTGGGCGCGCTCGCCGGCGGCGCGGGCGATTTCCTGGTTCATCCGCGCGAAGGTCTCGTCCCAGGACAGGGCGGAAAGGGCCGCGTCGACCTCCTTCAGCCACCGCCCGGGAGTCCGCGAAAGCGCCAACGCCTGATCACAAGCGGCGATGAATTCGTCCGCGGTCCGCGCCACCTGAACCGCCTCCAACTCGCCATAGTGGCGGACCACGTCGACGATAGGCGTGGAGACTACCGGGCGCCCGCCGGCCAGATATTCCGGCGTCTTGGTTGGCGAGATGAACCGCGTGCTTTCGTTGATGGCGAACGGCATCAGGGCGACGTTCCAGCCCGCCAGGTACCGCGGAAGCTCCTCGTAACTCTTGCCGCCGAGGTAGTGGATGTTCGACCGCCGAGGCAGAGCGGCGGGGTCGATCTTCACGACCGGCCCGACGATCACGATGTTCCACTCCGGCCGGGCGTCCGCCAGCTTGGCCAGCAGATCCAGGTCCATCCGCTCGTCGACCACCCCGTAGAAGCCGAGCCGCGGCCAGGGGATGGACGCCTGATCGGCGGGTTCTTCACGCAGGGTGCGGGCGCGGGCGAAGTGCTTGCGATCCACGCTGGAGGGGAACGGATGGATGTTCGGATGCCGCTCGCGCTTCGCTTCCCACAACGAATAGCCGCCGGTGAAGACGACGTCGGCCATCTCCATCAGCTCGCGTTCGAGCAGGGTCAGCGCCGGCGGAGCGAACTTGAAGTTCGCCAGCTCGTCCATGCAGTCGTAGATGGTGCAGCACGCCTGCAGATGCCGCGAGAACCCCAGCATCATCGGGGTATAGTACCAACGCAGCAGGTCGCCCTCCAAACCCTCGACCACCCCGTCGAGCAGGCCCCGCAGCTCGACCTCCTGGGCTTCCGGCGACAGACCCTCCGGCAGCACCGGCGTCGCCACCAGCACGCGGCTCTCGGGGCAGGTGCGGGTCTTCAGTCTGGGGACCTGGGCGTCGGCCTGGAAGACAGGCTCCTCCCAGAAGATCACGCGGCGGCCCTTGGCCACGCGGGTCATCAGATGTTGCGGACGCTGGAAGACGAAATCCCAACGCAGATGGGAAAAGCAGATGACGGTCTGGCGACCACGGCAAAGCGGCCCGACCTCAGATGGCGACAGCGCAGCGCTATCGGCGCTCGGAAACCACTGAGTGTTCAAAGCCGCATTCCTTTGTGAAAATCGACACACGAAGCCCGCAGAGAAAACCCTCAGCAACCCGAAAGGTTCCATAGCCCCGGCGACTTCATACGACGCCAGCCGACCAATCAATTGTTAGAAAGGTGACACCAAATCTATTCAAGTCACCGCTTATGTCAGCTAATCGACAGAAGAGCGTTTCTCTTCCGCGCTTGAGACTAGCCTGCGATGACCTGCGGTCTCCTCCGGCCGGCCGGACCGCGAACACCTGAACCATAGGCGGGTTGCCGCTCCCAACGCAGGGAGTCGGCGACGATCTGGTCCAATTCGGAGCGTTGCGCGCTCCAACCCAGCAACTCGCGGGCTCTGGCCGGATCGGCCACCAGGCTGGGAGGATCGCCGGCTCGGCGTTCGCCCACGCTGTGCGGAACGGGACGCCCGACCGCGCGTCCCACCGCCTCGACCACCTCGAAGACGGATGCGCCTTTTCCCGTCCCGACATTGGCGGGCTCAAACGCCCCTTCCGCGAGGTCCGCCTCGATCGCCAGCACATGGGCCTCGGCCAAGTCGGCGACGTGGATGTAATCGCGCAGGCAGGTGCCGTCAGGGGTGTCGAAATCGTCGCCGAACACGGTGAGCGGCTTGCCGTCCCCGAGCGCGGCGGCGATGGCGAGCGGGATCAGATGGGTCTCAGGCTCGTGCGCCTCGCCGATCTGGCCCGACGCGTCCGCCCCGGCGGCGTTGAAGTAACGCAGTGCCACGGCGCTCAGCCCGTAGGCGCGGCACTGGCTCTCGATCATCCATTCGCAGGCCAGTTTGGTGTCGCCGTAAGGGCTGGCCGGCGCCTTGGGCGCGCTCTCCGGGATCGTCTCCAACGGGCCGCGGCCGCCCTGGCCGTACACCGCCGCGCTGGAGGAGAAGACGAGCCTCCCGACGCCCTGGTCGCGCATGGCGCTCAGCAGAGAAACCGTGCCGCCGACGTTGTGCTCCCAGAAGAGGTCCGGCTTGACCACCGAGCGGCCGACTTCGATCAGGCCCGCAAAGTGGATCACCGCCCGCACGTCATGGGCGGCCATGACCTCGCGCAGGGCGCGGCCGTCGCGGATGTCGCCTTCGATCAACGGCCCCCAGCGCACGGCCTCGCGAAAGCCCGAGCTCAGGCTGTCATAGACGATCGGAAGATGTCCCCGTTCGTGCAGCGCCTTGGCGGTATGCGAGCCGATGTAGCCAGCCCCGCCGGTCACCAGCACGGCGGATTTCGTTCCCCGATCCATGCGGCCTTAATACCTCGCTTGTGACCCAGGTTCCATGTGTTCGCCGCGCTGCAGCACGGCGGCCGGAACGATTCACCACGGCTGCGGCTTAGGGAGACGGGAGCCACGGGAGAGCCAGGGTGGATGATGGCGCTTGAGCTGTGGGGCGGTCACGAATGCACCGTGAATCGCCTAGGCGACACCTATCACGACCAGACGGTCCGCTCAGGCCACGAGCATCGTATCGAGGATCTGGACCGGTTCGCCGAACTCGGCCTCAAGGCGCTTCGGTATCCGGTGCTGTGGGAGCGCGTCTCGCCCGCCGACCCCGACCGGTTCGACTGGGAATGGACCGACTTGCGGCTCCGGCGCATCCGGGAGCTGGGCATGCGCCCGATCGTCGGGCTGCTGCACCACGGCGGCTGTCCTCGCTACACCAGCCTGGTCGACGACGCCTTCCCGGCCCTGTTCGCCCGCTACGCCCAGGCCGCGGCCGAGCGCTATCCGTGGGTGGACGAGTGGACGCCGGTGAACGAGCCGCTGACGACGGCGCGCTTCTCCGCCCTCTACGGCCATTGGCACCCCCACCTGACCGACGAGCGGATGTTCTGGCTCGCGCTGGTCAACCAGATCGAGGCGACGCGGCGGGCCATGGTGGAGATCCGCCGCGTGAACCCGAAGGCCCGGCTTGTGCAGACCGAGGACCTGGGCCGCAGCTACGCAACCGCGGCCTTGGCGCATCAGGCGGACTTCGACAACACCCGCCGCTGGATGACCTGGGACCTGCTTTGCGGGCGGGTCGACGCCGAGCACCCCTTGTGGTCGAGGCTGGACGCCTTCGGCCTAGCCGAGCGCCTGCGCGCCCTGGTCGACGCGCCCTGCCCTCCGGACGTCGTCGGTGTGAACCACTACCTGACGAGCGACCGGTTCCTCGATCACCGGACCGAGCGTTATCCCGCGCATCGCGTGGGCGGAAACGCCTTCATGGCCTTCGCCGACGTGGAGGCGGTGCGCGTGTTGCTGCCCGCCCCCGGCGGCCTGGAAGGCGCGTTGGAAGAGGCCTGGACGCGCTACCGCCTGCCCCTCGCCGTGACGGAGAGCCACAACGGCTGCACCCGCGAAGAGCAGGTGCGCTGGGTGCGCGAGGCGTGGGACACCGCGTTTCGGCTGCGCGCGCGGGGAACCGAGGTCTGCGCCGTGACCGCCTGGGCCCTGCTCGGGACCTACGACTGGAATAGCCTGCTCACCCGCAATCTCGGCCACTACGAGGCGGGCGCCTTCGACGTGCGCAGCGGAACGCCGCGCCCGACCGCTGTGGCGGCTGAGCTCAAGCGGATCGGGACCGGCGAAGGACCGTCGCATCCGGGCACCGAGGGACCCGGCTGGTGGCGGCGCGACATCCGCCTGCAGTTCCTGCCGGTGTTCCGCACCGTCGAGACGCCGGAACCGCGCCGGGAGTGGGCGCCGGCGCCGGCCGGCGGGGCGCCGTTGCTGATCGTCGGCGCCACCGGAACCCTGGGCAAGGCGCTGGCGCGCGCCTGCGAATGGCGGGGCATGGGCTATAAGCTGACGGCCCGCTCCGAGCTCGACCTCTGTTCCGAGGCTTCAGCGGCCGCCGCGCTCGACCGCCTGCAGCCCTGGGCCGTGATCAACGCCGCCGGCTGGGTGCGGGTTGACGAGGCTGAGCGCGACGCCGCGGCCTGTCTGGCCGCCAACGCCGACGGCCCCGGACGCCTGGCGCGCGCCTGCGCCGAGCGCGGCCTGCCGATCGTCGGCTTCTCCAGCGACCTGGTGTTCGACGGCCGGCTTTCGAGACCCTATGTCGAGAGCGACAGGCCGGCGCCGCTGAACGCCTACGGCCGCAGCAAGGCCGAATCCGAACGTGCGGTGCTCGCCGTCGACGGCCCGGCCCTCATGATCCGCACCGCAGCCTTCTTCAGCCCCTACGACCCCTACAACTTCGCCGCCCACGTCCGACGCAGCCTTTCCGCCGGGCGGCCGTTCGAGGCCGCCGCCGACCTGTTCGTCTCGCCCACCTATGTGCCGGACCTGGTCGAGGCTTCGCTCGATCTGCTGCTGGACGGCGAGACCGGCATCCGCCATCTCGCGAATGTTGGCCAGGTGTCCTGGGCCGAGTTCGCCCGCAAGCTCGCGCTCGCGCTGGGCCTAGATCCGGAGCTGGTCCGCGACCGCCGTCACGGCGAGTTCGGATGGAGCGCCCGGCGGCCGGCCTTCGTCGCGCTCGCCACCGAGCGCGGCCAGATCATGCCCTCGCTCGACGACGCGATCGCCCGCTACGCCGCCATCGAGTCGACCTTCGCCGCCGATGCCGAAGCGCTGGTCGAAGGCGCCGCCCCCAGCCGGCCCAAGCGCCGGCGCGTGCGCTGAACGACGCTCAGCCCAGCGGCTTCTGATAGGTGGGCGCGTCGTCATCCAGCCCGAAGATGTCCTCTTCGTCGTCCGACAAGAGCTGGTCCAGGGCATCGATGATGGCGTCGAGCTGATCCGGCGAGGCCGAGAAGTCCATCGACTCCCCGGCGTCGTCCTGAAGGTGCAGGACGAAATCCTCGTCCCGCACAGAGATGGAGAACTTTGCGAGATTGCGCATGGCAGGAAAACCTCCGTCGGCGTCTGAAGAACCGGCGGACGGCGGCTTGGTTCAACCGAGCGCGCGCACGGCCGCCACCATCCGGCCGGCCTTTTCCGCAGTCTGCGCAGGCGACTGGCCCGGGCGGTAGATTTCGCCGCCGACGCCGAACGCCCGCGCGCCGGCCGCCCACCAGTCCGCCGCTTCTACCGCGCCCACGCCGCCCACCGCCCACACCACGGCCTCGCGCGGCAGCACGGCGGCGAGTTGCTTCAGGTGCGCGGGCCCATAGGTGACGGCGGGGAAAAGCTTCAGGTGCCGGGCGCCCGCCTCGATCGCCTGGAAGGCCTCGGTCGCCGTGGCGAAACCCGGCGCGGGATCCAGGCGCAGCTCCACCGCCCGGCGAATGACGCGCGCGTCGGTATTGGGCGAGACGATGATGCGGCCGCCGGCTGCGGCCACGGCCTCCACGCGCTCGGGCGTCAGCACCGTGCCCGCCCCGACCGCCATGCGATCTCCGAAGGCTTCGGCGAGCATGCGGATGCTGTCCAGCGGGTCCGGAGAATTGAGCGGAACCTCCACGCCGCGCACGCCGGCCCGCCACAGGGCCTCGGCATGGTCGAGCGCTTCGTCGGGACGCAGGCCGCGGACGATGGCCACCACCGGGCATTCCTGCAGCGCCGCGTCGAGACTTATCGTCATGGCCTGGCTCCGTGCAGGGCGACCAGGCCAGCGATCGCCGCCGCCTCGCCATCGAAGGTTTCCGTCTCGACCCCGCGCGCGGCGAGGGCCTGTTGGTAGCGCGAGCAGAGGCCGGCGTCGCCGAGCAGCGCCACGGGCGCCCCCGGGTCGACGCCCAAGAGCCGAGGAGCGCTCGCGACCTCGGCGCCGATCAGCAGCCCTGAAAGGTAGGATGGCGTGGTCTCGGCGGGCTTGCCCCGCCCCACCACGCGCGCCCGGGCGGTGAACAGGCGGACCGCCAACCCGTCTCCATCTCCCGCCGCTGCGAGACCCTCGGCGAAAGCCGACGGGTCGTCCGCCGCCGCCTCGCTCTTCAGCACGCTATGCCGGGTCAGGAGGGCGTACAGCTCTCCGGTCATGGCGGTCAGGAACCGCATCAGCCGCCCCTCCTCCACCACCATCCACTTGGCGTGCGTGCCGGGATGGCAGACCAGCCGCCGCCCGCCGGCCAGCTCCGGGTGCTGCGCGAGCCAGCCGAAAAGCTGGGTCTCTTCGCCACGCATGACATCGCCGGCTCCCGCCAGTCCCTCGCCCCGAACGCCGGCGACGATCCGCACGCCGGGCGTCGGCTCGACGAGCCGGTCCGCCAGGTCGCCGAGGCTTGCGGGACAATCCACGTAGGGCGCCGTCGTCCAGCCCAGGTTCGAACCGATCATCCCGCAGAGGATCGCCGGCAGGCGCTCGCCGCCCATCGCCGGCCGCACCTCGTCCTCGAACCTGCGCTGCGCCTCTCCGGGGCGGAGCTTTGAGACGCCGAGGTCGAACTCCTTGTGCGCCACCACGCCGCCTTCCTGGTCCAGGCTCCAGGCGCGCAGGTTGGTGGTGCCCCAGTCGCAGGCGATCAGCGCGGCCGGCCCCATCAATGGGACTCCCGCGTCACGTCCGCGCTGGACTTGCCGACCAGGAAATCCAGATCGACGCCTTTGTCTGCCTGCATCACGGTGTCGATGTAGAGTCGGTACCAGCCGCGGGTGAACTTCGAGGGCTCCCGTCTCGCCTCCCAGGCCCGGCGGCGACGGTCCAGTTCGGCTGCGTCCACCTGCAGGTCCAGCCTGCGGCCCGGGCCGTCGAGGACGATCTCGTCGCCGGTCTCCACCAGGGCGAGCGGGCCGCCAGCCTCGGCCTCGGGGGCGACGTGGAGCACGACCGTGCCATAGGCCGTGCCGCTCATCCGCGCGTCCGATATCCGCACCATGTCCCGCACCCCCTGCCTCAGCAGCTTGGGCGGCAGCGCCATGTTCCCGACCTCGGGCATGCCGGGATAGCCCTTGGGCCCGCAGCCCTTCAGGACGAGGATAGAGCTGGCGTCGACCTCCAGCCCCGGATCGTCGATCCGCGCGTGGTAGTCCTCGATGCTCTCGAACACCACGGCCCGGCCGCGGTGCGTCAGGAGTTCCGGCGTGGCCGCGCTGGGCTTGATGATCGCCCCGTCCGGACACAGGTTGCCCCGCAGCACCCACACCCCGGACGAAGGCCCCACAGGCGCATCCAGGGTTCCGATGACCTCGCGCCGCCAGACCTGGGCTTCATCGGCGATCTCGCCCACGGTGCGGCCGGACACGGTCATGGCGCCTCGCCGCAGCAGGCCGCCGAGCTCGTTCATCACCGCGGGCACGCCGCCGGCGTAGCAGAAGTCCTCCATCAGGTACTTGCCCGAGGGCATCAGGTTCACCAGCAGCGGGATCTCGCGGCTGAGCGCGTCGAAATCATCGAGCGCAAGCGACACTCCGACCCGGCCCGCCAGCGCCAGCAGGTGCACCACCGCGTTGGTCGAGCCGCCGCAGGCCGCATGCATCAGGATCGCATTCTCGAAGGCTTCGCGCGTCAGGATGTCCGAGAGGCGGACGTCGCGCTTCACGAGCTCGACGATGCGGTTTCCGGTCAGGTGCGCCAGCGCCTTGCGGCGAGAATCCGCGCCGGGCAGCGCCCCGTTCATCGGCAGGCAGACGCCCATCGCCTCCACAAGGCTGGACATCGTCGAGGCCGTGCCCATGGTGTTGCAGACGCCGTTGGAGCGGCTCATGCCCGCTTCGGCGCTGATGAATTCGGCCAGGCTCATCTCGCCGGCGCGGACCATCTCCGAGAAGCGCCAGACGTCGGTCCCCGACCCGATGTCCCTGCCGCGCCACTTGCCGTTGAGCTGCGGGCCGGACGAAAGGACGATGGTCGGCAGGTCGACGCTGGCGGCGCCCATCAGCTGGCCCGGCGTGGTCTTGTCGCAGCCGCCCAACAGCACGACCCCGTCTATGGGGTTGGCGCGGATCGACTCCTCCACCTCCATGGCCAGCAGGTTGCGGAACAGCATGGCCGTCGGACGCATCTGCGTCTCGGGCAAGGACATGGCCGGGAACTCGATCGGGACGCCGCCGGCCTCCCAAACCCCGCGCTTCACGAACTCCGCCAGTTCGCGCAGGTGGACCTGGCAGGTGACCAGCTCGCTCCAGGTGTTGCAGACACCGATGATCGGGCGTCCGTCGAACACGTGGTCGGGCAGGCCTGTGCCTTTGATCCAGCTCCTGTGGATGAAGCCGTCGCGGTCGAGCTTGCCGTAGCTGCGCTGGCTACGCAGCGGTTTGTCGCCCATGCGCAGGTCCCCTGGCGATACCGGTGATGCTGAACCTAAACCCCCCACCGCCGCGCCGGGTTCAGCGATGCGCCCTGACGAAGGCTGCGACAACCTGACGGCCGCGTTCCGATTCCATTCACACGTTCGGCGCCAGTATCCTGATCGTGAGATTCGGGAAGGTTCTCCGCTATGACCCTGTCCAGCTACTCGGACGTGTTCCAGATCCGCCACGAGCGGGAACACGAGGAGGAGATCCGCACCGGCGATCTGGTGCGAACCGGACCGAACCTGTTCCCGCACTTCGAAGTGGTCGCCGTGCATGGCGACAAGGCCTGGGTGCGCAACGTCTCCGACGGCTCCGATCACCTGGCGCTGCTTTCCCGCTGCCGCAAGGTCACGCCCGAGCCGCTGGCCCAGGCGGCGGAATAGCGCCTCCGACCTCAATCCGGTTGAACCTCAAGCGGAGGCCCGGAGTTTAGGCGAAGGGCGCTCTTCAGCGCGGCTTAACCGGAGGACGCGCCATCTCCGCTTTCATGTTCGCCACGGGAATCGAGAACAGCATTCCCAAAATCCAGGGCGGCAGGCTGCGCATCGACCAGATGGAGTCGTGCGGCCACTACCGCCATTGGCGCAAGGATTTCGATCTCGTCGAGGAGCTCGGGCTGCGCTTCCTGCGATACGGCCCGCCCCTGCACACCAGCCTGCTGGGGGCCGAAAAGTACGACTGGGAGTTCGCCGACGTCACTTTCGCCGATCTCCGGCGGCGCGATACGATCCCCATCGTGGACCTCTGCCATTTCGGGGTGCCGGATTGGATCGGCGACTTCCAAAATCCGGATTTCCCTGAGATTTTCGCGCACTACAGCGCCGCCTTCGCAAGGCGCTTTCCCTGGGTGCAACTCTATACCCCGGTCAACGAGATGTTCATCTGCGCCCAGTTCTCGGCCAAGTACGGCTGGTGGAACGAGCAGGGAACGACCGACCTCACCTTCGTCACGGCCCTGAAGCACATCGTCAAGGCCAACGTCCGGGCGATGCAGGAAATCCTCAAGATCAGGCCGGACGCTATCTTCATCCAGAGCGAGTCTTCCGAATATTTCCATGCCGAGAACCCGGCCGCGATCAAGCCGGCGGAGATCGAGAACGCCAGGCGGTTCCTGTCGTTGGACCTGAACTACGGCCACCGGGTGGACTCGGAGATGTACGAGTACCTGATGGACAATGGCATGACGCGTGAGGAGTACCATTTCTTCCTGGGCAACGCCCTGCACCACCACTGCATCCTCGGCAACGACTACTACTGGACCAACGAGCACCGGGTCAGCGCCGACGGCATGACGCGCGCCTCGGGCGAGATCTTCGGCTACTCCGAGATCACCCGGCAGTACTACGGCCGCTATCGGCTTCCGGTGATGCACACCGAAACCAACATCGCCGAAGGCCCCAACGGCGACGAGGCGGTCAACTGGCTGTGGAAGGAATGGGCCAACGTGCTGCGTGTGCGCAACGCCGGCGTGCCCACCGTAGGCTTCACCTGGTACTCGCTGACCGACCAGATCGATTGGGACACCGGCCTCCGCGAGAACAACGGGCGGGTACACCCCGTCGGCCTCTACGACCTCAACCGCGACATCCGCCCCGTCGGGCGTTCCTACAAGCAGCTCATCGCCGACTGGCGCGAGGTCCTGCCCACGCAGAGCGTGTGCCTGACGGTCCCTGTCGTGCCGCCGTCGGAATACGAGGGCGCGGGGGCCGAGCGCCAACGCCACGACGCCAACCGTCTGCGCGCCTTCGAGCTGGCCAACGAGATCCGCTGAACCGATGGGCAAGCCGCTCCTCATCGGAGGCGCGCCGGTGATTTCCCTGACCGCACAGCATCCGCCGCCAGAAGGGCCCGCCTTCGTCGCGGCGCAGGTCCTGCCGGGACGCGGCATGATGCTGCTCCAGGCGCGGTTGCGGCTGGCCGACGGCCGGATGGTCGACGCTCTTTTCGCGCCTCCTGCGGAACAGGCCGCCTTGAAGTTGGACGGGGGGCCAGACGACGCGTTCGGGAACGGGGCCTTCAGCTTCGGCGGGGCCCTGCTCGCCCCTTACGCCAATCGCATCACCGGACATGCTCTGCCCGGCGAGCGCGCCATCGCGGCGGTGGTGGACGGCCGGCCCGTCCGCCTGCCCATGAACTGGGGCGGCAAGGCGCCGGGCGCCCGGCGCTACGCCATGCATGGCCTGATCCTCGATGAGGCCTTCCAGTTTTCGCAGCCCCGGCCGGATCGGCTGCGGGGCGAGCTGGCGGCGGGCGACTTCGGCCGACGATGGCCCTCGCAAGCCGAACTCGAGATCGAGTGGCGCCTCGACGGCGGGGGCCTGCAACTTGTCATGCGGGCGAAGAACGTCGGCCGCGAGCCCTTGCCGATGGGCCTGGGCTGGCACCCCTATTTCCTCCTCCCAAGCGGGCGGCGCGAACAGGCCCGTCTGCGCGTTCCGGCCAAGCTGCGCGCCGAGGTCGACGACTACGACGAGGTCCTGCCGACCGGGCGCGTGCTGGCGACGGCAGGGGGTCCCTACGACTTCAACGCCCCAGGCGGCCGCGCCCTGGGCGAGCTTTACCTGGACGACTCCTTCACCGACCTGGTGCGTGAGGGCGGCGGGGTGACGGTGGAGGTGATCGACCCCGCAGCGCGCCTCGGCCTGCGCATCCGCTCCGCAAGCCCGCGGGTGAAGGCCGTGCAGGTCTATGCGCCGCCCGACCAGGCCTTCGTGGTGGTGGAGCCGCAATTCAACCTGGCGGATCCCTACAGCTCGGTGTGGCCAGCCGGCCTGGACACCGGCATGGCCCGCCTGCCGCCTGGAGAGCAACTGACCTACGACGTGCGCGTGGAGGCCTTCACTGTGGGGAACCCGACCATCGGATGAGAGCTTTCGGCAGCCAGAGCCAGAAAGCCGCCATGACCCGTCCGATCCGGCAAGAGCCCGCCCCGCGCGCCAAGGTCGTCGATTTCGACGAGGCCATGCTGGACGCCTGCCCCGATGCCGAGCGGCACGACCTGATGACCGAGGCGGACCTCCTGGCCCGCGCCTTCACGTCCGAGGGGCGCCCCGGCGAGATCGCCCGGCTGGCCGAGGACGTGCAGTCCGGCGTGCCGCATCTGCATCAAGGCCGCGCGTACGCCCGCAGACTGGTGGCGGCGCTTCGACGGCTCGCGCATTCGCGCGCCAGGCCGTAGGCCCTTCACCGGCCGGAGGAATCATCTGAGCCGGCAAGACGTGTCTATCTTCAAATGTTTGCAGCGCATGGCGCGGCGAAACCGGTATCCACTTTCGCCTGACGCGCTCTAAGGTAGGGGCATGCTGGTCAGCTGGGTCCCTGTCACGCGCTACGAGCAGAACTGCTCGATCCTGGGCTGCGAGACGACCCGCAAGGCCGCGGTGATCGATCCGGGCGGCGACCTGCACCTTGTCGAAGGCGTGCTGGAGTGGGAGGGGCTGGACTTGGATCTGGTGCTGGTCACCCACGGCCACTTCGACCATGCCGGCGCCGCGGCGGAGCTCGCCTCTCGCCATGGCGCCAGGCTCGAGGGACCCCACCCCGGCGACGCCCACCTTCTGAAGGCGCTGACCGCCCAGGCCGCCCGGAGGGGGTTGGGGGCGGAGAGTTACGAACCTCAGCGTTGGCTCGCCGACGGCGACCTCGTCCAGTTCGGCGAGGAGACGCTTCAGGTCCTGCACTGCCCCGGCCACACGCGGGGTCATGTGGTCTATTTCCACCCGGTCCAGCGCGCGGCGTTCGTGGGGGACATCCTGTTCCAAGGCGCGATCGGCGCCTGGGAGCACGCGGACGGCGACCTTCGGCGCCTCATCGAGACCATCCGCGAGCGGCTATTCCCGCTGGGCGACGACGTGATGTTCGTTCCCGGCCACGGCGAAACCTCGACCTTCGGCCGCGAGCGGCGGCAGAACCCCTTCGTCGGCGACGACATGATCGCACGGCTCCAACGGGCGACCTGAAGCTCGCGGTCGATCCGGCCGCAGGCTGCGCTATTCGGCCGCCGCCCAATCGGCGCTGGCCGGAACGGTTGCGCCCTTTCGCTCGTCCAGCAGCTTGCGGAGCACGGCCGCCAGCGCGGCGGTCTGGTAGGGCTTGTCGAGCAGCGGGAACTCCACATGGTCGACCGCCGGGCCGTTGCCGACGAAACCGGAGGTCAGCAGCACCGCTATGCCGGGCCGCAGTTCCCGGACCTTGCGCGCCAGCGAAACGCCGCTCACGCCGCCTGGCATGACCACGTCGCTGAACAAGAGGTCGATCTCAGCGCCGGAGTTGACCGCCTCCAGCGCCTCGGCCGCATTGCTCGCGCAGGTCACCTGGTAGCCGAGGCCCGCCAACAGATCGAGCGTGAGCGCCAGCACGCGCGGATCGTCCTCCACCAGCAGGATGCGCTCGTCGCCGCCGACGAGGGTCTGAGGCTCCGTCGCCCGTCCCTCGGCCGCCGGGGGTTCTGACGACAGCGGCAGGCGCAGGCGGAACGTCGAACCGCCGTCGAGCTCGCTCTCCAACTGCACCTCGCCCTCGGACTGGCGGACGAAGCCGTAGACCTGAGACAGGCCAAGGCCCGATCCCTTGCCGACCTCCTTGGTGGTGAAGAAGGGTTCGAACACCCGGTCGCGCACCTCCGGCGACATGCCGACCCCTGAATCCTCGACGCTGATCGTCACCCAGTCGCCGGCCGCGTCGGTCTCCTGCTCGGTGCGGATGCGGATCACCCCGCCGTCCGGCATGGCGTCGCGGGCGTTGACGGCCAGATTAAGCAGCGCCGTCTCGAGCTGCGTCGGGTCCACGTGTGCGCAGAGCGTCGCCTCGGCCAGAACGAGGTCCACCGTCACCGCCTCCCCCACCGCCTGACGAAGCAGCGGGGCGAAGTCGCGGATCAGCGCGCCGACGTCGAGGGTCACCGGCGTCAGGTGCTGACGCCGGGAGAAGGCCAGCAGCTGACGCGTCAGGTCGCGTCCACGCTCGGCGGCCTGGCGGATCGCGTCGATCCGCCGAAGACGACGCGCCTGGTCCTCTTTCTTGCGCGCCAGCAGGTCGACGTTGCCCAGCACCACCGTCAGCAGGTTGTTGAAGTCATGCGCCACGCCGCCGGTCAGCTGGCCCACGGCCTCCATCTTCCGGGCCTGTGTGAGCTGCTCCTCCAGAGAGCGGCGATCGGTGGCGTCCATCATGACGCCGAAGATTTCCTGCGGCGCCCCATCGACCCGCGGCGCCAGGACGCCCGTGTCCTGCAGGACCCGGTACTGGCCGTCCGCGCAGAGCCAGCGGAACTCGCAGGAATAGGACCCGGTGGTGAGAGCCCCGGAGATCGCCGCCGCGAACCCCGGCAGGTCCTCCGGATGGATCCGGCTCCTCCCGAACTCCGGGTTTGCGATGAACTGGGCTGGCGAATAACCGGTCACCTGCTCCACCGCCTGGGACACGAACAAGGGCGCGAAGGGCGGCTCCACGCTGCGCGAGGTGAAGATGATCGGCAGCGATTGCAGGATGGCCTCCTGTCGCGCCTCCGTGCGGCGGAGCGCCTGCTCGGTCTCGACCTTTTCGGCCTTCACCCGGGCATGCTCGTCCAGCAGCCATTGCTGATAGGCCGACTGGCGCTTCACCTCCTCGGTCCTGAGGTAAAGGTCGACCAGAACCTGGACCTTGGACTTCAGGATGAACGGGTCCACGGGCTTGAACACCACGTCCACCGCGCCCGCGGAGTAGGCCTGGAAGACGTGCGCCTCGTCGCGGAAGATCGCCGTCAGGAAGACGATGGGCGTGCGGCTGGTGCGCTTGCGCGAGCGGATGAGCTGGGCGGTCTCGTAGCCGTCCATCCCGGGCATGTGCAGGTCCAGCAGGATGACCGCGAACTCCTCGGTGAGGAGGAGTCGGAGCGCCGCCTCGCCCGAGTTGGCGACCACCAGTTCATACCCCAAACCTTCCAGCGCCTGGACAGCCGCGAAGGCGTTCCGTTCGTCGTCGTCGACGATCAATATCCGGGCGGTCAGCGGGGCTTGCAGGTCGGGCGGCGACCGCTCGACCTGCGTTCCAGCGATCCCCTCCGGGCCGCCCACGCTGGCGCCACGGCTCACGTCAGCTCGCTTGCGGCAACAGCGGGACGACAGTGTCGCCGGCGAGCTTCAGCGCGTCGCGCCGCTGGATCGACACCCGCAACACCGAGACCAGGTGGTCGATGTCCACCGGCTTGGAGACGTAGTCGGACGCGCCGGCCTGGATGCACTTCTGCCGGTCGCCCTTCATCGCCTTGGCCGTGACCGCCACGATCGGCAGGTCGCCGAAGTCGGGGCGCGCGCGGATCTCGCGGATGGTCTCATAGCCGTCCATGTCCGGCATCATGATGTCCACCAGCACCACGTCGGTCTCCGGCGCGCCATCCAGCACCTCCAAGCCCGCCCGGCCGCTTTCGGCGTAGGCCAGCTCGATGCCGTACTCCTCGAGCGCCGAGGCGAGCGAGAAGATGTTGCGGATGTCGTCGTCGATGACCACCACCTTTCGGCCGAGGAGCAGCGGATCCTCGTGCCGCAGCTGGCCGAGCTTCGCCTTGGCGTTCGCAGGCAGCCGCTCGACAGGCGAGTGCAGCAACAGGCTCGCCTGGTCCACCAGCTGATCCGCGCTTCGCGCCAGCCGCACCAAGCCGCCGAACACCGCCAGACGCAGGCGCCGGTCGTCCTCCTCGCCGAGGCCTTCGGGCGCGTAGACGATGGCCGGGGTCATGCGCCCGTCGCTCTGCTTGAGCTGCTCGATCAGCTCGGGCGTCGCGAGCGCCTTGGCCTCCACGACCAGGCCGTCGGGACGCTCGGAGTTGGCGCGAGCCAGGACTTCGCCGAGATCGGACGCCACCTCCACCTCCGCGAAGCACTGGCGAAGCAACTCGGCCGCCTCGCCATCCTGGCCGACCAGCACGATGCGCCGCTCGGCCTTATCGACGAAGGACTTCACGCCTTGCAGCGTCGAGACCACGACCTCGCGCTCCACCGGCTTGTGCGTGAAGCCGAAGGCGCCGATGGACATTCCCAGGCCCTTCTGATCGTCCGCCGAGATCACGTGCACCGGAATGTGCCGGGTCTCGGGCGTCCGCTTCAAGAGGTCGAGAAGCGCCATGCCGTCCATGTCGGGCAAGCCGATGTCGAGCATGATGGCGTCGGGGCCGAACCGCCGGGCCAGGGATGGCGCAGCGCCCCCCTCTCCCGTCACCACGCCCTTGAACCCGCTCTCATGCACGAGGCTGAGCAGGATGGAGGCGAAGCGGGCGTCGTCCTCGACGATCAGCACCACGCTGTCTTCCGAGGTGATATCGTCGCGGTCGTCCGCGACGGCTTCGGTCGGCTCGTCGGAGAAGGCCGACGGCAGCATGATCGGCCGGGCCACGGGCAAGCCCCCTGAGCGGCTGCTCGCCGGCGCCTGGGCGGGGCTGAAGTTCAGCGGCAGGTAGAGGGTGAAGGTCGAGCCGCGGCCGACCTTCGATTCCACCCGCAGCTCACCGCCGAGCAGTCGCGTGATCTCGCGGCTGATCGACAGCCCCAGGCCCGTCCCGCCGTACTTGCGGCTGGTGGTCCCGTCGGCCTGCTGGAACGCCTCGAAAATGATCCGCTGCTTGTCGTCGGGGATGCCGATGCCGGTGTCCTCGACCGAGAAGGCCAGCACCTGACCGGCGGTGTTGAGGTGGTCGTTGGTCGTGCTCCAGCCCGAGTGGGCGCGGCCCACCTTGAGCTTCACATGGCCGTTCTCGGTGAACTTGAAGGCGTTGGACAGCAGGTTCTTGATGATCTGCTGAAGGCGCTTGTCGTCGGTGTACATCGACCGCGGCAGCCCAGGGTCGAGCTCGACGCGGAAGTCGATCTTCTTGTCGAGCGCGAGCTGCGAGAAGGTCCGGTCGACCTGGTCCGAAAGGCTGGCGAAGGACATCTCGCCGATGTCCAGCGTGGTGGTGCCGGACTCGATCTTCGACAGGTCCAGGATGTCGTTGATCAGGCCCAGCAGGTCGGTGCCCGCATCGTGGATGTTGCGGGCGAACTCCACCTGCTTGTCGGAGAGGTTGCCCTGGCCGTTGTCGGCCAGCAGCTTGGACAGGATGAGCAGCGAGTTCAGCGGCGTGCGCAGCTCGTGGCTCATGTTGGCCAGGAACTCGGACTTGTACTTCGAGGTCAGCGCGAGCTGCTCGGCCTTGTCCTCCAGGGCCAGCTTGGCCTGCTCGACCTCGCGGTTTTTGGCTTCCACCTGCTGGTTCTGGATCGACAACAGGTGCGCCTTCTCCTGGAGCTCGGCGTTGGTCTGCTGCAACTCTTCCTGCTTGGTGCGGAGCAGTTCTTCCGATTGACGCAGCGACGCGGCCTGTTGCTCCAACCGGTCGTTGGTCTTCTTCAGTTCCTCCTGCTGCGCCTGCAGTTCCGAGGTCAGGAGCTGGGACTGCTTCAGCAGGCCTTCGGTCCGCATGTTGGCGGCGATGGTGTTCAACACGATGCCGATGGATTCCATCAGCTGGTCGAGGAACTGCTGCTGGGTCTCATTGAACTCGCCGAAGGTGGCCAGCTCCAGCACCGCCTTCACCTCGCCTTCGAACAAAGCTGGCAGAACGATAATGTTGTTCGGCGCCGCCTCGCCCAGGCCCGACGAGACCTGGACATAATCCAGCGGCACGTTGGTCAGCAGGATCCGCGACTTCTCATAGGCGCACTGGCCGATCAGGCCCTCGCGCAGCTTGAACTGGCTGGCCAGGTGCTTGCGCGCATTGAAGGCGTAGGAGGCGGCGAGGTTCAGCACGCTAGCTCCCTCGTCGTCGCGGTCGGTGACGTAGAACACTGCGTGTTGCGCGTTGATCAGCGGCGCCAGCTCCGACAGCACCAGGTTCGACACCGTCGAAAGGTCGCGCTCGCCCTGCAGCATCCGCGTGAACCGCGCCAGGTTGGTCTTCAACCAGTCCTGTTCGGTGTTCTTGAGCGTCTGCTCCCGCAGGTTGCGGATCATCTCGTTGATGTTGTTCTTCAGCTCCTCCACCTCGCCCGAGGCTTCGACCGTGATCGACCGCGTCAGGTCGCCCTTGGTCACGGCGGTGGACACCTCGGCGATGGCGCGCACCTGGGTGGTCAGGTTGGCCGCCAACTCGTTCACGTTGTCGGTCAGGTCCCGCCACAAGCCGGCGGCGCCGGGCACCCGGGCCTGGCCGCCCAGCTTGCCCTCGATCCCCACCTCGCGGGCGACGTTGGTCACCTGGTCGGCGAAGGTGGCGAGCGTCTCGATCATGCCGTTGATGGTGTCGGCGAGCGCCGCGATCTCGCCCTTGGCGTCGAGGGTGAGCTTCCGCTTCAAGTCGCCGGTGGCCACCGCGGTCACGACGTCGGCGATGTTCCGCACCTGGCCGGTCAGGTTGGCGGCCATCATGTTCACGTTGTCGGTCAGGTCCTTCCAGGTGCCGGCCACGCCAGGCACCTGAGCCTGGCCGCCCAGCTTGCCTTCCGTGCCCACTTCCCGCGCCACCCGCGTCACTTCCGAGGCGAAGCCGTTCAGCTGGTCCACCATGGTGTTGATGGTGTTCTTCAGCTCGAGGATTTCGCCCTTCACGTCCACGGTGATCTTCTTGGAAAGGTCGCCCTTGGCCACCGCGGTGGTCACGTCAGCGATGTTTCGCACCTGGCCCGTCAGGTTGGCGGCCATCAGGTTCACGTTGTCGGTCAGGTCCTTCCAGGTGCCGGCCACGCCCTTCACCTGCGCCTGACCGCCCAGCTTGCCTTCCGTACCCACTTCACGCGCCACCCGCGTCACTTCCGAGGCGAAGGAGTTCAGCTGGTCCACCATGGTGTTGATGGTGTTCTTCAGCTCCAGGATCTCGCCCCGCACGTCCAC
>Ga0068858_100002052_pt1 | contig 20516 bp, 22 predicted proteins | sample KBSSwiS12_FD_66589 | JGI IMG/M metagenome (GOLD analysis project Ga0068858, IMG submission 66589) | Switchgrass rhizosphere microbial communities from Kellogg Biological Station, Michigan, USA - KBS Switchgrass S1-2 | ecosystem: Host-associated > Plants > Roots > Rhizosphere > Soil ...
TTCCGGAGCCAGAGAAATGAATACGCCGTCCGACACATCCGCCTCGAAATCCCGCGAGATCAAGGCCTTCCTCTTCTTCACGGTGGTGGCCGCACCCGCGTTCGCGGGCATCGTGGTCGGCGTCTATGGCCTCGTCGTCTGGGTCTACCAGATGTTCGCCGGCCCCCCCACGGGATGAGCGACCTCCACATCGCGAGCTGCGTGGCCTTCGTGCGCCCCGAGGCCGTCGAGTCCGTGGTCCGTTCGATCGCGGCGAGCCGCATCGCGGAGGTCCCGCGCTACGACGCGAGCGGCAAGGTCGTGATCCTCATCGAGGCGCCGAGCGCCGCGCGCGTCCTGGACGCCATGGACGCCGTGCGCGCCCTCGAGGGCGTCCTTGCCGTGCACCTCGCCTACCAGCACGCCGAAAGCGAATCCGACCTGCAGGAGAACGCATGAAAGTCACCCGCCGCGAATTCATCCGAAGCACCGCCGTCACCGTGGCGAGCGCCGCGGCGGGCCTGGCCGACGCGCAGGTCTCCAACGTCGTGACCGACCCGGGGGCCGCGGGCCTCAAGTGGCACAAGGCCCCGTGCCGCTTCTGCGGCACCGGCTGTGGCGTGACGGTGGCGGTCAAGAACAACAAGGTGATCGCCACGCTCGGCGACCCGCAGGCCGAGGTGAACAAGGGGCTCAACTGCGTGAAGGGCTACTTCCTCTCCAAGATCATGTACGGCGAGGACCGCATCCAGAAGCCGCTCTTGCGGATGAAGAACGGCAAGTTCGACAAGAACGGCGAGTTCACGCCGGTCTCGTGGGACCAGGCCTTCGACGTCATGGCCGAGAAGTGCAAGGCAGCCCTCAAGGACAAGGGACCCGCCGGCGTCGGGATGTTCGGCTCGGGCCAGTGGACCATCTGGGAGGGCTACGCCGCCAACAAGCTCTTCAAGGCGGGGTTCCGCTCCAACAACATCGATCCCAACGCGCGCCACTGCATGGCCTCGGCGGCCGTGGGCTTCATGCGCGCCTTCGGCATCGACGAGCCCATGGGCTGCTACGACGACATCGAGGCGGCGGACGCCTTCGTGCTGTGGGGCTCCAACATGGCCGAGATGCACCCGATCCTGTGGACGCGCGTCACGGAGCGGCGGCTGTCCAGCCCGCAGGTGAAGGTGGCGGTGCTGTCGGTGTTCGAGCACCGCTGCTACGACCTCGCCGACGTGCCGATCATCTTCCGGCCGCAGACCGACCTCGCGATCCTCAACTTCATCGCCAACCACATCATCGCCACGAACCGCGTGAACCAGGCCTTCGTGTCGAAGCACGTCGCGTTCAAGCGCGCCACCGAGGACATCGGCTACGGCCTGCGCCCGGACAACCCGGTGGAGAAGAAGGCGAAGAACGCCGCCAAGGCGGCCGAGGTCACGCCGATCAGCTACGAGGAGTTCAAGGCGCAGGTGAAGCCGTACACCGCGGAGTACGTCTCGAAGCTCTCGGGCGTGCCGGTGGACAAGCTGAAGGCGCTCGCCGAGCTCTACGCCGATCCCAAGGTCAAGGTGATGTCGTTCTGGACCATGGGCTTCAACCAGCACACGCGCGGCGTGTGGTGCAACAACCTGGTCTACAACATCCACCTGCTCACCGGGAAGATCTCCACGCCCGGCAACTCGCCTTTCTCGCTCACCGGGCAACCGTCGGCGTGCGGCACGGCGCGCGAGGTGGGGACGTTCTCGCACCGGCTGCCCGCGGACATGGTGGTCACGAATCCCAAGCACCGCGAGCGCGCCGAGGAGATCTGGAAGCTTCCCGCGGGAACCATCAACGACAAGGTCGGCTACCACGCGGTGCTGCAGAACCGCATGCTCAAGGACGGCAAGCTCAACTTCTACTGGGTGCAGGTCAACAACAACATGCAGGCCGGCCCGAACATGATGCAGGAGACGCTGCCGGGCTACCGCAATCCCGCCAACTTCATCGTGGTGTCCGACGCGTATCCCACGGTGACCGCGCAGGCCGCGGACCTCATCCTTCCCGCGGCGATGTGGGTGGAGAAGGAGGGCGCCTACGGCAACGCCGAGCGACGCACGCACTTCTGGCACCAGCTGGTGAACGCGCCCGGCGAGTCGAAGAGCGACCTGTGGCAGCTGGTGGAGTTCTCCAAGCGCTTCAAGGTCGACGAGGTGTGGCCCGCCGAGCTCCTCGCGAAGAAGCCCGAGTACAAGGGCAAGACGCTCTACGACATCCTCTTCAGGAACGGCGCGGTGGACAAGTTTCCCGCGAGCCAGGTCGAGGCGGGCTACGAGAACCACGAGGCGAAGGCCTTCGGCTTCTACCTGCAGAAGGGGCTGTTCGAGGAGTACGCCGCATTCGGCCGCGGCCACGGCCACGACCTGGCTGCCTTCGACACCTACCACCAGAACCGGGGGCTGCGCTGGCCGGTGGTGGACGGAAAGGAAACGCGCTGGCGCTTCAAGGAAGGCAGCGACCCGTACGTGAAGGCGGGCACGAACTACGACTTCTACGGCAACCCCGACCACAAGGCGTACGTCATCTCGGCGCCGTACGAGCCCGCCGCCGAGGAGCCGGACAAGGATTACCCGTATTGGCTGTGCACCGGGCGCGTGCTCGAGCATTGGCACTCGGGATCGATGACGGGCCGCGTGCCCGAGCTCTACCGCGCGTTTCCCAACGCGGTGGTCTTCATGCACCCGGACGATGCCGCGGCGCTCAAGGTGCGGCGCGGGAGCGAGGTGAAGGTGGTCTCGCGGCGCGGCGAGTGCCGCTCGCGCGTGGAGACCCGCGGGCGCGTGAAGCCGCCGAAGGGCCTCGTGTTCGTGCCGTGGTTCGACGCCTCGCAGCTCATCAACAAGGTGACGCTCGACGCGACCGATCCCATCTCGAAGCAGACCGACTTCAAGAAGTGCGCGGTGAAGATCGTGCCGCTCGACAACGCGGGAGCCGACGCATGAGGACCGCCCTCGCGATGCTGTTGCTCGCCTTGGCGGGCCTCGCCGCCGCGCAGACCCCGACCTTGGTGAACGGCCTGCGGGGTCCCACGCCGCTGGACGCCGAGTCGAAGGCGCCGCCGCTCGCCAAGACCGTGAACGATGACCAGCGCCGCGCGAGGAGCTTTCCCGCCCAGCCGCCGGTGATCCCTCACCAGATCGACAACTACCAGATCGACCTGCGCTTCAACAAGTGCATGAGCTGCCATGGCCGCGAGCGCGTGGGCGAGAGCCAGGCCCCGATGGTGAGCGTCACCCACTTCCAGGACCGCGACGGCATGATCCGCCAGGAGATCTCGCCGCGGCGCTACTTCTGCACCCAGTGCCACGTGGCGCAGTCCGACGTGCGCCCGCCGGTGAAGAGCACCTTCCAGGATTTCTACAACGTGCAGCCCGACGCCCCCGCGAAGGGAAAAGGCAAGTGATCCGGCGCCTGCTCGAGCGCGTCCGCTACTGGTGGAGCGTCTGGTCGCGCCCGGCGGTGCACCTGAGCCTCGGGTTCCTCACGCTGGGCGGCTTCATCATGGGCGTGGTGTTCTGGGGCGGCTTCAACACCGCCATGGAGATGACCAACCGCGAGCCCTTCTGCACCGGCTGCCACGAGATGCACGACAACGTCTTCCAGGAGCTGAAGCCCACCATCCACTACAGCAACCGCTCCGGCGTGCGCGCGACCTGCCCCGACTGCCACGTGCCGCACAACTGGACCTCGAAGCTCGCGCGCAAGATGCAGGCCTCGAAGGAGGTCTGGGGCAAGATCTTCGGCACCATCAACACCAAGGAGAAGTTCGAGGCCAAGCGCCTCGAGCTCGCCAAGCACGAGTGGGCTCGCCTCAAGGCCAACGACTCGCTCGAGTGCCGCAACTGCCACAACTTCGAGTCCATGGACTTCACCCGCCAGAGCCAGCGCGCCGCCAACCAGCACTCGACCGCGCTCGCCCGCAAGGAGAAGACCTGCATCGACTGCCACAAGGGCATCGCCCACCGGCTGGCCGCCGGGATGGCGCAGTAGCAGCTGCCCGCATCGCGCGCGGTTGACGCGCGTCAACAAGTGCGGTTCCGGCGCACCTAGAGTCGGGTCATGAAGATCGAGCGCATCTACACCCGCCGGATCATGGCGACGCGGCGCTCCGCGCCCATCGCCGAGGCCGCGGCCACGATGCAGCGCTTCGGGGTGGGGAGCCTGCTGGTGATGGAAGACGGGCCCGCCCCGGTGGCCCCGGTGGGGATCGTCACCGACAGGGACCTGGCGCTCCAGGGATTCGCCTCCGAGTCGTCCCAGGTGGGCTCGGTGATGACGCCGATCATCGCCACGGTGCGCGAGGACGCCGACCTCCACGAGGCCCTCGAGGTCATGCGCGCCCACAGCGTGCGCCGCCTGCTGGTGGTGGGCGCCGATGCCTCCATGCGCGGCATCCTCTCGATCGACGATATCGTCGACGGCCTTTCGGCCGACCTCGCGGCCGCCGCCGCGGTGCTCAAGGGCGAGGTGAAGCGCGATGCCGCCGGACTGGGCGAGGTGAAGGTGGGTGGCTGAGGCGCTCGCCGCGCGCGAGGCCCGGGCTTCCGCGCAACTCGACACGGTCGCCGGATCGCTCCTTCGCGCACTGCACTCGCACGGCGCCCGCGAGATCTTCGGCATCCCGGGCGACTTCGCGCTGCCGTTCTTCGACGCCATCGAAACGTCGGGCATCCTGCCGCTCTATACGCTCTCCCACGAGCCGAGCCTCGGCTTCGCCGCCGACGCGGCGGCGCGCATCCGCGTGGCGCCGTCCGTGGTGGCGGTGACGTACGGTGCCGGGGCACTGAATGTCGTGAGCCCGATCGCCGCCGCGTACGCGGAGAAGTCGCCGGTCGTCGTGGTCTCGGGCGCGCCAGGGGCGCGTGATCGCTCCGGCGGCGTGCTGGTGCACCACCAGGCGCGCACGCTCGATTCGCAATTCGCCATCTATCGCGAGATCACCTGCGCCCAGGCACGGCTGGACGATGCCTCGCGCGCTCCCGCCGAGATCGCGCGCGTGCTCGCCGCGGCGCGGCGCCACTCGCGTCCGGTCTACATCGAGGTCCCGCGCGACATGGCCGCGCGGCCGTGCGCGGCCGTCGCCGCAGCGCCCGAACGACCCTTCGACGCGGACGCGGTCGACGCGTGCGCGCGCGAGGTCCTGGAGCGGCTCGCCGGTGCGCGCCGCCCGGTGTTGATGGTCGGCGTCGAGGCGAGGCGCTTCGGGATCGAGGACCGCGTGGCGCGGCTCGCCCGCCGGCTGCGCATCCCGGTGGTGACGAGCTTCATGGGGCGCGGGCTCCTCGCCGGCTCCGACGTGCCGCTCGCGGGAACCTACCTCGGACCCGCCGGCGATCCCGAGGTCGCCGCACGGGTCGAGGAATCCGACGGGCTGCTGCTCCTCGGCGTGATCGTCTCGGATACGAATTTCGGCGTGTCGGGCGGCCGCGTGGACCTGCGCCGCGCCATCCAGGCATGCGACGGCAGCGTGCGGCTGGCCTACCACGAATATCCCGACATCCCGCTGGGCGCGCTTTGCGATGCGCTGCTCGAGCGATCGACGCCGCTCGCGTCCGCGGTCGCGTCGGGAACGGAGCGCCATCCCTCGCAGCTCGCCGACAACACGCTTCCCCTCTCCGTCACGGAAGTGGCGGCGGGCCTCAACGACCTCATGGCCCGCGAGGGTCCCTACCCGATCGCCGCCGACGTGGGCGAGAGCCTCTTCGTCGCGATGGACCTGGTGCCGACCGATTACGTGGCGCCGGGATACTACGCGGGCATGGGGTTCGGCGTTCCCGCCGCGCTCGGCATCCAGGCCGCGACGCGGCGCCGCCCGATCGCCATCGTGGGCGACGGCGCGTTCCAGATGACGGGCTGGGAGCTCGGCCATTGCGCGCGGCACGGGTGGAATCCCATCGTCGTCGCGCTCAACAACGGCGAATGGGGGATGCTTTCCGCCTTCAGGCCGCAGGCGCGCTACAACGCGCTGGGCGACTGGGACCTCGCGCGCTGCGCCGAAGCATTGGGAGGACGCGGCCATGTGGCTCGCACACAGGGCGAGCTTCGGCGCGCGCTCGATGCGGCCGCGCGCGACACGACCCGGTTCCAGCTCGTCGACGTGCGGTTGCCCGCGGGGACGTCGCCGCGCATGCGGCGCTTCGCCGACGGGGTCAGGCCAGGAACCCCATGATCGTGGCGTAGTGCATGGCGCTGCCGGCGATCACGAAGAGGTGCCAGATGCCGTGGAAGTGCGCGACGCGCTCGTCCAGCAGGTAGAAGACGATGCCGACGGTATAGATGAGGCCGCCGCCCAGCATCCAGGTGACGCCCTTCACGGTGAGGGCGGCGAAGAGCGGGTCGAGCGTGAACAGCGCGAGCCATCCCATCAGCACGTAGATCGCGAGGGAGGTGAGCCGCTTGCCCTTCGCGACCCAGCATTCCTGCACGATTCCCACCAGCGCCAGCGCCCACACCGCCCAGAGGAGCGTCCAGCCCCCGGCCCCCTTCAGGGCCACGAGCGCGAACGGCGTGTACGTGCCCGCGATCACGAGGTAGATCGCGCAGTAGTCGAGCTTGCGGAAGACGTCCTTCACCCGGCCCTGGACGCTGTGGTAGATGGTCGAGGTGAGGTAGAGCAGGGTGAGCGTGATGCCGTAGATCGAGAAGCTCACCAGGCGGGTGGAATCGGCGCCCTTGTGGAGGGCCACCGCCACCAGGACCGCGGCGCCGCCCATCGCCAGCAGGGTGCCTGCCAGGTGGGTCGATGCGTTGAGTCGTTCGCCGTGGTACATGAGGCCGATGGTCCGCCGAATTCGTGCGGGAGAATATCGACGACGGTCGAGTCGCGTTGTAGGACGCGCCAAGCGTGGAGTGACCGAATCCTCCGACCCCGGGCGCGCGGCCTTGATCCATCTCAAGTAGCGGCGCGGCGCCGCGGCCAGAATCGATGCATGGCGCAACCCGCCCCTTCCCCCGCGGGGCCTGCGAGGATCGTCGACCTGCTCGCCCACGCGCCCATCTTCCGCGGCCTGTCGCGCGAGGAGCTTGCGCGCATCGGGGCGGGCACGGCGCAGCTGCACGCCGAGCGCGGCGCCACCCTTTTCCGTCGCGGCGACCCGTGCACGGGCTTTCACGTCGTCGCCTACGGCCAGGTGAAGCTGGCGCTGCCCGGCGCCGACGGCGCCGAGAAGGTGGTCGAGATCCTCGGGGCCGGGCGCACGTTCGGCGAGGCGGTGATGTTCCTCGGCAATCCCTACTTCGTGACCGCCACGGTGCTCGCCGACGCGCTGCTGCTCCACGTGGCGCGCGACACGCTCCTCGAGGAGCTGGAGCGCCAGCCGCAGCTCGCGCGCCGGATGCTGGCGGCGCTGTCGATGCGCCTTCATGGATTGGTGAAGGACGTCGAGGGCATGACGATGCATTCGGCGACCCAGCGCGTGATCGGCTACCTCGCGGGCCTCGAGGAAGAAGCCGGCGGGCACGGGCACGCAACGTTGCCGGCGCAGAAATCGCTGGTCGCCTCGCGCCTCAACCTCACGCCCGAGTACTTCTCGCGCATCCTGCACCAGCTGGCGGGCGAGGGCCTCGTGCGCGTCGACGGCCGCCAGATCGACATCCTCGATCCGCAGCGCCTGCGCGACTACACCGCGTAGCCGATATTTCGCCGCCGCATGAACTGGATCAAGCCGCCGGGTGCCGTCCCGCGAGGGCTTTCGGGACAATCGACGGCATGAAAACGTTCAAGATCACCAGCCGCATCGACGCGGTCACCCGGATCCCCGAGCGCTACCTCGCCGCCCGCCTGCCCGCGCCGCGCGCGGTGAAGATCGAGCTCACCTCGCAATGCAACTACCGCTGCGGCTTCTGCGCCCACCGCCTGCGCATGAAGAAGCGCGGCGAGATGGACATGGCCTTCTTCGAGCGCATCGTGGGCGAGATGGTCGACGCCGGCGTCGAGGAGCTCGGCGTCTTCTACATCGGCGAGTCGTTCATGTGCGAGTGGCTCCCCGACGCGATCGCGCATGCGAAGCGCCGCGGCATTCGCTACGTGTTCCTCACGACCAACGGCTCGCTCGCCACCCCCGCGCGCGTCTCCGAGTGCATGCGCGCCGGCCTCGACTCGCTCAAGTTCTCCATGAACAACGCCGACGAGGAGCAGTTCGAGCGCGTGGCCGCGGTGAAGGGGCGGCTCTTCCACGACTCCGTCACGCACCTGAAGGCCGCGCGCGCCATCCGCGACCTGGGCGGCCATTCGTGCGGCCTCTACGCCTCGAGCATCCGCTACGACGGCGAGCAGCAGGAGCGCATGCAGGAGCTGGTGGACGACATCCTGCCGTTCGTGGACGAGCACTACTGGCTGCCGCTTTATTCGATGGGCAGCCACGCGACCGAGCGGGAGGAGGAGCTGGGCTACCGGCCCACCGCCGGCAACCAGGGACGGCTCGGCGCGCTGCGCGATCCGCTGCCGTGCTGGTCGGCGTTCACCGAGGGCCACATCACCTACGACGGCAAGCTCTCGGCGTGCTGCTTCGACGCCGGCGACAAGTGGGTGATGGCCGACCTGAACGAGGTGTCGTTCATGGACGGATGGAACAGCGACGCGTTCGTGAAGCTGCGCGAGGCGCATCTCGCCCGCGACGTGACCGGAACGATCTGCGAATCGTGCGTGGCCTACCAGGCTGGGGGGGAGGAGGAGAAGGTGGTGAAGCTCGCCCCGCGCGCGCCGGCGCGCTCCGCCGCGAACGGCTAGAGCGCGCGGCGCGCGGCTTCCTGCAGCGCGCGATACGAAGCCTCCCAGGCGTCGCCGCGCGGCGTCGTGCGGACGATCCGGTGGAGCACGGCCTCGAGCGCCGCGATGCGCTCGAGCGCCTGGCGGTAGTCGGACGCGTACACGAGCTCGGCTTTCTGGTCGCGGCAGACGCCGACGCAGGGCTGCGGATGGTCGATGCGGCCGCAACCGATGCATTGCCAGACCTTGAGGACCTCGACCGGTTCGAGCGCGGGACTCACGGGATCCAGCATGGGGCGCCGAAGTCGCCGGGAGTTTGCGCGGCGTCAAAGGCGCGCGGGAAAAGGTGCATAGGCTCTACACCTATAGAGGGTCGGTTCGCGACCCGGGAGAAAGAACGCAAATGAACGCGACTCGCAGGCTCTGGACTGGGCTCGCCGTGGTCTTCGTGGCTTCCTTCGCGGTGCTGCTGTGGCTGGGCCGCGAGATCTATCTCGCCGCACCCCCGTACCCGACGGTGAGGTCGGAGACGGGCGAGACCTTATATACGTCCGACGAGCTGCGCGAGGGCCAGCGCGCCTGGCTCGCCGCCGGCGGCCAGCAGCTGGGCACCGTCTGGGGGCACGGCAGCTATGTCGCGCCCGACTGGTCGGCGGATTGGCTGCACCGCGAGGCCGTGACGCTGCGCGAGTTCCGCGCCGAGGGCATGTATCGCGAGCCCTACCACACGCTGGACGCGAGCCGGCAAGCGTCGGTCGGCGCGGTGGTCAAGGAAGAGATGCGCCGCAACACCTACGATCCCGAGACCAATACCGTCACCGTGTCGGCCGAGCGCGCCGCGGCGATCCTCGAGGTCCAGCGCCACTACGGCTTCCTCTTCGGCGACGCGCCGGGCTACGGGCAGCTGCGCGAGAAGTACGCGATGACCGCCAACGCGCTGCCGAACGCCGCCGACCGCAAGGCCCTCGCCGGGTTCTTCTTCTGGTCCGCCTGGGCGGCATCCACCGACCGTCCGGGCGAGCAAGGCATCTCGTACACGAGCAACTGGCCGCACGAGCCGATCGTGGGCAACCAGCTCACCAGCGGCGCGGCCATGTGGTCGATCGCGAGCATCATCCTGCTCATCGGCGGCATCGCCGGCATGGTCTGGTTCCAGTCGCGCCATCCCGAGGAGCCCGATCCCGAGGTCCCGCAGCGCGATCCGCTGGTGAACGCCGTGGCGACACCGTCGATGAAGGCGACGCGCAAGTACTTCTTCATCGTGATCGCGCTCATGCTGCTGCAGATCGGGATGGGCGCCGTCACCGCGCACTATGCGGTCGAGGGCAACTCCTTCTTCGGCTTCCCGCTCGCGGACTTCCTGCCCTACACCACGAGCCGCACCATCCACACGCAGATGGGGATCTTCTGGATCGCCACCGCGTGGCTCGCGACGGGGCTCTACATCGCGCCGCTCCTCTCGGGGCACGAGCCCAGGCTGCAGAAGGTCGGCGTGGACGTCCTCTTCTACGCGCTGGTCGCGATCGTGGTCGGCTCGACCGTCACCGGCTGGCTCGGAACGCTGCAGCGCGCCGGGTTCGACTTCACCTTCTGGCTCGGCAACCAGGGCCTCGAATTCACCAGCATGGGCCGCGTGTGGCAGATCCTGCTCTTCGTGGGCCTGCTCTTCTGGCTGTTTCTGCTGGGCAGGGCTCTCTGGCCGGCCCTCAAGCGCCCGTCGGAAACGCGCGGCATCGTGGCGATGGTGTTCCTGTCGGCCACGTGCATCGGCGGGTTCTACGCCGCGTCGCTCACCTGGGGCCAGCACACGCACTACGCCATGATCGAGTACTGGCGCTGGTGGCTGGTGCACCTCTGGGTCGAGGGCTTCTTCGAGGTGTTCGCCACCGCCGTGATCGCGCTCATCTTCACGCGCCTGGGGCTGGTCGCCGCCTCGAGCGCCAACCGCGCGATCGTGATGGAGACCATCGTCTTCCTGTTCGGCGGCATCCTCGGCACGCTGCACCACTTGTACTGGACCGGCACGCCGACCTCGGTCATCGCCGTGGGCTCGGTATTCTCCGCCCTCGAGGTGGTGCCGCTGTCGGTGCTCGGCGTCGAGGCGTACCGCAACTACCGGCGGAGCTCGGCGGCCCCGTGGCTCAAGGCCTATCGCTGGGCGATCCTCTCGTTCGTCGCGGTGGCGTTCTGGAACATCGTCGGCGCCGGCCTCCTCGGCTTCGCCATCAACCCGCCGGCCTCGCTCTACTACGTGCAGGGCCTCAACATGACGCCCGCGCACGGCCACGCCGCGCTCTTCGGCGTGTACGGGATGCTCGGCATCGGGCTCATGCTCTTCTGCCTGCGCGGCCTCTTCGAGAAGAGCCGCCACGCCGACCGCATCCTCGCGCCGGCCTACTGGGCCCTCAACGCCGGCCTCGCGATGATGGTGTTCATGTCGCTCCTGCCCGCGGGCATCTACCAGGCCTATCACAGCGTGACGACCGGCCTTTGGTACGCGCGCTCGGCCGCGATCGTGCACTCGGGCGTGATGGAGACGCTGGTGTGGCTGCGCGTCCCGGGCGACATCGTGTTCTCGCTGGGTGCGCTGGCGCTCGCGCTCTATGCGCTCAACCTGCTGCTGCCGCGCCGGCGCGAGGCGCAACCCGCGGGCTCGGCGCAACCCGGGACGGCGGACTGACGACATGAGGCTCACGGCCTTCACCGACTACAGCCTGCGCGTGCTCATCCACGTCGCCTGCGCGCCGGAGGGCCGCGCCACCATCGCGCAGGTGGCGCGGGCTTTCGACATCTCGGAGCACCACCTGGTGAAGGTCGTGCACCTCCTGGGACGTGAAGGGCTGCTCCTCAACACCCGCGGGCGAAACGGAGGCCTCGCGCTCGCGCGCCATCCCACCGCCATCAACGTGGGCGCCGTGGTGCGCCTCACCGAGGGCCGCGACGTTCCCGCCGAATGCTTCGAGGAGGCAGGGCGCTGCGCGATCGCCCCGGTTTGCAGGTTGGCGTCGGTGCTGCGCGAGGCGCTCGCCGCTTTCCATCGCGCGCTCGACGGCTACACGCTCGCCGACCTGGTCGACAACCGCGCCGCACTCGCTTCCATCCTCCATTTCCAACCTCGCGCCGCATGAAAGCGATGCGCGACCATCCCCGGAGCCCGATCATGTCCCGCATTGCCTGGTTCGCAATTCCCCTCGCCGCGCTGGCGCTCGCCGCCTGCGAACCGCACGACAACGCGAAGGCCGCGCCCGCGGCCGTCGCCGATCCCTACGACACCACGAAGATGGACTTCAAGTCCCCGCCCGCGAAGGTCACCAACGAGCGCCACACGGGAGCGTTTGCCATGGGCTCGGCGCTGTCGATGGACGCGGTGCTGAAGCCGCTCGATCCCGCGCCGGTGAAGGAAGTGCGCCTCGACACCACGCACAAGATCATCGAGATCGCCCCGGGCGTGAAGTTCTCGGCCTGGACCTTCGGCGACACGGTGCCCGGCCCCGTCGTACGCGCGCGCGTGGGCGACCGCATCAAGTTCACCATGAGCAACCGCTCCGACGAGCCGGTGCCCGGCGTGCGCTTCACCGCGGCGCCGATGATGCACTCCATGGACTTCCACTCGGCCATGGTCTCGCCCCAGGACAAGTACAAGTCCATCGCGCCGGGCCAGACGATGTCGTTCGAGTTCGTGGCCAACTATCCGGGCGTCTACATGTACCACTGTGGCACGCCGATGGTGCTCGAGCACATCGCCTCGGGCATGTACGGGATGATGATCGTGGAGCCGAAGGGCGGCTATCCCACCCGGGTCGACCGCGAGTACGCGGTGATCCAGAGCGAGTTCTACACCAAGCCCGACGAGAAGAAGCGCAAGGTCGACGGCGTGCCGCTCTACGTCCTCGACGGGCCGCGCGTGCGCTCCAAGTCCCCCACCTACACCGTCTTCAACGGCCGCTACAACGGCTTCGTGGACAAGCCGCTGCCCGCCAAGCCCGGCGAGCGCGTGCGCCTGTTCGTGCTGAACGTGGGGCCGTCCAACACCTCGAGCTTCCACGTGGTGGGAACGATCTTCGATCGCGTCTGGCTCGAGGGCAATCCCGACAACCAGCTGCGCGGCTCGCAGACGGTGCTGCTGGGATCGTCGAACAGCGCCATCGTCGAGTTCATGATCCCCGAGGCCGGCAAGTACATCATGGTGGACCACCACTTCGCCAACGCTTCGCAGGGCGCCATCGGGCTCATCGCGGCGGGCGGCGCGCCGGAAGGCGGCGCCGGGGACTCCGAGCACCACAACATCCCGGCCACCGCGGCGCCCACCGACGAGTCGGCGGTGCGCGGCAAGCTCTCGTTCGAGTCGAAGTGCCTCGCCTGCCACTCGATCGGGGGTGGCGACAAGCTGGGTCCCGACCTGCACGGCGTGACGAAACGCCGCGACGCGGCCTGGCTCACGAAATGGCTGAAGGACCCGGAAACGATGCTCAAGTCGGACCCGGCGGCGAAGGAGCTGCTCGGCAAGTACAAGGTGCCGATGCCGAACCAGAATGCCACCGACGACGAGATCCGCGACTACCTCTCGTACTTCAAGTGGGCCGACGCGAACCTGCAGCCGCAGGGCAAGACGCAGCCGCAGCCGGCCGCGCCCGGCACCGCGAAGGCGCCCAACGAGACTTACTCGGCGCCCAAGCCCGCGAACGGAGGCGCCAAGTGAGCTTCGTGCGCGCCCGCCGGTTCGCCGCGGCGCTCGGCCTCGCGTTCATGCCGGCGGCGTCGCTCGCCTGCGGCGTCTGCATCGAGGACAAGGTGGCGACGACCTACGACCATGCCCTGGCGGGCCGCGCGCTCGCCGCGGGCCGGGTGGTGGTGTTCGCCGAGGTCACGGGTGAGGGCGATCCGAAGGCGCGCGTGCGCTCGGCGCGAACGGCGGCGGCGAAGGTGCCCGGCGTCGACCGCGCCACCATCCGCACCAACGACGCCCCCCCGGTGATCTCGTTCGTCCTCGATCCGAAGGCGCGGACGCCGGAGGCGGCGCTCGTCCTGGCGCAGCGTTCCGCGGGAGAAGGAAGATTCAAGCTCGACTTGCTCAAGGTGCTGCGCTGACGCCGCAGGGCCCACGCTTCGCGTTGTGGGACCTGGGCTTCCGGCCGTTCTACCTCGCGGCGAGCGCCTTCGCGGCGCTGTCGGTGCCGCTGTGGGCGCTGGTGTACGGCGGCGCGATCTCGCCCGGATCGCTCGGCGGCGCCGTGATGCACGCGCACGAGATGATCTTCGGCTTCACGCTCGCCGTGGTGGCGGGATTCCTCTTCACGGCGGTCCGGAACTGGACCGAGCGCCCGACGCCCACCGGCGGAGCGCTCGCGGCGATCGTCGCCCTTTGGATCGCGGGACGCGTTCTCCTGTTCACGCCCTTCGTCCTTGCGGCCGCGGTCGTGAACGCGGCGTTTCCCCTGGCCGTCGCCGTGGGAATCGGCCTGCCGCTCTACGCGAGCCGCAATCGCCGCAACTACTTCTTCGTGGCGCTGCTGGTGGGCGCCGCGGCAGCGGAGGCCATGGTGCATTGCGCCCAGGCGGGCCTGGTCGAGCTCTCGCCGCGCCTGGGGCTGCAGGCCGGCCTCGACATCGTCCTCTTCATGGTGGCGGTGATCGGCGGGCGCGTCGTGCCGATGTTCACCAACAACGGCGTGCCGGGCGCGGGCGCAACGCGCAACGCAGGGATCGAGCGTGCTTCGCTCGGGGGCGTCCTGGCGCTCCTCGCCGCGGACCTTGCCGGCGTGGAGGGCCGCGCGATGGTCATCCTCGCGGTGTCGATCGCGATCGTCCACGGCATCCGCCTCGCGCTCTGGAAGCCGTGGCGCACGCTCTCGAATCCGCTCGTGTGGGTGCTGCATGCGGCGTATGCCTGGATCCCGGCCTACCTGGTGCTGCGTGCGCTGGCCGCCGTGGATCTCGTCCCGGCGCCGTTCGCGACCCACGCGCTCACCACCGGCGCCATCGGCGGCATGATCATCGGGATGATGACGCGCACGGCGCGCGGCCACTCGGGACGCCCGCTTCGCGCCGACCGGTTCGAGGTGGCTGCGTACCTGCTCGTGCAGGTCGCTGCGATGGTGCGCGTCTTCGGTGGCCTCGCGCTGCCGGCCGCCTACATGCAGTCGGTCTACCTCGCGGCCGCCTGCTGGTCTGCGGCGTTCGCCATCTACGCGGTGCGCTACTGGCCGATCCTCACGCGCCCACGAGCGGACGGAAAGCCCGGCTGATCAGAGCGTGAGGATCCACGCGGCGAGCTGCTGCGCCTCCTCTTTCGTCACGAGGTTGGGGTACATGCGGATCGAGCCCCATTTCTTGGCGCTGCCATTGAGGATGCTGTCGACGATGCGCTCCTCGCCGTCGGGCAGCGGCTTGTATTTCCGGGCCACCTCGGAGTACGCGGGACCGACCACGCGCTTGTCCGGCGAATGGCACGCCATGCAGCCCTTCTCCTCGTAAAGCGCCCGGCCGTTCGCGTTGGCGCCGGCCGGGAAGGCGGCGCAGGCGACCACGAATACCGCGGGGAGGAACGCGATCGGTCTCATGGGTTCATTTTGCAGCGAAAGGCGCGCGTGCGCCTGATCTGGGTCAAATCGCGGGGGCTGCGGCCGCGCACGATGGAGGCGAACCAGTGGAGGTGGCCATGCGGGGATTCGGAGAGTGGGCCGCGTTCGGGCCGATCGGGGAGGCCGGCGCGCGCCATTGCATCGAGTGCCGTGCCGCGCGCGAGTCGTCGGAGAGGTGCGAGGGCTTCGGTCCCGGGTGCTTCCTGCCGCGCGCGGAAGAGGGCGGGCGCGAGGACGACGACAAGGTGACGTTCAGTTCGATCCGTCGTCCACCAGGCGCTCGCTGATGGCGTAGCGGATCAGCTCCGCCTGCGTCGTCATGTGCATCTTCTGCAGGATGTTGGACTTGTGCGTGCTCACCGTCTTGACGGACAGGTGCAGGCGCTCGGCGATATCGGAGACCGACTTGCCCTCGCCGATGAGCTTGAAGATCTGGAACTCGCGATCCGAGAGGGCGGCATGGGGCGGCCCCTGCGCGTCCGGCATCGCGCCCAACGCCAGCTGCTGTGCCACTTCCGCGCTGATGTAGGCGCCGCCGGAAGCGACCTTGCGGATCGCGTCCACGAGCGCCCGCGAGGCGCTCTCCTTCGTGAGGTAGCCCGCGGCCCCCGCGCGGATCGCGCGCACCGCGTACTGGTGCTCCTCGTGCATGCTGAGGACGAGGATCCTCAACTTCGGCTTCTCGGAGCGCACCTGCTTGATGAGCTCGATGCCGCTCTTGCCCGGCATCGACATGTCGAGCAGCAGGAGGTCGAACTCCATCGAGCGGATGCGCTCGATCACCTCGTGGCCGTTCTGCGCCTCGCCCACGACCTCGAGGTCGCCCGCGGCGCCGAGGAGCTGCTTCAGGCCCTCGCGCACGATGGTGTGGTCGTCGGCGACGACGATGCGGATCACGGCTTCGGCACCGGCACGCGCAGCTCCACCCGCGTGCCCTTCCCGGGTTCGCTCTCGACGATCACCTCGCCCTTCACGAGGTAGGCGCGCTCGCGCTGGCCGGTGAGCCCGTAGGAGCCCGGCGGCGATTCCCCGGGCGTAAATCCGCGGCCGTCGTCGCTCACGGTGAGCACCATCACGTCGCCCTCGCGCTCGAGGGTCGCTTCCACCTGCTTCGCCTGCGCATGCTTGGCGACGTTGGTGAGCGATTCCTGCAGCACGCGGAAGAAGGTGGTGGCGTACGGATCGGGGAGGTCCAGCTCGCCTTCGCCCAGCACCAGCTCGCAGGGGATGCCGGTGCGGCGGGTGAAGTTGTGGGTGAGCCACTCGGCCGCGGCGGTGAGGCCGAGGTCGTCCAGCATGAGCGGGCGCAGGTCCGCCGAGATGCGCCGGGCGGCGGCGACCGTGCCGTCCACCAGCACCTGCATCGTGGCGAGCTTGCCCGCGACCTCGGCCGAGGGCGAGGGGATGTGCTCGCGCAGCCAGCCGAGGTCGATCTTGAGCGCGGTGAGCGACTGGCCGAGCTCGTCGTGCAGCTCGCGCGCGATGCGGCTCTTCTCCTGCTCGCGGGCGGTGTTGGCGGCCTGGGCGAAGACCTGGATCTGGTCGCGCGAGCTGCGCAGGGCCTCCTCCTGCTCCACGCGCTGCGTCACGTCGCGCACGATGACGGTGAAGTAGCGCTGGCCGCCCTCGACCACCTGGGAGATCGAGGCGTCGATGGGAAATTCCTCGCCGTTGCCGCGCAGGCCGCGTACCACGCGCGCGTGGGTGCCCATGCGGCGGGACTGCCCGTCGCCCTCGCCGAATCGGCGCACCAGCTCGCGATGGCCGCCGCGGAACCGCGCGGGGATGAAGTCGTCCAGCGGGGCGCCGATCGCCTGCTCGCGCTTGCGGCCGAACATCTCCTCCGCCGCCCGGTTGAAGAGCACCACATGCTGGGACTCGTCCACCGTGATGATGGCGTCCATGGCGGACTCGATGATCGAGCCCAGCCGCGTGTCCCTAAGCGGCTGCGATTTGACCTCGGTCAAGGGAGGCTTCCGGCCCGGTTCCATAGTGGGGCGATGAATGCCACGGATCACCTGCTGGTCGTCGACGAGGAGCTGCTGCGCAAGTACGGCGGGGCGGGCCCACGCTACACCTCCTATCCCACCGCCGACCGCTTCGTCGAAGGCTTCGACGCCGCGGCCTACCGCTACTGGCTCGGGCAACGCGACATCGGCGGCTTCAAGCGGCCCCTCGGATTATACGTACACGTCCCGTTCTGCGACACGCTGTGCTTCTACTGCGCGTGCAACAAGATCGCCGCGAAGGACCGTGCGAAGGGCACGCGCTACGTGGACCACATCCTGGGCGAGGTGGACCTGGTGTCGCGGTCGCTTCGCGGAGGACGCCGCGTCGCCAAGATGCACTGGGGCGGTGGAACGCCGACTTTCCTCACGGAGGACGATGCCGCGCGCCTGGTGGCGAAGCTGCGCCACGAGTTCGACTTCGACGCGGCCGGCGAGTATGCGATCGAGATCGACCCGCGCCGCGCGGGCCCGGAACGGATCGCCTTCCTGGCCGGGCTGGGCTTCAACCGGCTGTCCCTCGGCGTGCAGGACTTCGACCCGGCGGTGCAGCGCGCGGTGAACCGCGTGCAGTCGCTGGAGCAGACGCGCGCGGTGATCGACGCCGGTCGGGCGCACGGCTACCGCTCCATCAACCTCGACCTCATCTTCGGATTGCCGAAGCAGACCCTCGCGGGTTTCTCCGCCACGCTCGACCGCGTGATCGAATGCGATCCGGATCGCGTGGCGCTCTATTCGTACGCGCACCTGCCGGCGGTGTTCGCGCCGCAGCGGCGCATCGTCTCCGCCGACCTGCCTTCGCCGGGCCTGAAGCTCGCGCTCATGACCATGGCCATCGAACGGCTGGGCGCGGCGGGTTACGTCCACATCGGCATGGACCACTTCGCGAAGCCCGGCGACGAGCTCGCGGTGGCGCAGCGCCACGGACGCCTGATCCGCGACTTCCAGGGTTATTCCAGCGGTGGGGAGTGCGACCTGCTGGGCTTCGGCGTGTCCTCCATCGGCAACGTGGGCCCGACCTACGTGCAGAACGTGAAGGACCTCGAGGACTACTACCGCCAGGTCACCGCCGGCGAGCTGCCGGTGCTGCGCGGGCTGGAGCTGTGCGCCGACGACCTCGCGCGCCGCGCGGTGATCCAGTCGCTCGCGTGCCACTTCACGGTGTCGAAGGAATCGATCTCGCTCGCGCACCTGCTCGACTTCGACGAGTACTTCGCCGACGAGCTGCGCGACCTCGCCCACCTCGCCGAGGACGGCCTGGTCGAGCTCGACGGCGACTGGATCCACGTGACGCCCCGCGGGCGGCTGCTCGTGCGCGCGGTGTGCATGGTGTTCGACAAGTACCTGCGCCGCACCGAGGAACGCACCCGCTATTCGCGGGTGATGTGATGTCGCTGGCGCTGGCCGCGTTCGTCGCGGGGCTCCTGGGCGGCGTCCATTGCGCCGGCATGTGCGGCGGGATCGCGGCCGCGCTTTCGGCGACGGCACGCGGCCCGGCCTTCGCGCGCTCCATCGCATTCAACGCCGGGCGGATCGGTTCGTATGGCCTCGCGGGGCTGCTGGCAGGCGCCGCGGGCGGCGGGCTCGCGGCGGCGGGGCCGGTGTTCGCCGTGCAGGTGACGCTCTTCGTGGTCGCGAACGTGCTCATGCTGATGCTCGGCCTCTATGTCGCGGGCGTGAGCCGCTTCGTGGTGCGGCTCGAAGGGGCGGGCGGCGCATTGTGGGCGCGCATGGCGCCGCTGCGCCGCGCGTTGTTCCCGGTGGACTCGACGCCTCGTGCGCTCGCCGCGGGAGCCGTGTGGGGCTGGGTGCCGTGCGGGCTCGTCTACGGGATGCTGGCGCTGGCGCTCGCAAGCGCCGACGCGATTTCGGGCGCGGGCGTGATGATCGCCTTCGGGCTCGGCACCGCGCCCACGCTGCTCGCCGCGGGCATCGCCGCGCAGCGCGTGCTTTCGTTGCGCCGCATCCCCTGGGTGCGCCACCTCGCCGGCGGATCGCTGGTGGCCTTGGCCATCATCGGCCTCGCGCGCGTGCCGGGGCTCGCCGGCGCCGTGCGCGCCGGGTGGCTCTGCATCGCCGGCTAGGCGTTCGTGTCTTCCGGGGGGATGCCGCGCGGGAGCGACGCCGCGCCTTGTCCGCCCGCTGCGGCCGGCGGCTTCGCGCCCACCACGTAGCTCGTCATCGAGATCGAGCCCATGGTGCAGCCCTCGATGAAGGCTCGCGCGGGCTCGCCCGTGGCCTGCGAGATGCCCGCGAGATAGAGCAGGGGCAGGAAATGCTCCGACGTCGGGACCGACGCCGCGAAGTCCGGATGCGCGGCCACTTCGGGCAGGCGCCCGGGTTGCGCGGTCATGATTTCCTTCACCCTCGCGTCGAAGCGCTCGGCCCAGTCGAACGCGAGGTCGGGGCGGCGGAAGTCGATGCGCCGCAAGTTGTGCACGACGTTGCCGCTGCCCACGATGAAGATGCCCTTGCGGGCGAGCGGGGCGAGCCGCGCGCCGAGATCCAGGTGATAGTCGGCGTCCTGCCCGCCGTGCAGCGACAGTTGCAGCACCGGGATGTCGGCCTTGGGAAAGACGTGCGCCAGCACCGACCACGTGCCGTGGTCGAGGCCCCAGCTGTCCTTGTCGAGCCCGACGTAAGCCGGCTTCACCACCTCGGCGATCTCTTCCGCGACCTCGGGCGCGCCCGGCGCCGGATAGTCGAAGTCGAAGAGCTCCTTGGGGAAGCCGTAGAAATCGTGGATCACGCGCGGTTTCGGCATCGCGGTCACCGCGGTGCCGTTGATGAGCCAGTGCGCCGAGATGCAGAGGATGGCGCGCGGCCGCGGAAGCGATTGCCCAAAGCCGCGCCACGCCGCCGTGAAGCGGTTGTCCTCGAGCGTGTTCATGGGGCTGCCGTGGCCGATGAATGCGGCGGGGATGGGGGCGCTCATGGATCGATTATCCTGCAACCCCCGGCCTTTTACCGGCCCGACTTCGTCCCCACCTGCGTCGGATGACGTCCCACATCGATCCCATCTGCGGCATGACCGTCGAGGACGACTCGCCCCGGCGCTTCGCCTTCGACGGCACGACTTACTACTTCTGCAGCGATCATTGCCTGAAGAAGTTCTCGGCCGATCCGGCAGCGTATGTGGGAGGGCGCAAGCCCGAGCCGATGCCCGGGGTCGCCCATGCGACCTACACGTGCCCGATGCATCCGGAGGTCCGGCAG